>ENA-OQCS01001733-OQCS01001733.1-human-gut-metagenome-genome-assembly--contig:-NODE-1733-length-10623-cov-1.951029_pt1 | contig 10623 bp, 14 predicted proteins | sample MGYA00242757_ERZ504575 | MGnify/ENA primary metagenome ERZ504575 (study PRJEB26092, sample SAMD00036297) | human gut metagenome | host: Homo sapiens | study: EMG produced TPA metagenomics assembly of... | reverse complement strand
TTTTCAACATTGTGCACGAAAATCGGTACTCTGTCAAAAAATTATCAATTTCGTCTTGATATTCCTTTGGCAGATTGTTACAATATCAAAGTACTAAAAACCGAAGCCGAAATGCTCCGGTAGTGGTTTGGGTTACAAAGTTTTGTCAAAAATATTATAAAAAGGGAGACAAAGAAGTATGAAGAAATGGGTATATTTGTTTACCGAAGGTAATGCAAACATGCGCGAACTGCTTGGTGGTAAAGGTGCGAACCTGGCTGAGATGACCAACATTGGTCTGCCGGTTCCTCAGGCTTCACCATTACAACAGAGGCATGTACACAGTATTATGAAGATGGACGCGAGATCAATGAAGAGATCCAGGGTCAGATCAACGAGTACATTACTAAGATGGAAGAGATCACCGGCAAAAAGTTCGGCGACCACGAGAATCCTCTGTTAGTATCCGTTCGTTCCGGCGCGAGAGCATCCATGCCCGGTATGATGGATACCATTCTGAACCTTGGTCTGAATGAGACCGTTGTTAACGTAATCGCTGAGAAGTCCGGCAACCCCCGTTGGGCTTGGGACTGCTATAGAAGATTTATCCAGATGTATTCCGACGTTGTTATGGAAGTAGGTAAGAAGTACTTCGAGCAGCTGATCGATGCAATGAAAGAGAAGAAGGGTGTTAAGCAGGACGTTGAGCTTACCGCTGACGATCTGAAGGAACTGGCTGGTCAGTTCAAGGCTGAGTACAAGGCTAAGATCGGTGTAGACTTCCCTGATGATCCCAAGGAACAGCTGATGGGCGCTATCAAGGCTGTATTCCGTTCCTGGGACAACCCTCGTGCAAACGTTTATCGTCGTGACAACGATATCCCTTATTCCTGGGGTACTGCTGTTAACGTTCAGTCTATGGCATTCGGTAACATGGGTGATGACTGTGGTACCGGTGTTGCATTTACCAGAGATCCGGCTACCGGCGCTAAGGGACTGTTCGGTGAGTTCCTGACCAACGCACAGGGCGAGGACGTAGTAGCAGGTGTTCGTACACCTATGAAGATCGCTGAGATGGCTGACAAATTCCCTGAGGCATTTGCTCAGTTCCAGGAAGTATGTAAGACTCTGGAAGATCACTACAGAGATATGCAGGATATGGAGTTCACCGTTGAGCATGGTAAGCTGTACATGTTACAGACCAGAAACGGTAAGAGAACCGCTCAGGCAGCTCTGAAGATCGCTTGTGATCTGGTAGATGAGGGCATGAGAACCGAGGAAGAGGCAGTTGCAATGATCGATCCTCGTAACCTGGATACTCTGTTACATCCTCAGTTCGACACCGCTGCTCTGAAGGCTGCAACTCCTATCGGCAAGGGCCTTGGTGCTTCTCCCGGAGCTGCATGTGGTAAGATCGTATTCACCGCAGAAGATGCAGAAGAATGGCATGCAAGAGGAGAGAGAGTTGTTTTGGTACGTCTGGAGACCTCTCCCGAAGATATCACCGGTATGAAGGCTTCCCAGGGTATCCTGACCGTTCGTGGTGGTATGACCTCTCACGCAGCAGTAGTTGCTCGTGGTATGGGTACCTGCTGTGTATCCGGTTGTGGCGACATCGCTATGGATGAGGAGAACAAGCAGTTCACTCTGGCTGGCAAGACCTTCCATGAAGGTGACTGGCTGTCCATCGATGGTACTACCGGTAACATCTATGATGGCGAGATCAAGACTGTTGATGCTACCATCGCCGGTGAGTTCGGCCGTGTAATGGCTTGGGCTGACAAATATCGTAAGTTAAAAGTTCGTACCAATGCAGATACTCCCGCAGACGCTAAGAAGGCTCGTGAGCTGGGCGCTGAAGGAATCGGTCTGTGCCGTACTGAGCATATGTCTTCGAAGAGGACAGAATCGCAGCATTCCGTGAGATGATCTGTTCCGATACTGTAGAGGAGAGAGAAGCAGCACTGGAGAAGATCCTGCCTTATCAGCAGAACGACTTCAAGCAGCTGTATGAGGCTCTGGAAGGCAACCCTGTTACCATCCGTTTCCTGGATCCGCCTCTGCATGAGTTCGTTCCTACCGAGGAAGCTGACATTGAGAAGCTGGCCAAGGCACAGGGCAAGAGCGTTGAGACGATTAAGACCATCATCGCTTCCCTGCATGAGTTCAACCTATGATGGGTCACAGAGGATGCCGTCTTGCTGTTACTTATCCTGAAATTGCCAAGATGCAGACCAAGGCTGTTATCCGTGCGGCAATCGAGGTTAAGAAGGCACATCCCGACTGGAATGTAGAGCCCGAGATCATGATTCCTCTGGTATGTGAAGTGAAGGAGCTTAAGTTCGTTAAGAAGGTAGTTGTAGAGACCGCTGACGCTGAGATCGCAGCTGCCGGTATTGATATGAAGTACGAAGTAGGTACATGATCGAGATCCCCAGAGCAGCTCTGACTGCTGATGAGATCGCTAAGGAGGCTGATTTCTTCTGCTTCGGTACCACGACCTGACCCAGATGACCTTCGGCTTCTCCCGTGATGATGCAGGTAAGTTCCTGAACGCTTACTATGACACCAAGATCTTCGAGAACGATCCGTTCGCTAAGCTGGATCAGACCGGTGTCGGCAAGCTGATGGAGATGGCTATCAAGCTTGGTAAGCCTGTAAATCCTAAGCTGCACGTTGGTATCTGTGGTGAGCACGGCGGAGATCCCAGTTCCGTAGAGTTCTGCACAAGATCGGCCTGGATTATGTATCCTGCTCACCTTTCCGTGTACCTATCGCAAGACTGGCTGCTGCACAGGCTGCTATTGCTGATAAGTAAGGAAAGTCGGAAATACGATCTGAGAGGGTATTACGCAGGTAATAAATTGGGGGTATATGAGAATATGACGAGAACCTCATTACTGATAGAAATATCAGTAATGGGGTTCTTTTTTGGAAAAATATTGTGTGGGTGTCATACCGTAGTATTTTTTGAAAACACGGTAAAAATAGGACACGCTCTGGAAACCGCAGGTCTTGCTGATGACAGAGAAGGAATTGCCGCCCTGTTCCATCTGGTGTATGGCGTGACGGAGGCGAAGCTTATTAATATATTCTTTTACGGTGAGAGATTCCGTCTGTCGGACGGCCCGGTGGACATAGCTTTCGGAGACCCCACAGGATTCGGCGATATCCCGGACGGTCTGAATCGTCGTGTAGTTAGCATTAATATAATGGATGATCCGCTGAAAACCGGAGGCTTTATTCTCGCTGACGGAAATTTTATTGTCCATAGGATACTGATGACGGAAAACGGATAGATCTGTAAGGATCTGTGCCAATAACAGGTATGCAGTGGAGATTTACAGCAGGAAGCTGCGTTCCAGTCGAGGAGCTGTTGCCTGTAATCCTCGGGTATGAAAATAATCGGTGTCTGGAAACAGGTCAGGTAGGAAGATACTACGGCAGGCAAAAAGTATTTTTGAAGATAGCTTTTGAAAAATGGATGCATATCCCGGTATAATCTGTGTCACCGACACTTCGGTGAGAGATATTACTCTCAAACAGGCTTGCCATGCCGGCTTCTACTCGGTAGGTGATGTCGCCGATGGTAACCAGACGTTTTCCGGAGAGTAGAATATAGATTTCATAGTTGGTGTGGTGATGCGAATAGGGCATGGACCACCCTTTTTTGTATCTTCATAGAATATTTCTAAATCTTCGTATAAAAAGATTCTTTTATCTGCCATTTTTGATTCACTCCTCATAGATATTATGATGTCGGGGTCAAAAGCCCCGGCATCATATTATATCAAAAAGATTCAGAATAATGCAATGAATATTAAAAATAGTTCATGATAGTGAATTTAAAACACTAATGGTAGGCTATATAATGATTTCCTGGACAGGCAATGGTGGATCATAGCAACGAAGCGGGGGAAGAGCCGGCTTGCAGCGGTTGGGATAAATAAAAAGAGGATACGTATATGAAAGATATGACGCAGGGTAAACCATTAAAACTGATCATTGGGTTTGCCATACCGATGTTGATCGGCAACATATTCCAGCAAATATATAATGTGGCAGACACAGTGATCGTGGGAAGATTTTTGGGAGAGAGTGCACTGGCAGGGGTAGGCAGTACGGGAACGCTGACCTATTTTCTGCTGGCGTTGGTCAGCGGCATGTGCAACGGCGCCGGACTGGTGGTGGCGCAGTGCTTTGGCTGTGGCAATAAAGAGAGACTGGCGAAGACCGTGACGGCACTTGTCTGGGTGGCAGGGATGCTGACCTGCATCATGTCACTCATCGGAATCTTTGGTGCGGAATTTTTCCTTCGGCTTTTAAGCGTGCCGGAGAATGTCATTGGTTATTCCGCAGAATATCTGCATATCATCTACACTTTTGTGTTCGGCAGCGTGATCTACAACGCTGTGCGGCGATCTTAAACAGTGTGGGAGATTCCAAGACTCCGCTACGGGCAGTGATCGCTTCGTCTGCAGTGAATATTGCTTTCGATCTGTTTTTCATTATTGCCTGCAAAATGGGAGTAGCGGGAGCGGCTTATGCGACGATTCTGGCGCAGTGCACTTCGGCGGTGATCTGTTTTGCGAAAGTGTGGACAGTGAAAGAAGAGATCGGATTATCCCTGATGAAGTGGAAGCCGGAGGCTGGTTATGTCCAGCTGGTGGTAAAGACCGGATTTCCGGCGGCGTTTCAGTCCTGCATGATCGCTTTAGGCGGCATGAGTGTACAGAGACTGGTGAATTCCTTTGGCTCATCCACCATGGCAGCTTACGTGGCGGCAAATCGTGTGGACAGTGTGGGCGATTCAGGTCATCGTTTCTATCGGAACGGCACTTTCGGTATTTACCGGGCAGAATATTGCGAAGAATCAGTATGACCGGATCCGGGAAGCTCTCTATAAGACACTGGGTGTATGGTGGGAGCAAGTATTTTATTGCTCCATGGTACTTATTTTCCGGGTGCAGTTAATGATGCTGTTTTTGGATGCAAACGAATCGGGAGAAGCTATCGGCATCGGCTGCACGTATCTGACGATCATCGGCGTAGCTATGTGATCGCCGGCGTAATGCAGAGCTATCAGAATGTGATACGTGGCGCCGGAGATGTGAATACCTGCATGGTAGCAGGCTTAACGGAACTGACCGGCAGAATCGTGTTCGCGTATCTGTTGTCCGGAATCTTAGGCGTGACGGGAATCTGGATCGCCACACCTCTGTCCTGGAGCTGCGGGTGCATCATTCCCGTGATCCGGTATTACTCCGGCAAATGGAAACACAAACGCCTGGCTTAATGGCCGGAACTACCGGAATACAGAATGCAGTTATTCCGGACGCATCCAGCCGGCGAATTCCAGAATGGACTGGTTTTCCGCTTTTTTCTCGCTCTGCTGCATCTGCTTGCGGTATTCTCTGGGAGACATCTGCATCAGCTTGGCGAAGTAGCGGTTAAAGCTGGACACAGAATGGAAGCCACCATTTCGGAGATGTCGAGAATGGAATGCTCCGTGCTTCGTAACAGGATACAGGATTTCAGGATCCGGGTATTGTTCACATAGTCCAACGGGGAGGTGCCCATGATATCGTGGAAGACCCGGCGGAAATGGGTGGGACTCCAATGACACAGCTCTGCCAGATATTCGATGGTAAACTGTTGCATATAATTTTTCTCAATATATTCCAGAGCGGGTGAGATCACCAGAGAGTTTTCGGCGATCTCACCCTCTTTTTTGCGGTCCTGTAGGGCCAAGATCTCGGGAGAGCCCGGTTTCGCAGTGCCGGGGTTGACACCGCCAAGGCTTTCAATCCGGTACAGCTCGATATAGAGGGAACACAACAGACTTCTGGCACTGATCTGGTAGCAGGGATTCTGCTCCTCCAGCTCATGAATGATATAGGACACCAGATAGTTGATATGGGGGAAATCCTCTTTGATGAAAATATAGCGGAATCCCGGGAAGCCGTCTGTGGACAGATCATAATTTTTCCAGGAAGCGGGAAGGAGATTGCGGAACAGCTCCCTCGGATCCAGAAACAGATAAGACCAGTGACTCCTGGTACCGGGAGTGCTGTAAGTGGTGTGGGGGACGTTACGGGGCAGGATAGTGACATCACCGGCATGGAAGGACTTCTTCTCACCGTTGATCTCTAACGTGCCGCTGTCGGAATGACAGAGTCCGATCTCCAGACAATTATGGAAGTGAAGACTTCCGCTGGGAATATCCGAGATCTTCCAATAATCACCGGACAGAAGCAGTACGGGGAACTGCATGGGCAGATAGTAGCTTCTGTATTCTGTAACCACTCGCTTGGATTTTGCCATTTTCAACCTCCTGTAGATCTTATATAAATCTATTGTGCATCCTGTATGACACTGTGAAAAAACGACTTACTGACATGGAAATAATACCTATACATTATATATAACAATTAAACTGGACAAAATCAACCATTATATTGTATAAATAATAAGTGCACTTTTGGAACCGTCTCCGAAAAATGTGGCTAAAAAATGTTAAAAACATTGAAAAACACGGCTCTTTTTCAAGAAATATACGTTATTAAATACAAAAGCAAACGAGAAAATAAAATCAACGAAAAACGAACATGATTTATAAGTGGTTGTTTTGCATAGTTTCTATAACGTTTGATTAGAAAAAGGTGACAACATGTATGATAATATGCTTACAAGGTTGCAAAAAGTGTACAAAATGACGAGAAAATATAACTGACACTTGAGGAGGTTCGATATGGCGAAGAAGAATGCAGCCAATGTGGCGGGCGTGAAAACGAAAACCACTTGGAAACAAGCTTTTAAAAGAGACTGGCAGTTGTATCTGTTGTTATTGTTTCCACTGATCATGGTAATTGTATTCAGCTACGGTGCTTACCCGGGACTGCGGATGGCCTTCATGGATTACAAACCGGCGAAGGGATATGCAGGCAGTGAATGGTGGGAATGAAGACATTCATTAAAATATTCAAGGATGCCGACTTCATGAGAGCACTCCGCAACTCCGTAGTGTTCAACCTGGCAGACCTGTTAGTTGGCTTCCCGATGCCGATCATTCTGGCACTGATCCTGAATGAATTAAGATATCCCAGATTCAAAAAGGTATCCCAGACGATCCTGTATCTGCCGCACTTCCTCTCCTGGGCCATCATCGGAAGCGTTGCGATGACAATGTTCCGCCCCAACTCCGGTCTGGTGAACATCCTGTTAACCAACATGGGAGTGATCTCCGAAGGAATTCCGTTCCTGAATGAGAAATGGCACTGGGCAGTGACTTATCTTCTGATCGGTGTATGGCAGACAATGGGATGGGGCACCATCCTCTACCTGGCAGCGATCACCGGTATCAACGGAGAACTGTACGAAGCAGCCATGATCGATGGTGCGAACCGCTGGAAGAGAATGTGGCACATCACACTTCCCGGTATCAAGAGCACGGTAGTAACACTGCTGATCTTAAATCTCGGACGTGTCATGGGAAGTAACTTAGAGCGACTGACGGCGTTAGAGAATTCGCAGGTCAAGGACTTCCAGTATCAGCTGGCTGTCTACATATATAATAAAGGTATCGGAGCTGGAAAATTCAGTGCGGCGACCGCGGTTGGTCTGTTCCAGTCACTGATCGGATTGATCCTGGTTCTGTTATCTGATAAATTTGCCAAGAAGCTCGGCGAAGATGGATTACTGTAGGAGGTGAGAGTGATGAAGAAAAAAGAAGTGAATATCAACGAAGAATCTACCTCTGCAGGCGGAGCTCATGCGGTCAACAAATTCCGTATCAGTGATTTCGTCATGATGGCAGTGATCGTGATCCTGTGTGCAAGCTGTGTGTTACCTTTCCTGCATGTAGCAGTGAAATCCATTTCCGGCAATACCGCAGTAATGTCCAAGAGCGTATACTTCTGGCCGAAGGATATTACCTTTGATGCTTACAAGAAGGTGTTCGGAGACAGTTCCATGACTTACTCCATGGTATTCTCCGTGATCGTAACACTGATCTTCACCGCACTCGGTATGGTGGTATGTACCTGTGCAGCGTATCCTCTTTCCAAGAAGAGATTAAAAGGCAAAAAGCTGCTGACTTTCCTGCTGATGGTGCCGATGTACTTCAGCGCAGGTATCATTCCCTGTTACCTGTTATATCAGAAGTTACATGTGCTGGATACGATGTGGGTATTGATCTTACCTCTGATCTATTCCCCGTATAACATGCTGATCATGAAGAACTACTTCCAAAGCACGATTCCTGACAGCTTAGAGGAATCCGCTTTCCTGGATGGCGCAAGCAACTTCCAGATCTTAAGCAGTATCGTATTACCGCTGTCCAAACCGATCCTGGCAACGTTGTCTCTGTTCTATGCGGTAGGACGTTGGAATTCCTATGCAGACAACATGTACTATACCAAGAGCGCCGATCTGAAACTGATCCAGTATAAGTTATATCAGTTGGTTGCATCCGCAGCGGAAGCACAGACTTCATCCCTGGCAGATACCGGAAGCGCGATCCAGTCCACCCCCGAAGTGCTGCAGGCAGCAAGTATTATGTTCGTAACCATTCCTATCATTATCATTTATCCTTTCCTGCAGAAGTATTTCGTACAGGGAACCATGATCGGAGCGGTAAAGGGCTAAGCTACTAAAACACAAGTTACCATTGTATGTTTTCCCGGGTCTCCGGGGTACACATAAAACTATGTATATTTAAGAGGGGAAATCCTTTCCATGGCGGAAACGGAGAATTCCTTCGGAAAGAACAAGGAGGATTGATTTATGAAGAAGAATACTCTTCACAAAGTAATGGCAACAGCACTTGTAGGTGCTATGGCTATGAGCGCTCTGACCGGATGCGGCAACAGCGATGCCGGCGCAGATGCTTCCACAAAGGATACTGCGGTAGCAAGTACCGCAGCAACCACTGAAGCAGCAGCTTCCGATGCAGTAGCAGGTATTGACGGCTGGGAGCCTTTCGCAGACAACGTTACACTGCAGATTCCCGTATATGACCGTGGATCTTCAGGAAACGGCTGCTCCGATGTAGAAAACAACTACTGGACCAAATGGGTACAGGAGAACTTCGGAGACAAGTACAACATCACAGTAGAATATGTAGGAATTACCCGTAGCGATGTTATGACTGATTACGCAATGCTGGCAGCAAGCCAGAGCCTTCCTACTATCTGCATGGAATATGACTATGACAAGCTCGCTACCTGGCAGGCAGACGGATATCTGCAGACCTATGATGTAGAGCAGTTCAAGCAGATCGCTCCTACCTACTGGGAGACCATGGTAGAGCACGGCAACGACGCTTACACCAAGCTGTCTGATGAAGATTATCTGGTACTGGGCTACAGACCTTATGGTAACACCACTTATACCTGGTGTACCTTCTATCGTCAGGACTGGCTGGAAGAAGCAGGATTTGATGAGTATCCCGTTGGCGACAACACCAAGTTGTTAGAGCTGTATGCAAAGCTGGTTGAGAACGGCCACAAGTATCCGTTAAGCGGTAAGAAAGTAAGCGGCGCAGGTATCGACCAGAACTACGGTTACAGAGATTATCCTCAGGATGAGACCACATGGGCTACTACCGGTGACTACCAGATCCCTGCACTGTCCACCGAAGCGCAGAAGAGATTCCTGAAATTCGAAAACGAACTGTACAATGACGGTTACTACAACCCTGAGTATTACTTAAGAGATGCTTCCGAGGCAGAGGCAGACTTCATCAACGGTGAAGCATTTACCTGGACCGGTTATATCTCTTCTACCATGAACGTACTGAATTCCTTCTATGAAACTAACCCTGATGGAAAGCTGGCAGTAGCAGTAACTCCTTCCACCTGGACACAGGATGCAACCTGGGGTTCCAGCGCTTCCTACAGACCCGGAACCAACTTCGGTATGATGATCGGCTTTGCTAACGATGCTACCGAGGATGAAGTAAAGGCAGCTATGATGTACCTTGAGTGGCTGAACCAGCCCGAGAACCTGTTCACCATGCAGTGGGGTATCGAAGGCGTGAACTTCAATTACGATGACAACGGCGATCCCGTAGCTGTAGCAGATCAGACCGGTCTGGATGAGCAGCAGGGTCACAACAACAACGTAGACTACTGGTGTGCAGTAACCGCAGTTAAGACTCTTGGTTCTATCGAGAAGGACATCAAGGCTGTAAGCCCTCAGGACTGCCTCAGGACTTCTATGATCAGATCCTGGCTAACTACAACGGACAGGTTGCTCTGTACGAAGCAGGCAAGGCTAACTCCGACTGCCTGTTCGCAACCTCTATCGACGCTGTATCCGAGTACAACCAGACTCTGTATGATCTGTATACCGAGTACCGTGACAACCTGACCATGTGCTCCAAGGATCAGTTCGACGCTCTGTATGACGAACTGAGCCAGAAGTATCTGGATGCAGGTTACCAGGAAGTGATCGATCAGAGACAGGAAGCTCTGGACAACGGTCAGACCACCAGACTTCAGTAATTGAAAGATAAGTTTTAAAGTAAGTACATACAGCCCCCGGCATGATCTGCTTGGGGCTGTATTAAAAGGTATAAAAAAAGATAAGCTTATGCTTTTTCGACAGACATAGTTGGTTTTTGAACCCCGACATCATATAATG
>ENA-OQCS01001732-OQCS01001732.1-human-gut-metagenome-genome-assembly--contig:-NODE-1732-length-10628-cov-1.443482_pt1 | contig 10628 bp, 21 predicted proteins | sample MGYA00242757_ERZ504575 | MGnify/ENA primary metagenome ERZ504575 (study PRJEB26092, sample SAMD00036297) | human gut metagenome | host: Homo sapiens | study: EMG produced TPA metagenomics assembly of... | reverse complement strand
TGACGTGGGGAGACAGGCGGCTACTGGATTGACGTTCCATCTCATCGACCAATACGCGGGCGATGACGGATTGAACATCGGCTCCTATCTGAGCCAGTGGCTCGCCAACTATTACCTCTCATACGCCTACCATTCTGCGAACGGCACCTAAGCAAGGAGCGCGTGAACCGCAGGACGGGCGAAACCGCCACCAGACGCTCGTCACGCACATGCTGTTCTACATGGACGACATTCTCCTGGTCGGCAGATCGAAGCGTGATCTGACCATCGCCGTCAAACGCATACGCGCCTACCTGCATGACACGCTCCGTCTTGAGATTCATCCGACATGGAACATCAAGCACGTCGCGTGGAGCCAATCGACATGGTGGGCTTCACCTTCTACGGGCCATACCGGCGTCAGGGCGGGCATCTTCCTGCGCGCACGACGCTCATTCCGCCGATACGCGCGGAACCCCACGAGTCTTCGGCTCGCATACCGTTGCGCAGCTATTACGGCTGGATCAAAAACAGCGATTCCATCCAATACCGGCGTCGAAACAACGTCGATCAAATCGTCCGCCGCGCCAGAAACACCGTCGCGGCAAGCCGAAAGAAAGGATAACAGATGATTCAGAACGTCTCTTCCGCAACCCCGTTGGAAAAGGTGGACTACCATCTCCGCGATGACGGACTGGCCGATATCCGCATCCGCCGCAGCATCAGGACCGTCGCCCATGAAGCGACCGACAACCAGCCGGAATACGTGGAGTATACGGCGGTCGAATCCTATCAGGTTCTACCGCTCATGGAACAGGAGGCCGTCGAACAGGCGGATGTCCTGTTCGAGGGCGACGCCACCAGTTCCAGGCCGGTGCGCGACCGCGTGAGCGCATTGGAACAGGCAAGTCTGGACAACGCGCAATTGCTGGCCGACCTGATGGCGGGCGGGGACGGCGATGCGACGGATTCCACCGATTCCGACACCGGCAAGAACGCTGCCGACGATTCCGCGACAACAAGAACAAGGAGTGAGAACAATGGTTAGATTCAATCATGCCGCAGCGGTCCGCATGTACACCCGTCTGGTCAAGGCCGGACGCAGGACGCTGGACGAAGTGCCGGAGGAGTACCGCGCGAGGTGCGGCAGAACCTTCTCGACCCGTGGTTCTGACGTAAGAAGGCATAGGTGAATCAGGAAGCAATCACCATCATCGTTGCCATCATCGGTTCCGGTGGTTTCGGAGCGCTCGTCCCATGGGTGCTCGACAGAATCGACAACAGGCGCGACCCGTTGCACGAGGGCGTGAAGGAGCTGCTGTTCTGCAAGCTTGAACTGTTGCATCGGCAGATGGTGGACAACGGCGGCGTATGCACCGTCGAAGCGAAACGGACCGCCGAACGCATTTATCGCGCCTACAGCGGTCTGGGAGGCAATGGCGTCGGCACGGAAATGCGCAACGACATCCTCGACGCGCACATACAGGAGGACCGGCAATGACGCATCTCACGATCGTAGGCGGCATATACCTGCTGCTGCTCGCGCTCGTCATCATATTCAATCATGGTGCGCACGGCATTGATTTTCATATTAGTTTTCAAAGCCATCCCGCTTCGGGATGGCTTTTCTATTTGCCCCTTGACTTGGGGGCGGGAAGGAGAGGATGTGGGCATCCTCAACAACAAAGGCATGCCGAAGCACAAGCGTCTGCGTCGGCATATCGGCAAACCGTTGACCGCGTTGGCGGCGGTGTTGTGCGTCGCCGTCGCGCCGGTCGCCAGCGCGAACATGAACGTCATCGACGTGAGTGGATGGCAGTCCGCCGACGTGACGCGCGTGGTGGACGCCGACGCGGCCATCGTGAAGATCACGGAGGGTGGCGGCTACGTGAATCCGTCTTGGCGCAGCCAGACCGATTGGGCGCGTCAGACCGGCAAGGCTTGCGGCGGCTACCATTACGCGGACGGCGGCAACGTCACGGCGGAGGTGAACCATTATCTCAACCAGTTCAACGGTTATGTGGGCCAGTGCGTGCTCGCGTTGGACTGGGAGTCCAACGGCAACGCCGCTTGGGGCAACGGCGACTGGGTGCGCCAGTGGGTCAACCAGGTGTATTCGCGTACCAAGGTCTGGCCGATCGTGTACGTGCAGGATTCCGCCGTGTATCAGATTCCGTCCGACGTGCGCGCATTGCATGCTGTGGAAGGCTCAGTACGCTTCCATGAACGCGACCGGCTGGCAGTCCACTCCGTGGAACGCCGGAAGCAAGGGCGAGGGCATGGTGCAGTATGCTTCCACCGGCTACCTGAACGGTGTCGGCCCGTTGGATTTGAACCTGTTCTTCGGCGAGCGTGACGCATGGCAGAAGATCGCGAACGGTGATCGTGGCAAGACGAATGCCGAGGGTGAGGCATGATCGGTCAGGCCGCAGGTCACTGCCACGCCGGATTACGATGACATGGCCACGAAGGTCATTCGCGGCGTGTATGGCAACGGCAATGAGCGTCGTCAGGCTCTTGGCGGTGCTTATGACAGGGTGATGGCGATAGTTAACCAGCGTCTTGGCGGTTCTGGCGTCGCGCCTGCCGCCGCGAATTGCGGCAGCGTATGCGTGACGGTACGCAGTGGCGACACATTGAGTTCCATTGCGGCACGTAATGGCGGTTCTTGGAACCAATACACGGGATACCGTTCGGGTAATCCGAACGTCATCTACGCTGGCGAGATCGTGTGCCGTCGCACCGGCACGGGCACGGTCGCACCGGTGGACGGTACGTGGTTCGTTCCGGCGACACCCTCGGCGGCATCGCCGCATATTACAGGGTCAACATGTACAGCATCCACGGGTATCGTTCCGGCAATCCGGCGTTGATCTATCCGGGCGAGACCCTCTACTGGTAAGGAGACTGATTATGGTCGATGAAGTCAAGGAGACTAATCATGACGCGAAAAGCCGGAAAAGGAAACTGGCGAGGAAACAAGTACCTCCTGCCGGACAAGGCATACAAGGCATTGAAATGGGTCGCGTTGATCGCGTTGCCCGCTTTGGCCGTGTTCGTGCATGTGGTCGGCCCCGCATGGACCTTCCATGCGTTGACCAGATCGTGACCACGTTGAACGCTCTGGCCGTGCTGGTTGCGCGTTGATCGGTGCCAGCGAGTTGAAGGCCAAGTATTCCGAGTAGAAACCTTTCATTCTCTAACATCATGTTGAAGAAGTGTAAGAATACTATGACCTACTCGTACATTGAGTACGAGTCGCCCCTCTCTCAGCATTGCTGGGGGAGGGGCTTTTCTGCGTTTCAGCGCGTGTTCGCAAGTCGCTGGAATCCGGTCGCATCATCCAGTCCGGACCAGAAATCATCCAACGTCATACCCAATTCGTCCGCCAGCACCTTGGCCGTGGAAAACCCCATCAAATGCGGGTCACGCGCGACTTAGGACGCGGACTGTCAGACCACGCCTCCCACGCCCACACGCGTCCCACGGTACTGCTGCCAATCGCCCGGCACAGATCCTGCTGCGACAGTCCGGCACCTTCGCGCATCGCACGCAAATTCATCCGTATGCCTCCATGTTGTTTATGTCCATGCGTCCGATAAAACAAAACGCCCCGACCGGAGCCGAGGCGTCTTGCGACATCAAAACATGCCTGATATGCATTTTCGATCCACGCATATTACACATAATTTCAATCCACGTTCCGGCATCTCATGCCGGGACGACACGCCTCATGATACTCGTGCTGGACCGGAATGTCAATCCAGCTCGTTCGACATTCCGGCCTTCTTCTCGGCCACGAGCCGGTCGAACATGACGTGGGCCAGTACGTCGAAGGCTTCGCCGCGGTTTTCGATCCACCATGCCGCGCTAGTATGTTTCGGCGATGATGGAGAGCATGCGTGGCTGGAACCGCTCGCGCAGGTCGTGGCTCGTGCGGTTGATGACTCCGTCGCGCAGGTCGTTCGCCCACTTGACCTGTTTCGGCGTTCCGTCGAGGTTCGGCATGATCTCTTCGACGTGATGTTGTTCGCGCCATCCGGCGTTCTTGGCGTTCTCCGCCGCCAGACGCTCGTCGCGTTCTTTGCGGCGGCATTCCGGGCATTTTTGCGTTGTGAGCCATTCGAGGTAGCTTTCGCGCTTGCTGGTCTTGCCGAAGAGTTCGATGCGTTCTTCGTGTCCGCAGCCGTATTTCGCGTCGTAGTGTGCCATTTTGTTTGTCCTTTCTTTTGCTGACATGATTAATATTACTACTACAGTGGTAATAATCAAGTCGGGCGTTGTCGCGCACTAGACTGGAATCGTCCTTTGCTGACACGATGGACAAGGCGGAGCCGGGCAATGCAAGGCTCCGCCTCTCTTATAATTGGCCATGTCAGCAAAGGAGACTCATGGCCTACACCATCCGCCAATACGCCACCAAAGCCGGAAAAAGATACGAAGTCAGATACCGCAAACCGGACGGCACGCCCACCGGCAAAAGAGGATTCCGGCGCAAGATGGATGCCGACGCATGGGGAGCGGCCAACGTGACCACCGCGAAAAGCTCGGAGCCTACATCGACCCGCAAGCCGGAAGACGTTTGGTCGAGGATTTCTGGCATCCGTGGCTGGCCGCAAAAAAGACCAAGGCCAAACCAAGCTACGTCAAGTCATTGGAGGATGCTTGGCGCGTGCATGTCATGCCGCAATGGGGCGTGCGTGAAGTCCAGTCCATCACAAGGGGCGAGGTGCAGCGGTGGGTCACCGATCTGGCCGGCAGGCGCAGCGCGTCGGTGACCATCCGCGCCGAAAACCTCCTGCGCAACCTCTTGGAGAGGGCGAAGGAGGACAAGTGCATCCACGACAACCCATGCGACAACATCGAACTGCCGCGCAAACAGCGCAGGCGACACGTGTATCTGGCAGCCGACGAACTCTCGCGTGTGGCGTTGCATTGTGGCTGGCGTGAGCTATCGTGCTCACTCTCGGACTGTGCGGCATGCGTTGGGGCGAACTCGTCGCCCTGCGTGTGGAGGACGTTGACCTGCAGCGATGCAGGCTCCATATCTGGCGTAGCATCACCAGACTGTCCAGCGAGATGGTGGAGACGGATCCGAAACCCATGAGGGGCGCGTCGTCATGTTCCCGCAGATTCTCAGACCATTGCTTGCCAGGCAATGCAACGGACGTGGTCCGGGGCTTGGCGCTCCACATCTGCAGGTGTTCGAGCAGGGCGGGCAGGGACTGCAGCGCGGCGCCGGGCCGGACAAGCTGCAGGGCCATTTTCTCGTCGGCAAACAGGGCGAACGGCGGCTGGTAGCGGATCATGGAGCAGCGGCGCTTTTCCGAAAAGAGGTCGTTGTACAGCGCTATGGATTCCGAAAAGTCGTGGGCATCGGTGGCCAGCTTCAGCACCGATGCGGCGTTGAGATATTTGCGGCTGAACGCAAGGCGCAGATTTTCGACGGCCTGGCGGTCCATGATGATGTAGCCTTCTGGCCCTGGATGTCCATCATGACGGCGGCATTGGGCAGCAGCAGATAGACAGGCATCAGCGTGCCGGGGCTGGGCTCGGTCATGACGTGGCGCACGACGCGGGCCTCGTAATTCAGCTTGGGCAGGAAAAGGAACGGCAGTGTGCGGGTCAGGACGGACACGCCGGACACCCATTCCCGGGGAATGTCGCGGTTCTCGGCATAAACCAGCAGCTGGGACAGTGAGACGGTGCGCCGTCGCTAGCCGAAAGCTTCTATCAGCACATGGTCCAGCATGGGGTTTGTGAACGGCGAGAGGAGCAGCGGGCGGGTATCGCCGGACAGAATGTGGTTGGCCACCAGCGATGCCACGGCGGCGGCGACTGCGCGGCTGCCTCTATGTACTGCTCGCTGCAGTGCAGCTGGCTGGCGGCTTCGTTGGAGATAAGGCCCTCGCGGTGGGTGAAATCCTCCACCCGGAAAGAGACCTCCAGCAGGTGGTGCAGCTCGGCGCGCAGCCTGGGATCGGGGCCGCGGCCACGCTGCTTGTATTGCAGCAGCAGGGCGGATTTCTGTTCCTGCTCAATTCCAGCGCGTCGGCCAGGTGCTCCAGCTGGAACTCCCGCGGGGTGCGCTGACCGCTTACAATTTTGTACAGCGTGGAGCGGTCGATCGACGCTTTGCGGGCCAGCTCGGCCATTGTGCCGGGGTAGCGGGTGACGAGTATCTTCAGGGTCTGGGTCAGTTCGCTCATGGGGGCGGCCTCCATTTATGGAATGCTATTACTATACCGCGAAGTGCCGCGCTGGCAAGTGTAAACTTTTTGGTACATCGTTGCGATATGCCGGGAAATTTGTTATAATCTGGGAAAGTGAAAACGAGGTGACCGTTATGAAAAGCATCCTCTTTTGGCGGCAGGGGCCGCGGCGGGCACGGCGGTGCTGGGCGCGGCGTATGCCGTCTACCGCGTTGCCTTTTACCAGAAGCCGACGACGAAGGTGCCCTCCCCGGCGGATATGCCACGCGGGAGGTGCTACCGCAAGGCTATGGGCCCCGACGCCCGATGCGCTGGCGCGGGATATGTTCAAGGCCGTGCACATCACGGCGCAGGACGGTACGCCGCTGGCCGCACGCTACTACCACCACGCCGACGGCGCCGCCGCTGGCAATCATCTTCACGGCTACCGCGGCTATGCGGAGCGGGACGGCCTGGGCGGCTATACGCTGTGTACGGCGCTGGGCTACAATGTACTGCTGCCCGACCAGCGCGCCCACGGCTACAGCGGCGGCCATACGATTACGATGGGCGTGAAGGAGCGCTACGACGCCCGCGACTGGACGGTCTGGGCGCGGAGCCGCTTCGGCCCCGAGGTGCCGATCTTTTTGATGGGCGTCTCGATGGGTGCGGCCACCGTGCTGCTGGCCGCGGCTGAACCTGCCGGACAACGTCTGCGGCATTGTGGCGGACTGCGGCTACACCAGCCCGCGGGAGATCACCCGCAAGTGCCTGCCGGAGTATCTGCCCGGCATGCCGCTGGAGCTGACCTATGCGGTTGGACGGCTGGGCGCGATCCTGTTCGGCCACTTCGACCCCGAGGACGCCGACTGCGAGGCCGCCGCAGCGCAGAGCAAGGTGCCGATTTTGTTTGTCCACGGCGACGCGGACGGCTTTGTACCCTATGATATGGGGAAGCGCAACTATGAAGCCTGCCGCGCGAAGGTAAGAAATTTTTGACGGTACACGGCGCAGAGCACGCCGTGAGCTACTACCACGATAACGACGCCTACACGAAGCAGGCAACGGAGTTTTTGCAGGATTGTCTGGCCCGGCGCGGCTTTGTATGGCCGCCCGAGACCGACGAGCCTGAAAAATAATATAGAGGAGTGTTTAGTATTATGAAGCGTATTGCTACCACGAACGCACCCGCCGCACTGGGCCCCTATGCCCAGGCTGTTGACACCGGTGACACCGTCTATTGCAGCGGCCAGCTCGGCCTGGACCCCGCCACCGGCGCATTGGCCGAGGGCGTGCAGGCCCAGACGCACCAGGCGCTCAAGAATCTGCAGGCTGTGCTGCAGGAGGCCGGTCTGACGCTGGACAATGTCGTCAAGAGACAGTATTTGTGCAGGATCTGGGGGATTTCGGCACCGTGAATGAAATTTACGGCACCTACTTCCACGGCGGCTTCCCCGCGCGCAGCTGCGTGCAGATCGCCGCGCTGCCGAAGGGAGCGCTCGTCGAGATCGAGTGCATTGCGGTGCGTGAGGATAAAAAGGCTGGCATTCCAATCGTTGATTTTTAATTTGTGGGGGCGGATTCCCTGTCCGCCCGGGGATGCTTCCGCCGCCGCGGACGGCGCGGGCGCATATAGAATGCGCCCCTACAGTCTCGGCAGGGCGAACACAGCGACAATAATAAATAACCGGCAGGCCGTTGAAACGAACGGTCTGCCGGTTTCGGTTATTTCCCGTAGCTTGCCAAAAACTGCCGGGTGCGTTCCTCTTTGGGGTGGTCGATGAGCTCCTTGGCGTCGCCCTGCTCGACGACGACACCGCCGTCCATGAAGAGGATGCGGTCCGCAGCGTCGCGGGCAAACTTCATCTCATGCGTGACGATGATCATCGTCGTCTTGTGCTCGGCCAGCTCGCGCAGGACGCGCAGCGACCTCGCCGGTCAGCTCGGGTCAAGGGCTGAGGTCGGCTCATCAAAGCAGAGGATGTCCGGGTGCAGCGCCAGTGCGCGGGCAATCGCCACGCGCTGCTGCTGCCGCCGGAAGCTGGTGCGGGTAGTGGTTCTCCCGGTCAGAAAGCCCCATCTGCGCCAGCAGGGGCCTTTGCCTGCGTTTCAATGTCGGCCAGAATCTGCCGCCGGTTCTGCTTGTAGTCGGGGCGCTCCTTCGCCAGGAGCTGGCCCGCCAGCATGACGTTCTGCAGTGCCGTGTACTGGGGAAACAGGTTGAAGCTCTGGAACACAAGGCCGAAGTGCAGCCGCTTTTTGCGGATGGCTTCTTCGCTCTGCGTTTTGGTGTCGGCGGCGCTCCACAGCGTTTCACCCGCGACCGTAATGCTGCCGGTGTCGGCGGTCTCCAGAAGTTCAGACAGCGCAGCAGCGTTGTTTTGCCGGAGCCGGACGAGCCGATGATGGCGAGAGCCTCGCCTTCGGCAGATCAAACGAAATGTCGCGCAGCACCTTTGTGGCACCAAAGCTCTTGCCGATGCCGTTTACTTCCAACAATGCCATAGCCGCGCCCCCTTACTTGAAATAGTCCAGCCGCTTTTCCAGCCAGCCGAACAGCAGCGTCAGCGCACCGACGAACACGAGGAAGAACACCGCTGTGGAGAACAGCGGCCAGATCAGGCCCTTGGCGCTGTACTCTTTCGCCATCATGATGATGTCCTTGTTGGCGATGACGTTCGCCAGCGAGGTATCCTTGACAAGCGTGATGATCTCATTGCCCATGGGCGGCAGGATGCGCTTGATGACCTGCAGGAGCGTGACGCGGAAGAAAATCTGGGTCTTTGTCATGCCCAGCACCTGCCCGGCCTCGGTCTGGCCCCTGGGCACCGCCTCGATGCCGCCGCGGTAAATTTCCGAGAAATAGCAGGCGTAGTTGATGGCGAACGCCACGACGGCGGCGACCAGACGCCGCTGCCGCCAGACGGCCATGGCTGGTGAAGCCCAGCAGGCCGGGCCCTAAGTAGATGACCAGGATCTGCAGCATCAGCGGCGTGCCGCGGATGACCCAGACAAACGTTTTGACGACGCCGCGCAGCGGGGCAAGCCTGCTCATGGAGCCGAACGACACCACCAGCCCAGCGGCAGTGCGAACAATAGAGTCAGACCGAACAGCTGGCAGTTGAGCCAGAACGCCTCGGTCAGGCGGCCCCAGATGACTGCTGCCTCGCCCATCAGTCGGCCAGCACCAGGCTGTACTTGTCGGCCAGGGTCTGCATCGTGTCGTCGGCCTTCAGCTCGTCAAAGGCGGCGTTCACGGCGTCGGCGGCATCGCTGCCCTTGCGGAAGGCGACGCCGTACTCCTCGGCGTTCAGTTCGTCCTTGATGGCGAGGTTTGCGTAGTCGGTGCCCTCGCCGATCATGGCGGTGGCCAGCGTCAGATCCAGCACGGCGGCGTCAGCCGTACCGGCGGCGACCTCCATCAGGCAGTCAGTCTGGACGGACTTGCTGACGTAGTCGGCCTGGGAGAGGCTCTCGTCCTCGCTGATGGCGCTCTCACCGGCGGAACCGGCCTCGGCCACGATGGTCTTGCCGACAAGGTCGGCGGTGGAGCTGTAATCGGCATCGGCCTTCATGACGACGACCTGCGCGTTCTTGGCATAGGCTTCGTGCAGGCGGTGTTGGCCATGATGTCATCGGTCAGGGTCATGCCGTTCCAGATGCAGTCGATGCTCTTGGCGTCCAGCTCGACAATTTTGGTGTCCCAGTTGATCTCAACAAAGTCGGCTCCACGCCCAGCTTTTCGCAGACGGCAGTGGCAAGTCTCGGTGTCAAAGCCGGTGAAATTGCCGTCGGCGTCAGTGTAGTTCATCGACTCATAGACGGTGTAGCCGAGGGTCATTTTGCCCTTGTTTTTGATGTTAGGCAAGGTCGCTGTCGGCAGTGGCTTCAGCGGCGGAAGCTGCGGTGCTTTCCGTAGAAGCTGCCGTGGATGCGCTGCGCCGCAGGCGGCCAGGCTCACGGCCATGCCGAGTGCCAGAACGGTGCTGATGAATTTTTTCATGATACTTCCTCCTATACTTTGCACAGATCCCTCACACTGCCGGTTTAAAGCGGCGGTATGCTTTAATAGTAATGCAAAACCGCGGGTTATGCAAGAGGTTTGGGAAATTTTGCAGAAAAAAGAATATTTATGCAGGGGAGAGGCGGCAGGCTGCGGCTTGACAAAGGGACAGCACAGCGTTATAATAAGTATAGAAAAAGGCACTGCGACAAGCGGTTGGTCTCTTTCCAATGAAGTTCTTATTTATCACCTAAGAACCGTCACTTGGCCGAGTGGCGGTTCTTTTGCTATAGCTGCCAGCAGGACGACATGTAGGGGCGGATTCCATATCCGCCCGGGAGTCTTACGGCTGCCGCTGCACTGCAATAAAAATGCCATGCTTTAAGGATGGGATACCCAATCTTAAAGCATGCGTTTTTTACTTGATGACCCGTACCATATCGCGGGTGATGGCG
>ENA-OQCS01001731-OQCS01001731.1-human-gut-metagenome-genome-assembly--contig:-NODE-1731-length-10631-cov-4.921554_pt1 | contig 10631 bp, 18 predicted proteins | sample MGYA00242757_ERZ504575 | MGnify/ENA primary metagenome ERZ504575 (study PRJEB26092, sample SAMD00036297) | human gut metagenome | host: Homo sapiens | study: EMG produced TPA metagenomics assembly of... | reverse complement strand
CAAAACGCCGCGATGCTCGTGGCGGCTCCAGCGGCAAGGAGGGCGTCGCCGGTTAGGCAACCCAGCGCAAGCGCGCAGGTGAGCGTCGCGCTCGCAGCCGCCTCGGTGCGTCCCCAAGCAATCCACCAACCGGACATGGCAGCGGCAAAAATGACCGCGACCGGCAGCATCGACAGGATGCCCTGCGCCTGCATGGTGGCGTTGGCCATGAGCACCAAAAAGCCCACGGCCGAGATGGCCGAGCCAATCTGCGGGGCCAAGCCTGCCGCCGCGCCAATGGCGACGGCCGCCACGACCAGCCCGGGAAGCGTCGCGACGCCGGCTGTCTGCATAAGCAAAAGCTGAAGGCTCCGCATGAGAGCGCCGAGATGCCGCGCATGGTGTAATTGCGTGCGCGGCCCCAGCGCGTGCCCGCCCAGCCAAGTGCGGGGTCGACCTCGACGGTGTCATCCTCGTAGCTCGATGGCTCGATATCATCTGCCGCGCACTCGTCATTCGAAAGCTCGCCTACCATCTGCTCCAAGCTGCGACGGCCTCGCGCACGCTCCCCAAGCCGGCAAGGAGTCGGTCGCAGAATGCCTCGATGCTATCGGGGCGGTCTTGCGGCATGGGGGAGAGAGCGCTCATGAGCGCCGCCTCGGCCCCCGGGGGAAAGTGAGGGATCAGTTCGCTGGGATAGTGGCGCCGCCGATGATGCGGTCGAGCGAGTCGGCAGGCGTGGCCGCCATAAAGGGGGCACTGCCGCACAGGCCCTCGTAGATCACGCAGGCAAGGGCAAAGACATCGGCACGTTCGTCGACCGTGCCGGTCTCGATATCGAGCTGCTCGGGCGGCATGTAGCCGATGGTGCCGCCGCGCGATCCGCCAAAGCCGCCGGCGGACGACAGCCGCGCCATGCCAAAGTCGGTGATCTTTACATTGCCCGAATGGTCGATAAGCACATTGGCGGGCTTTATGTCCAGATGAAGCACGCGTTTGCATGGGCAAAGGTGAGTGCCTGACCCAGCGCGTCGGCAATGGCCGCGGCCTCGTCAAAGGTGAGCGAGTGGCCGTCCACGCGATGCAAAAACTCGGCCAACGACATACCGTCGACATACTCCATGACCAGGTAGGCATAGGCGGTGTCGTGCGTAAAGTCGATAACCTGCACGATATTGGGATGTTGAAGCATGGCGGCGGTATGCGCCTCGCGCAGCACGTCCATGATGTCGCTGGCGGGCATGCCGGCGCCGTTGATAAGGGGGATGCGCTTAATGGCCACGCGACGGCGCAGATGCGTGTCGCGGCAAATCTCGATGGAGCCAAAACCGCCGGTCGCAAGCGTCTCGAGCGGCTGGTACCGCTTGAGCAGCTCGCGAGAGCTAGTGCCTCCAAGGGAACGTCCGGCGAGAACCGGGCGGTATGTTGCGAGAAAAGCGGCATGGCCAACCCTCGTGCGTTTAAAGTTCGTTTGCGAGCGGCGGGCGCGGGGCCGAGCCGTTCGCGGTGGCATAGATGCTGCTAGTGTAGCACGCTCGGGCAGATGGCGAGGATAGCGGGATGCGAGGTGGCCCGATCGATTCGGCCCGTTTCGGCTCGTTTGGAAAGCGCATCTCAGTTTTCAGCCAAATTATGGGATGCGCTTTCCAAATGGGGTGGGCTGCGGAAACTGCATCCCAGAATATTGCCCTGGAACGATGCGCTTTCCGAACCGGCGTCCAAAAGGAAACCGCATCCCGCTTTGATGTGGGGACTGCGAACAAAAGCCGGACCGTGATCTGGCGCGGATTGGAGTTCGCCTGAATCATTGATGCTGGCTGGTGTGAGAACAGAGATAAACGAGCGGCTCGAGCGATATAATGACACGCTATGGAGGCCGTATGCTCTTTTCCCGCCGTTCTGCTACATTTGCCTGCGCCATTGCGCTTGTCGTAATGGCGGTCACCCCTTATCACCGGTTTTCATCTTCAATCGGCCTAGCGTCAGGTGCAATGACCTGGCTCGTTATCCTGGGCGCATGCCTCGCGGCGTTTGTTCATGGTGCTGCGCTATGCAAGGGGGGAATGAGAAGGCCGAGGCATCTCGGTGCCATCGGTGTTTTCCTTGGTGTTATTGCAACGGTTCCCGAATGGGCCGACCTGGCTTTCTATGCTCGCGGAGACTCTATTCCAATCGTGTTTGCACCGATTTGGTTGTTACATGGCGTTTCGTGTGTCTCGTGCTTTGTTGGGTCGCTGCTTCTCTCATATGTTATTTGGGGCACGGCGGACTCTCCTTTGACGCAGAGGTCGACACGGACTGACGAAAGGGAAACTCGTCACCCGCAGGACGCGATTTTTACAGAAACAATAGCCGTCATGTCTTGCCTGCTGTTTTGCTGTCGAGTTTCATGGAGAGTCGTTCCCGAGCCATGGGGGATGCCCCCTGTAACGGCCGCGTCAATTGGCCTTGCGCTTTTAATTCCGTTGGTCTATCTCGCATTGACTGTGGCCCCGCCGTTTTGCCGCCCTCGTGCCTTTGGCCATGGGCGGCGCGACGTGTTTGCCTGTTCTGTGCTCGTAGCAGTTCCTATTGGTCTTATTCCGGCTGTTGAGGCGGCATACTTCGCAAGCGATGCCGTGGTCATTGCATTGCTGGCGATGGGGTCCGTTATCGCTGCTGCCTTCGTATGCATGTTGCTAAGGGGGAAACGGGACAACAATTCGGATATCGCCTGTGCGTCCGACACATTCGATGCGGGGGTGTTTTCCCCTGCCCTGTCGCCTAGAGAAGAGCAGTTTGTTCGACTGCTGCTCAAAGGGAAAACGCCGGCGGAAATTGCCAAGGAGACGGATACGAAGCCATCGACGGTGAGAACAACGCTTCACCGAGCATACGGGAAGGCGTCGGTTGCGGGCTCACGCGAGCTCGTGGCGCTGTTTGCGGGTGAGGGCGATACTGTAGGGCATGAGCTACCGCAGCGGCATGCTGACGATATAGTGGCATCAGCTCGAACGCGCCGGCTGTTTCGATACCTGCTCACATTATTCTTTATCCTCCTTGCGGCGGGGCCCTTGGTAATGGCGGATAGCGATTGGGGGTCCAGTGTTTCGCGGGCTGTCGCCTTTTCCCTCTTAAGCTACGCATTGGGTCTCGGACTGCTTCTGTCGCTACGCTACGCGGGTGGAAAAGCGAATCGTGGCGCTGCGCTGGATAGAGCGGGTGAAGCGATTTGGCTCGGAAGCCCGTACGTATGGGCGGTGCTATCTGCTGTGGAATGGTCTTTTATCTATATCGCGGCATTGATGTGCATACGCGTTCCGTTGATGGCTGTGCCGGTCCTGTTTTGCGGCGTGGCGTCTACGGCTTCGCTCGCTGTTGGGCTGCGTCCGTTTAAGGTGCATGCCCATGCTCGGGCTATCGTGCCGTTGGTGTCAATGGGCATGGTTGCCTTAATCTATGCGGTCGCTAGGGGGCGAATCCATGGACTTGCGGTGCTGACGGGGGTGCTGCTCACATATATAGTGATGCGAAGCTGTCCGCAGCGCAAAATGCTTGGGATATGGATGCTTTGCTTCGGGGCGACGGCTCCTGTTTGGGCTGTCTTGCTCAATATGGTGCAGGATCTGACGGTTTTCGAGCCGTTGTTCCTCGCGTCGTTGTTGGGGCAAAGTTCGGCTGTCAATGTCGTCGTGGCAACGGTGATTGTTTGCTGGTCTGTGCCCATGTTCGTTACGCACATCGCGCTCGCCCGCTCGGTTGAGGACGAGAAGGCCGTCTTGGAGTACCGGGCGAACGGGTCCACCGAAACGGCCCGCGTGCGCCAGCTGGCCCTGCTTACGTCGCGCTCCCTTTCTGATGTTCAGTCGCAAATTTTGCTGATGACGGCAGAGGGGGCAACGACAAAGGCCATTGCGGAGGATGTCGGTTACGCTGCATCTACGGTGCAAGCGCTGCGGTCTGCATCTTACCGCCAGTTGAAGATCAAGAATAAGGCGGAGCTAATTTTATTGTTATCGCAGGTAAATAACGTGTAAACGCCTGAGCAATCAACTCAATAGCGGGTGTTTACAGACATCTTTCTCTATTCATGCGAAGGTTGCCGTGCGTCGACGCATTGTTAACCGCTTTTGATTGGAGAAGGCCATGATTAAGCCAAGGAGCGCTATTGCTCGAATCGGAGTCGGCTTGGTGATTGCAGCTGGTCTGTCCCTAGGGGTTCCCGCTGCATCGTTTGCACAAGAGGAGTTTGACACCTCTCAGGTTTCCAGCATTACTCAAAACGCCGATACGGGAATTACGACCTGTACGAACAATGCCGATAAGGCATTTAGTTTTCAATGTGCCGGGACGAGTGCAACTGGCTACCGTCAAAAGGATGATTCCTCATCGCTCTATCTGGATATCCAGGGCCATACGGGAAATCCGCTTCGGTTATATACAGACGGTGCGTATAACACAAGCGGTAGCGGCAGCATGAATTGTACTCAGGGAACGTATCGTTCGAATCACAAGGGACAGTGGGAAATGTATAACCTCGTCCGTGAGAACGGGCGATCTGCGGCGCGACTGACTGCATGGGCGGAGTCTGGCTACGGCACTGTTATTGGCGTATGGAGCCCCGACTGCGTCGGGCATTTCCACAAGCTTCCCGCATAGTTGTTTGAAATGGCTCCCTTCCGGCTTTCTGGGTCGGAAGGGGGAGGAGGACGTATGAACCAAAAGCTCGCAAGATACGAACTGTCGAAAACGATTAGACGTCCAGCTTTTATCCTTGCTCTCTTGATTGCGGTCGCAGTTGCAATAGCTGCCGCGCTGGAGCCGTGGGCAAATTTGGAAAAAGAGCGCCACAACCTTCTTTCTTTTGGTTACGGCGTTGGCGTGCAAGCCGAAAATTATCTCGGTCAAACACGTGAAAGCAGCTTCGGTAACTGGATTGTTGTGAGCGCGAACGCGCCACTGTCTGCGTCGGTGTTTTTCTATGCACTGCCCCTGCTTGCAATGTTGGCTGGATCTTGGTCGTGTCTCTTTGAGCGTTTGAGTGGTTATGACATGCAGATATGCACGCGCGTTTCCAGAAAGGCGTACGTGAACGTAAAGATGCTGTCTGCTTTCCTCTCCGCGTTTACAGTGACTGCCATTCCTCTGCTCGTCAATTTCCTGATCGTCTCGATGCTTTTTCCTGCGTATCTTCCTCGGGTCGATGAGTCGACTTACGTAGGACTTTACCTGCATAGCTACTTCTCCGGTCTATTTTATTCGCATCCTTTGTCATATGTGCTCGCATACACGCTGTTCGATGCTGTCACGCTCGGGACTTTATCCATGGCTGTAACTGGCTTCTCAATTTTGTTTCGTAGCAGAATCAAAGCGATAATTGTCCCGTATCTGCTAATGGTTGCGTGGCATTTTGCAAATGGCTGGATCTTCGGCGTAATGGCTTGTGTGGGGTTTAACTGCAATATCCTCAACAGCATCAGGTCGGAATCGCTGAATAACTGGCCAGACATTCGAGCCGGTTTTGCGGAAATCATATTATTGACCTTGCTTCGTTGGCTTTTTCTGGGGCGTGGAAAAGACGCGAGGTGGTCTGATGCTGTTTAGGCTGGTCGCCGCGGACCTGAGGACCGTTTTGAAGAAGAACATCCTTACTTTTATTGCAATTGCGGCAGTGACCGTTGCGAACTTGGTGTACGCCTACGGATTGTCTTCTGTGTATGGGGTTAGAACGGATACCTTGGGGTTTGCGGATAATCTTGCGCTCGTGTTTGCCGGATCTGCTCCGTTTGAGCCTAGGCCCGGGTCATGTTTGTGCCTCCGCTAGGATGGCTATTTCTCATTCTGCTTATTCTCTATACAACACTCGACTATCCGACCGAATCGTTGCACGGGTTTGGTTTGCAGGCGCTTGTTCGATGCCGGGCAAGAACCCTTTGGTGGGTCTCGCGTTTTATCTTGGTGGCGGCAGTAACGGCATTTTCACTGCTCGTGGTGGTTTGCTCTGTTGTGATTTGGAGCTTGGTGGTGAGCTCCTCGTTCAGCGCGGTCATTCATGGTGAGTCGCTTCAACTGGCTAATTTGGCGCCGTGGTTTCTCAAAGCTGCCGAGCAGATGCGCTGCCGTTTTTCATAGGTCTCTTATTTGCTTTTGAGGCGCTTGCGTTTGCGCAGGCAGCGGTTGGGTTTGTGCTTGGGTCGTCAGTCTCGTTTGTGGTTTTAATGAGCTACCTGATCTGCTCGGCATATGCACGACATTGGGCGCTATTGGGTAACGCCTTGATGCTGTTGCGCTGGGGTGGAATTGTCAAAGAGGGAATCGCGGCGGGCTCGAGTGTCTTGTCATCAATTGGGCTTATGTCGTTATGCCTATCGTTGGGTGGACTGTGGTTTCGAAGGGCCGACCTTATAGAAAAGGGGGACAAGATATGAGTGTGATCGTAAGGGGCGTATCGAAGCGCATGGGTAAAAACGATGTCCTGCGCAACGTGTCCATCGAGGTTGACCCTGGGACTGTGGTCGGGCTTCAGGGGATAAACGGTTCGGGTAAGACCATGCTCATGCGAGCGGTTTGCGGGTTGATCAACCTACCGAAGGCGAAATCTCTATCGATGGCCAAAGGCTTGGGGCGGACATCTCGTTCCCGCCGAGTCTGGGGATGTTGATCGAGGCGCCTTCCTTTTTGGGATATCTGTCTGGCTACGACAATCTGAAGCTCATCGCTCAGATCAAGGGCGTTGCCACCCCCGAGGACATTCGCTCTGCCCTGCGGCTCGTGGGGCTCGATGCAGACGAAAAAAAGAAGTTCCGAGCATACTCGCTTGGGATGAAGCAGCGTCTGGGGATAGCTGCGGCAATTATGGAGAAGCCGAAGCTGCTTGTTCTCGATGAGCCAACGAATGCCCTCGACGAAGCGGGCGTGAAATGCTCAAGCGCGTTGTGGCGATGGCGGCATCAACGGGTCGTGAGGTCCTTCTGTCCAGCCATGACGGAGAGGTGCTCGAGGAACTGGCCGATCGGGTTTACTGCATGCGCGACGGTGCCGTTGTGAAAGTTCGGGAAAGGTCGTGAGCGCGATGAAGAAGACCCTGTGGACGAGAAGATCGGCGCTCGCGCTTTTTTGCTGTGCTGCTGCCGGCCTTGCGGGCATGAGGGTGAGCGTCGTTAACGGGAACCGGACGGTCATTCCTGAGAAATATTACGCGGAGGGCGAATGGCTCTCGATGGATGGAGCGTTTCTGGGGTCGAAGGATGTGGTGACTGATGGGTATTCGTTTTGCATAGACGGGGCAGAGTTGCTCACGCCGCGCGAGTATCTCAAACGAGCACATGACGATTATTCAAAATATGGCACCGTGGATACGAAAACGAGACTGAAGGATGCCGACATCACGTGCGTTATCGCCGTAAAGATGCGTGTCAGAAATAGGGATAATATCGACGGTGGAATCAAAGCGTATGTTTGGCATCTGGTCCCGGAGTCTGCGCCAAACTATGATTTTGTAGTCAATACCGATCTGATAACGCAAGCCATGCCGGTCCTTGGCGGCTCTGCTGCGTTTGCCGTGGAGGTTGGGGCAGAAAACGAGTTGCTCGTCCCATTTATGATGCAGAACACCAACGACTATTTCGAAGGTTACGAGACCGTCCGTTTTGAGAAAGCATTTCCCGGGACTTACACGATGAAGATGACCGATCTGCCGGAGCGGAGGCTCTTAAGGTTTGAAGTGAAATAGCTCGAGAGCAAGGCAAAACGGGTCCATTGGCGGTACGCGCGCCGATTCCAGGCGCCCCGGCCGGAATCGGGCGCGGGACGAGGCGCCTTCGGTGTCGGCCGGCCTACCGCTTCTTCTTGCTCTTCTTCTGCTTGCGCTGCTTGCCCTTGGTCTCCTGGGCTTGTCGCCCTGTTTTGCTTCGGCAGCGGCCTTTTCTGCCTTCATCTTCTTGCGTTTGGTCTCGATGCGCAGCTTTTTGTTGATGCGCGCCTTGAGGAAGGAGCCAAACTGCTCGGCATCACCACGTACAAAGGTGTCCTTGGGGATCGTCACGCCCTGCTCGGCGAACATGGCCACAAAGATGCGCTCGCCGTCGAGCACGTGGTCGAGCTTCTCAAACGGGAAGAACTGCGACTTGCCGCTCTTGCCCCAGACCATCAGGCCGTCCTCGTTGGCGGCGACGCGGCGGTAGCGGCCGCCCATGGACTCGTCGGCCTCGACGGCTTCGATAAGTCGCGCGCGAGCGTATGGTGCAGATTTTTGCTCCACCAGGCCAAAAAGGCGCCGAACACGATCAGCACGACGCCGAACTTGATCCAGCTGCCGCCGGCCACCAGCATGCCGATGCCGATGAGCGCGGCAATCGCGGCGGCGACGTACAGGGAGCCACGGCGCTGGGCGAGGCAACCAAGCGGGCGAAATCGGTGACGAGGTCGTTTTCGTACTGATACTCGTTGAGGTACAGGATGCCGTCGTCGGCTGCGGCCTGCTTCTCGAGCGCGACCTCGACCTGGTCGGCTGCTTCGGAGGGAACGAGGTTGCTCTCTGCGTCTGCCATGCTCTTTGGACTCCTATCGCGGCGGGCTCGCCGTACGGGTTATTATGGATGCAGTATGCCGTGCGACCGCATGGCCGCCGCGGCAACAAGACTCAGTATACCCGGGGGAGCACCCATGGAATCGTTGTACCGAAAGTATCGCCCGCTCACCTTCGACTCCGTGGTGGGCCAGCAGCATATCGTCTCGACGCTCGAGCACGCCATCACCGAGGGGCGCCTGTCCCACGCGTACCTGTTTTGCGGTCCGCGCGGCACGGGCAAGACCACCATGGCGCGTATTCTTGCCAAGCGCTGCTCTGCCGCAATGCCGAGGCGCGCGCGCCGAGGGTGCAAGCGGCTGCATGCCCGACGGCACCTGTGAGGAATGCGAGCTCATCGCCGAGGGCAACCACCCAGACGTCTACGAGCTCGATGCCGCAAGCCGCACCGGCGTAGACAACGTGCGCGAGGAGATCATCAACTCCGTCAACTTTGCCCCGGTGCGTGGCAAGTACAAGATCTATATCATCGACGAGGTCCACATGCTCACGACGGCGGCGTTTAACGCGCTGCTCAAGACGCTCGAGGAGCCGCCGGCGCACGTGATCTTTGTGCTGTGCACCACCGACCCGCAAAAGATTCTTGAGACCATCCTCTCGCGCTGCCAGCGCTTCGATTTCCATCGCATCGGTAACGAGGATATCGAGCATCGCCTGTCCTACGTGTGCGAGCAGGAGGGCTTCGATTACGACGACGAGGCGCTCGCCATCGTGGCGCGCCATGCCAAGGGCGGCATGCGCGACGCGCTTTCCACGCTGGAGCAGCTGAGCGTTTTTGGCAACGGAGCCGTGCATGCGGACGATGCCCGCTCGCTTTTGGGCGAGGTTTCGGACCAGATTCTGGGCGAGTTTGCGCGCGCCATTGCCGATCGTGATGTCGCCGAGCTCTATGGGCTGATTCGCGCGCAGGTCGAGGAAGGTAACGATCTGCTGGAACTGACGCGCGACCTGGTGGCGCACGTGCGCGACGTGTATGTTGCCTGCGTTGCCCGTGCCCGTGCCGAGTTGTTTGAGGGCGGCTCCGAGCAGGCCGAGGCGCTTGCTGCCGAGGCCGCTGCCCGGAACAACGATACGGAAAATGGAAAGGATTGAAATTTCTCATGGCAAAACCCATTGCGCTTGCCGCCGACCATGGCGGTTTTGAACTGAAGGAAGCCGTCAAGGCTCATCTGGACGAGCTGGGGCTGGAGTATATCGACTTTGGCACCCACAGCACTGCCAGCGTGGATTACCCCGATATGGCACTGCCTGCCTGTGACGCTGTGGTCAGCGGCCAGTGCGACAAAGCCCTGCTGTTCTGCGGCACCGGTGTCGGCATCAGCATGGCCGCCAACAAGGTCAAGGGCATCCGCGCCTGCTGCTGCTCCGACAGCTTCAGCTGCGAGTACACCCGCCGCCACAACGATGCCAACGCCCTGTGCATGGGCGGCCGTGTTGTCGGCCCCGGCCTTGCCTGCCAGTTGGTGGATCTGTTCCTGAACACCCCGTTTGAGCGGCCGCCACGAAAAGCGCATTGCAAAACTGATGGCAATCGAAACCCGATAAACATAAAAAGGAGCGTGTATTTATGACCCCTATGATCGTTGAGCATCCCCTGCTGCAGCACAAGCTGAGCATCCTGCGCAACAAGCAGACCGGTACCAAGGAGTTCCGTGATCTGGTCGGCGAGATCGCAACCCTGCTGTGCTACGAGGCCACCCGTGACCTGCCCATGGAGGAGGTCGAGATCGAAACCCCCATCACCATGGCAAAGACCAAGGTGCTGGCTGGCCGCAAGCTGGCTCTGGTGCCATCCTGCGCGCAGGCATGGGTATGCTGGACGGTATGCTGACCTGCTGCCCGCTGCAAAGGTGGGCTTCATCGGCCTGTACCGCGACGAGGAGACCCTGCAGCCTGTGGAGTACTTCTGCAAGCTGCCGCAGGATATCGCAGAGCGCGATGTTCTGGTTCTGGACCCGATGCTGGCTACCGGCGCAGCGCATTGATGCCATCACCCAGATCAAGAAGCATGGCGCAAAGCGCATCAAGTTCATCGGCCTGATCGCCGCTCCGGAAGGCATCAAGGCCCTGCACGAGGCACACCCTG
>ENA-OQCS01001730-OQCS01001730.1-human-gut-metagenome-genome-assembly--contig:-NODE-1730-length-10635-cov-1.349543_pt1 | contig 10635 bp, 16 predicted proteins | sample MGYA00242757_ERZ504575 | MGnify/ENA primary metagenome ERZ504575 (study PRJEB26092, sample SAMD00036297) | human gut metagenome | host: Homo sapiens | study: EMG produced TPA metagenomics assembly of... | reverse complement strand
TGTTGGACGGCTATTGCGCGCGATTCCGGCCCAAGCTCATCTACACCGTCCCGACGTTCCAAAACCCCACCGGTACCACGCTGCCGCCCGAACGACGCAGCGAACTCATCGACGTGGCGCGGCGCTATCAGTGTCTGATCGTGGAAGACGATGCTTACGGCGATTTGTGGTACGGCGGGGAATCGTCCGACGCACATCGCCCCATACCGCTTAAGGGCATGGAGAATGCGGGATACGTGATGTATTTGTCGACGTTCTCGAAAACCGTCACTTCGGGCCTGCGCACGGGATGGGTTGTGGCCGACCCGCATGTGATTAACCGGCTGGCGCTCTGCGGCGCATGGTCGACCAGCATACGAGCACGTCATCGCAGCGCATCTGCCTGGAACTGCTTAAAGAAGGCCGCGTCGCCGAACATTTGCGCGGTTTGATTAAGGCTTACCGCATTCGACGAGATGCAGCAATCGCAGCATTGGAGCGGTATGCGCCGGATGAAGTGTATTGGACCGTGCCTGCAGGCGGCTACTATATTTGGGTTTCCTTACCGGACGGCGTGCGCTCTCTGGATGTATTGGAATCCTGCCGTTCCCAAGGCGTCACGTTCATGCCGGGCAGCGTGTTCGACGTTGACGAAATGGATGATTCCCATATTCGTCTCAACTTTGTGCGCCCGGATGCTGCTGACATTGATACCGGCATTCGAATCATTGGCGAGACGATAGCACAGATGTAGTCAAGTGACTGGCTCATTGCGGTTGTCGAGTTTTTGATGGCTACATACCCACATCGATGAGTGCATTCGACGAATAAATAAGCGAGGAAGCATCATCAGTTCGCTGTGGCATGCGCATAGCGTTGTCGGGCGAACGGGACAGACCACGTGGTCGTTGCGTGATCTGGTCGATCGAGCCGGCATCGCATTGCCCCTGGCGTAGTGGCGAGGTGGCGCAGTAACGAGTCACGCCATCGCGAGCCGATGATGCGAAATGCGGAACCGGTCGCGGCCATCAACGGCTATCATACATGCGGAAGCAACGATACGTTGGCGTCAGCACATCCATCTGACTCCAGAAAGGGACACGATATGACCACATCCTCCGTTTCGCCGGTGACCACTGAACTGGCGGGCAGCGAAACCGGCATCACGCTTGTCATTCACGCCGGAGCGGCAGTCGTGGCAAGCACAGCACGCCTGAACGCATCGCCCAGGTCGAACTTGATCTGCAGCGCGCCCTCGATGCCGGATACCAGTTGTTGGAATCCGGAGCACCGCGCATGAGGCTGTGGTCGCCGCCATCCACGTCATGGAAGACGCTCCCGAATTCAACGCCGGCCGTGGTGCCGCCCCTGACCAGCGATGGCATCGCCCAGATGGACGCCTGCCTGATGACCGGCGATGGCGAGGTCGGTGCGGTCACCGGCGTAAGCACCGTGAAGAACCCGATCGATGCGGCGCGTGCCGTCAAAGAGCAGACCAAGCATGTGCTGTTCGCGGACCCGACCGATGCCGAGATCGCCGATTGGGCGTCGCGACCGAAAGCAACGAGTACTTCATCACCGAACAGCGTCGTCAGTCCTTGGCCGAGGCTCAGTCCGGTGGCGATGAGTGGGAGAAGCATGGCACCATCGGTGCGTGGCGCGCGATGCCGAGGGCAATATCGCCGCTGGCACGTCCACTGGCGGCATCACCAACCAGATGCACGGTCGTGTGGGTGATTCGCCGCTGCCTGGTTGCGGCACGTTCGCCAACCAGTCCACGGTGGCGGTGTCCTGCACCGGCATCGGCGAGGCGTTCATCAAGGTGGTCGCCGCCCATCAGGTGTCGGATCGTGTGCGTTTCTCCGGCGAGAACGTCGAGGATGCCGCGACGGCCACTTTGGACGAAGTCGCCGCGCATCATGCGATGGCGGCATGATCGTTCTGCCGGCGGTCGGCCGTGGCGTGGTCGCCTACAACAGCGAGATGATGAACTTCGGATACCGTAGCGCGCAAGGAGGTAAGGTGCAGGGCTGATTGCCCCCTGTATTGCGGCATATATCATAATGCCGTGTGCTGCGGATTCTTGGTAAGGAATCCGCAGCACACCGGCCATTCATGTATGCGGCAAGTGCCGCCGATCAGTGCGGCAGTGCACGCTACTTGGTGATCGTGTTGTACGTGGGCATGTTCGTGTAATCGAACTGCACGTTCTTCACGTTCTGTGCAGACACGGCGGCGAAACGTTTGACCGGGAATACTGGGGTAATACGCAACTTCATCGCTCCTCTTCCTCGAATGAAACTATGTTCCATTGGTATGAGCCAGCCACGTACGGTATTCGTGTCTGGCCTGCCACACAATGATGCAGCCGTATATACGGGCACAGCATTGCGCGGCAGTTCATTGTATGGAAGACATGCAAACTCAATGTTTCCTTGTCCAAATAAAAAAAACGAGCGCGGCTGATGTGCGGCACCGGTCCAAAAACTCATGTCCGCCAGCGCAACGCGACTACGTACCTTATGCTGGTCTGCGCGTAAAATAGAATGGTTGCGATATTGGGTTATTCACGGAGGAATGGATGCGACGCTGGCTGATCAATGTAGCCAAAAATGAGACGATTCTCATCGTCGCCGCAATACTCGCCCTGATTTCGTGTTTCATTGTGCCGCCGGACGCCGATTACAAAAGCTACATTCACGCCAGCACCATCAGCCAGCTCATCTGCCTGATGATTGTGGTGTGCGGATTCCAGCGTATCGGCGTGTTCCGCATCATCGGTTCGCGATTGCTGGAGAAGGTCAGCACCATGCGCGGACTGGTCATTACGCTTGTCGCTTTGACGTTCTTTTCCGCGATGTTCATCACCAATGACGTTGCGCTGGTCACGTTTGTGCCGTTCGCGGTGGCCGTGCTCATCATGGCTGGGCAAGAGGATAAGACCATCCTCGTGGTCACGCTGATGACCATTGGCGCGAACGTGGCAGTATGCTCACCCCGATCGGCAACGCGCACAACCTGTATCTCAAAGCCCTGACCGGCATGCGACCATGGAATTCCTCGGCATCATGGCACCGTATTCCGGCACGGCGGCCGTGTTGCTGGTCATCGTGATTTCCGTGGTGTTTGGCGGCAAACCGGTCGGCGACCTGGCGACCTCGAAACCGGCGTGCTGGCTCCCGAGCGCAACAAACACCAGCCCGACGAGATTCGTATCACCGGCTACGGCGCCGGTTATGGCGGCTGGCGCACCATCGTCTACTCGCTGCTGTTCATCGTCTGCCTACTGGCCGTCTCCGACGTGATTCCCCTGTGGGTGATGTGCGTGATCGTGGTCGTCGTGTTCCTGTTCACCGATCGCGCGTATTCAATACGTGGATTGGGGACTGCCGCTCACCTTCTGCATGTTCTTCATCTTCATCGGCAACATGAAGCGCGTGCCCGAATTCTACGAACTGGCGCGCTCGCTGGTCGGCGGCCATCCGCTGGAGGTGGCGGTCGGCTCCAGCCAGGTCATCAGCAATGTGCCCACCACGATTCTGCTTTCCGGCTTCTGCGACCAATGGCGCGATCTGATCATTGGCACCAATTTGGGCGGCATGGGTACGCTCATCGCCTCGATGGCTTCGCTTATTTCTTACAAGAACGTCGTGCGCCAGTACCCGCACAAGAAAGGCCGGTATCTGGCCGTCTACTCCGCCGTCAACGTTCTGTTTTGGCCGTATTGCTGACCTTGAGCTGGATCATCGAGCCGAGTCTCTGAGCCGCCGTTGTGGGTTGGGCCGGTCTACCGCGCGTATACGGTGGGGGAGCCGGTCAGTCGGCTCATGGCCGACTGCGGGATGTCGTGGATGCGGCCGATGGTGGCATCCAGCGTGGATACGCCGGATACGCCGTCTGTGTTGGCTGTGTTGGCTGCAGAGGTGATGCTGGATACGCCGACTGCGGACGATGATACGGCCGCAACCATCGGCTGACGATAGGCGTTGGAGTTGCGGGCCAGCCGGGCGAGCGCAGGGCGCTGCCTGCGGAACAGATTGATAAACATACCGCATACTCTTCATCGTTGGCCGGCGGTCTTCTGGCCGCCGTGGTTCCATCCTGCCCTCCCGTGCTTGTATTCGCTATGGGGGATAGCCCCTATTATTCCCTGAATCTGCACGATTCCCCCTCATCCTTGAGGGTGATTCTAACGGCAAAGGAATCGGCCTAATGGCCGATGCCAATCAGCGCGAAACCACCAGCGTGACGCTGTACGGCTTGATCTTCATCGCCAGCAATGAAGACGGCGACGGCAATGTGTAAGCCCGACGTTCCGGCACAATCGCCCCCGAAGCCTCGCCGCGGTTATCCGATAGTGGTCTTTCGCCGTCGGATTGGCGCTTAACGTCGTCACCTCCAAAACGCACCGGTCGCGATGGCGAGGCGCCCCAGCCCGGCCAGTCCGCGCGCGATTCCACGTCACATCCACCGGGGAATCGGAGGTATTGACGATTTTGATGTAACGGCAGGCGTCATCCCTGTCATGCCCGGTGGCACTGACATACAGATGTTTGGCGGGGCGTGACGCGGTCTGCTCGATGGACACGGCATATGTCGTGTCGCCCAGATGCGTGGAAAACAGCCGCTCCACCTCATAATTCACCGTGGGGTTCACATGCGCCGGATTGAGTTCGATAAGATTCTGCGCCCACCCCTTAGCCGGAATATGCGCGAGCAGCGGCGCATAGGAGGTCATGCGCACCACGTCGGAATTGCGCTCGCAGCCGGTCAGGAACGCGGCCTCGCCGAGTGCCGACTTCCACGTGTTCGCGCCTTGTTCGGTCTGTGGTTGGCCGGCAAAATAGCCGTTGCTGAATATTCGCCGAAATAGACGCCGGCGCCACAACGCGGGTAAGCGTCGAATCGTGACGCCTGGGATGCAAACCATTCGGGGGAGTGGTAGGAATGCTCGTCGACGATAATCGCGTCACCGGTGGCGGAATCATGTGCCCCGGAATCGGTTGCGGCCAACGCTCGCGCATGGTCCCAGCTGCGCTTCATCGCCGGCTGGAAGGGGAACAGTCCGGCGCTCATCACACACAGCATATCCGGGTATCGTTCATGAATGGCCTCGCTGATCATGTCAAACTTGGCCACGTAGTCAGCCCCGAAGTTTTCGTTGCCCACGCCGATCATGTCCAAGCCGAACGGCTCAGGATGGCCCATATCACGCCGGACCGCGGCCCACGAGCTGGACTCCGGATCGCCATTCGCGAATTCGATGAGGTCCAGGTAGTCCTGAATCACATTGTTGCGGAAGGTGGCCGAATTGATATCCATGTGGCGCGGATCTCGGCCGGGCGACTGGCATGCGATGCCGGCGACAGAGTGGCAGCGGCTTGGCCTTGAGGTCCTCGCACAGGCAGAAATACTCGTAGAAGCCGATCTGATAGCTCTGCGAATAGCTGGAACCATCCGGCATCTTGAACGACCACATCGAATACTGTTGGCGTCGCGCGGCCAGAGAGCCGACGGTATCCTTCCAGCGATACTCATTGCCGGGCGTCACACCTTCGACGATGCAGCCGCCGGGGAATCGCAGAAACGCTGGATGCAACGCCTGAATGGTCTCCACCAAATCGCGGCGCAGCTTGCCGTAACGCCATTTCGGGTCGCCCGCGCCCCAATAGTCCGCATCCATGAACTGCACCAGATCCAGATCGAACGTGGTGCGTTCGCCGGCGTCAATGGTGATACGCAGCTTGCCGTAATCGGTGTTCAGTCCGGTTACGTCGGCGTTGAACCGGTACCAGCCGTCACGGCCGATGACGATGGCACCATCCGACGAATCCGGACTGATCGAAACGCCGGAATCCTGCGCATCGGCCCCATCGTCCTGCCTCAGACCGGTCTCTTCCGTATCGTCAAGCGGATCGGAGTCCACGATATACGACAATCGAGTGATACTGGTGAGCGGCAGGCCGTACCTATCGACCACGCCGACGGACAGCTCGGCCCGCCCATGAACCGGACGTACCGCGAGACTGACGGAATAGGTGTGGTCGGCGACGATGGAGAACGCGGGCTCGCCCCCGTTGTCGCCGCCTCCGTTATAGCCGAGGTTTTCCAGATATGCAGGGCCGGTTTCGGAAGGAACATCGGACGTGATGCGAGCGTATCGGCTATGTGCGTGAATTGGCGGGCGGGGCAGTCGGGTGGTCACCCGCTGGCCGTGAATCCCGCGTATCTCACTGCCAAGCTGGCGGCGGAACAGTTGATGAATCCCAGAAACGCAGGGAATCGAGCCTGCGTACGCCACCGTTCGGCACCGGCCATACGCCACGTGTGATGGTCGAGATAAACGCCGTCAAAACTGTAGTTGTTCACCATGTTGCGTTCAGCCGCCATCCGCACCATGGTTGATGTCCTCGAAGAACACGCCGTACAGTCGCCCGCTTGTGTGATGGGTGGGGCTTCCCACGCTAATCCGCACCATGGTTTCGATTGTAGAGGGAATGGAGCGGAAAGGTAAACGGAAGAGTTCGCTCACCGTTCATGTTGCGGTCAATCCAAGTCGACTGTTCGCCGGTATACAGCCGGTAACCTCGAAACAGGAATGGAAAATACGGACGACTAGGAGCGCGGCTGTGCAATCCTCGGTGGGAATACGTGAGCGCATCGACACGTGTATCCGTCGCTGCGTCCGGCGGAGCGCGCCGTGGCCCAGTATATTCGGAATCATATCGAGGAGGCGGCCGACCTGACCGTCGGTCAGATGGCCGACATCGCCCACGTCAGCCAGCCGACGGTGATTCGGTTCGCCCGCAAGCTCGGCTTCGGCGGTTACCGTGAACTGCGGTACGTGTTGCGCAACCCGGCCGCCGAACACAAAGTGACCTTCAATCCGCTGGCCGGATTCGATCTGAATCCGTGGGATGGCGAAGATGAGATTCCCGGTAAAGCGGCCGATGGCGCGAAGGCGCTGATCGACGAGCTGCACAGTGCGTTGGACCCAAGGCCTATCGCAAGGCGGTCGCCCTACTCGCCGAATCGGAGTTCATCGACATTTTCGGCGTGGAGAATTCGTTGACACCGGCGATGGATCTGTTCACCAAGCTCGGCTACCTGGGACTGACATGCCGTCTCAATACCGACGCTTACCTGCAGCAGATCGGTGCCGGGCACCTGCCCCACGGCGCTGTGGCCGTCGCCTTCTCCCATTCGGCAGTTCGGCGGATACGGTCAAAGCGTTGCGATTGGCGAAGTCGCATGGCGCGAAAACCATCGCCATAACCAATGCCATCGGCGCGCCGCTGGCCAGCTGGGCCGACGTGACGTTGCTGACGGGTCGTGATTCGCACACGATCTATGGCAATGCGATTTTCTCGCGCGTGGCCGATACCGCGCTCGTGGACATGCTGTACATGGGCGTGATTCTGTCCGACTATGGCCGGTTCTCCACCGCGCTCGACGAATCCGGTCGCATGATTCGCGACCGCGTATTCGAGAACTGAGCTGCTGCTTTATCGCGCCTTGGGCCGTATTGCTCTGGTCGTTGCTGCTTGGGTTGTTGACGATTTGGTCGTTGTCGCCCTGGTCGCTACCGTCCTGAGGCATGTGCCAGCGAATACGTAGTGGACTTGGCGTGCGTATGACGTTCGATCTTGCCGCTCAACTCCAGCTGGTCCAAGAGCTGCGTCATCTGATCCTTGTTCAGGCCAAGCGCTTTCTGCATGGTTTTACGGCTGAGCTTCACACCGCGGAACGCGAGGAAATTGAGCGTGAACTGTTCCAACGTTTGAGGCGACGGTTCCAGCGTTGCCGTATCAAGCGGGCGGGTACTGGCCTGATCGTCACCGTCCGGGCGTTCGCCGAATCCACTGCCGAGAATCAGCGTCTGCAGTGGCGCGCAGCCGATGATGCGTGCGCCGGCCAAAGCATCTGCGGCGTTATCCGTCATGCGCTGAATCGTGGGGAATGAGTACATTTTGGCATGCTGTGCTTCGTCAGTGGTGCTGGGCGCGGCGGAAGCATCGGCATCGGTCCGATGCGAGGACGCGGCCTCGGCCGATACAGGGATAGGCAGTACCATTGCCACCGAAGTGGGGCCCACGCGCAGTTGCGGACTGACCGCGCTCTGCGCGTAGGCGTCCATAATGCGTTGAATGCCGGTACCGCAGTTCTCGCAGAGGCCCAAATCGGCGAACAATTCAGCCAAACGCGGGGTGCGTGGCTGGCATACGCCGTTGAGTAGATCGTTGATTTCCAAACCATCGGTCAGGCCGCCGAGCGACACGATTTCCAAGCGGGAATCGAAGATATTGATCAGTGTGGGGCCGGAGTACGTGTAATCGCGATGTTCCAGTGCGTTGACCAATGCTTCGCGCAGGGCTATGGCCGGGTATTGGCCGGATTCGTTGATGCCGTTCAGCAGGGCGCTGGCTTGGTCGAGCTGGCGCAGCACCGAGCCGGTGAATGTGTGACGTTCGCGAATGGCGTTTTTGCCATTGCCCTCGAAAATGGTGGCCTTGATAACGAACGGGCATTGGTTGGACAGCAGGGTGGCAAGCGACGATTCGGTGGTGCTGGTGAAGGTGTTGTTGGTGCCGGTGTTGGTGATGCTGCCGGCGGGGACATTACCGGCATCGGCAGAGACGGATGCAGCCATGTTGGTCACAACCGGGCTTTCCCAATCCTTGCCTTCACTGGCAAAACGATCCTGTGCGTATGTGAAAGTGAGCTCACCGCTATCGCCTGCGACGGTCTGGCCCGATGCGGCGTGATCTACGTTGCTCTCCGTTGTCCCCATATCGCCGATGGTACCGGTGCAAGCCGACGTTACGCCGAGGTGTTTTACACCCCTACGGCTAGACTTACACGAGTTTGGCCCCGTAGCTCAGCTGGATAGAGCATGTGACTTCTAATCTCAAGGTCGACGGTTCGAGCCCGTCCGGGGTCACGGTGAAGCCCGTTGGAATCAATAAGGTTCCAACGGGCTTTCTGTCCCTTTTCGACGTCCTTGTGGGCCTGACGGGGCCTGATAAGCGCGGCTTTCAGCCTCGGCTCTCGCTGCGGATGCGCGCGGTGATGTTGCCGACGGTCATGCCATAACGCTCGTTGAGCGCGTCGAGCGGCACGCGATCGGTGAACTCCTTCGCCGCGCCGAAATTCAGCACGCGCATGTCGCGCAGCCCGGCATTGGCGTAGAAGGCGGTGACCTTGTCTCCCCAGCCGCCTTCGAGCTGTCCATCCTCCAGCGTCACGACGATGCGGTGGCGCCCGGTCAGCTCGGTCAGCGTCGCGGCATCCAGCGTGGAGAACTGCTGCGGATCGATCAGTGTGGCATCAAGGGGATGCCGGACATCCGAAGCCAGAGCCTCGACCACGCGCCATCCCAACGGCAGCGTGTTGCCCAATGCCAGGACCGCCACAGTCGTGCCGCGGCGAATCGTGCGGTAACGGGACCACGGGCAGGTGGCTGTTCCGTCGGCCGTGGTCTTTTCGCTGCACGCATTACTGCACGTATCGTCCGCGGAGCCCATGTCCGTGACGTCCTGCGCGTCGCCGGGCAAGTCGCCCGAGCGCTCCCGGTTGAGAATCGTGTCGCCCGGCACCCGGATGACGACCGGAGAGGTGTTGCTCTGGCTCGTCGACCAGGCGAGCATGTCGAGGAACGCGCGGCCGCTGGTCGGTGCCAGGCAGGTCAGCCCGGGGATGTTGCCGAACATGGCGATGTCGAATGCGCCCGAATGCGTGTTGTCGGCTCCGGACAGTCCGCCGCCGAAGTCGAGCAGCGTCACTGGGGTGCCGTTCAGCGACAGCTCCTGCTGCAACTGGTCGAACGTGCGCTGGAAGAACGTCGCGGAAGTGGCCAGCACCGGTCGTCCGCCGGCCCGTGCGATGCCCGAGGCGAACGCCACGGCGTGCTCTTCGGCGATGCCGGTATCGACGTAGTGCCGTCCGGCCCGTTCCCGGAACGCGCGGGTGATGCCGTTCGAACGGCGTCGCGGGGGAGATGACCACCAGTCCAGGTTCCGTGGCGAACCGCGGTTCCAATGCCGCCATCGCCATGCTCCCGTAATGCTTGCGCGCTCCCAAAGGCCGCCCGGTCGTGCTGTCGGGATCCTGCCAATGGTTCGCCTCATGTCGTCCTTCGAAGACCATCGAGTCCTCGGCGGCGACCGCGGCGTCACCCTCCATGGGAATCCCGGAGTCGCGGGCTTCCGCGGATTCCTTGGCGGGCGGCAATCCCAGACCCTTGCGCGTGTGGATGTGCACGACGACCGGATGATCGGTGTCCTTGACCTGTTCGAACGCCTCGATCAGAGCGAACACGTCATTGCCGGCCTCGACATACCGGTAGTCCAGTCCGAACGCCATGAACAGGTTCGGCCCACCCTTGCCGCCGGTGGCGCGCAGACGGGCGAGCGTGCCGTACATGCCGCCGTGATCCTCCGCGATCGACATCTCGTTGTCGTTCACGATGATGATGAGGTTGCCGCCCTGTTCGGCGGCGTTGTTCAGCCCCTCGAACGCGATGGCGGAACTGAGCGAGCCATCGCCGATCACGGCGATCACATTGCGTATGCCGCTGCCGCCGTCCATGCCGCCCGCCAGGTCACGGCTCTTCGCCAGGCCGCACGCCAGGGAAATCGACGTGCCGGTGTGACCGAG
>ENA-OQCS01001729-OQCS01001729.1-human-gut-metagenome-genome-assembly--contig:-NODE-1729-length-10639-cov-2.561168_pt1 | contig 10639 bp, 10 predicted proteins | sample MGYA00242757_ERZ504575 | MGnify/ENA primary metagenome ERZ504575 (study PRJEB26092, sample SAMD00036297) | human gut metagenome | host: Homo sapiens | study: EMG produced TPA metagenomics assembly of... | reverse complement strand
TTCTGCTCCGGCAGTTTCCCGCCGACGCAAAGTCCCTCTTTTTCCCGGTGAACCGCTTTATCCTCTCTTCTTCCAGGTAGACGGATAGAAAAGAATCAGCATCGGAAACAGTTCCAGACGGCCTGCCAGCATATCAAAAATCAGAATCAGCTTGGAACCGGACCGTATCCAAAGAAATTGCTGGTCGGTCCTACCTGGTCAAGACCCGGTCCGATGTTGTTCAGCGTTGCGGCAACTGCCGTGAAGTTTGTCTCGAAGGAAAATCCATCCACACTGATGATCAGCATGGAAAAGCTGTAGATCACAAGATAAACAATCAAAAATACGTTGATCGCCCGCAGAACCTCATGCTCTACCGGGTGATCATCGAAACGGATGCGTTTGATACTGCGCGGATGTACGATCGAACCAAGCTCTTTTTTCACGGTTTTTAAGAGGATCAGGATTCGCGAAACCTTGATTCCGCCTCCCGTTGAACCGGCGCAGGCTCCGATGAACATCAGCATCACCAGAATACATTTTGACAGCTCCGGCCAGAGATCAAAGTCCGTCGTGGAATAACCCGTTGTCGTGATAATCGATCCGACCTGGAAAAAGGCGGTCCGTACTGTCTCACCGATGGAATGGTACATCGGATAGATATTCCAGGAAATCACGCCTCCTGCCAGAAGAATAATCAGGATATACGCTCTTACCTCCTGGGACGAAATGGCGGCCTTTCCCTTTTTGCAAAGCATCAGATAATAAAAGTTAAAATTCACACCGAACGCAATCATGGCGATTGTCAGAATCCACTGCTGCAGTGGTGTGTACACTGCACAGCCGCTGTTCAACACGGCAAAGCCTCCTGTTCCGGCAGCTCCCATGCGAGTGTGACAGAATCAAATGTCTTCATGCCGGAAAGCAGCAGGGCAGCAATGGTAAAAAGTGTCATGCCAAGATAAATCTGATACAGAATTTTAGCGGTTCCGCGCACTCTCGGAACAAATTTGGAAACAGTCGGTCCCGGCTCTCTGCCTTCATCAGGTTCATGACGGAACCGCCCTTCATCGGAAGCAATGCAAGAATGAACACAAGAACGCCCATACCGCCAATCCAGTGGGAAAAGCTTCTCCAGAACAGGCTGGCGTGTGAAAGTGCTTCCACATCGCTCAAAATGCTGGCTCCTGTCGTTGTGAAACCGGAAACGATCTCAAACAGCGCATTGATATAAAACGGAATTTCCCCCGTAATTACAAACGGCACCGCTCCGAAAACACCAAGGACAACCCAGCTTAACGAAACGCAGACAAATCCGTCGCGGGAATAGATTTCCATATTGGACGGTTTTCTGAAGCAGAGGATCAGACCGGCTGCAATGCAGAGCAGTCCCCAGATAAGATACGCAAAGCCTGCCTTTTCCTGGTACATGGCTCCGACCAGCGCCGGAAGCAGCATCAGCATACCTTCCACTTTCAGCACCCAGCTGATGACAAAACGAATCATTTATAGTTCATAATCCGCTTCCCCCGTTACTCTGCCAGAATCTCATGGATATCCTGAAGACCGGTTTCCGTTGTTACGATAATGACGGAATCTCCTGCCGCAAAGGAATCCTGTCCGCCCGGAATGATGACCTTTCCCTGTCTGTTAATCGCTGCTACCAGAAGGTTTGGCCGTGTTTTCATATCCTGCAGACGGATACCGATCATACGGCAGTTCTGGTTCACGATAAACTCAAGAGCCTCCACACGGTCTTCCATCAGCTTATACAGCGTCTCAACGTTGCTTCCGATGGAGTTTTTCATTGCCCGGACATACTGCAGAATGTACTCTGCGGTGATGTGTTTCGGGTAGATCAGGCTGTCCAGGTTCAGGCTGTGGATAACATCATTAAATTCCAGATGGTTGATTTTCGTTACAACCTTTGAGGATACCTTCTCTTTCGCATACAGCGACAGAATGATGTTTTCTTCATCCATATCAGTGCAGGCTACAAACGAGTCCATATCCTGGATACGCTCCTCTTTTAAGAGCTCCTGATCACTTCCGTCGCCGTAAATAACGGTTGCATCCGGCAGTGCCTCGCTTAAAACCTCACAACGATCCTTATTTTCTCGATAATCTTGACATCGACGTTCATATTTGCCAGTGATTTTGCGAGATAATACGTAATTTCACCGCCGCCAACAATCATCGTATTGTGTACCTTGTTTGTATGAACACCAATTTTCTTAAACAGGCTCTCTGCGTTCTGCGGTGTGGTAATGATGGAAAGGCTGTCTTTTGCCTGGATCACAAAATTTCCATCCGGTATGTAAACCTCGCCGTTTCGCTCAACGGCACAGACCAGCAGACTGTACTGAAGCGCTCCGGCCAGCTCACGCAGCGACATATGGACAATTTTCGATGTTTCCGGCACTTTAAAGCGCAGCATTTCGATTCTTCCGCGGGAAAAGCTATCGATCTCAATCGCAGATGGGAACCGCAGCAGTCTTGCCATTTCCATGGCGGCCGCGTGCTCCGGGTTGATGATCATGGACAGACCCAGCTTTTTACGGATAAATTCTCTCTCCTCCGATACATCGGGTTTCGGACTCTGGCGATGGTGTGACAGTCTGCGCCTGTTTGGCGATGACACAGCAAGCAGGTTCATTTCATCACTTTTGGTTACGGCAATCATCAGATCCGCATGCTCAATATCCGCCTCCTGAAGCACCTGATAGCTTGCTCCGTTTCCTACAATTCCCATAACGTCGTAGGTGTTGGAGACGTTGCGGACGACAATACTGTCTGTGTCGATGACCGTCACAAGGTTGTCCTCGCGGCTCAGCTGGGCGGTCAGTGCGGCTCCGACTTTTCCGCAGCCCACAATGATAATTTTCATGTTCTCTCCCTTCAATGCAAAAGCATTTCGCGTAAAATAGTAAGACCCGCCAGGCGGCATCGTAAAACCATTTTTCGATGCACTCCAAAAAGCAGATCTGTACCCCTATTGTACGATGGCGATTATATCATATTTCCAGGAAAAGCGGAATAGATTTTAACAACATTTTGGACGGAGTTTTTTGTAATGACTGATCAAAAAGGGAAAACCTGTTGAACCTTGCACTGGCCGCAACGGAAGTCGAACGGCGGCGTGTGCCGGAGCTTTCGGCAGGTTATAACTCTTACAGCAAAACATGGGAAGTAATTGTACAATATCAGGGAGATCTGGCCTTTCTGGAGGAGCAGGGGGTACGTGTAACGCTTCTGCTGTTTTCGTATGCCATTCTTCTGGTACCGGAGTCTCTGATGGATTACGTGACGGGACTGCCGCAGATTACGTATCTGGAAAAGCCAAAACCTTTGTTTTTCGCGGATGCGTTTATGCGGAGCATATCCTGTATTACACCTGTGCAGGAGGGGATTTCAGGTCTGTATGGGAATGGGGTGCTGCTTGCATGCATTGATTCAGGCGTGGACTATGCGCATCCTGATTTCTGCGCACCGGACGGGACAAGCCGAATTGCAATTTTATGGGATCAGACGATTCCGGGGAATCCTCCGATGGGGTATGCTCTTGGGTCGGTATATACACGGCAGCAGATCAATGAGGCACTTGCATCTTCTACGCCGGAAGAACGGTTTGCCCTCGTGCCGTCCCGCGATGTGACGGGGCATGGGACAGCGGTGCTCGGAATCGCAGCGGGAAATGGGAGATCCTCGGCAGATGCGGCCATGCGGGGCGTGGCACCGGAAGCAACACTCGTGGTCGTAAAGCTTGGGAATCCTGATCCGGCGGATCTGCCGCGGACATCGCAATTGCTGCAGGCGGTGGATTTCTGCGTAAGATATGCACTTCTGGTGGAGCGGCCGCTTGTGATTAATTTGAGCTTCGGGAATAATTACGGTTCGCACAGCGGGGATTCCTTACTTGAAACGTATTTGAATGCAGTGTCAAATTTAGGGCAGAACGTGATCTGTATCGGGGCAGGAAATGAAGGGGATACCGGACGCCATTATGCCGGGAACCTAAAGTCGGATCGCAAGTCGTCCGGTCAGACGCAAACAGTCCGTGCGACATCTGATCCGGCTGCGACGTCTGCAGTCTCGGCAGCGGCCAACCGCGCTGTCTCCATTGAATTTCAGGTCGGCGCCTATGAATCCTCGTTCAGTCTCCAGATCTGGAAGGTTTATGGGGATGAAATCTCGATCGAACTGATTTCCCCCCGGCGGCATCCGCTCCGGCACGCTCTCTCCTGTCCTCGGCACGGCGCGTCTGACTCTTGGTCCGACAGAACTTCTCCTGTTTTATGGCATGCATCCCCCTACAGCCAGGCGCAGGAAATTTACCTGACCTTTCAGGGCGCAGGAAACCATCTGTCCGTCGAAAACGGCATCTGGACCTTGCGTCTCACCCCCGGCCGCCTGATCTCCGGTTCCTTTGACCTCTGGCTTCCCGGCGGAAATGCCATCGGTCCACAGACCCGCTTCTTCTCTCCCACTGCCGACACCACACTCACCATCCCTTCCACCGCCCGCTCCGCTATCACGGTCGGTGCCTATGATCCCCGCCTCTCCTCCTATGCCAGCTTCTCCGGCCGCGGCTATACCCGTATTCTCCACGAAATCAAACCTGATCTCGCCGCCCCGGGTGTCAATATCCCAGCTCCCCGTTCCGGCGGCGGCTATGCTTCCTTCACCGGCACCTCGTTTGCCACGCCTTTTGTATCGGGAAGCGCCGCGCTTATGATGGAATGGGGTATTCTGCGCGGAAATGACCCGTTTTTATATGGTGAAAAACTGAAAGCTTATCTCATTGCAGGTGCAAAACCCATCGCATCCGAGAGCGAATACCCGAACAGGCGGGTGGGATGGGGACGACTTTGTTTAGAAAGTAGCCTGCCAGATTAAAGTTATTGAAGGATTCGATAGAAGAAATAAAAGCGCAATGTAAAGAGTTAAACGACAAATGAGACATATTTTTATCTCTGTACTATCTTGTACTTTGCTACGAAAATAAAACTCGTAGCAAGGTACTTATAGTGTTCATTTGTCTGGCAACTCTTTTTATTTAACTGTTAATAACTTGCTGTTTAAAATTTTTTGAATGCAAAGAGAATCACTTACCCAAAAGATATTCTTCCAACATTTCCTTTACTTTTTTCTCAATTTCGTCTATGATCTCTTCACACCTTGTCTTTTTCATCCCTGCACCAGTTCCTACCGCCAGTAACTCTTTTCTGCCTGGATTTCTTCCATTTCCATCTACTGACGTAGTATGTTCGCCATAATACGTATTACTGTAAGTAAGATCATATGCCGGACTTAAATGCCATTTATCTTCGTCTGCTTCGTACAAATACGTGAAGTTCTTCGAATGATCATCTCTGTTATGTGCAAAAACATTGAAACACATTCGGCGGAACATATTTTCAACATCTTCATCGCAATTGCGTGTCATGATTTTTGTCAGTTTCATTAATCCATGATAGTCCAGACTTGGCTGCTCAAAATCCAATTCCAGAATTGCAGCTGTCGTCAACATGTGCACTTTCTTTTTCCCTTTCAAACAGTTTCTCCTGTCAAACCTTTTAGTTCCAAAATATCCTTTACATTTTTCTGATGGAAACAATCTCGTTTCACTCATCATAATTCCGCAGGCCTTGGCACAGCAGGAATAGTCATATTCCATTTTTCCTGCATCTTTTCCGTCCACATGCGCTGGAATTTGATAATCCATTCTTCATTATCAATGGTTGTCATGATTTTAGGTCTTGCTCCGCCGCTGGTACCTCCCAGCAGATACAATTCGTCCAGTTTATCCGAATACTCTGTATTCAGTATCTTTTGACACTCTTCCGCCAGTTTGTCCAGATCTGCACTGCTCTGCTCCTCTGGAAAATTCTTTTCCGGGTGATATGTCAACGCTCCCATCCCCCGATGTGCCCACAATCGCCAGACGATCCAGTACGGTCAGTTCATCCGGATTTTGTTTATGTGCCCGTAACAGGCGATCCAACAGTAATCTGCCCCAATGATCTGGAAGACTGTCCGCAAAAACCCCAAATAATCCTTCAAAATGATCCTTAACTGGAACAAATACCTGTTTTTGCAAAGGCAATGAAAATGGGTTGATCGAAAATCCGGTTTCCAGCCATTCATCACTGTACTGAAATGCCACTTTGTGGTCTGCCGTCATAGCTAATGTTCCCACCGTTTGATCCTCATAACACACCTGCAGTACTTTATCTTGTTTCATTGATAACCTCCTGAATATCTTTATACGGTACCTGCGTGAAAATATTTCTGAGCTCATCTGCAAGATCCAGTGCGATTGCAATTTTCGTTAAAGATAACAGGGAAATTTGTCCTGTCGTTTCGAATCTTTTGATTGAGCCGTAACTCACTCCGCTTATAGATGCTAATTTTTCCTGCGTAATTGAACGTCTCTTTCTGATTTTTCTCACTCGCTGCGCAAGTTTTTGATCCAGTTCTTCCGGAGTTTCCCATATAAATTGTTCCATTTTTTCCCCTTCTTGTTACAGATTATATGTTATCTAAAATATCCTGTTTTTATTCAAAACAGATTATATATTATCTATTCTATTTTACCACTCACGTGCAGAAAGCACAATGATTTCCTGCCCTGTTTCCATAAAAACTCCACCCCGTTTTTGTAACTGCAGATAAATTTTGCATCTCCTTTACTCTATAGGGATAATTTGCGCTTTTTTTGACTATCCGGTAATATTTGTTTCAGAGTAAGTAAAAAAGCCTCTGCCGGGCAAAAATTTTGCTTCCCGGCAGAGGCTTTGCTGGTCAAACGGATATTCATGCAAGCATGATTCGCGATTTTTCTTCCATTTCGCATGGCTTGGAATCGTTACAAATACTGGCTGAATTCCACTTTTTCTTTATTTGGTCCTTCGATCGTGAAGAAACGGACGCCATTTTCCCAGAACGGAAGGAAATGTACTTCATCCTGCGTCGTATTCAGACCGGCCCCGGTAATCATTTCGTGAACTGCGAGTCCCAGTTCGTGGGAGATTTTATCCGAATAAGGCGGCGTAGCGGGCTACGGCAACCGAATGAGGGTAAAATATACCGCAAAGTGGGGCTTGCAGATTGCGGAAATGATTTTTCAGACACGCTCTAGCACCTTTTTTCTCCACACAAAGGCTTGCAACGGCGTTTCCAAAACGGGCAAACGCTGCCAGTTCTTCCTGCGGCTGTAAAGATATGCTCCATTCCACCAAGCGTCACTACAACTATTTTTACACTCTGATGATATAATATTTCCGCTGTTTTTGCAACATTTTGCTCTCTCCTGCCCGTTCGCTGCCGTTTTGCTGTTTCTTTTTTTCACAGATCACAAGGATGAGTGCCAGCATTCCTCCATCAGGCTGCACCAACTGCCAGCCGCCGTCCGGGCGCATGGTACACAAGAACAATTGTGCTCGCCTGATGGGATTTTGCGCCGAGAAATGCCGTGTTTGCGCGGAACAGCATTGTTTCTTTCCCATCCACTTCAGCACAAAATTTTCATCGTATGGAATGCTGGTGATGAGGTATCCGTCTCTTCCGCGGAAACCACACCTGTGATGCCGTCGCCGCCGTATGTTGCTGTTGTTCCGCCAATCAGGGTAACCGCCTGACTGTACAACTGCTCCGTTTTTCCAACGGCTGTGCCATACCAGTCCATGTCTCAAAATTTTTCAGGATATAATGGCCTTTTCCCATCCGAATGAATGCGGTTCCATCTTCTTTCATCGTTACAAGATAGTTAAACTGTGTATTCCCATTGGCATACGTATGGTTGATGCCGGTCAGGCGGTTGGTCTGGCCGTTGATGCGGATGAACATATCATGACTCGCTTTCTGATTCTCCACCTCGAAAGAAACGGCGAGCAGCGTCGCTCCCTCTGCGGCACCCGGCAGCGTTGCTGAGACGGTCACGGATTTTTTCGTCTCAATCTCATATCCGTCCGCTGTCTTCTGAATGCGCAGATCTTCCTGATCGGTCTCTGGAATTTCAAGGTTCACTTTCTGAAAACAACTGTGAAACAGGGGTCCTACAGAACCATTCTTTGTATCTGAATCTGCAGCGGCTCTGAAATTATCCACAGATTCCGCCGATTTTTCCTGATCCGGGATTGCCGCTGTTGTCTTCCGCATTTCCTGATCCGGGATCACGGCTGCCGTCTCCAGTATTTCCTGGTTCTGCGGATAAGGTAATGATTTGTATTCCGTCTCGGAAACCACCTGGTCTGTCACGTAGCAACCGGCGCTGCGGATATGGCACGATAAACCTGAAAGTCCCCGTAATCCCGGTACAGTTCATACCCTTCCGGCCGTGTTTTTGCCAGAACATATTTCACGCCCATGAACTGCCAGAACAGCGGATCATCGGAAACCGTCTGCATCATGCGGTTGCGGAAGGCTTCATTAATCCCATACGTCTCGTCCCGGAATTTCTTATATTCTGCATTGTATGCCGAGGAATAAATCGTCGAAACATTCTGTCCAATATCCCATATCCGGTTGACGTTCGCAAGGTTCTGTCCGCCGTCTCCATACTGCTCCATACGGTACCAGCCGGGATCCTCCGCACGGATCTCGCGGATTGCCGCTGCAATCTTGCTGTCCGTCAGAGCTTCATACGTTTTACGCGGGATCATCACATGCTTTTCCTGATTGATTGCTTTTCCGGCAAATGCAAGAATCACAGCACTAAAGACGAGCGGCAGAAACGGAAGCTCTCTGCCCCGCAGCCGTTTTTTTTGCCGGAAACCACCGCCATGCCAGATAGCACGCAGTCACACAAATCACATCCAGTATGCCGAGATGCCAGTATGGTTCAAAGTATGTCTCTTGCTTTGCATTCCACATCAGAATCAGAACTATGAGGTACGGAAGCAATTCTCGCAGCTCTGTCATGACTTTGCGCTTAAAATTCCCGGTGCTTCGATTTTTTCCACACTCCCGCTTCCGGACAAGCTGGTTTTCCACATAAAGCCCGACTTCTGCACAGAGGACCGGAAGAAACGATGAATACTTTATCTTTGCTGTACAGGCCGCCGTTCAGCAGATAGCCGAACAGGGGAATACAAAAGAATACCAGCAAAAGGAAGGACAACAGTTTCTCACGCAACCGGCTCTTTCCGATCACTCTGCCCAAAAGCGCCACCCCCGCAAATGCGGAGAGGCCAATGCCGTACGGCGTGTAGCAGAGACGCAGGATCAGAAACTGCGGTTTCCACATCGCCGGATCGGTAAAAAGTCCTGCGATGCCGCCCGCTGCGGTGCCGCGCCGCCCTCGCCGCTGCCGCCGAACAAGGCGGCACCGATGGGATCAGCAGAATACCGGAAAGAAGGATTCCTGCGAGGACCGGAAGCGCAAAGCGGATTGCTGCGCCAAAAAAGCTCCGCAAACCCACCAAGGTTTCACCCGTTCCGGCAGATTTTTCACCTGCCTCTGCTTTTTCTCTGCCCCGGCCTTTTGATTCCGCGACACTTTTCGATTCTCCTGTTCCGCTTCATACGCAGCATTTTCTGTACCGCATTTCAAATACTCCGTCACCGCATACGCCGTGAGCGCAAGCAGCCCGCCGACAGAAAAATAAAAGCTGGTCAGAATCATCCCAAGAACGGAAAGAATCAGAAGACCGCTCTTTCTCTTCTGAAATGGCGGTCCACGCCCAGCAGAGCCAGCAGCAGAAACGGCATATAATTGACAAACATAAGCTGATTATAGGAATGATATAGAAGTGCGGTAGAACACGTAAAGAAAAGTGATGTAAAAAGACAGTTGCCGTAATGCAGACCCTTTTTGCTGATCCATTGATAAAAAAGCACTGCATCCGCCGCATACAGCAGCGCGGAGGAACCCATCACCCACAGGTCCATCGGGATGAACGGGAAAAGGTAGGATAACAGCATGGTCGGACTCAGCAGTCCGTAGTAGGCAAAATGGTAAATATTCTGACCTCCTCCCAGATTCCATGCGAAATCCGGGAAGAGGTTTCCGGTCGCGTAAAACCGCTTCCGGAAGTAATCGGCAAGGGTGCTGTGCTGGCTGATCCAGTCAATCGAGGAGCCGAATACGCCGTATTGCAGGACGAACAGCCGGCACAAAAGCAAAGAAAAGAAAAACAGACCAGCCGCCGTAAAATCCTTTCCGGTAAGACCTTCCAAGAAGCCGTTCCGCCGCCCTTTCGGCTGGCCTTTCTTTTTCCGTGATTTTCCCGGCTCTCTTATTTCCTTTAAGATTTCCTTTTTCATGCCCGGATTTCTCCTCTTTCAGACGCATGGCGTTTGTCGGCATACTCTGGAAAATACACGTTTTTCTTTTCTGCCGTATGGGTATCTTTTCTTCTCTTTGCAGCACTCTCCTGCTTTTTCACCGGCTGCACACTGTGCATCTTGACCGTCTCTTCACTCGTCTCCTTTAAGAGATAGATCGGACGGTGCTTTGTTTCAAGATATGTCTTGGAAAGATAAATGCCTACAATGCCCGTGCAGAAAAGCTGTACACCGCTCACCAGAAAAAGGATGCATGCCATCGACGGCCAGCCCGCAACGGGATCGCCAAACAGCAGCGTTCTTCCGATGATGAACACGATCAGAATCATAGAAATCAGGAAAAAAGCACGCCCATGACAGATGCAAGTGACAG
>ENA-OQCS01001727-OQCS01001727.1-human-gut-metagenome-genome-assembly--contig:-NODE-1727-length-10650-cov-4.457854_pt1 | contig 10650 bp, 15 predicted proteins | sample MGYA00242757_ERZ504575 | MGnify/ENA primary metagenome ERZ504575 (study PRJEB26092, sample SAMD00036297) | human gut metagenome | host: Homo sapiens | study: EMG produced TPA metagenomics assembly of... | reverse complement strand
TCCAATTGTTATTGTTATATCATGTTTTGTTGTAGGTATTGTATTAAATTATTTTGGAATATTAGCTGTTTAAACAAACTCTAATCTATTGATATACAAAATAAACTGTGCTAAAATATCTGACAGATATATCAATAATGTTTGCCGCCGGGTAGACTTTAAACATTGGTTTCGTATCGTTAGGCCATAGAAGATACGAAAATCAATGTTTTATTTTGGCTCTGTGTCAAGAGTGGAGGGGAAGTAACTGAATCAGTTACTTCCTTTTTTAAATAATGTCATACTTAAAACCAAGATGCAGAAGTATTCTTTTTCTTAGGTTTTGAAAATATCTATAGCCATAGGCATTACGCTTGACTAGTTTCACCTTATTATTCATGCTTTCAATGAATCCATTATTGAAGCATGTTTTTATTTTTTTGTTTTTTTCTCTCTAAATCGCTTTTTATAGGCCTTCATCTGTAAATATATCAACTTATCATGTAACACATGAAGCTTGTGAAAAAACTTTCCTTACACGTACAAGATTCGTTGCAAGTCTAACATCCTCTGGTGTCGTGACCTTAATGTTATCATAACCACCTTCAAACAGTTTTACCGGCACATTCCCATATGTTTCTACTACCATTGCATCATCGGTTACTTTTCCATCATCATTTTCCATCATCTTTTCATATGCCTTTTTTACAAGGTCAAATTCAAAACATTGTGGTGTCTGAACCTGCCACAATGTTTTTCTCTCAGGTGTACGGATCGCGTAATTCTCCTCATCAACAACTTTAATCGTATCTTTCGATGGCATTCCCACGACACATGCACGATATTTTTTTACATAGTATATGCATTTTTGTATTAATTCTGCACTGATCATCGGACGTGCTCCATCATGGATCAGTACATAATCTGCATCCTCAATTGCTTCAAGCCCAAAATAAACGGATGCATAACGTTCCCATCCGCCTGGCACGATCTTTTTCACCTTATTAAAATGATAACGGTCTACAATATACTCTTTACAGTAATCTATCTCGTCTTCTCCTGTAACAAGAATAACCTCATCTACAGCGCTCTCCTCAAAAGCCTTCAGCGCATAGTACACCAAAGGCCTTGATTTGATCAGCATATATTGTTTTGGGATTCCGCTTCCCATTCTTTTTCCTTCTCCTGCTGCCAAAACGATTGCCGCAATTTTTTCTCCCATGTATTTACCCCTGTCTGGTACCAATCTTTAATCCAGGTACCGCATTCAGATCTAAACCGCTTCTTACACCATTGATATAGTCATAGTATCCACAAACCCCGATCATTGCTGCATTATCTGTACAGAAAATAGGAGATGGATGATAAAATTCAATTCCTGCTTCCTTACATCTCTCGATCATTTTTGCACGAAATGCTCCATTGGATGCAACTCCACCTGCGATTGCAAGTTTCTTGTATCCTAATTCTTTCGCCGCTTCTACTCCGTGAGAACTCAAAACATCTACAACCGCTTCCTGGAAAGAAGCCGCGACATCCGCACGGTTTACTTCTTCCCCTTTCATCTCACATTTATTTAAATAATTTAATACAGAGGATTTTAACCCGCTAAAGCTAAAGTCCATCTTGGAATCATTTACTTTGGCTCTAGGGAATGAAATTGCATTCTTATCTCCCTCTTTTGCTAAGGCTTCAATCTTTGGACCCCCTGGATATCCCAGTCCTATCGCACGTGCTACTTTATCGAAGGCTTCTCCTGCTGCATCATCTCTTGTACAGCCAATGATCTCATATTTTCCATAATCCTTGACATCAACAAGGTGTGTATGCCCCCTGACTACGACCAGACATAAAAATGGAGGTTCTAAATCTGGATGTTCAATATAATTAGCGCAGATATGTCCTTCAATATGATGCACTCCTACCAATGGTTTCTTCTTTGCAAACGCGAGTGCTTTCGCTTCTGCCACACCAACTAATAGTGCACCGACTAATCCTGGTCCATAAGTAACCGCGATCGCATCAATACTGTCTAATGTTTCTCCTGCTTCTTTTAATGCTTCTCTTACTACAAAGTTCACTTTCTCTACATGTTTTCTTGAGGCAATCTCAGGGACAACACCGCCATATAGCTTATGCAGTTCGATCTGAGATGAAATGATATTGGATTTTACACATCTTCCATCCTCTACAACTGCTGCCGCTGTCTCATCGCAGGAAGATTCGATTGCCAGAATCTTAATCTTATCGCTCATCGTATTCTCCTATTCTTCCTGAAAATCTAAAGTTATCGTCTTACCGTCTTTTCCAGCTTTTGCTCTAGGGAAAATCGACTTCACTTTCCCCATAAATTCTTCTGCCCGGACTAATGACGGACTATAATGAGTTAACCACATCTGTTTTACATCTGCTTCTTTTGCAAGATGCGCAGCTTCATAAAATGTCATGTGTTTATATTCTCTTGCTTTCTTTTCTTTTCCTTCTTCTCCATACATTCCTTCACAAATAAATAAATCTGCATTCTTTGCGTGTTCAGAAATTGTCTGGACTGGTCTTGTATCCGTACAATATGTCAATTTAATTCCAGTCTAGGACTTCCTAAGATCATATCACTTGTAAGTACACGACCATCTTCACTTGTCACAGTTTCTCCTTTTGAAGCCTGTTCCAGTATTTCATCGGGATGTCATTTTCCTTTGCCTTATAGGATCAAACTTCCCAGCTCTTGGGATGATCATATTATAGCCATAACAAGGCACATTATGTTTTACATAGAAAGCTTCTATTTTATAGCCATCCATCTCAATAACGTGCTCTTTCTCATTTAATTCATAAAATTCGATTGGAAATGGAAGTTCTGGTGCGATCACGCGCAGTGAATTCACAACCCTTTCTACGCCTTTTGGTCCTATGATCAAAAGAGGTTCTGTTCGTTCTGCATTTCCAAGTGTTAAAAGAAGTCCTGGAAGTCCACTGATATGATCTGCATGAAAATGTGTAAAACAGATCGCATCTAATGGTTTAACACTCCAGCCCCTCTCTTTAATTCCTACCTGTGTTCCCTCCCCGCAGTCGATCAACAGACTATGCCCGTTGAATCTTGTCATACATGCGGTCAACTTTCTATATGGAAGCGGCATCATTCCACCGGTTCCAAGTAAACATACATCTAACATAAATCACCTTTTATGATAATATCTCACTCTTCTCTGTTACCTTTGGAGAAATCTCAAATTGTTTTACGATACGATCGTAACATCTCTCACAAATCTTAAATTCATGAATCTGCGTATCTTTGTTTGAGAAATACCCCCATTCTTTTTTAACTTCTATATAATCTGTTTTATTGTTTAATAACTGTCCACATACATTACATTTCATCTCATTCTCCTCCTTACGCTCATCATTATAAACGGGCGTTTCTGAAGAATCCAGTGGAAATGATTGGTCATCTGTTGAAATTTCACGAAACATTAAGATCGCATCCTCGATCGGATCCTTATAATACTTTGCTCTGCGTCCATATTCTTCAAATCCATTCTTTAAATAAAACTGATACGCTGCTTCGTTTGATTCTCTGACCTCCAAATAGATCGTGTCTACCCCTATCTCCTGATACCTTCGTCTGAACTCATGAAACAACAATGTGCCAATTCCCATTTTCCTTATAAATGGAATCATTGCGATCCTATGTAATTCTGCCTGATCTAACACATGCTCAGCAATTATATATCCACTAATACGATTTCTGTCTCTCCATACATAAATATCACTAGTTTTACGATAATAGAAAGACTCAATACTATCGAAACTCCATGGTCTGTGAAAAGAAAGTTTTTCTATCTCTGCGATCATCGGAAGATCTTCTGGAAGTGCTTTCCTCACATGCCATTCTCTGGCTGTTATACTACTTTTGTCCATGAAGCCTCTCTTCTCTCTCTCGTTCAGCCTGAGATTTTCTTAAATATTCTGGCACAAATTCGTCTGCACTTTCATAAATTCCCTGTGCAAAATATACTTGTGCTAACGTTCCGACTGCTGCTGCTCTCTGGCGGTTTGCATGTGCTGGAGCAAAAATTGCCAGATCACCCATCTTCTCTAAGATTTCTTCTTTATATACTGGTACGCCATCCCCAAGGAATACAACTGGTTCATTGTATTCCCTCAACTGTATCAAAGTATCTTCTACACTCTGGGCACATTGTTCCTTTAAGACTTTCATTTCACTGCCTTCAAATCGGTAAAATCCTGTATACACTTGTTTTCTTCTGGCATCCATCATTGGACAAATGATCATGGACGTTCCAAATAACTGATATGCAAGCCCATCTACAGTTGGCACAGGAATGATCGGTTTATCCAGTGCCAGCCCTAATCCTTTGGCTGTTGCTGCACCAATGCGAAGTCCCGTAAAAGAACCTGGTCCTTTTGCTACCGCAACCGCATCAATATCTTCTATCTCAAAGGATGTTCTCTTGATCACTTCATCTAACATCGGAAGTAACGTCTGAGAATGTGTTAATTTATTTCCAGTCGTATACTCTGCGATCAACTGATCATCTTCGATCAATGCCACAGAAGCTACCAAACCAGAGCTGTCCAGTACTAATAATTTCATCTATTGTTCCTCCATTTCAATCTCTCGATAGTCAAATCCTTTTTCTAAATCTTTACGGATCGTAATCTTTTGATAATGATCTGGCAGAATCTCCTCGATCAGATTTGCCCATTCGATCAGACAGACTCCTTCTCCATAAACATAATCCTCATATCCGATCTCGTCCATCTCTTCAATATCACCAATACGATAAACATCAAAATGATATAGTGGAAGCCTTCCCTCTTCATATTCTCTTACGATCGTAAAAGTCGGACTCTGAATTGGTTCTGTGATACCAAGTCCATCTGCCAACCCTTTTGTAAATACAGTCTTACCAACCCCAAGATCTCCATATAAACAGATCACCTGTCCAGGCTGTGCCTCCTGTCCGATCTTCTTTCCGATCTCATACGTATCTTCTGCACAAAAACTTTGTACGATCATTTTCTATTCTTCTCCTTCTGAATTCTCTTGAACTTCTGATTCCGATACTTCAATCTGAGTTTCCTTTTCTACTTCTGTCTCTTTCTGCTCAGTTTCTGTAGATGCCTTGGAATATTTTGAAATATCTCCTCCATCTGTCTGTGTCTGAACAGCCTTCTTTCTTGCTTCTTTGATGTGTTCTTTCATATAATCTAACATCTTTTCTCTGTCATCACCAAGTTCATAATCTGGAAATACAAATGCCTGCTGTTTTCCTGTATACAATAATGTCAGTCCCATAAAATGTGTGATCTTATAAACTCTGGCCCACTCGATCGTTGCACTTTCTTCTCCTAGTTCCACAAAAATACCATCATCTCGTAAGGTATAGTATGTTGGATTCTTGTATACTGGATTCTCAATTGCCTGTTTCTTTGCTTTTACATATATCATCAGTGGATTAATGACAACAAATAATGCAATAACAACTACACCAAAAATAATATTCGTCTGTCCTTCTGGCTGACCGATTCCGTGGACGATCATATATGCTCCGACTCCCAGCATAAAAATCGTCAAAATCGCCTGTACTCCGGAATACGTGTATGCTAATGAAAATTTAAAAATATCTTTCGCTTTTAATTGTGTATGAAATTCATCTTAATTCTCCTTACCTTTTCTCTGTTAATGAAATATTATACCATAATCCGGGTATAAAACCAATGATTTTACAAATACTACAAGCATACATGAAAACCAATGAATATGGAGGATCTTAAGAATGAAAGCTACAGGTATTATACGAAGGATTGATGACCTTGGCCGGATCGTTATACCAAAAGAAATACGAAAAACCATGCATATCAGAGAAAGCGATCCTTTGGAGATATTTACAGAGAGGGACGGCGATATCATTTTAAAGAAATATTCCCCGATCGGTGAACTAGGAAACAGTGCGAAGCTATATGCAGAATCGATCGCTGCTCAGATTCCACATACAATCTGTATTTGTGATCAAGACTGTGTGATCGCTGCTGCCGGACCAAATGCCAAAAACTAATCGGAAAATTATTAGATGAAAAGGCTGAAGAAGCTTTGACAGATCGAAAACATATATTGATGGACCGTGAAAAAGAAGATTTCTTTCCTCTGATCTTTGGACTTCCCAGAGGTATTTCGCTATGTGTGTCTTTCTACGATCATTGCAGAAAGTGAAGCCGTTGGATTTGTATGTATTCTTTCTATTGAAGATGAATTAGATGATCAGGAGTTTAAAATTGCCAAAATTGCTTCTGATTTTCTAGGAAAACAGCTCGAAGCATAACGTAAAAAGTGAAATACAGTCGCACAAAACGGCTGTACATTTCACTTTTTTTCTTCATGATACATATTTATTATGATTCAATAATAATATTTTCTAATCCACCTTCGACTGCCCAGCTTTTAAATTCCTGCATCTGTTCTTTTGTGTACAGTTTGGGATTTTCTTCAAAACAATATTCTCTATCTACCAAGTGATATTTTGCTTCTGCCAGTGGATTGTAGTTTAAGATTTCATAGGAAACATACTGATAGATCCCATTTAAATATTTTGCAATTCCCTTGATGTTATCTTTCGTTGCGGTCATTCCTGGAATCATCGGTGTTCTTATGATGACCTTCTCTCTGTTTGATGTCTCTAATAAGTATCTGATATTATCTTTGATCTTTTGATTTGAAACCCCAGTGTAATACATATGGTCTTTTTCTGTTGCTAATTTAAAGTCTGCAAAAATCCGGTTTAAATATGGAAGGAGCTCTTTGATCACTTCCTGATCTGCATACAAGGATGTCTCGATCGCGGTGTGGATTCCTTCTTTTTTACATGCTTTTAACAGCTCTTTTGTAAACTTCCACTGTAATAACGGTTCCCCTCCTGAGATCGTAACTCCTCCATTTCCATAACGATAGAATGATTTATCTTTGCGGATTTCTTCCATAACCATTTCTACGCTCATCTCTCTGGAATCCATGGCGATTGCTCCCGTTGGACACCAGTCAATGATGGTATTCCAGTTTTCATTTCTGTTTGGATGAATGTGTATCTTGTCATTTTCCATCGTAACGCCCTGATTTTTTGATTTCGCAATACACGTCTTACAATGCATGCAGCGGTTTTCAAAATAAATTGGTCTTTTGCGGATCGAAATTCCTTCTGGATTCTGACACCAGACACATTTTAACGGACATCCTTTTAAAAATACTGTGGTACGGATTCCGTCTCCATCGTGCGTTGAAAATCTGCGAATATCAAATACTTTTCCTGTCATCTTAAATATCTCCATAACTTGTTCTTGCGATGATCTCATTTTGCAGTTCATCGGCAAGTTCTGTAAAGTAGGCTGTATAACCCGCAACTCTGACGGTCAATCCGCGGTATTGCTCTGGATTCTTCTTTGCTGCGAGCAAGTCTTCTTTTCTTACTACGTTAAACTGGATATGTGGAATCTCAAGATCTACAAATGTTCTTAAGAAATTTGCAAACTTATCAATTCCTGTCTCTGTCTTGAAAAATTCAGGAAGGAATTTCATATTTAATAATCCGCCATTGGTTGTAAGTGTCTTATCTAGTTTGGATACGGATTTTAATACGGCTGTTGGTCCTTTGATATCTCTTCCGTAAACAGGTGACATTCCTCCATCTGCTAATGGTTCCTTCGCATATCTTCCATCTGGAGTTGCGCCTACATTTTCACCCATTGGCACATGCTGATACGGTATACATTCCTGTATGATATGGACCTTTTCGATAGTTTTTAAATGTTCTTAATCGATTCTTGAAGTAATCTGCCCATTTTGTTCCCTGTTTGTCAACTTCATCGATGTCATTTCCGTACTTCGGAACCTTATTAACGCACATTGCTCTTAAGATTTCATATCCTTCAAAATTGTTCTTTAATGCATCAAGCATTTCTTTTTGTGTGCACTTTTTTTCATCATACACCAGCTGCTTGATTGCGACAAGACTGTCTGCAAGATTTGCAACCTGAATCATCTGAATTCCGGATAAATTGTATTTTGCACCGCCTGCTGTGACATCCATTCCATTTTCCATACAGTTTTCAATGGATGCTGATAAGAATGGAGATGGCAAAAGATCAATATGAGCTTTCTCTACTTCTTCGCATGCAAGAAGCATCTTATCCATGAAATAATCAATTTGTTTCTTGAATGCTGCTTCCAACTCTTCAAATGTCTCGTACGTTTCAAGGTTTCCATAATCTGGTGCGATCTTTTCTCCGGTTAAGAGACAGATTCCTCCTGTCAATGCCACTTCTAATGCTTTATTTAAGTTAAACATTGCAGAATCACTCCATCCAAGGTTATTTCCCTGCGTTGTTAATTCCACGCATCCAACGATCGCATAATCTCTTGCATCTTTTTCTTCGATTCCTAATTCCTGAATGGATGGAATGACTGCCTTGTCATTGAAGAACTGTGGCATTCCGCTTCCTTTGGCTACGACTCTGACTGCTTCTTTTAATAATTCGTCCGACGTTCCTTCGTGAAGTCTTACGGAAAGGTTTGGTTGTGGAAGTCCTAAATGTTTCTGAGCTTCTAAGAACAAGAATGATAAATCATTATATGTATCATTTCCATTCTCATCCTGACCGCCGATCGCGATATTAAATCCAATCGGGAATCCTGCAAAATATTTTGCTCCGTGAGAGTTTCTCATATATACGATCTCATTAAATTTCAACCATAAACATTCGATGATCTCTAACGCCTGCTGTTTATCTAAGTTTCCTTCTTTGATATCTTTTTCATAATAAGCTTCTAAATGTCTGTCTAATCTTCCTGGTGAAAATGAAGATGCATTGGATTCCATCTGTAAAATTACAAACAAGAACCATGTAGACTGTACTGCTTCATGAAATGTCTGTACTGGACGTTCAGAAATATTCTTACAGTTTTTGGCTACTTTGATCATGGTTTGTTTTCTTGTTTCATCTGATTCATTTTCTGCCATGTCCATGATCAGTCATGATAACGGACCATAAAGTGTTTTGCTCCTTCCATGACGATCTTAACACTTTCATAGAAGTCTTTCTGTTCTGCTTTACATATCTTTAGTTTTTCTTCTGCCTGATCAAGCAGTCCCTGCGGTCCCATCTTTAACCATTTGACACAATCTGGCAGATATGTCCTTGTGCGTGGTCTTTCTGGTTGATCTTTACAACTTTGGCAATCTTGTTGATCTCTTTTCCATATCTCTGGTTCAGGACATCTTCTAAGGATTTTCCTTCCCAGTATGGTTTGATGACCTTACGGAATGTCTCAATATCTTCTTGATGTACATTGAAGCGGTCCTGTGGTCTTGTTGGGAGTGTTTCAAATTCTTTATCTACCCATGTGCTACCACTCTCTGGAAATACAACTCCATAACGAACTCCAGCTGTACGATTTCCAACGATCAGTTCTTCAGGTTCTACACGGATCTCCATCTTCTCTAAAGCTGCTTTTAATGATTTTGCTCTCTGTATGATCTTTGGATCATCTTCATTCTCCTGATATGTTTTTGTAATGATCAGTGCCTGTTCAATTGATGCGTATCTTGGCTCTGATAACATTTTATCTTTTAAATCTTTGATTCGCTGTGTCTGATATAATCCTTCCATAGAATTTGTCCTTTCTAATTTAATTCTTTACTCAATAACTTCTACCTGATATTCTTTTAGTTTTTCACTAATTTTTTTTGACGGCTTTTCTTCACATAAAATACCGTCAACATCTTCAAATGTTGTATATACATAATTAGCTTTAAAGTCAAATTTACAGTTTTCCATTACCAAATATCGTCTTCTACTTCTTTTCATCGCATGAGATTTCATAATTCCATCTTCTGGTACATATGTCATTACTTCATCATTCTCTACATCTGCTCCCACAACTCCCATAAAACAGATATCAAATCTAAAATTCTTCATCATTTGAACCGTCAATTCTCCAAGAAAACCATTCTGAGCACGATTAAATTCTCCACCTAACAAAATAAATTTTACTTCTTTGTCTGTGAAAAAATCTGTGCAATATCCATCATGCAGCTTATAACTGTAATTTCAAGTTCTTGTTTTTGGATTTCTTTTGCCAATTCAATGTTTGTTGTTGAAATATCCAGAAAAATCATATCTCCAGGGCGAATTAGCTTCACTGCTTTTTTTGCAATTTGCTGTTTTTCTTTTATATTCTTATCTTTTCTTGTTGACACAAAGTTTTGTATGTCCGGGATGCATAGTATCTGGAAGTACTGCTCCCCCATAAGTTCTTTTTAGAAGATCCTTTGCTTCCATACTTGCTAAATCTTTTCGAATACAATCTTCTGTTACTTCAAATCGTTTGCTTAGCTCCTTGACTTTTACTTTTCATTTTCCTGAAGCAAATGTAAGATTTTCTGATGTCGTTCTTCCACAAACATCTTTTTAGAGACGATCACATCCAGAAAGCCGTCGCTTCCCACTGTGTCGGCATACATTTCACCTGCCAACATCTGGATATGACTATCAATACCCCGACGCAAATCCTAAAGATATTTTTAGGATTCTTTTCTTCATCCATCTGGATATCTGGCACCGCGTAGAGTGACGCCGTGCTGTATTGGGTGACTG
>ENA-OQCS01001726-OQCS01001726.1-human-gut-metagenome-genome-assembly--contig:-NODE-1726-length-10659-cov-3.744303_pt1 | contig 10659 bp, 10 predicted proteins | sample MGYA00242757_ERZ504575 | MGnify/ENA primary metagenome ERZ504575 (study PRJEB26092, sample SAMD00036297) | human gut metagenome | host: Homo sapiens | study: EMG produced TPA metagenomics assembly of... | reverse complement strand
GAATATGTTGATTGTTCCAGCGGAACCAGGTTCCGCTCAAGTCATGGTGTTGGAGTTGAAGTTCGGCTGATGGTTACGGTTGCGTTGTTCCCGCCATCGGTCAGCGTAAGGAATATCTGGGCGGAAATGCCGATACCCTGGATGCTGAAGTTACAATTCACGTTGCCCCGTTTGTCGGTAGTCATTTGGATGTCCGATACGGTTCCGTCTACTGTTACACCGCCAATGCCGTTAGGACCTGGGTATACGGTGTTGAAGGCTACCTGCACGGTGCCACGTCCTTGGTTGACCAATACGAAGTTGGTGTTGGAGTTTACAAATGCGGTCTGTCCGTTGCGGAACATCACTTGGTCTGCCTCCATTACGAACTGGTGAGCTTTCAAGGCCGCCATTGCGTCATCGTACGAAATGGCATCCTGTGCTTGTTCTTCAGCTTTCAGGCGTGCACGTTCTGCGTCTCTTTGGGCTTTACGGTCTGCGCGCTTTTCAGCTCTACTCTCTTGTGCATACATGGTCGTTGTTGCCATGCTTACCAATACTACTGCTGCTAATGCAATAAACTTTTTCATAATCGAATCTTTTTTTGTTTAGGTTTAAATAAATTGTTCGTTATAAGTTTATTGAAGAACAATGCCTATCCAGGATTGTTCACGGTTTTTAATTATTTTATATCCGATAGCAGCAATAAAGATACTCATTACCGGACTGATAAGGTTGAAGAAGCAATAGAAGGTAGGTCAGTGTGGGTACACTCAAATGGTGGCTTGCGTCATGCCGCAGGTGTTCCATGGGATAAGCGGGGAGGTGACGGTAACGGCATCTTCGTGGTACGGCTAAGTAGCCGGCTTTCGTAGCCTTTCTTTGCGTAAACGTTGCTGAACATGTTTCCGGTGAGGATAATGCTGATGTACTGGTCTGCCGTGGCAAGGTTCAGGAACAATCCGGAACATACGGTGGATGCTACCATGCTGGCTGTATTCTTCATGAAGCGGACGAATAGGGAAGTGATGCTTCCTAGCATGCCGCTTGCCGTCATGGCTCCACCGAAACACATGGCGCAGATGATGAGCCAGATGGTATTCATCATTCCTGCCATACCTCGTGTGGCAATCAGTTCTGTCAACATGTCACTGTCAGTTTGTAGACTGGTACTGCCATAGAATGTCATCATTATCCCTTTGAACATATTCCCACCTTCCGCTATCTCATTCAGTAGTCCCGGTTGGAAGATGAAGGCGAATATCCCTGCCAGCAGAGTGGAGAGAAAGAGTGTGATGACGGAAGGCACTCTCCGGGCAATCAGTATTCCCGTAATCACGGGAACAGCCAGTAACCAGGGAGTAATGTTGAATTTGGCGTCCAATGCTGCCGTAAATTCCGCGATCTGTTGTGTATTGTTCGTTTCGTGTGTGAGTCCCATTACTGTAAAGATGACAAGGGTGATGAGGAGAGAGGGGACGGTGGTGATCATCATATAGCGGATATGGCTGAATAACGGTGTTTCCGTTACGGATGAGGCAAGGACCGTGGTATCCGATAACGGTGAAATTTTGTCTCCGAAATAGGCTCCCGAAATGATGGCACCGGCTATCCATCCCTCTTCAAAACCTTGTGCCTTACCTATGCCCAAAAGGGCGATACCGATGGTGGCGATAGTGGTCCATGAACTTCCCGTCATTACTGATACCAATGCACAAATAATGCAGGTAGAAGCAAGGAAAAAATTCGGATGGATAATCTGCATACCATAATATATAAGGGTAGGTACCACCCCACTTATCATCCATGTGCCGCTCAAAGCACCGATAATCAATAGAATAATGATAGCTGTGGCAACACCTGAAATGTTGTTGGTGATGGCAAGTTCATAATCTTTCCAAGGGATGCGGTAGAAAGTCATGCCGATAAAGACACACATACCAGTGGTGGCAAGCAGGGAAATCTGGCTTCCTCCACTCAAGGCGTCACTTCCGAAAGTATGGATGGTGGCGAACAGCATTCCTACGAGAAAAGCGATGGGAAATAGAGAAACGAGTGGAGAGGGTATTTTCTTTGCTGAATTCATAGGGTTGTTTTTGACTATGCTTGGTTGACGAATCTATTATCAATCTGTCGTTTATAGTTTGATGCGACAAAGGTATAACAATTCTGTTCAATATCTTCCTTATCCTTTGCATGACAAATAAAAATTATCAAATCTTTGCGTTTGCTTGGAAAAATGATAGTATCCTTGTTATTTCTTGCTGTAAAGGGTGATGGACAACGATATTATTGTTAAAATAACGCCGGTGCCGACCACGCCACTCCATCCCAAGTCTGCCAACTGCTTCCTGCAAGGAAGGTACCCAAAGAGCCGCCGATGAAGTAAGTGGTCATGAAAATCGTATTTACCCGATTGGAGCAGACGGGTAGATGTCGAAAATACTGGTCTGGTTGCTGAGTTGGATACATTGCATGCCTATGTCTATAAGAATGACACCGGTAATGATACCTGCATAGTTGTTTCCGCAGAAAAAGAGCGAGGCCCATGCAAGCAGAATCATTCCGCAACCGATAAAGTTGAAATTGCGTATGCCTACCTTTTTTACATATTTTCCTACAAAAGATGCGGTTAAGGCTCCGGCAATGCCGCAGAGCCTAGTATGCCGATGACATCGCTGGATGCATGGAACGGGGCTTCTCCCATTTTGAATGCAAGGCAGGACCACATGGCAAGGAATGAGCCAAAGGCCAGTCCTGCACGTATCGAGTAGATTCGTAGAGAGGGGTATTCTCTTACTAATGAGAAAAGAGACTTCATCAGCCCGGAATATTTGCCTTGGAAAGTCGGTTGTATGTCCGGTAGTACCTTTAATACAACGATAGCGCATAGTAACATCATTCCAGCGGCGATGAAGTACATTTCACGCCAGCCAAGCACTTCACCCACAAATCCGCTGACAACACGTGATGCAAGTATTCCAGTCAGTAATCCTGAGATGACGACACCTACATTCCGTCCCTTGTTTTCGGGGCGTGAGAATTGCGAGGCAATCGGTACAAATATTTGGGGTATCATGGAGCAGATGCCGGTAATGAGTGATGCTGCCCAGATGATGTAGATGTTCGGTGCCATGGCAATGGCTAGAAGGGAAAATATGAGTAGGAAGAAATTCGTTAGGATGATATTCTTGCGTCGATAGAGGTCTCCTAATGGGACGATGAACAATAATCCCAGCGCATATCCGATTTGTGTAATCATGGCAATGAGGTTCGTTTTGAATTCAGAAACTTCCAATTCATGCCGCATGATATTAAGCAGGGGTTGATTGTAATACAAGTTGGCTACGGACACGCCAGCTACGATAGCAAGTGTCCAGAGTATATGTGCCGGTAATCCTCCGTTTTCTTTCAGTTCTTGTTTCATGCTGCAAAGATAATGTCTTTCTGTTTCATGCGCAAGATATGTGAGTATGATAAGAATATGTGTGAAGTGGTATCATCTTTTTAGCCTTTCCGTTTGTTATACTATTATTTTGTTTGAGAATAATTGATTGGAGCTATCTTGGATAAGCGGAATGTTGTATTGATATTTAAAGATACGTTGGGCATGGGAAATGAATGGTTTAGAGAGTTGCTGGGTATGAAATGCAGGTGGACGGAATGCAGGCTCTGCTAGCAAACGAGGGTTGGTAAGGTGAATTCGATGATTCAAGGAACCTGCCGTTCCCCCATTAGACCGCCTCCTGATGACATACTTGGGATTATCCTGCTATTGACTGAAAACTCGGGTATATATTAGTACGAATCATTATTACTTAAACTTATAATAGTATGAAACATTTATCGATAATAATAATAGTAGTGTCATTATGCGTTTTCCTGCTATCCATCGGCGTATATCATAAGGTTCCCTGGTCTGTTCTGCCAATAGTGGCTAGTGGAATCTGTATATTATGTTGGCTTTTGTTCCATTTACTCTGTATCAGTGAAGAAAGAGATTTACTGAAAGAGGGAAATCAGTATTTCATTGATACCTTTCAAAACATACGTAATCCCATTTCTTTGATTAAGACACCGTTAGGGGCAGTTTACGAAGGAGACTGTCCGGAAGACATAAAGAAGGAACTGGCTGTTGCACTTCATCATATAGGCGGGCTGGAGCAGCACTTGATAGCGTTGATGGAGTTGAAACGACTATTTGGCAATTCTGGTAGCCTGGTAGTTGCAGAACATGAAATCGGCGCATTTATGAGGAAGAAAGTGTCTTTTTTACAGTCTCATGTGGCCGGGTTACAGATGAAGCTGGATTTGGTTCCGGATTTTGACTATGCAAGCGCTTGGTTTGATCCGGGAAAGATATCTCCGGTTATCGACCGGTTTGTATTGAGTGCCATCGAGTGTTCTCTGCCGGAAACGCATCTCTCGATGCAGGTTTCGTTGAAGGGAGATTACTGGGCAATCAGGATTAAGGATACAGGCAACAAGCGATTTCTGAAATGTTGCAGATGGTACTCGTCGCGGCTTCCTATTCTGCGACCTCTGCATGGCAAGCAGTATGGCATGGGCGGTGTGTTTTTTGACAAGTTGATGAATATATGTGACGGGAAAATACTGACTTTGGAAAAGGAGGCTCTGCTTCGATTTCCCATAAGATGTTCGTGTGCGGTTTCGGGGGGGGATACATCCTTAAATATTCCGGACACTTTTCAGGTGAATGAGTCGGAAATAGCTTTCCATGGTTCTCGAAGAAAAAAAATATGGATAGACCTTTAGTGATACTTGCGGATAATGACAAGGGATTCAAGGATTATCTTGAGAAACGTTTATCGGAATGTTTTGTAGTGAGGAGCTTTGATGACGGTCAGGAAGCATTGGAGGTAATATGTGAAGAGTATCCGGATTTGGTGATTTGTGATATCATGTTGAAAGGTATGAGCGGTGAGGAACTTTCTTCTAAACTGAAGACGTCGAGGGACACCTCCTTTATTCCGGTGATATTGATGGGGGCGCACATTGATGTGAAACGGCGGGAAAAGCGTTGTTCTTCTCAGGCTGATCTCTTTGTATGTAAGCCCTTTAATCTGGAGGACCTTAAAGTGGAAATATCCATATTGATAAATAATAGCCGTTTTCTTCGGAAGACATTTCTTCAGAAAGTTTTTGGAGAAGATTTTTTAACGAAACCTATGGAGCGGGCTCAGCAGGATGCCAATCTGGCATTTTTGAATGAAGTGAAGCTTTACATTATGGAGAATATGGATAAAGAGGATTTGACAGTAGATGATATTGCCTCCAGGATGTGCATGAGCCGGACAACCTTTTATAATAAGTGGAAGTTGTTGACGGGAGAAGCACCCAAATATTTGATTTCGAGAATCAGGATGGAGAAGGCACGGGAACTTTTGGAAAGCGGAAAATTTTCTGTGACTATGGTTGCTGAAATGGTGGGTATGCGAAATCTGAAAAACTTCAGAGGCAGGTATAAGGAGTATTTTGGAAAAACACCGAAGGAGTTTATGAAAAAGTATGATATTTATCTGAAGAAAACTTTCATAGAAAGGCTGTCACATATTAGATAATGGACAGCCTTTGTTTTGAAATGGGAGATAGGAGAACTGAACATCCTAAGCTATCTATAAAGGAAAATCTCTCATCGTTTTCGTTTTGGGGATAACTGGGTATATATGATTAGCTTTACTTGCCGGAACAGCATATTATGCTAATTGATTATCAGTAGTTTATGGCTTAAAAGATAGACTGCTCAAAAAATTACTTGTTTTTTCGTCAAAAATCGAAGATTTAACACTTTTCTTCGTTGCCAGTCTCAAAACAGAGGGAAAATGGGGAAAATCGCTCTCTTTCGCCTCGAAACCTCCGCTTCGCAAAGATAAGGTATATCGGGGATTATTTCGCCGGTTCAGGCTGCAAAATGGAAGACAGATTCACAGATTTCCGGGTTGTTTTCTTGTGACCTGGTAGGAGGTGAGTATTGCTTTGCTTGGAGTTGTATTTTGCTCAATCTTCATACTTAGATTGCTCATATTTGCAGCCAAAAGAGAAGTCTATAGGTCTGGTTCGGCTTTGGTTTGGGCGAAGCTATCTCTTTTTCTCCCCTTTGTTAGCTTTACTTTAATGAACGTATATATGAATACGGAGATAAAGTAAGTTGGTTTCGATAATTTATGCTGTGATTCGCTTGAAAAAATGTTGTGTAATAGGGATGATTCGTTGGAAAAAGTGTAACTAAATTCGATTTATTCGCTTGAAAAAATGTATTTAACCTTGGTTTATTCGCTCGAAAAAGTGTAATTTTGTAGCGGAAAGAATAAGATTGCGTTATGCTTAAAAGGAAAATAGAAACATATTTAGCTAATTGGAAAGAGGCCGAGGGCAGAAAGCCCCTTGTGATAAAAGGTATTCGCCAGTGCGGGAAGGCATATATTGTCCAGAAATTCGCAAGGGAGAATTATGAAAGTGTGGTCTATATGAACTTCATTCTTGAACCTGACAAGAAGTCTGCCTTTACTGGCAATATAGATGTCGATACCATCATTCTCAACCTCTCTGCTTTGATTCAAGCAGTCGGTTCATTGAAGGGAAAACCTGCATTATCCTTGACGAGATTCAGGAATGTAAGGAAGCAAGGACAGCCTTGAAGTCATTTTATATAGACGGACGTTTGATGTTATTGCCACAGGTTCTCTTTTAGGAGTGAAAGGCTATGGTCAAAGCAAGAAAAAGAAAGAGGATGTCGGGCAAGATTCTGTTCCTGTCGGATATGAAACCGTAATTGATATGTACCCATTGGATTTTGAGGAATTTCTATGGGCAAACGGAATCGGTGAGGCTGTTATCGATTCTGTCAAATCATGTTTTGAGAACGAAAAGGCTGTTCCCGATGGGATTCACAAGGCAATGATGGAGCTGCTATACAGATATGTTATTGTAGGAGGGCTGCCGGAAGTGGTGAATTGCTTCCTTGAAACCAAGAATATCGAACTCATATATAAGAAGCAGCGTAATCTTATTGCCGGATACGAAGAGGATATGGTTAAATATGCAGATGATGCGGACAAATCTAATATCCGTGAATGTTTTGAATCCATTCCGAAGCAATTAGCCAAGGAGAATAAGAAATTCCAATATTCCATAGTCAAAAAGGGAGGAAGGTCTTCTCAATACATCGGTAGCATTCAATGGTTGGAGGATGCCGGAATAGTCCGTAGGTGCTATAACACGCAGATTACGGAACTGCCGTTGGAGGGCAATTCCATCAAAGATTGTTTCAAAGTGTACACTACTGACATAGGTGTCCTTGTAGCAATGCTCGACTATGGCACTCAGGCTGATATATTGAAGGGGAATCTTCTTGGATATAAGGGAGCTATCTTTGAGAACCTCATGGCGGATTTCCTGTGTAAGTCCGGACATAAGCTATACTATTTCCATAAGGACAGTGGGCTTGAACTGGACTTCTTGGTAAGGTTCAAAGGCGAATGCGTCATCCTTGAAGTCAAGGCTAAGACCGGTAAGGCAAAAAGTATGGCTACCATTCTTAAAAATAAGGATGTGTATCATGTCAAGAATGCAATCAAGTTGGGGCAATATAATGTAGGACGTGAGGGAGATATACTCACCATTCCGTTGTATATGGGATTCCTTGTCGAAGACAGGCTTGCGGACGTTATCATTCCTGATGTTGATGTGAGTCTGTTGACTACTATTTAAAAATTTTTGATTATGGCAAAACAGATATTAGTTGGAATTGAAGAACAGAATTTGAATGAGGTGGCTCACTATCTGGTGATATACTTCCCATACAATGAGGAAATGTGTAGCTATACAGATGATTGGCTTGGTGAGCTATATGAAAACAAGTATCCTTTGGTTTCTAAAGGGATGTGGTCTGGCATAATTGACTTGAAAGTTCATAAACTTCTTGATTGGAAACCAGAATATGGAACTTTATATCTTCAAGCTAAGGTATGTGATAGCGGAACCTATTTCTTGCTTGATAAAGATAAAAAGGTAATATGTAAAATTACCGATTATGTACCTAATGGCTTAATTCCGGAGGCGGATGATTGTGGGGATTATATCCGTTTAAGAATCAAACATGACGGTATGATAGAAAATTGGATGGAGAAGCCAGACTTTTCCGACTTTATTAAAGATGCTGATGCTGTTAAGAAAATTGATACGAGCATAGAAGAAGAACCAATACTCGACACTAAAGTAGAGTTCACTTATAGCCATCTTATGGCAAAACTGCTTCGTCTTCCGAAATACCTACAATTGGAAATAGGGAAGGCACTGATAGCAAATGCATCAGAAGGTTTTGAGGAAGAGGATGATGAAGATTCTCTCTAATCAGATGGAAGATTAAGAATGATATACAGCTGCAATAATTTGATTATTAAAAGTATAATTCTATGGATATATTAAGTCTCACCAAAGTAACATCATCGTTCATCCTAACTTTAATAGAAAGAGACGATGGACAAAAGAAACAAATTTTGGAGACGCCAACAAATGGCTCGTGTGTTTAAGGCTCGCATGATTCTTTATGCCGCTTATGGTCATTGCATCATTCGTGAGGATGGAAGCTATTATGAGCATCCCCGTTGGTTTGAATTGGCAAAAGAGAAATGGGCACAAGTTTACAAAACAACAGGTACTCCGTGTAGCTGTTGGATGTGCAGGGGATTCGAATATGACCGCAAGGAGTATAAGAAAGAGACTCGGCGGATTATTCGGGAATCAATGGAGTGAGCTAAATGATAAGGAACTGAATCTGTGTATTAATTGCATAGGTTCAGTTTTTATTATGCGGCATATAGGCAAAAGGTTACGTGGATTTTCTCAGAAAGCGATGTGTGATATGGAATTTATTTGCTAATTTTGCGCTGAGTTTGAAACGATATAAAAACTAACAATGCAAAGAAATAGCATGAACATATTATCGAAGGTCACAATTTGGGGTAACAAACGCCCTGAATCTGTACTGTGTGTTCATGTCTTTGGCATTGAACCTTGTATTATAAATACTTTCCAACGAAGAACATAGCATGGTGTAGTTTATTCTACCCCTGATTGAAAATATAAACTGAATAGTTGGAGAGTCTTTACCGAACTTTCCAACTATTTTGTTTTTATACCCATTTGTGACAGTTATCTTACGATGCTTTTCTGTCATTTCCGTCTGATGGGTGATTGACAAACAGATTATTAACGTGCAGCGATGCACATAAATTGAGAAGAAATGAATTATAAATTTGATGGCAGTAAGGTATTTTTTACATCTGATACCCACTTTTATCACGGAAATATCATTCGTTTCTGCAACAGACCTTTTGAGGATGTGGAAATGATGAATGAAACGATTATCTCCAATTGGAATAATACAGTTGGCTTGGATGATACTGTTTTTCACTTGGGTGATTTCTGTCTGGGCGGTTCAGCTGAATGGACTAAAATTCTTGATAGATTGAATGGCAAGATATATCTGATTCTCGGCAACCATGATTTAAAGAACTTGAGGCAGGGGTATGTCGATAGGTTTGAGCATGTGACCATGCAGATGCATATAGAAGTGGATAAACAGAAGATATATTTGAATCACTATCCGTTTCTGTGCTTTGATGGCGGCTATAAAGATGTATGGCAACTGTTCGGCCATGTGCATACGAGGAAGAATAACACTGGAATTGATGCAGCCCGGCTTCAGTATCTCTATCCTACACAATATGACGTAGGTGTTGATAACAACAACTTATGCCGGTTTCATTTGCACAGATGAAGATAATTATTGAAAAACAAGTTGAACAATTAAAAATGAAAGAGCAATGAAGATACAATACATGAGCGATTTACATCTGGAGTTCAGGGAGAACAGCAGATATTTAAAGCATAATGAATTACCTGTTACCGGTGACGTGCTGGTTTTGGCTGGAGATATATTCTATCTTAGGGATAGAATAGCTCCTATGATGAAATTCTGGAAATGGGCTTCGGATAATTACAGGCAGGTTCTGATTGTTCCCGGCAATCACGAATACTATAATTATTCGGACGTGATGGAACGAGGGCTACAATGGAAGTGGATGTTCCGTGAGAATGTAGGGTTCTATCAGAATCAGGTAATCCGTATCGATGATACCGATTTTGTCCTGAGTACGCTATGGTCACGGATTAACCCGAATGACGAGTATTTCGTGTGGAAAGGTATGAATGACTTTCGCCAAATCAAATTTGACGGAAAATTGCTACAGGTAGAGGAATTCAATCGGATGCATGAGACCTGTATTGATTTTATCCGGAAAAGTGTCGAAGAGAGCACGGCTGGTCATATTGTGGTGGTTACTCATCATTTGCCTACTTTGGAGGTGATTGATCCACAGCACAAGAACTCCGTACTGAATAGTGCATTTGCTAGCGAATATGGTGATTGGATTGCCAACAGTCGGATAGATATTTGGATTTATGGACATTCACATACCAATATAGACACAGAGATTGGTAGTACAAAAGTATCTGTAATCAGATGGGATATATTTTTGCGAATGAGCACATTGTGAATGGGTTTGATCGAAAAGCATGTTGAAATTTAATGAGCATTAAGCAATGGATGAAAGAATAATAGATAGAAAACTCTTTATTGATTTGGCAAATGAGGTT
>ENA-OQCS01001725-OQCS01001725.1-human-gut-metagenome-genome-assembly--contig:-NODE-1725-length-10662-cov-2.589464_pt1 | contig 10662 bp, 12 predicted proteins | sample MGYA00242757_ERZ504575 | MGnify/ENA primary metagenome ERZ504575 (study PRJEB26092, sample SAMD00036297) | human gut metagenome | host: Homo sapiens | study: EMG produced TPA metagenomics assembly of... | reverse complement strand
TTTTTAAGAGAGAATGTATTGTCAAACATAAAATGGTGGGACGATATGCAGAAGATGACTACCTGATGAGTAAGTTTTTAGTAATGACGATTGCAGAATAGTTGTTATTAAAGAAATACTTTATAACTATTGCGAAAATGATGACCAGATGACAAAGAAAGAAGATAATATTAATAAACTATTTTTTTGGATGTTTTAAAGGAAAGAGAATTATTGTTTAGCTATAGTGATGAACTTGTTTTCAAAACGCAAAAGCTATATGTAGAAATGTGTATAGAATACTATAGCACTTTTCATTGTAAAGCAGATATGGAGCGATATATCACAATATTAAAAAAATATTTATGTAAATTACTGAGAGATAATAGAGTTAAAGTATCTACAAAGATAAGATGGATAATATTTGCACTTATGCCGAAAGCATATTTGAAAGTTATATTAAAAAAATAATAAGACGGATAGATGAAAATGAAAAAAATAACAATTATCATGCCGGTATTTAATAAAGAAAAATATATACGGGAAACAATAGAATCGGTTTTAAACCAGACGTTAAACGAATTTGAATTTATTATCATTGATGATGGTTCAACAGATAAGTCAGGAATTATTTCTGACGTGTATGCAAGAAAAGACGAAAGAATAAGAGTTATACATATTCCGAATGGTGGCGTGTCAAATGCCAGAAACATTGGTCTGGATATGGCAGAAGGAGAGTATATCACTTTTATAGATGCAGATGATAGAGTTACTGAAGGATATTTGGAAAATCTATATGACTGTATTACAAACTCAAAGGCGGATATGGTAATTAGCGGTTATAAAAAAGTTTGGGAAGATTCAGATAAAGTGGAAATTAGCAGCATGAATATTCTAGGGTTAGTAGAGATGGATGATATTTTACCATATTTGCAAAGTGGCAAAAGGAAACGGGAATTTTTGGGTATTGTTGGGGGAAAGTTTTTTCTAGAGAATTATGTCAAGGAATATATTTTGATACATCCATCCGGCTTGCAGAAGATTTCGACTTTTATTTAAAATTATATAGAAGGGTAAAAACGATTTATTTTTGATAATAAAACATAATTATCTGTATCTTCAAGAGGCACAAAATTCATCGGTGGCAAAGAGCGATTACGAGATAGATTATGTGGCTCAGTTGAAAATCAATTTGCGATATAAGGAGTTTTTGGAATTAAAAAAATTTTTTGAAGGTAATAATCAAAAAATCTTACTCGAAAAAATTAGTAATTACTTTTATTTCTCCTTGTTTTATTGTGACTTGAATAATTTTGAAAAAGTTTTCGACAGCTATATAAAATATATAGTGATATAAAAATAAATTTTGTGACGAAAGGTTTCTTTCCGAAGACATTATTATTTTTATTAAGACATAATAGAAAAAAAGAAATTAAATATTTAATGGGGATGAGAAGATGTGTAAGGAGAATAAAATAGTTTCGATTATAGTGCCGGTATATAATGTTGAAGATAAATTGAAAAGATGTGTGGAAAGTATACGAAAACAAACGTATAAGGATATAGAAATAATTTTAATTAATGACGGGAGTATAGACGGAAGCGGTTCTATATGCGACATGTATTCCAAGATGGATCGAAGAATACATGTATATCATCAAGAAAACAAAGGAGTATCGGCAGCGAGAAATACAGGGATTGAAAATTCAGGGGGGGGGTATCTGTTTTTTGTAGATAGTGATGATACAATTAATTTTGATACAATTTCTGAATGTGTCAGACTCATAGAGGAAGAAAACGCGGATTTAGTAATGGGCGGGTATTCAGGAATTGGTGAAAAAGGATATTTAAGATGGTCAATAATTCCTCAAGGAGTAAAATGTTACACAGGAATAGAATTGTTAGAAAAAAAAGAAAACGACGTCCCTGTAGGCTATGTGTGGTCGAGTTTATATAAGAAAAGCTTATGGAAAGATGTGCGGTTTCCTGTAGGATATAAATATGAAGATTCGTGGACTACTCCGGAAATTTTAATAAAAGCTAAAGAAGTCGTGACATATCCAGGAAGTATTTATAATTACTATGAAAACGAAGGATCTTTTATGCATTCAGAAATGACTGTAAAGGAATATCAAATGCGTTTGGCACTGTATGATCATTTGATTTTGCTATATGAGGAAAATAAATTGCCAAAAAGATGATAGAGTGTATGGAAATATATATGAATCATTTTGATATTTGGAGAAAAAGAGGAGTCATTTTTGAACAAAATACATAGAAAGAAACAATGAAATAGTGAAAAAGTATATTTGTAAAACAAAAGGAATTCCTTTGCAGAGGAAAATTAAAGTAATCATAAAACAAAGTTTGAAAAGGTTAAATCAGAAAAATGGAATTCGAGAATAAAGAAGTGGTAAATCGTCCTTTGGTTTCTGTCATTATCCTATATACAATGTTGGAACTACGATTTATAGAATGATAGAATGTCTGGAACAACAGACATTTCAAATGTTTGAATTAATACTTGTGAATGACGGAAGTACGGATGAATCGGAAGAAATATGTAAAACAATAATCAGAAATCATCAAAATTATTATTTGTATTCTAAGGAAAATCAAGGCGCATTTTCAGCAAGAAATCTGGGGATTGAGAAGGCGAATGGCGCCTATCTTACATTTTTAGACGCAGATGATAAAATCGATTCTAATTATTTGGAGATTTTATTTCATAACTGTATGGGAACTGATATTGCGGTTTGCGATGTTGCGGTATATAAAGAAGATACTGAAATTTCCAGGTTTACGGGTGGAAATCAAAAAATAACGCAGACACAGGCATTGAATAAGCTGCTTGTAAGAAAAGAAATTAATTCCGGACCATGCGGTAAAATGTTTAGCCAAAAGATTATCGAAGAAGTTCGTTTTCCCTTTTTGCGTGTATACGAAGATATATTGTTTGTGCTGGAGTGTTTTTGTAAAGTAAGAGAAATAACAGTAACAGATAAAACAACTTATTATTATATGCAAGAAGATACAGGAACAATGGGAAGAATGGCAAAATCACCGTCCGTGGACATCATTGCCGCAACAGAAAAGATTATGGATTTTATTGCTGATCGGAGGGACTTGTCAGAAGAATGTACTTACATAACGATTTCTCATCTATATCAGTATGCATTACCAGTGGCGATACAAAATAATTACAGAGGGTGCGAATTTATATTAAAGACACAAATATTGTATCGGAAGTACATGGAACAGATTTTAAAGTGTAAAGCAATGCCATGGAAGGAAAAGTCATCTTTTATTTGTATGCGCATGGTTATGTGTATACAAATAAATTTATAAAAAAATACAAAGGTGAAAGGGAAAATTATGAACAAAATATATATGTATGCTCATGGGGGAAGTGGAAATCATGGATGCGAGGCAATTGTACGTTCTACATTAAAAAATTTTAAATGATGTAAATGTAAAGAAAGAGCTGTTTTCGACTAAACCCGAAGAAGATCAGAAATATGGTATAGGTAATTTGTGCAATGTTATGTCAGAAAAAGGCACTTATTCAAAAAAAAGTATAGAATTTGCAAAAGCATACTGGGCGTTAAAAGTGAAGAAAGATTATATGCCGATGGATAAGATGGAATATAGACACGCAATCTCAAAAGTACAAAAAGGAGATATTGCATTATCAATTGGTGGAGATAATTATTGTTATGCAGATAATAAACGTTATACAATGCTCCACGATTTATTTTTAGAGAGAGGCGCTAAAACAGTATTATGGGGGTGTTCAGTAGAACCGGAATTGATAAAACGACCAGAGATTGTAAATGATTTAAAACGATATTCGCTTATTACGGCACGGGAAACAATATCATATAATGCATTAAGAAGTGTAAATCCTAATACGGTGTTAGTTGCGGATCCGGCATTTGTTTTGGATAAAAAAGAAATTCCAATACCGAAAGTGATGGAAAGTCAGGAGTTTGTAGGAATAAATTTGAGTCCTATGATAGTAGATAATGAATCAAATAATGGTATTACAGTTAAAAATTATGAAATGTTAATAGAGCATATTTTAGAAAAAACAGACTTTAGCATTATGTTAGTGCCACATGTGGTATGGGAGTTTAGTGATGATAGAATACCGCTTAAAAATCTTTATGAGAAATATAAAACATCAGGACGTATTGTTTTATTAGAAGATATGTCATGTGAGCAGTTGAAAGGGTATATTGCAAAATGCAGATTTTTTATAGGAGCCAGAACTCATTCCACAATAGCAGCGTATTCAAGTTGCGTTCCCACCCTTGTAGTTGGATATTCAGTAAAAGCGATCGGGATAGCGCGCGATTTATTCGGTATCGAAGATAATTATGTTATTTCTGTTCAAAGCTTAGAAAAAGAAGAGGATGTTTTGAATCATTTTCGATGGCTTTGTGATCATGAAAAAGAAATTAAAACAAAATTAGAAATCAAAATGGAAACTTATAAAATTAAATCTTATAGTGCTGGTGATGCATTAAAGAAACTGTGGTAGGTAGAGAGATGTCATCAAGAAGTAAATATATAGCAAAAAATATTACGTTTGGGTATATAGCCAATATAGTCGCTTTATTTTTAAATTTTGTATCTAGAACTGTTTTTATTTATACATTAGGAGATTCTTATTTAGGCATTAGTGGATTGTTTGGGAATGTTCTTGGAATTTTATCCTTTGCAGAGCTGGGTATTGGAACTGCAATGAATTACGAATTATATAAACCGGTTGCAAACAAAGACTATGAGAAAATAAAATCTTTGATGAACTTCTATAAGAACGCCTATCGAATGATAGCGCTGATTGTTGCAACGGTTGGTTTGGCTATCTGCCCTTTTTAAAATATATAGTTCATGATAGTAATGGTGTTTTAAGTGGAAATGAAATTTATGTGTATTATTTGATCTATCTATTAATACGGTGATCAGTTATTTTGTTACATATAAATTCAGTTTGGTAAATGCAGAGCAAAAAAGCTATATATTCACAACGATTAACGCAATCACTAATTTTTTGACAGTAGTTTTTCAAATTATTGTATTATTGGTGTTTAAAAATTTTCTTCTTTATCTTCTGACAGCATCAGTTATCGGTGCATTGCAGAAAATAGGAGTTAGTCTATATTTAAGGAAGATGTATCCATATCTTTTGGAAAAACCAGTACGAAAATTAGATAAAGAGGAATTATCGCCGATTAAGAAGAACGTAAAGGCATTATTGATCCATAAAATAGGAGAAATCAGCGTATATCAGACAGATAATATTATTATTTCTATGTTTGAAGGAATAAAGACCGTAGGATTGGTATCAAATTATATTTTAATAATTTCATCGGTAAAAGGCTTTGTAGATATTATTTTTAACTCAGCTATCCCAAGTTTTGGGAATTTAATGGCGAATAGTGAAGATGAGCGGAAATATGAACTATTTCGTTGCTATAAGTTTCTTGGTTTTTGGGTGTATGGATTTTGCAGTATTGCTTTTTTGATTCTGGCATCACCATTTGTTACTCTTTGGGTAGGCAGTAACAGAACGCTTGATCAGTTGACCATATTTTTGCTTATAGCAGATTTTTATCTTGTAGGTCAAAGAATATGTATGAATAATGTAAAAGTAGCGGGCGGCGTATTTTGGCAAGACCGTTATGTGGCATTTTTACAGGCAATTGTGAACTTAGTAGTTCGGTGGTTATGATAAATAAAATAGGATTGCCGGGCGTATACGTAGGAACGATTGTGCAAGGCTTAATAAGTACAATTATTAAGCCCATTATAGTATATAAAGATTTATTCAAAGTGAGTCCGTTTTTGTATTTTAAACAAGGATTGGGGAATTTAATTGTGGTGGTTGCAGCATATATCGTGAGTCTTTTTATTTGTAATACATGGCTAATGGAAAATACTATTTTGAATTTGTTCTTCGTATGCTGATTGTTGTGATAGTTCCTAATTTAATATTTGTAGGTGCATATTTTAGAACAAAAGAGTTTGCATATTTGAAAAACACGATTTTAAGGATAGTAAAAAGGAAGTGATAAGGTTGGAAAAAGAGAATCCATTGGTAAGTATTATTACACCTTGTTATAATGGAGAAAACGTAATGCATCGTCTGTTAGACAGTATTCTGTCGCAGACATATTCTAATATAGAATTTATTTTGATAAATGATGGGTCAACAGATCATTCGGAAGAAATTTGGTATCAATATGAAAAAAAATTTAACGAAAAAGGTATAAAAACCATTTATATTCATCAGAGAAATCAAGGACTGGGAGCGGCAATTAATGCCGGATTGAAAGTTTTTACCGGGGATTATTTATGCTGGCCGGATATTGATGATTATTTTGAGGATACTTCAGTAGAAAAAAGAGTAAATTTTTTAGAAACCCATAAGGAATATGGAAGTGTCAGCAGTGATGCAAATCAATATATGGAAGACAATCTATCAGAGCCGGTAGGAACAATGGCAAGCTGGCTGAAACATAAAGAAGATGAGTGGCAATTTGAATGGCTGTTAAAAGGACAGTCTCTATTTTGTTCAGGTTGTCATATGCTTCGAACAACCAGTTTTCTGGATGTGAATCCGGATAGATATATTTACCCAGCGAGAAGGGGACAAAACAACCAAATGTTACTTCCGATTTATTATAAATATAAACATGGATTTATAGATGAACCGCTTTATAACTATATTGTATATAAAAAGTCGATGTCAACGCCTGACATAACGGAAGAATCAGCACTCGATAGAATTAATGAGTATTTGGAATTGTTACGTTGGACGTTTAAGCAGATCATGTTTGATGAAAAAACAGAAAAAATGTGCATGGAAGAATTGCGAAAAATACAATGGAATGATATGTCAAAAATATTTGTTGAGTATGGACATCCCATATTATTCTTAAAATTGTATTTTAGTTTAAAAATGTATCAGACAGAAATGAAGAAAGAACTTAAAAGCGTATTGTTGTCAATGAAACAGAAATGGAGTAACTGGAAGTATGTTAAATGAAAATATCGTAAGTCTATTAATTCCTTGTTATAATGGAGAGCAATTTGTTGAAAGATGTTTGATAAATGTATTGGAGCAGGAATATGCACAATATATAGAATTAATTTTAGTGAATGATGGTTCCACAGATAAAACAGAGGAAATTATTTTTCAATTACAAAAGAGATTAGACAATGAACTGTGGAGATTTTGTTATATAAAACAGGAAAATCAGGGCGTAGGATCAGCGATGAATGCTGCATTAAAAGAAGTGTCAGGTGAATATCTAACGTCACTGGATATTGATGATCTAATGACTAAGGATTGTATTTCGAAAAAAGTAAGCTGGTTAAAAGCTAACCCATCATATGCACTGGTACGAAGTAATGGATATTTTTTATTTCCAAATCAAGAAAAAAGACTTTTTTATGCAGAAGACTATAAGGCATCAGAAGATGTATTTCTTGATATCTTGAACGGTAGAATCTATAATTGGGCAGGTTCTTATATGATTCGCACAAAGAAGTTCTTGGAAAAAATTCCATCAAGAGAAATTTATCCATCCAGATATGGACAGAATCTTCAACTATTGTTGCCAGCAGCATACCAAAATGAGGGGGGATATATCAGTTCTCCACTGATGATGTATTATATTCATAGTGAATCTATGACCCACCAAGAGGATAAATCGGGAGAAAAAAGGTGGAATTATACATATGGTTTTCAGGATATTTATATGCATGTTATTGAAGAGATATGCAAAGAAAATCAAAAATCAAGCATATATGAAAAGATGATAAAAGCCACATTTTCTAGGCAGAGGATGGAGTTGGCGATTGAATTAAAAGATAAAAATCTGTGTAAGCGAGCGTATAAAGAATTGAAGGATACAAAACTGCAAACAGAGCAGGATAGAATTAGAATGTATATGTTTGTGTCACCGATAAAAGGGATTATTTTAAGAATAATACGGAAGCTTGGAGAAAAATAACAAGAAGTTTTTTAGAAGAGGTGACAAATGAAAGAACCTATTACGAAAGTGAAACGTAATTACGGAATAGATATGCTCCGTTTAGTAGCAATGTTTTTTGTCGTAATATGCCATGTATTAGGTCATGGTGGAGTAATGAAAAATGCAACAGGGTATAATTATAGTGTGAGTTCATTGCTGCAGATAGTGGCATATTGTGCAGTAAATTGTTATGCCATTATCAGCGGATATGTTGGTTATAAAGAAGAAGATAATTATCATTACACAAAATATTTGAAATTTTGGATTCCCGTTTTTTTCTATAGCGTGGGAATTACAATTATTTTTTATGTTATAAATTCTGGAAGTGTTGGTATTAAAGAGATTATATGGGCTTTTTTCCCTGTTACTACATATGAATATTGGTATGTGAATGCATATACAGCTTTATTTTTCTTAATACCATGGATCAATAGATTAATACAAAATATTACGGAAAAAGAATTAAATAGATTGATATTTGTGCTGTTTATGTTTTTTCTGTGTATCTGACATTTTCTACTTGGTTTGCAGATTACATTTACACTCGGGGGGGGGGGTATGATTTTGCCTGGCTTATAATCTTATATATTGCAGGTGCATGGATAAAGAAAAATAAAATTAATGAAAAATGGCGTGTATCATTTTGGATTACTATGATTACTATTTGTATAGCAGCAACGTGGCTGTGGGAAACATTTGCTCCGGTTGCTAAGCGGCTTTTTGTATCCTATATTAGTGTTACAATTGTTTTAATGGCAGTTGGAATGGTAGCAATATTTTCACGACTTCAATTAAGTTCAAGAATGATTTCTATCGTACGTTTCTTTTCACCAGCAGCTTTTGGTGTTTACTTAATACATTCACAGACTTGGATATGGAGGGAGCTTATGTCAGATAGATTTTCTTGGATTGCAAATTATAAGGTATATACGCTTCCTTTTATTGTAGTAGGATGTGCAGGCGGAATTTTTATAATATGCCTTTTAATTGAAAAATTAAGACTTGTCTTGTTTTGAAGTTCTAAAAATCAATCGATTGATACAAATTTTGGAGAGAAGATTGGAGTCAGTGTTGAATAATTGCTTTAATAAAATTGGTGGATAAGGAATGAAATAGTAGGGAGAAATCATTTTATCTAAAAAGTTGAGAAAAAATATCAGTTATAAATAGAGGACTGGAGGGTGGTTTATATGAAGCCAATTTTAACGATACATACAGCGACATACAATCGTGCATATATTTTAGAAAAAGCATATCGGTCGTTACAAAAGCAGACGGAAATGAATTTTGAATGGCTGATTACAGACGATGGTTCTACCGATGGAACGGAAGAACTTGTTGATGGTTGGATAAAAGAGCAGAATCCTTTTAATATTAGATATATTAAATTAGAACATCAAGGTTTGATTAGAGCTGTAAACTATGCAATATCTGTTGCAAATGGTAAGTACTATTTCCGGTTGGACTCGGATGACTATTTGCGTTATGATGCAGTTGAGCAAATTGTCAAAAGACTAAATGAAATTGATGATAAAGAAGAGTTTGTAGCGGTAGGGTTTGTTAGGGTTACAGAAGACGGAGAACCGCTAAAAGGAGTGTGGCCAAATGTAAACAAAAAGGGGTTTGTAGATTGTACTAATTTAGAACGAAAAAAATATAATCTGGATGCAGATATGTGTGAAGCATATAAAACGGATATTATGCGTAAATATAAATTTCCTGTTTGGGAGGGGGAATTATTTGCGCCGGAGCAGTTACAATCTGATAAATTGGCTATGCTTGGATATAAAATTCGATGGTACAATGAAGGAATTTATATTTGCGAATATCAAGACATTGGATTAACAAAGGGAAATTGGGATTTGTTAAGAAAAAATAAAATGGGTTATGCGATGTTAAGCAACATGCAAATGATAACGAATGAAGAGTTTAAAGAAAAATTCAAGGCGGCAGGACAGCATATAGCCTTTCGATTGTAGCGGGATATCCATCTTATATTTTTAAAACTAATAAAAAATGGCTTACAGTATTGGCATTACCTTATGGAATATTATTGAGCTTTAGGCGGAGAGAGCAGTTTAAGTGGGATGATCCTATAAATAAAAGAAATTATATTTAGATTTAAAGTGATTTTTGTTCGGAATCGATATTTATGAGGGAAGGGGAAGGAAAATGATATTAACGAAAAAACAGACCAAGTCTTTACAAGGAATCGCAATTTTATTTATGCTGGGATTGCATTTGTTTAACAGAATTGATATTGCAGGTTCTATGATGTAAATTTACTGGGGGGGATACCGCTATTAACATACATTTCATATATATTTGATGCGTGTGTGCCAATTTATCTGTTCTGCAGTGGGTATGGTCTTTATGTCAGTGAGGCTTCCGGGAACACTATGAAAAAGAGGATACAAAGAGTTTTTAAACTTCTGATTCGTTTTTGGATTATTATGATTCTGACATGCTGTGTAGGATATATAATGGGAATGCGGGAGCAGTTTCCGGGAAGTGTAGGTTTGTCAAACATATGTTACACCCCGATCAATAAATTCCCTCAGAACAGTTTGTGGTGATTTCCACCCCAGAGGTCTCATGGGAAACTGGTTATAATCCCTACGGTTATAGGTTTGAAGCT
>ENA-OQCS01001724-OQCS01001724.1-human-gut-metagenome-genome-assembly--contig:-NODE-1724-length-10663-cov-2.099279_pt1 | contig 10663 bp, 15 predicted proteins | sample MGYA00242757_ERZ504575 | MGnify/ENA primary metagenome ERZ504575 (study PRJEB26092, sample SAMD00036297) | human gut metagenome | host: Homo sapiens | study: EMG produced TPA metagenomics assembly of... | reverse complement strand
TGATCACATCTCCAAGACTTCCAAGCACATCCTCTTCTGTAATGATTCCCTCTGCAATCGGAATCAGAAGATCCCCCGTCTCTGAAAGCGCCGCCTCTTTTGAATCACAGATGATCTTAGATGCTCTCGGCAGAACAGCCGGATCCAGCTCATGCTTGTGCGGTTCATAGGTACCTACGCAACTGATGGTTGCACCGGCTTTTACCTTTGTTCCGTCAAATACCGGTTTTGCCGAAGGCGTCACTGTGATGATCAGATCTGCATCTTCGATACAGTCATCCGAATCCTTTGCCGGTATGATTGTTGCACCGTATTTAGCCTGTTCCTTCTGCATTTCTTCGGCAAATGCTTTGCATCTTTCTTCATTCAGGTCAAGATCTTTACTTCTTCCAGCTTTCTTGCTGCGAGCATTGCCTCAAGCTGAGCTGCTGCCTGTCCCCCTGTACCGATCATTGCACCTTTTTTACATTCCTTTTTTCCAAGCAGATCAAATGCTGCACCGGAAGAAGCCCCCGTACGAAGCTGTGTCACATAAGTTCCATCCAGCATCGCGATCACATATCCTGTCTTTCCGTCGATCAGCATAGTCTGCGCCGGTGATGTCATCAGATTGTTATCGATATTGTGTGGAAAAAATGTTGATCACCTTCATGGCTGCTGCATCTAATTCCGGAGCATAGGCCGGCATAAACAGAAATGCGCCGTCATATTTTCCATTGATGACTGTACGAAGCGGTGTATCTACCGTACCATCGACAACCATCTTAAATGCCTGCTTATCCGCTTCGATCATATCTTTCATTGTAATTACACTTTTAATATCCTCTTTTGAAAGCAATAACATACCCGTTCTCTCCTTATCCATACCAATACTTTTATTCGTGATGATATCCGTAGTCTGCATCCAGTGCCCATGGCTGCATTGCACCGCCTTCTTCTGCCGGTCTGCAGTTCTGTGCGTAAATATTTAAAACACCCTTCTGCTGCTTAAGCGGCGGACGTACCCAGGATTTTCTTCTTTCTGCTAAAATCTCATCGGATACGAGAGATTGACGGTTCCCCCTGCAATGTCCATCTCAATTTCATCACCATTTTCGATCAAAGCGATCACACCGCCGTCATAAGCTTCCGGAGAAACATGTCCGACGATTGCTCCGTAGTTGAATCCAGAGAAACGCGCGTCTGTGATAAGCCCGACCTTTTTATCAAGTCCAAGTCCGATCAGCGCATCGATACTAAGCATCAGCTCTTTCATACCCGGTGCTCCTTTACAGCCTTCATAGCGAATAACAAGAATGTCCCCCGCAACAATCTCGCCTGCCATAATGGCTCTATATGCATCCTGATCGCATTCATACACTTTTGCCGCACCTTTGATGTATTTTACTTCTTCATATACTGCTGTCGGACGTACGATCGCTCCTGCCGGAGAAATATTTCCCCGCATGATTTTAGTCCCGGTTCTTTTGCTACAGGATCTTCCAGCGAATGAATGACTTTATTTGGCGCGCTTTTCACAGAATCGAGGAGTTCACCCCAAGTTGTATCCCCGTAAATCGTCGGCGCATCGGTATGGATTTTACCGGCAAGCTGCTTCATGACCTGCTTTACACCGCCGGCATAATGAAAATCTACAACTGTATACGGTCCGCTTGGAATCACTGCATTGATGCAGTAAATTTCCTTCGCATACTTTTCAAAATCTGCCAGTGTAAGCTTGATACCAAGTTCATATGCGTATGCCAGGATATGCAGTACCGCATTGGTTGATCCTGCAACTGCCATATCAAACATGATCGCATTTTCCAGAACATCTTTGGTGATCAGATCTTTTGGTGTCTTTCCGGATCTGGCAAGCTGTACCATGTATTTTCCTGCTGTTCTTGCAGCACGAAGTCTTGCATTATCTGATGCAGGAATCGTAGATGTTCCCGGCATAACAAGGTTCAATACTTCACCTAACATCTGCATCGTGTTGGCTGTTCCCATAGAAGGGCATGCACCAAAAGACGGGCAGACACTTCTTCCATTTCAAATAACTCAGCTTCGGAAGCACCTGAGAATCTTGCCGCATCCAGATCTGCCTCTACAACTGTCTTACCACAGTAATTTCCGGCCTGCATTGATCCCCCGGTCACTACCAGAGCCGGAATATCCAGTCTGCACGCTGCCAGATAACATCCGGCAATGATCAAATCACAGGATGCCACACAGCAAATCGCATCGAAATTATGTATTCTGGATACAAATTCGATGGACATTGCCACGATATCTCTTCCTACCTGCTCATACTTCATCTCATCCGCACCATTTGCCACATTTCCGCAAGTAGCCGGGATTCCAAATTCTACCGGGATTCCTCCTGCCGCCCAGATTCCCTCTTTTACAGCTTCTGTCACCTGGCGAAGATGCGCAGTTCCGGGAGAACCTGCCATGTAAGAATTCGGTATTCCGATATGCGGTTTCTGACGGATATCTTCATCCGAATATCCTGCCGCCTTCATCATAACACGGCGGTGTGCCGCTTCTGTTCCGTTCCAGTAATTGTATCCCATTATTCTTCTCCTTTAATTCATGATACATGTTAAAAGCCTTTGAATTTCATTTCCCTGTCTCTATGCTATTCCAGTTTCCGGTCATTGAAAAGTCTGTAAAACTGATATCAGACTTCACTTTTTCTTAATACATTGTTAACTCTTTGATTTGCGCTTATATTTTCACTTTTTCTTATGTTTGATTTTAAAAAAAATTTATGTAACTTTTCAGAGCCAACCTCCAAAATGCTACACATTTCGTCGGTGTGGCGTATCCGCCAAATAAAATTTCAAAAACAGTCTTAAAAATGCAAGCATTTTACACCTGTTTTATGAATTTGCTTGGCTCTGAACAGTTACAAATTTATAATAAAATCCCACGGATATTGATTATCTTCCTTATATTAAGTAAGATAGTAAAAGAGCATTGTTTATCAACACCACGGGAGGTTTCATCATGTCTAAATACGATGTGATTCTTGATGTCTATGAGAATCAGAGCATCTCAAAAGCTGCTCAAAAACACAACTACACACAATCAGCTGTCAGCCAGACCATTCGCAATTATGAAAAAGAGATTGGTCTTAAGCTGTTCAAGCGTTCAAAAAACGGAATGAAGCGCTTCCCGGAACAGAACCCATCTTTGAGGAGCTTATGCATATCCGCTCCGCCAATACACGGATCAATCAGATTGTATCAAATATCAATAATCTGGACAGTGGCTTTATCCGCATCGGAACGGTGCAGAGCATTGCTATAACTGGCTCCCCGGAGTACTGAAAATTTCTGCCGAATACCCGAATATCACCTTTCGGCTCTATGTTGACGGATTTCAGAACCTGACGGAAAAGCTTCGCAAAAAAGAACTGGACTGTATCTTTGTTTCGCAATATGTCGCAAAGGATTTCCAAAATCTGCCTGTCGGCACCGACGAACTGGTTCTGGTTACTTCCCTGGACCATCCTCTTGCCGATCAGCTGACGGTATCTTTTGCCGATATTGACGGACAGGATTTTGTTCTCTCCGCCGATGATTTTGATTATGAAACCGGAAAATTATTCCGATTAAACCATATCACGCCTAACGTAAGATTTCGGATCAATGAAGACTATACCGCGATTAAAATGGTGGAACAGGGCTTTGGCATCACTGTACTTCCCAAACTTCTGCTTCATAATATTCCATTCAACGTCTGTGTCCGTTCCTTTACCGAACACTTCCGCAGGAATCTGTCCGTAGCCTATCTGGATACACCTGAACTCTCTCCTGCACTTGATAAGTTTCTTACCTTTGTCACCAAATGGGCCAAAGAGTGTAAGTTGATCTGATTTCCTGTCACACGCAAAACGACAAAGTTCTTCTATGATCTTTGTGCCGCTTTTGTCGCCGTTAACTTTATTTTGTTTAATTATCTTCAGACCATCTCTGAGCACATCCAAATTATTTCTCTATAATTCCGTATTTATAACCACTTTCTTTCATTAATTCAAGGTATGGTTTCGGATCAAAATATTCCGGTGCATATACCCCTGCTTCTTTCCAGATTCCTCTTCCGATCAGCTCCAGTGCAAGTGCTGCTCCAAATCCTGTCTGGGCGGTAACAGCCTGGGTTCCCCATCTTTCGATAGACTCCTGATTATCAAATGGCTGATACAGGAAGTATTCTTTTTCCTTTCCGTCTTTCTTTCCGATACACTGTACTCCGACCAGCATTTTTCCGGTCATCTCATCTCCGATATCTTTTGGCTGTGGTGCACACGCTGCAACCACATCTCGTGGAACTACCTTCACATCCCCTACCTGCACCGGCTTGATACTGCGAAGTCCCAGCTTATCCAGCACCTTAAGTGCCGTGATCAGATTCTCATCAAGACTGATCTTGAAGGTTGCCTTTTTCAATCCATACTGGCTTAAGTAGCGTGCCATCGTCACAACTTCCTCATGCTCTACCTTTACCAGGGTATTCTTTCCTACTCCTTCCGGCATCTCATAGATTTCCTGCCCTGCAAATGCTTTTTCTACGATAAATCCGCCCTTCTCCTTATCATACTCAACATTCGGGTTCATTACCTCATCCAACACGGTCCACACGTTGAATCCAAACATAATGTCATCCGGATCTGCACCCGGAACAGACAGATTTCCGCCGTCTTTTACATGAACTTCTGTTATTTCATCCAAAAGCTCTGTCGCCGCGTATTTTGCAAATACATTTACAACACCCGGATCGATTCCCATACAGATCACAGCCATATTCCCCTGCTTCTTCCAGGCTTCATGACGGTCAAAATTGTATTTTGTCATCGGTTCTGTATAGCTGTTCTCGATTCCCAGACCATACGCCGGATCTTCCATAGGTACAGACCAGGTTCCCATACTTCCGTAGTCTGCACCTGTTTTAAACGCAGCGTCAAAAATCATATTACTTGCAAAAGGTGGTGCTGCATCCATCACAAAATCAATCTTATGCTCCCGGATCAGTTCTGCCATTTTCTCTGTATTTGTCGCGTCGATCTTAGAGGCTTCAAAACGGGAATCCCCCTTCAGCATACCGACAACTTCCTCTGCCCTTTTCAGATCATAGTCACAGACCAGCACATATTTCAGCCATTCTCCCTTTGGGTCTCTCCACTGCATTACTTTTAAAATACTTTCACCGACAGCACCGGCTCCTACAAGCATCATTCTCATCTTTTTTTCCTCCTGCTTTTCTTTTTCTTCTGTCAAATTTTATTCAAAAAATGCCCTTTCCCTTCTTCCTCGGATAATACTTTTGTATGCCACCACGTACTGCCTGCTAACAGTCTCATCTCATATTAGTGCCCATATAAAAAAGGGCAGAAAAAAACAGATACACGAAAAAAATCGTTCAATCTGTTTTCTCTGTCCTTTTACCAGTTGGTTCTAGCCTCGTAGGTGGTGCTTTCTTTGCACACTCTCCAAAGATTCGTCAGGTCGCCTTTCCTTTTTGCCTGTCAGTTTCCACGAAAGGAAGATGTTACCCTACGCTTTGCTTCTTCGGCCCCTTGCGGTGTCTAGGACGTCCCTCATCCGACATATTCTTGATAAATTTAAGTTTACCCTTTTTTATCTGTCCGGTCAAATCTTTTATTTCTTTCCTCCGAAAATAGCCCCCATAAAACGAACATAAGTATAAACAACAAGTGCTGCTGCAATAATTGTCTCGATCAGAACTACATACTGAAGGAATGGCATTGGATGTCCCATATTTGCTGCACATACCATAGTTTGTTTACTTGCGATCGCACTGATAACAAATGGGAATGTGAAGGCTGCATAGTTTGGAAACACTGCCTTCCTGTGCGATCATCAGAAATATTTTCAAATCATGAATATCCATCTATTTTCTCCCTCTTTTACTCATATTTCTATTATAACACACTTCGTTTGTTTTTCCTAACCACCCATTCAACACTTTTAACCGAAAATTAAATCCAGTTACAGTCTCCACCGGTAATTGCAAGACTCAGAAGTCCATCCATTTTCTCTACTTCTTCTTCACCGATGATCTTTTCCAGTAATTCTGCCGTGTCCAGAGCATCTTCCATAGATTCGTCTGGTCCGATCTCATAGTCGATCTCTGCCTCACATTCCGGACATGGGATCCGGTTCATTGTCTGTAAGGATAAGAAACGGTTCCCACATTTTTTACATTCATAAAATCCACACTCTTTTGTGCCATCTGGTACGTAGTACATCGTATTTTAACTTCCTCTCCGCATTTTAGTTTTATATACAAAACATTCTCTCTTTTGTATGATCTTCCACTGCCTAGTATACACTATCTGACATATAAAAGTATAGTGTTATCCAATTCATGCCCAAGCAAAAAAGGACCATTTCCCATTTCTCAGGGAAACAGTCCTTTCACTTATCTTCAATTATTCTTCGACTTTCACCGGATTGGTCACACTTACTTTGTGATCATACCAGACTCCTTTTTTTTCCGAGCAGAGCCACATCAAATTCTTTATCCAGTTCAGGAACCGGAATATCAAATCCATAAACTTCTTCTGTTGCACCGTCGCTATAGGTTACCGTATCTGTTGTAGGTTCCAGAAGTTCTGCACCATCTTTCTGTGCATCTTCGGATGTTCCTTCAAACAGGTTGACGATATTCTTAGAAACCAGACTGACATGAATCGTCATCTTTCCGTCTTTTACGGTAAGTGTTCCTTTTCCGTCATTCGCTTCATTTACATGAAACATTCCGCTGTCGGTATTGAATTCTGCCGTATAGGTTCCATCTTCAAGTTCACATTCTACAGTTTCCTGTTCTTGATCTTCTACAACTGAAACATCTTTTGTTGCCTCTGCTTTTGAATCGGACGCCTCATCTTTTGCACCGCATCCACTCATCATTCCCACTGCCATTACAGCAGATAATACCAATACTAACAGTTTCTTTTTCATCTTATAAATCCCTCTTTTTTTATTTATTCTGCATCAATTGCAGCCTGTGTATGTGCCACATAAAGCTGCTGGATCGCATCGATCTCACCAAGACCTGCAATCTGTGTATCAATACTGTCAAATGCTCCGGATGCTTCAAACTGGCTCTTCCAAGAATCGTCATCATCGCCTGCCATATCGTTGTTTGCATGATCTCCTGCTACAACCATCAGTGGACGAAGGATTACTTTCTTGTATCCTGCATTTTTGAGCTTTTCGATTACTGCTTCACAAGCGGTATCTTCCGGTTCGCCTTCTACGGTTCCGATAAATACATTCTCATAACCAAGTTGTTCCATCTGTGCCTGCATCTGAGAATAGCTGATCTTTGCTGTGTGTGAAGTTCCATGTCCCATGAATACAAATGCGGTTCCCTCTTCTTTTGCCGCATCCAGGCTGTCAAATCCAGCTGTCTTTACAGCTTCTGCTGTAATTGCTTCTGCAACAGCTGCTTTATCCTCATTGATCGCTGTTTCATCCGCTCCGACTTCACCGAGAAGTGGTTCTGCAATTTTTACAGATTCAAATTTATCTTTGTAGTTCTCAACTGCTTCTGTCAGTTCATCATACTCGGCACCATGCATCAGATGTGTCGGCTGTACGACCAGGTTCTTAACCCCGTTGTCGACTGCTCTTTCCAGTGCCTGATCCATATTGTCGATCTTCTCATCATCACGGGCCTGTACATGGTTGATGATGATCTGTGCTGTAAATGCTCTTCTTACAGACCAGTCCGGATATGCTGCCTGAAGTGCTTTTTCCACACCACCGATATCCTCTGCACGGCTGTCATTAAAAGATGTACCAAAGCTTACAACCAGAATTTCATTTTCTCCGATGTTATCTTCGTTCAGCGGATCATCTTTCGATGCATCGCCTGTATCCCTTCCAAAATAATCCGGATCAGCGTTCTCGCCTTCTACCAGTTCTTTCTGTGCATCAGTAAGCTTATCCCAGGCTTCTTTTGCAGCCTTACACTGTTCATCTGTCTTGTCTGTTCTTTCCTGCACATAAATGTCATCGATCAGCTTTGCCACTTTGTCTGCTGCCTCCTGATCGCTGTCTTCGGATGTTTCTTCTGTCTTTGTAGAAGAAGTGTCCTCTGTCTTCTTGCTTCCACATCCAGTCATCATAGACACCGTAAGTGCTGTTGCCAGTAATGCTACTAATACTCGTTTCTTCATCTTGATCCTCCCTGACTTTTTGTCATACTTCAGGAATCGGAATGATATTCATTACACTTTACAGCATATTTTTGTAAGCAAAAAATCCCCCGTATCTAAATTTAACGAGGGCGTACAAAAAAAGAAACTGATACTTTTGCCTCATGCAAAATCAGTCTGAAGTTCTATCTTTTCGTACTGCCAGTTACTCGTGGCATGAACTTTCCGTTCCTGTACTGCGAAAGGCAGGTCTCCCGACTGATTGCTCAGACGCTTGTGGCTTTCCTTCCCGGTCTCCCAGTGGTATGACAGCCTAAGCTTGCAAATTACGGTGACGAGTTCATACAGGACTTGCACCTGTTTCCCTTTTCACCAATCCAGACGTTCCGTCTGATTGACACCTTACGCATCTGTATTTATTTTTCTGAAACAAGCCTATTCTAGCACAGGCGTATGAATAGTGTCAAGAAAGGCTTGTCTGCTTCAGTACCGGCATCCGGAAAATCTGCACGATCAGCGGAATCACCATAATAAACCACACAATCGGCTCCGCAATGATAACCCCCGTGTATCCAAGATGCGGAACCAGTGTAAATGCGATCACAATTTTTCCAAGCATCTCAAGTGTACTTGATACGATCGGTGTAATATGGTCATCCAGTCCCTGCATGGCATTTCGCACAATGCAGATTACTGCTGTTACATAATAAAACAATGTATCAATTTCAGATATCTGGTCGCATTTAAGATCACATTTTCATTATGTGTACCTGTTACCAGATAGACCAGCTTGTCTCCGATCGTGTAGCTTGCCACGATCACAAGTGTACACCAGATACAAGTATAGAAAATCGCAAGCCAGATCCCTTTTTTGATCCGGTCGATCTTTCCTGCTCCAAGGTTCTGTCCACAATAGGTCGCCATTGTATTTCCAAATACTGTAAACATGATCATGAACATTTCAGTCAGCTTCCGGGCCGCTGTCTGTGCTACGATATAATCATTTCCAAGTTTATTGATCGCTGTCTGAAGCGTCAGGGAACCGATATTGATCAGAGAACTCATGAATCCCATGGACATTCCCGCACCCAGCATATTTTTCACCATAACCGGATTCGGATCTTTGAAATCTTCCCGGCTAAGTCTTAACAGTTCATATCTCTTTACCATATAAATCCAGCACACAACAAAGGCGATTGCCTGTGCCAGTACCGTTGCGATCGCAGCTCCCCGCACTCCGCTTTTCAGCACTACGACAAAAAGCAGATCCCCAACAATATTCAGTGCAACTGAGATTGCCAGGATCACAAGAGGCGTCACGGTATCTCCGAGTGACCGGAGTGCTGCCGCACATGCATCATAGAGAAATGTCGCCACAAGCCCTGCGATGATCACGAAAATATAGCTTTTCGCCGTCGCCATCAGATCTGCCGGAACATTCAGTATATTTAAGATCGGCTGTAAAAATAACAATCCGAACACCGTAAAAAATATTGCAATTCCTGTACCCATGGTCAGCGACATTGCGAATGATTTCTTCACATTTTTATAATCTTTTGCGCCAAATTTCTGTGCGATGATAATGGCGAATCCACCGGAAAGTCCTGCAGAAATCCTACGATCAGATTGCTTAAGGTTGTGGTCGCGCCGACAGCCGCCAGCGCGTCCTCTCCCAGGAAAGTTCCGACAATTCTGGTATCCACAAGACTGTATGTAAGCTGCAGAAGATTTGCGAAAAAGATCGGCAGCGCAAAAGCCAATATCAGTGTGGATGGTTTTCCTTTTGTTAGATCTTTCATATTTTAAATTTCATCCTGTCTAATTTTTCTTGTCCATCAATCCGAACTGTATCGTAACGCAGGTCGCAATAATCAGTCCAAACATATAGAACGAATATTTCAGTACATTAAGCGGTGATACATCAGCAAGTGCCGTAATCATCAGCATACCACCATCATGTGGCATCAGTGCAATAAATGCGCAGGCAAAGATATCCACCAGACTGGCAAGTCTCTTCGGTGCGATCTTATATTTTTCCCCGATTTCTTTTGCGATCGGACAGGTAACAATGATTGCGATCGTATTATTTACCATAGCTGCGGAAAGGATACCTGACATCAGTCCGATTCCATATTCCGCACCACGTCTGCTCTTGATCTTGCTGCTGATCGCGCCCACCAGCCATTCAACACCGCCATATTCACGTACAAGACCGATGATACCGGATACAAGAATGGCAACGATACTGATGCTGAACATATCACTCATACCACTTCCAATTGCCTGGATCCATTCAAAAATCCACAGCTTCCGACACAAAGTCCAATGATACCGGATGCAAGTATTCCGACAAAAGGACTACCGCAACATTAACTCCATAAGTGCCGCAATGAGAACTATGAAATACGGAAGAACTTCAATAATATTGTAACTTCCTGCTTCAATCGCCCCACTTCCTACTCCGCCAAAAATCGAGTACAGGATTATTGCCAC
>ENA-OQCS01001723-OQCS01001723.1-human-gut-metagenome-genome-assembly--contig:-NODE-1723-length-10663-cov-2.693337_pt1 | contig 10663 bp, 11 predicted proteins | sample MGYA00242757_ERZ504575 | MGnify/ENA primary metagenome ERZ504575 (study PRJEB26092, sample SAMD00036297) | human gut metagenome | host: Homo sapiens | study: EMG produced TPA metagenomics assembly of... | reverse complement strand
CACTACTTTGGCGCTATCCGCCCCACCGTCTCGGCCTACATGAAGGACTTGGACGATGAGCTGTGGGCGCTCGGCATTCCCGCCAAGACCAAGCACAACGAGGTCGCTCCCTGCCAGCATGAGCTCGGTCATTATCTGGACTTATGACACACCCTTCTTTTTACATTTTTTCCTCTCCATACATTTCTTTCCACCAGCTGCCATCATCCTGCAGCCACTTGGCAAACCATGCAAAAATGGTGTTCTGCCACTTGATGCGCTTTTCATAATCGATGATATGATGATCCTGACCATCTACCAGAACCATCGCCGTTGGACGGCCAAGAAGCTTCAAAGCCGTATAGAGCTGAATACTCTCTCCCACAGGCACATTGTTATCGGCTGTTCCATGCACGAAGAGCAATGGAGTATGAATCTTGTCAGCATTGTAGAGCGGACTCTGATCTACGAAGAGATGCTTGTTGGTCCAAGGATACTCGTTCGCCATGGAAACCTCGCTGTAGCTGTAGCCCCAATAGCCTTCGCCCCAATAGCTGGTATGATCACTGATGCCGGCATGAGAAATAGCTGCGGCAAAGAGATCGGTCTTGGTCTGAAGATACTGAGTCATAAAGCCACCGTAGCTAGCGCCGATACAACCAATCTTCTTGCGGTTTACGAAACTATGCTCATCGCAGAAAGCCTGGGTGCTGGAGATAATATCCTCAGCCACTCCCTCGCCGGCAGTATCCACGTGGCGGGCAGAGAACTTCTGACCGAAACCAGTAGCACCGCTCGGATTCACTACCAGCACCACATACCCCATCGCAGCATAGACATGATGAGGATAGCGGCTCTGGAAAATACGGGTGGTAGGACTGCAACCACCATAGTAGTTCACCACCATCGGATACTTCTTAGAAGCATCGAAATGAGGTGGCAGATAGTAACGGCAGCAAAGAGTGTCGCCACGGGAATTCACGAAGTTCCAAGCCTTGCACTCGCCCAGCTCGATGTCTTTCAGCAGGCGGGCACTGAGATCATCTACGAGCAGCGACTTCTGCGCTTTGGTACTCATCTTGTAGAGTCGGTCGGCATTGGATGCGCTCTGTCCTGAGAACGCCATTTCCGGAGCAGCCGCTGCGATGGAGAAGCTCTTGATGTTCTCCTCCGGAGTCTTGAGCAATGTAAACTTGCCCGACTTCGGGTTCAGCTGGAAGAGATGCATGCAGTCTTTATCCTCTGCAGTGAAGTAAATATTGCCATCCGCCTTACTCCAATCCACGCTCTGCACGTTAGGATTGAAATTCTTGGTCATCGGGCGAACCTTCTTATCCGCCAGGTTCATCAGATAGAGCTGGGTGTCAACCATGCTAGGAATCTGTCCCTCCTCCACATTTTTTCCAATTCCATCGAAAGCCTCAGGCGAACCGGTAACGAGAATGCTCTTGCCGTCTGGCGAGAACTGGGCACTGTTCAGGAACTCACCCTTCTCTACCAGCGCCTCAACACTCATATCGTTCAGATCGAGACGATAGAGCGAGTTGAGAGTAGTAGGACGTTGGTAAGGCGCTCCTCGCTCTTGCCGATGAGCAGATAGCGGGAATCTGCGGAAATATCGTTGAGATAAACATTATGGTAGCCGAAGGTAAGCGGCTGGAGAATGCCTGAAGCCAGATCATACTTAGCCAGATAGCTGCGGGTTCTCCATCCAGGCTGGCGGTCATCTGGTTCCTTTACATCGTACACCTGAGGTCCTTCTTTCTGCCTTCCTCATAGAGCGTATAGATAAGCGATTTCTCATCTGGAGTAAACAGGAACCATCCTTCCGGAATATTAGCCGCCATCACCTCGCGCTCCATATTCAGCGGATTGATGGTGATAAGCTGCATGGCTCCGTCTGCCTTTCCTTCACCGGCGATGGCATTGTCGCCCGCCTTCTCGGTAAAGTACATCTTGTTGGTGCGAGGCATCCATCTTATGTTCTCCTCAAAGGAAGCAACGACCTTGCTAGTCTGGCTGTTTCTCAGCTCGTTGATGCTATGCTTCTTGCCCTGACGATCCACCCAAGTCTTGCACACAATCATAAACTTGCCATTTGGCGAAAGTGCCACACTTGAATAGTTTGGCATGCAGATTGCATCATATATATTAAGGGTGCGCTTGGTATTGGCAGAAGCCTCGCCCACGCTCAGCTGCTTGCCATCGGCAGCAGTAACGCTCACCTTGAAATCGTTGGCAGCATCCTTGTCTGCAGTCTTATCGGAAGACGAATCAGATGAGGTGAGATATTTGATGACCACAGTATGGGTAGAAGGCAGCAAGACGGTCTCAGCCTTGTCACCTTTCACCTTCACCTGCTCGCCATCTACGAAGAGGCGGTATTGCTTCAAGCCCTTTACCTCTACAGTAGCCTTGGTACGGCTGGTGTTAGATACGGTGAAGGAAGCCAGATGGAGTGCATTCTGCTTGGCATTATCAGCCAAGAGCTGAGAAACAGCCACTTCCTTGCCATTATTCAATAGGCTGAACGATAATGGAGAGTCTAATACCCCCTCCATTGCAAACTTTTCTCCCTTCACATTTACGCTGTCTGCCATCCAGGGAGTAGACACAGGGAATGGACCACATGCTTCAGTTTCTGCACCTCGATAGTATCGGCATTGGCTGAAAGCGAAGCACAGAGAGCTGCGCTGAAAGTGAGAGCCAGAGGCTCTTTCTTGTTGTTTTCATCATGATTTATTTCAATTATATTAAATTTTCTGCGAAATTACAAATAAAAGTTGAGATAAACGAAACTTTCGCTTACATTTTTTGCTTTTTATCGGGATTATTCTGTTTTTATGTTATCTGAACGTTAAGAAGAGCTTTCAGAAAGTTATAGTTGGGTTAAACCCCTATTCCGTTCATTGTCATTCCAAAAAATCCATTTACCTTTGCATCGTCAAACAGAAAAAGAAAGAAGTATTAAAACTAAAAAAAGATTGTTATGAACAAGAAAAATATGATAATACTGAGCTCTTTGCTCGTATGTTCGCTCGAAAGTTTCGCACAGAACCAGGTTGAGGCTACTGATTCCATCTGGAAGGATATGGACCTGGATGCTGTAACCGTGGTTGCCTCCAAGCCTTTGGTTAAGATGGAGACCGACAAGATGACCTACAACGTAGAGCAGGATGCCGATGCCAAAGCTTCTACCGTACTCGATATGCTGCGCAAGGTTCCGATGGTAACTGTAGACGGACAGGACAACATCACCGTGAATGGTTCTTCCAGCTTCAAGGTATACGTAGACGGAAAGCCGAATCCCATGTTCTCTGCCAACCCATCGCAGATATTCAACGATGCCTGCCAACATGGTGAAGAACATAGAAGTGATTACCAAACTGGAGCCAAATATGATGCAGAAGGAACGGGCGGAGTGCTCAACATCGTACTCAACAAGCAGACCTTGGGCGGAGCTGGAAGCAGCGACCTCAGCAATGGATATAACGGCAACATCAGTGCCGCTACCGGCAATCAGGCTCAGCGCATCTCTGCCTTCATCAGCGGTCAGCAGGGCAAACTCACCTACAGTGCCAACGGTATGTATAACTACCAGAAGATGAACGGTACAACCATCTCCTTCGATCGTACGCAGAAAGACGGAAGCCTGATGAACTACTATCAGAAATCAGACATGAAGCAGCCGTTCCTCGATGGGTAACATCAGTCTCAGCTATGAACTCGATTCGCTGAGCAACATCAGCGCCACGGCTGGCTTGACCACCTTCGGTCAGAAGCTGAACGGTCATCCGCTTACCCAGATGTCTGGCGGCATCTATGGCAAGGGCTTCGAATACGGCAACGAGATGATGCAGGATCTGGACAACACTTCTTTCAATGGAAGCATCGACTATCAGAGATTCTTCAACAAGAAGCGAACCAACTACCTCATCCTCAGCTATCTCTTCAGCAACAACCCTACCCATATCGACAACTATACGTTCTACGATGACATCAGTCAGGTAACGGGAATTCAGCTCCACGACCTGCTCTCAAAGAGCAAAACCCGTGGCACAGAGCATACCTTCCAGCAGACTTCACCCACTCGCTCAGCGAGACACAGCGCTTGAACTTCGGCGCCAAATACATCGCCCGCACCAACAAGAGCGATTCCCGCTACTATGATGTAGCAGCCGATAAGACCGAGACTCTGAACCCAGCCAACAGCATGGAATACAAGAACACCCAGAATATTCTGGCTGCATACGCTGAATGGAAAGGAAACTTCGGAAAATGGGGAACGATGATGGGAACCCGCTACGAGCAGACCTGGGAAAAGGTGAAGTTTGAACAGGGCAAGGGCGATGACTTCGACAAACAGTACGGCAATCTCGTACCTAGCGCCAGCCTTTCCTACAACATCGCTCCAGGCATGAACATCGGACTGAACTATCAGCTGCGCATCACCCGTCCTGGCATCACTTATCTGAATCCATACATAGACCGAAGTAATCCTACTGCCATCTCCTATGGTAATACAGACCTCGACGTGGTGAAGTCGCATCAGCTGAACATGGTATTCAATTACTATAACCAGCGATTCATGTTGAGCACTACCCTGGGTTACGGATTCTGCGACAACAAGATAGAGCAGTATTCCTTCCTCGATGCCGACAACCTGCTCAACACCACCTACGGCAATGTTTCGAAGACCCGCAACGCCAGCATGAATGTATTCATCAATTGGCTGATGTTCAAGAAAACAAGACTGATGCTGAACGAGAGCTTGAGCTACAACGATTTGCGCAGCGATGCCTAGGATGGAAGAACAACGGATGGAACAGCAGCACGATGATCAACCTGCAACAGCCCCTGCCTTGGGAACTGCAATGGACCGTGGTAGCATCATCCAGACCAAGCAGCATAATCTGCAGGGCTATCAGAGCGGTATGGCATTCTTCTATACCACCCTCTCCAAATCTATCGTGAAGGATAAGCTTGACCTGAGTCTGATGTTCCTCACTCCTACCGACGACAAGCTCAACATCAAGCAGAAGACCGTGGGTTCGGATTACGTACAGAACATGACCGTAAAAGTGCCATTGCGCCAAATCAGTCTTACCCTGACATGGAAATTCGGAAACACCAAGAAGCAATTCCAGCAGGCGAAGTCAAACATCAAGAATGACTTCCAGGAAGAGCAACAGGGAATCCAGACAGGAGGAATGGAAAAACAATAAAAACGAAAATCAGCAGGAAGACTCTTTTCTGCTGATTTTCCGTTCTATACAACTGATTGTTTTTTATAATCTGATAGCTAAATCAATACCTGTTGGAGCTATCGAAAGACTGATATTGTCATTGATATCCTTCTCTTTCTCTCCATCACTCTCCTTTCCTTTCTTCTTGTTCTTTCCCAGAATCCAATCGCCTATCAGATAGCCGGCTTCTGCTGAGGCTACACCGATGGCAGCACCCGCCACGACATCTTCCCAATGATGGCGATTGCGGCGCACTCTATCCACAGCCACTCCCGTAGCCACCGCATAGCCCGCCACACCAATCCAAGGAGAAACCTTACGATATTCGTGCATCAATGTGGTGGCACCGCAGAAAGCCACAGAGGTATGTCCGGAAGGAAACGACTCGTTATCAGTCCCATCGGGTCTCATCTTGTGTATCGACTTCTTGAGCGAATAGGTTACAGCCGCATTGACGCCGAACGAGAGCACTGAAACAGCAATCCTTCGCTTCCAGGAACTCTCAGCCTCCACGCCCAACATCTTCAATCCAAAGACAGATGCCGTTGGCACCAGGCGCAGGACATCATCGATTCCATCACCATGATAGCGCTTGTAATGGGTAGTCTGCTCTATAGGAACCGTTGTATTCTGCCCCATGGTCATCATCATATTCTGCGAAAAGACTGGGGCAGGAATCATCATGATTCCACCTATTAATATCTTTCTTATTCTTTTCATATTCATGTTAATATGTCGTACCCGGCATGCATGGCGAAAAGGGAAGCCATTTCCATTTTGCTCCATTTTTATCCTAGATTTCTTCTACTATCTCGCTCATGTCCTTGCGCTTCTTCTCGGCATGAGGACAATCTTCTGCAATATGCCCGATAGGAATAATAACAACTGCCTCATAGCCCTCACGAGGGAAAAGCTGTTGCATCTTATCGGTATCGTAATTGCATACCCAGCAGGTTCCAAGTCCACGCTCGGTGGCTGCCAGACAAAGATGCTCTGTAGCGATGGCTACATCAATATCTCCATGAGACTTCTCATCATATCTGCGAACCCAGTTTCATTCACGTTTTTCATGCCCACGATATACATCGGTGCTGTTTTAAACCACTCACGATCGTAGCATTCCTGCAATTTCTCCTTAGCCTCTGCAGAACGGACGATGAGCCAATGCCAAGGCTGTCTGTTCACTGCCGATGGAGCCAGTCGCACACACTCCATTATGTAATCCACATCCTCCTGGCTTACAGCTCAGAGGTAAACTTACGAGCCGAGAATCGCTCTTGACTCAATGATAACATATCTTTCATATCGTTCTGATTTTACGATTATTCTAATCTAAATTATGGGCACAAAGTTAAGAAAAAATTACGGAACAACCAAAAAACAAGGATAAAAGATAATAGGTTTCGGAATATTTTTCGTAATTTTGCAGATTATACAAGAAATCGTTGTTAATATTAAAGGAAATGATAGGATTAGCAGATTGCAACAACTTCTACTGTTCGTGCGAACGAGTGTTTCGCCCCGACCTGATAGGGAAGCCCGTGGTTGTCTTGAGTAACAACGATGGGTGCATTATCGCACGCTCTGAAGAAGCCAAGGCTTTAGGCTATAAGATGGGCGACCCATTCTATCAGGTAAAGGAAAAGCTGGAGGCTGAAGGCGTAGCTATCTTCTCCAGCAACTACACGCTTTATGGTTCACTTTCCAATAGGGTGATGTCGATGCTATCGCACTACTCACCCCATATCGACCAATACTCCATCGACGAGAGTTTCTTCGAAGTGGACAGTTCTATGGCAGAGTCATTCTTCAGGGAATATCTGAAGAAAACTTCTACTTCTCCTGATTATGAATCTTCTGATCACGAATCTCTCCTCCACCGATATGGAGCCAGGATTTCGGCTGATGTGCTCCGAGCCGTGGGCATCCCTATTTCCATCGGAATCGCAGAGACGAAGACTCTGGCAAAAATCGGTTCTAAATTCGCCAAGAAATACAAGGGATATCAGGGCTGTTGTCTCATCGACACAGACGAACGGAGACGCAAGGCGCTGTCTCTCTTCCCCGTAGAAGACGTATGGGGAATAGGCAGGCAGATAGCCCGGAAGCTCGACTATATGGGAATCCGAACTGCTGCCCAGTTTGCGGATAAGAAAGAAAGTTGGGTGCGCAGCCATTTCAATATCACCACCGTCAGGACCTGGAAGGAACTGAACGGAGAGAGTTGCATCAGCATCGAGGAACTGCCGCAGAAGAAGAGCATCTGCACCAGCAGGAGTTTTGCCGACGAGGGCATTACTGACAAGAACGTGATAGAAGAAGCCGTGGCTAATTTCGCCGTGCGCTGCGCCGAAAAGCTGCGACATCAGGGCAGCGTGTGCAGGGAATCACGGTGTTTGCCTGGACTTCAAGATTCAACGAAAACGTGCCGGAATACACCATCCACGATTCCCTTACCCTGCCCATCGCCACCAATGCTCAGGATGAAATCGTGGGCGCCGCACTCACTATCCTCAGAGCCAGATATCCCAAACCAATGGCTGACAGCAGACCCGACCGCCCAGGAATGTCATTCAATTTCAAGAAAGCAGGAGTTATCCTGTGGCAAATCTCCCCCGACAATCCTCGCCAGCAGGACCTCTTCGACCCTATCGACCGAAGCAAACAAAAAGCACTGATGAAAGCCATCGATGCCATCAACCGGAAGAACGGCTATGGAACCATCCGTCAAGCCGTACAGGGAAACGGTTGCCGATTCGACTTGAAACGGGAATATATGTCGAAGCGGTTTACCACGGATATTCATGAGATTCTGAAAGTGAAAACCCAATGAGATTCAGAATGAGCCTCTTTCTAAAAATGGGCTCCATAAACTAAGAAAATAAATAAGATAACAAGATGAATAAGAATAACGATAACAAGATAAGACTGACATTTCACCCTGCGGAATTCGGAGCCAAGATACCGATTCCGCTGGCAGAGCAAAGCGTAAAGGCAGGCTTCCCTTCGCCGGCACAAGACTATATGGAGGGAGAGATAGACTCAACGAGATTTTGGTTCGCCATCGTGAGGCCACTTTCTATGTACGTGTTTCAGGCGATAGCATGCAGGATGCAGGCATTTTTTGACGGTGACCTCGCTGTGGTTGACCGGCAGATAGAACCCTCTAACGGCAACTTCGTCATCGCCTTCGTAGATGGCGAATTCACCATTAAACAGTTCAAAATGGACGAAAGCGGAACCTTTGGCTGGCTCATCCCATGGAACAGTGATTTCTCTCCTATCCGGGTAGATGAAACCAACCGGTTCATGGTTTGGGGCGTGGTGACCTATGTGATTCATCAGATTGCTGAATAGTTTTAAGTTAAAGAACGCAAAAGAATTAATCGCTTTCGGTATTTTTTATTACTTTTGTTGGCTAAAAATGTGGCATTTCAATACTGCATTAAACACAAATTAATAAAACAATAAAACAAAATCATCAAAAAAAGCCATGGAATACGCTTTATATAGATACGAGTTTGAGGTCATAGAGAAGAAAGACTCCTCCATAAACCTATTCCCCGAGCTATCGGAGAGTTTTAACCCAAGACAGGCGTTCGAGAAAAAGAGCGAACTGCTCAACTATCTGCTAGAAAATGACTATCAGATGCTCCTTGCAGAACAAAATCAGCAGGCTGCCGAACCAAATCAGCAGGTTGCCGAGCGTTGTCCCTTTCCTGTTAATCCGGCTAGCGCAAAAACTGAGCTAGCCTTTCCCTTTGATTCGGCTAGCGTAAAACCAACGCTAACCTTCACCAGCAGCAGAAAGAAAAAGCTCTACCACAAATACACTTCTGCACCGAAGGATGGATTTGCCATCCTGGAACTAGCCCGCTGTAGAAGCATAAGCCATCGTCCGAAACCCTTTTTGGATAAAGCCGTGATAGAAGACGACTACGAGTCACTTCACATCATCATAGACAACCGCGGCACCTATCAGCGTGTAGCCATCGAAGTGAAATCTTCCGTATTCAAAAAGACCGATACCGTGGCCGATTCACTTGCCCGTGCCCTGAGCGAGGCATTTGCCCGCTATGGACTCGTGGTGAAAGTGGTGCCCATCCGCGATGACAAGCACTTCTGGAGTTTAGTGAGCGACAGAAAGCAGTTTCCACGTGGTTTCAATAAACTGTGTGTAAAGTTCCCACAAATCAACGACCCAAAAGTAACCGAAGCTATGAGACGTGCCAATATCATCTATCGTGAAATGTTTCATTCCAATCTCGTTATCATACAAGAATCGTCTGAGGGAGAAAAACTCAGTTTCAACGAAGAAGACGAGAAACAGCGAGAATACATGAAACTTTGCGCAGAAAATGCCGACAGCATCCAGGTATCGCCAATAGGCGCCCGCCCTATCACGCTTGGAGGAAAAACTGCCAAGACGCAACAGATGACTGATGCGGAACGTAAAAACATCGAGGATGTGAACCACGAGATAGGGCTCTTTGATGGCGACCCAATTCAATCCACCCAATCATTCATGGACAAAGCATACGGTAAAGCATGACACAAAACGACAGAAGGCGCAAGAACCTCAGAAAAGAAGAACCGATTTATAGACAGCAGGCTCAATACCTACGAATAATGGGAGAAAAAAAAGCCTCTGACACAACAAATGACGATGTGGCAGATAAACTCCGCAACCTAGACCTCCTGACTTGGGATGAAACCGAACGATACTTCGCCCGATTCGCCGAAGACCTGGATGATGCGAGCTATGCGGTGACCGACTTGCTTATAGAAACAGCCTGCCTAGGCAGAACTATAGGAATGGAAAGGGAATTGCCTCCCCTGATAGCTGCCCTGACTTTCGCAAGATTGATGGCAGCCGGCGACGAGGTGTTTGAGAAATATCAGGACATCTGGATAGCATCATGAGCTCACAAGACCGCAACCCCAGAAGCCAAGCCCCCCCTCTTCGAGAAATTCTGTCAAGAGATAGAGGCCAACAAGTTCGACCCATCCACCGGCAAGGAGACCATCTACCGCGTGGCGATCCAATAAAGCGATTCAGAAGCACTGGGGTGGCTAAGACGGAGGCCCGGCAAGAGGCGCTGCTCTACGGGATACTGGAAGCCACCAAGGGCTGGAACAGAAAGGAGGCTTTCAAGGCTTGCTGGCCCCTATGGGAGGAGCTGTGGAAGTACTTGCTGGAGAAAGAGGAGCTGGTAGAGGAAATCTCCCGAAAGCATCCCAAAAGCAGCTCAAACAACACTTCTATCAACATCACGCTGGTGTGCAATGTGGCTGGACTTCTGAACAGTCATTTAACCCACATTGCAGCAGTCTTTGATGAAAAACTTAAAGATTCCTAACGAAATCCTAGATTTTGGCAGTTTTCAGCCAATTACCTAGCTGATTTTGCATAAAGAATCCTAATTTGCGGCGAATGT
>ENA-OQCS01001722-OQCS01001722.1-human-gut-metagenome-genome-assembly--contig:-NODE-1722-length-10665-cov-1.675270_pt1 | contig 10665 bp, 14 predicted proteins | sample MGYA00242757_ERZ504575 | MGnify/ENA primary metagenome ERZ504575 (study PRJEB26092, sample SAMD00036297) | human gut metagenome | host: Homo sapiens | study: EMG produced TPA metagenomics assembly of... | reverse complement strand
AAGAACGATGTCGCCTGGCAGGTATTCCCGTGATAGCCCTTCGAAAGAGGGTGCGCAACTGGAAGGCAGCAAGGACTTTGCGAAGGCCTTCATGATGCGCCACAACATTCCGACAGCCGTTATAAGAGTATTTCTGCCGGAAATTTAGAAGAAGGATACGCTTTCCTGGAAGAATGCAGCTCCCTACGTATTGAAGGCCGACGGTCTGGCTGCCGGTAAAGGGGTGTTGATCCTCGACACGCTCGAAGAAGCGAAGAAGGAACTGGGCGATATGTTGGGCGGTATGTTCGGCGATGCCAGCAAGACGGTCGTGATCGAAGAGTTCTTGGACGGTATCGAATGTTCCGTGTTTGTGATGACGGATGGCGAGAGCTACAAGGTGCTTCCGGTGGCAAAAGACTATAAGCGTATCGGCGAAGGCAATACAGGTTTGAATACAGGCGGAATGGGAGCCGTTTCTCCGGTTCCTTTTGCCGATGAGACGTTTATGCAGAAGGTGGACGAGCGTATTATCCGTCCGACGATCGAAGGGCTGAAAGCGGAAAATATCGACTATAAGGGTTTCATCTTCCTTGGTCTGATCAATGTGAAGGGCGAACCTATGGTGATCGAATATAATTGCCGCATGGGTGATCCGGAAACGGAAGTTGTCATGTTACGTATCCAAAGCGACTTGGTTGAACTGTTGGAAGGTGTGGCCGAAGGTAATTTGGGCAGTCGTACATTGGTTCACGATCGCGTGCGGCCGTAACAGTCATGCTGGTAAGCGGCGGTTATCCTGAAGCGTATGAAAAAGGAAAGGTTATCAGTGGTCTGGATAAGGTTCCCGCCGAAAACATCATTTTCCACGCAGGGACAAAAGCTGCCGATGGGCAGATCCTGACCAGTGGCGGTCGTGTCATCGCTGTCAGCTCTTACGGAGCCGACAAGGAAGAAGCCCTTGTCCGATCTTTCGCCGGTGCCAAGCTCATCGATTTCGAAAAGAAATATTTCCGTAGTGATATCGGATTCGATTTATAAATTGTTGTCATAAATGCTGATTTATGGGGTGAGCTAACAGACGATTCAAGCCTTGTGTGTTGCAGGCTCTCTTTTGCCTCATCTGTTGGCTCGCATGTAAATCAGCATTTATCTATTCCTGATCAGAAATGCGAGTAGCTTATAACAAATATTCCCGTCGATTCGACTTCTCCGCGCCACCGACATTCGTGCCGGTCTTATTGGCATGTATTGCCTGTTGGGTGGTCAGTTATTTGTACTCCGTGGGCTATCCTGTCTATGGCGAGGTCTCGGCTACTCCTCTCTGGAATACGATTTGCCAGACATTGCCAGGCAAGGAGTTTACCTATATTATCGGGATGGCGTTGATGTTCGGAGGGGCTTTCCTATTGCATCGTGCGAACTATGTACTGGTGTTGATACGGGAGAAGACGATGCTGCCCTTCCTCTTCTATGTCCTGTTCATCAGTACGAATCCCGACTTCTTTCCTTTGAAATCGACTTCGGTCGGTGTTTTCTGCCTGATTCTGGCTATTTACCAACTGTTCACGACCTATCATGATCCCGAGGCGAGAGAGAAGGCCTACAGTGCCGCCTTGCTGATCGGTATAGGCAGTCTGCTTTGGGTTCATTTGCTGTGGTTTTTGCCATTGTTCTGGCTGGGGATGTATAATTTCCGTTCGCTGACGTCCCGTACCTTTATCGCCTCTTTGTTAGGGGTGGCGACAGTATATTGGTTCCTGTTGGGGTGGTGTGTCTGGCAACGGGATTTCATGCTGTTCAACGTCCCTTTCTCGACGCTTTTCAAGGTGCGCCTCTTGGCGACGGACGGAATAGTGTTGCTGGATTGGATCAGTATCATGCGATTGCCCTGTTGACAGTTGTCGCTTCCCTGAATATTGTCATGCACGATACGGAGGATTCGCTTCGTTCCCGTCAGTTTCTCTCGTTCCTTATTGCGATGTCCGTATGGGCGTTCAGCCTTTATTTCCTTTATGAACAGGCTTCGGAAGAATTTTTGGAAACAGCTTGCGTGCCAGCCTCTATCCTGATCGCTCATTTCTTTACGGTGACACGTGGCAAGATCGTGTTTTGGTCGTTTTTTACAACTGTGGCAGTCCTGGTTGCCACTCTATTCATTCGTATATGGAATTTCTTATAGAATACGGATATATCGGTGTGTTCATCGCCTCTTTTTTGGCTGCTACCGTTTTGCCGTTCAGCAGCGAGGTCGTTCTAACCGGAGTGTTGTTGGCGGGAGCGACCTACTGGCCTTGTATGATTGCGGCTACGTTAGGTAATTTCTTAGGTGGCATGAGTTGTTATTGGCTGGGTATGCTGGGCAAGGTCGAATGGATAGAGAAATATCTGAAACTGGATGCCGTCAAATTGCAGAAAGTGCAGGATTGGATAAAAGGGAAAGGTTCCTTGGATGGGCTTTTTCGTTTTCCTTCCCGGTATAGGCGATTTTATCGCCGTGGCGCTCGGTTTTCTCCGCGCCAATATCTGGATCGTGGCTGTCTCGATGTTTCTCGGAAAGGCGATCCGATATTGGGTTTGGATGGAATTTGTCTATAAAGTACAGGGAATGTTCTGATTATTCCACTTTGACATATATTTCGTATACACCTCGTTATGGCGGGCGTAAATGGCATAATTTCCCCGGATGTCGCTCCACGAAGGCAGAAGTGTGACTTTTCAGTATGCCGCCTTCGGTCGTAATCTGAAAGAGGTCTTCGAGGTCGCTATCGTAGCTGAACTCCGTGTCTTTGGGAAATTCCCGGACAATCTCGTCTTCATAACCGCTTACCACTGTCCCGATCGTGCTGTCGTAGGCGGGTAACCCGTCTGCTTCGGGATTGATCAGGCAAACTGGATGACAGCGCCTACTCTTTTCTCCTCTTTCATGATCTCGGATCCGACATAGAATTGGTAGTAGTCTCCTGCCAGCGCCAATGCGAATTTTCCCGATGGAAATTGCTTCACGGCTTCTTCCTTGAAGGCTTGGTAGAGGTGTCCCGGCGTTACGGCTGCTTGATAAACCAATCCGTTGCGACTTGGGGCGGAATGACTTTTCCAATCCCTTTCGACGGACCGATTTCGGCGATCAGGCATTCGTTTGTTTGAAGTTGTTTGCCGCGTTGATATAGATGTCCGAATTGCCCAGACGGGTCGCTCCATTCTCCACATCGAGCATGTTCAAGGTAGTTGCATTGTTGATTTCAGGAGCCGAATCGTCGTCCGAACAAGAAAAAGCCAGTAACAGGAATGCCGCCAGCAAGAGCTGGAACAAGAAATTCTTTTTCATTTCTTCTTTATTTATAAGTTAGACAATAGGTAAAACATGCACAAAGGTATTTATATTTTCCTGAAAAGCTAATCATTCCCTTTATATTTCGCCCGCCAATGGGACGGAGGCATGCCGACACGCTCGATGAAGGCGTGGCTGAAGGTTTTCACCGAACTGTAGCCCATTTTCGTCGCCACTTTGCCCAAAGGCCAGTCCGTATGGAGCAGGACGTCGCGGATAGCCACCCAACGGTAGGCTTCGAGCCATTCGTCTGTAGTCACCCCGGTCAGTACCTCAGGCAGCCGGACAGATCGACTCGCGAGACGCCCAATTTTTTGCATAGAAAACCGGATCATGATTCATATAATGATGAACCATCGAGACGAAAAGGTCGAAAAATTCGTTGCCCGTTCGTTTATGGAAAATGATACCCGATTGTACGCCTTGCCAGCGTTCCGCTTCGGTCGCTTCCCGGCCGCAGAAGGAGATAAAGATATCTTTGGGAGTGTATAGGGGGTATTTTGTGTCCATTTTTGTATATATTCGTTTGTTTATAGCTTATACAAGACCGACGGATTCGTTCAAGGGGTAATTAGAGAACGAATCTGCCGGTTATAATTCGTTAACCGGATAATTGTAGAATGAATATGGGAGTTATGATTCATTCGCTAAATGCTCGTTAAACGAATCTGTTGATCGTAATTCGTTCTGCAATTAATTGAGAAACGAATCCGCTATTCTGCCAGCCATTTGTTAATCTGTGTCAGTATCTTTTCCTTCATGTCTTCGGGCATGTTGCCGATACGGGCGCGGTGGCTGCCTCCGGGTTGGATGTAGACTTGTTCGTTTACCTTGCCTTTGAAGATCGGGACGCGGGTGGCGCTCCACGGGTCTACTTCGCCATAGATAAAGATCATCTTCGGATCGTTGTCACGGAGGAAATCATAGACTTTGTGGTAAGTTCGGGGCGGTATTCAACTTTGTCGACCAGCTCTTTCGGCAGCATGATGCGGTTCAGGTATCCCCGGCTGCTGTCGATTGTCAGGTATTTCCTGAACGGTTTCGTGTCATAGCCGTAATAACCCAATTCGCGGGCAGCTTGTACGAAGAAGGAGATATTCGGCTGGTTTTCGGCAAAATAGTCGGGCCGCTGATGTCAACCAAATGATAAAACAGTGTCTTTGCATCGGATGTGAGCGGCGGGATCACGCTGGTCGGCGTACCCCATTGCCAGAGGGCGAACGGGTATTCCAGGACGCAATAATCCAATACTTCGGCTATCGGAATGCGGAATTCCAGCTTCTTGTCCTTGCAGAACTTTTCCAGCATTGGGACGATTTCGTCCTTGTGTTTCAATATTTCAATCTGGAAAGCTTCGATCTTCTGACGGTCTTTCTTCGTGCCTACTTTGCGGAGGAACGGTTCGTGGCGCCCGTCTTCCACACCGCGGTTCAAGGGGGCTACGTAGGGGACGGAGAAGTCTACGTCGTCCGGAAACCAGGCACGGTACAGGCAAGTGGTTTGTCCGCCTTTGCTGATGCCGGTGCTGACCCATTTACCGGTGTACAGCTCTCGGAATGTTTGGTTGACGTTATGCAGGTCGTAGGCCGAGTTCTCTGCCGTCAGGTATTCCCAGTTACAGGGGGTCGGGGTGGATTCGAGGAAATAACGGTATTCCACGAATACCATATTGGCATCGAGCAGCTTCGACAGCTCTTCCTGATAGCGAGGGTTCAAGGCATACGCCGCACCATATCCTTCCGTGACCAATATGGTCGGGCGGTCGAAACCGACGTGGGCGACGATCACGCGTTGCGTGAATGTTCCGGCTGCCGGGTTCTTATGGTCGACAGGCTGTGTGATGCGTACGAGATATTTCTCGGCATAATGGTCCGATTCCAGCTTCTCGATGCCGCTGATTCCTTTCAGCCCTTCCAATTTCTTTTGTAATTCCTGTGCGTTACCTGCAAATGCGACTGTCAGCATCAACAGAAATGCGAGAGGCATGGCGATAAGGTTTTCAATGTCCTTCTCATGGTATTAATCTTTTAAGTTATGTATATTTCGTATCAATCCTTCGTATTTGGCTCTTTTGACCGCCGATTTGGCAAATATACGATTATAATCCTCACGGGAAAAGACCTTTAGATCCTCTTTTCGAAGAGAAAGCAAAGCCGGTTTCGGACGGAATGCCTCTATTTGGGTCGGGCGGGCGAAACGGTTCCAGGGGCAGACCTCCTGGCAGGTGTCGCAACCGTAGAGGCGGTTACCGAGTCGGGAAGCCTGTTCGGCGGGGATTTCTCCGCGGTTCTCGATGGTGAGATAGGAGAGGCATTTGCGGGCATTCAGGTGGCGGGGGCCTTCCAGTGCTCCTGTCGGGCAGGCATCCAGGCAACGGCTACAACTGCCGCAACGGTTCTTCTGCGGTGTGTCGTACTGGTCCGCTTCGAGGGTGGTGACGATTTCTCCCAAGAAGAAGAAAGAGCCTTTTCCGGGAATAATCAGGTTTGTGTTCTTCCCGATCCATCCCAGTCCGGCTTTCCAGGCCCAGTAGCGTTCGAGGATGGGAGCGGAGTCGGTAAAGAAGCGGGCGGCTGTTACGTCTGCCTGCTCCGTTCCCGCGCTTGACGCGGGATCGCAAAAGAACTGCCCGTTGCGATCCATTCCTTTCCCGTCCGTCTCTATGCGATCCCGCGCGGGGCGCGGGAACAGGGCGGTCCATAGCTCGCTCAACATCTCTTTGACGACGAGATGGTAATCCTTCCCGTAGGCGTAGTAGGCGATATGGGGCGCTTCGGGTGGAAGTTTCTGCTCCGGATAATAGTTCAACGCCACGGATATGACTGTCTTGGCTCCTTCCACCAATCCGGCGGGATTCAACCGGATCTCGCGGTGGTTCTCCATATAGGCCATTCCTGCATGGTTACCCTCCTTCAGCCATCTGTCAAAAAATAAGGCCTCGCTGTCTGCGGCCGCTACTTGTGCGATCCCGCAGGCATCGAAGCCGATCTCTTTTGCTTTCTCTTTTATTTCGATAGCTGGAAGCATATTAAAACACTTTGAACTCATACCCTTGTTCCTGTAGCCATTCGATGGCCCTGGGCATCGCTTCGCGCATGTTGCGTTCGGCTTTCAGCGAGTCGTGAAAGACGATTACGGAACCGTTGCGGGTATAGTTCTTCACCACGTTGAAGACACCGTTCGGTGTCATGTGCGGACTGTAATCGCGCGTCACCACGTCCCACATGATGATCCGGTAATGCCTCCTGAGTCCTACCACTTGTGGGAAACGCATGTGTCCGTGGGGCGGACGGAACAGGTCGCTTTTTATATATTCGGCAGCCTTTTCCACATTTGCCAGATAGTTCTTGGTCCAGAAGCGGATACCTTGAATATGGTTGAAAGTGTGGTTGCCTACACGATGCCCCCTGTCCAGTACCATCTGGTAGATGTCCGGATGTTTGCGGACGTTGTCCCCGACACAGAAGAAGGTCGCCTTCACGTCATATTTGTCTAATATATCCAATACCCAAGGGGTAACCTCAGGGATCGGACCATCGTCGAAGGTGAGATATACACACTTCTTCTTTGCCGGAATCCGCCAGATTACCCCTGGAAACAGAGCCCTGTAAAACCAGGGCGGTTGTTCTATAAACATATCTATTCTCTGCGCACCGATTCGTAAGCCATACGGTAGTTGTCAAACTCTTCCTGGTATTTCTTGTTGAATTCGGGGTTGTAATGTTTGTTGATTAACAATACTTGATTCAAAACCTGCATGTCCTGTAACAGTTCTGTTTCTACGGACGCCAACTGCACCGGGTTCAAGCGAAAGTACCAGTTATGTTACGCATCATGTTATCGCGATGCCTGTAAATATTTCTGCCGCTTTTTCTTTCTGGCCCAGCACATAATAGAGTTCACCGGTTGAAAGAGCCGTGTAGTCGAGCGGGACATTTTCCGGCGGCAACACCTGCATACATTTGTCCAATACTTCCAAAGCTTGTCGTTCTTGCCTTCTTTCACCAATGCTTCTGCCAACTTGTTGAACAGCATCATGCGGTAGCTCTTGCACATGCGCATTACATTTTCGTCGATGTAAACGCCTGGCTTGTCTACGCCGCCCCATTTGAATTTGTTCATCACGTTGTCGTACATTTTGTCGGTGTTGACTGCTTTGTTGGCATTTTTCGGAACGACCTGGTAAGCGAGACCTGTCTGTTCGAAGTAGCGTCCAGGTTGACGACTGATCCGGGCTGACCGTGATCGCGTAGTACATAGGACGTTCGAAGTTGTTGGTCTGCAACATGTCGAGGATCGTCAGTTCCTGTTTACCCAGCGCATTCTTTCCGGCGAGGTTGATCATCATCTGGTCTACCATGCCGTCTCTCTTACCGCCTAAGATCTTGGCGCCGGCGACCGAGTCGACTTGTAGTACAGTTTGTCGGCAGGGATATAATCGAGTTCCTGGTTGATACCCGGAATCTTCTTGAACTTAGGATCATCGCTGCGGACAAAATTCAAGGCCGTGTTCAGGTCGATCGAATCTTTTGTCAGCGGGAATACATAAGCTGCATCGCGGGTCCCTTGTATATACTGGTCGCGTGTCCAGGTGATCGGCAGCGGAGCGGACTCGTAAGCCTGTTTCTTCATCTGGTCGATATACCAGTCTGTTTGCAGGTAGCTGGTGTTACATACGCGGACATCGGTACGGACGCTTCTACCTCCTGGGCATACCACAAGGGGAATGTGTCGTTGTCGCCATTGGTGAAGATGATGGCATTCGGCTCGCAGGATTCCAGATAGTTAGAACCGAAATCACGGCAGACATAGCGGCCTGAACGGTCGTGGTCGTCCCAGTTTTGTCCGGCCATCTGGATAGGTATGAACAAGCAAAGCACGGTTGCCACCGATCCGGCGATGACCGGATTCAGTTTGCCGTATCGCTCCAGTCCCTTTGCCAGTGCCGCGACACCGAACCCGATCCAGATACAGAACGCATAGAACGATCCGGCATACGCATAGTCTCGTTCACGCGGCTGATATGGCGTCTGATTCAGATACAGAACGATAGCCAGACCAGTCATGAAAAACAGGAAGAAAGTCACCCAGAAACTCTGGATCCCCTTTTCGCCCGAATAAGCCTGGAACAGCAAACCTAAAATACCTAACAGCAATGGCAGCATATAATAGACATTGTGCCCTTTATTATTGATAATATCGAATGGCATATCTTCCTGCGGGCCCACCAGACTTCGTCGATAAACGGAAATGCCGGTAATCCAGTTGCCGTTCAGCACCTCTCCATTTCCCTGGATGTCGTTCTGACGGCCGGAGAAGTTCCACATGAAGTAGCGCCAGTACATAAAGTTCAGCTGGTAGGAGAAGAAGAACTTCAGGTTTTCCGCGAATGTCGGTTTCATTACGCTCTTCATCTCTCCGCAATAGTTATATTTCACCGGTTGGCCTTTTACCTGCGCCCATTCCTTATAGGCCTGTACATGGCGCGGATCGGAGCTGTACATACGCGGGAACAGCATGTTCAGTTCGTCGACATATTTGTATTCCTGATCGGTGCGGGACACGAAATAACGGTCTTTCTCGTTTTTGTCTTTCTTGATCACGCGGCTCCAGGTCGGTTCGCCTTCTGTCGTGACGGGTACGCAGCTTCCTCCCTGGTTTTCGCGCTGTACTTCCGAAACGTAGGTCTGCCCATAAAGAAGCGGGGTTTTACCGTACTGTTCACGTGCCAGATAGGTACGCAACGTAAAGATATCGCTCGGCGCGTTCTGGTTCATCGGCGTATCGGCCGTTGCACGGATCAGTGTCAGTGCATACGAAGAATAGCCTACAACGACTACCATCAGGCAGACCAGGATCGTATTCAGCGTCTTGATATCCACCTTCTTGCTCTTGAACAGGTACAGGCTTAATGCAGCCGTCAGAATGACCGCCAAAACATAACCGCTACCGATAAACGGAATACCGATCAATACGACCGACAGGATGAAAGCGATCTTCATGCGTGTCGGATGGATCTCGTCGCGCATGGTTTCCCAGATAGACCAGATCAACACGCCTGCCACAATGATCACATAAGCGAATACCCCGGAATTGTAAGGCATGCCTAAGACATTGACAAACAACAGTTCGAAATAGCCGCAAACCTCGACCAGCCCCTGTACGACACCATACATCATCAGCGCAACGATGGCGAAGGAAGCGAGCAAAGCAACCAATGTACCCTTCATCGTCGGGTTCGGGAATTTCTTATAGTAATATACCAGCACGATAGCCGGGATACATAGCAAGTTCAGCAAGTGGACACCGATACTCAACCCCATCAGGTAAGCGATCAGTACGATCCAGCGGTCTGCATGTGGTTTGTCGGCAACAGCTTCCCACTTCAGGATTAGCCAGAAAACAACGGCTGTAAAGAGTGATGAATAGGCATACACTTCTCCTTCCACGGCACTGAACCAGAACGTATCACTGAATGTATAAGCCAGTGCTCCGACCAGACCGCTACCCATAACGGTAATCATTTGGCCTAAAGACGCTTCTTCTCCGTCTTTCACCATGATCTTGCGGGCAAGGTGAGTGATACTCCAGAAAAGGAACAAGATCGTCAGTCCGCTAAACAAGGCGGACATCGTATTTACCATCTTTGCCACTGTGGACGGATCGGATGCAAGTTGTGTGAACAGGTTGGCCGTCAACATAAAGAACGGTGCTCCGGGCGGATGCCCTACTTCCAGCTTGTAAGCTGAAGAAATGAACTCACCGCAATCCCAGAAACTGGCAGTGGGTTCCATAGTCATCAAATAGACGGTTGAAGCGATCGCAAAAACGATCCAGCCCAACACGTTGTTGATCAATTTATACTTTCCCATACTTTGTATAAAGTGTAATAATTAATTGTCTTAATTCTGTATCCTCACACGGATAGTCGGCCGCAAAGGTAAGCATTTACGTTTAATACCAACGTCCTGATACGCTATAAATTGTGTGGAAGAGATTAGAAATATATTAAAAGAATCCGTTGAATGACAGTCTGAAATCTGTCAGTTTGCCGACATTCGGATGGTGGCAAACTGACATTTGCGGACAGGATTCGTATCTTGTTGATAGAGAGGTATGGATATCCGGTTGTGTGGGCATGCAATTGCCTTTCAAATACATCATTTCATCATTTATACTAAATTGGCAAAATACGGTTCTTCATTCCACAAAAGCCCTCTCTTTTTTTAGCAGAAACAAGCAGATAATTCCGTAAACACCCCCATGTTGATCTTACATCCGGATGTATCGGCTCTCTACACCCGGATGTAAAGGATGGCAACATGGGGATGTTCGGCAACTAAAGTACCGTGCCG
>ENA-OQCS01001721-OQCS01001721.1-human-gut-metagenome-genome-assembly--contig:-NODE-1721-length-10669-cov-1.462531_pt1 | contig 10669 bp, 12 predicted proteins | sample MGYA00242757_ERZ504575 | MGnify/ENA primary metagenome ERZ504575 (study PRJEB26092, sample SAMD00036297) | human gut metagenome | host: Homo sapiens | study: EMG produced TPA metagenomics assembly of... | reverse complement strand
CAGGCATCCGTTGCATTGAACACCTATATTGCGGAATTACATGCCCGTGCCTTGAGAAACACAAGGAACTGGTATTGGAACAGGCTCTGATTACCCCGAAACTAATCCTGAAACGAGTTTTCGGAAAAGATACCGGAATGCGTACGCTGCTTGGCACCATGCAGGAAGGCATCGAGGAAATGGAGAGTCTGGTGAATATAGACTATTCCCCTGTCACCATTAACCGATATAAGAATGTGGTGAAGAAATTGCGGCAGCTTATCCCCTCCTATTATGGCAAGGAGGACATCACTTCCACGAATTGACACCGGAGTTCATCCGTGCGTTCGACATCTACCTGAAAACGGAAGGAGCTTGTGCCGGAACACGATAGTCCGCTACATGAAATGCTTCAAGAAATTCACCAATATGGCATTGGCAAAGGAATGGATGCGTAAGAATCCCTTTTACGGTTATAAGATGGAGCAGGACGAGACCGATCCGGTATTCCTGACCTACGACGAGCTACAGGCTGTCATAAAGAAAAAATTCACGGTTCCCCGGCTTGAATTGGTCAGGGATATCTTTGTCTTTGCCTGCTTCACAAATGTTTCGCTAAACAAAATATAGCTGTAAATCAGAAAGTTATCATCAGGCGAAAAGAGAATAGGTAATGGTTTAGAAACCTTTGAAGTTCACCATTCTGCTCATTTCCAATAAGTCAATCAACTGATACAAAGATAGTAATTTGAGTTTAAATATCATTCATATTTTGCAAATATTAAAAGAAAAGTAATTGAAATAGCGAGAAAGTCATTGAAAATAAGTATTTTTGTCGAAAAAAAACAATTGATGGAAAGTTTAAGTTTAGAGCCAAGTAGAAGAATGACAACATAGAAGAAATGAATGACCTTTCAGGGCTTGATACATCTGGAATTGTTGTTTATGCCCGTGATTGGACTATACAAACAATCTTTAGTCAGATAGAAGAAGGTAACATTGAATTAAATCCTAAATTTCAGCGGCGTAATGCATGGCAAGATGATAGGCGTAGCAAATTGATTGAGTCTATTATTATGGGATATCCTATACCTGAAATTGTACTTGCTGAAGATCCTGTAAAGAAACGTTCATTTATAGTCATTGATGGTAAACAAAGGTTGTTGTCCATTGCAGGTTTTATTAGCAATGATAAATACGATTATTGGAAAAAGCCTGTACTTCAAAAATTATCAGTTTGTGAAAATCTTAATGGATTAACATACTCAGAACTGCCAGAAACGGCGAAAAGAGAGTTTGATAATTCTTCATTAAGATGTACGGTTATAACTAATTTTAGGGATAACCAGATATTATACGATATTTTTTATCGCTTAAATTCTGGTTCCGTAGCATTATCAACCAAGAATTAAGGCAAGCTTTAAATCGAGGCGCATTTGGAGACTATTTAATAGATGTTACAAATAATATTTGCTCTTTGCATAATGTAATGGGCCTTGATAACCCAGATACAAGATTAAGAGATGTTGAAATCTTGCTAAGAATAATATCTTTTTATCTTTATGCGAGAGACTATAAGGGGAATTTGAGATTTTTCTTAGATGATAAAATGCGCTATATAAATGAAAATTGGAATTCCATGAAAAATGAAGTAGAAACAAATATATTCAATGATTAACGAATAATCGCTTTGCTGTGCCAAGTTTTGAAGATAATAAAAATATAGGAAGGAAATATAAAAATGGGCAATTTGAAAAACGATTTAATAAGGTTCTTTTTGAAGTTGAAGTTTTCTACTTTATGCATTTGTTAGAGCATAAAGAACTTGTCAGAGAAAAGAAAGTGAACTTACTACAATCGTTTAAGTCATTATGCGAAGAAGATACTTTGTTTATGTCTTCATTAGAAAGTTCGACAAAAAATATTGACAATTATAAAATTAGGTATAGTAAAATTGAAAATTTGGTCAATGACACATTAGACATTCGGCTTCAAATAAATCCTTTTAGATGAATTGGTTATGGACCTCACAATAGAACAAGAATTTATAACACTCCAAGATTACTTATTGGACATAGAAATAAAATATATATGTCCACTTGAAAAGAAACTGCTTTTAGATAAAGCGGATGAGTTAGATTTGAGGTCTTATTGTGTTCTTAGCCATGCTGCATTTGAGGAATTTGCAGAAAATATGTCACTAAAAGTTTTAGATGAGATTACGAAAAATTTTGCAAATACTAAACAAATTAGTGTTGGATTGATAATGCTATTGCACATAAAAGGAAGTCCTGAAGACATAGATAAAATAGATTTGCTTTATGATTATATTTTAGAAAAATTGAAAGATATAAAGTCATCTTTTTCAAAAGAAATAGCAACTAACAACCATGGAGTTTCGCTAAAATATTTAAAGAGAATGTTTATTCCTATAGGTATAGACATTCCCAATAATAGCAGATTAATATCTTCATTAGACCAGTTGGCTAAATATAGAGGTGATTTTGCTCACAAATTCTCATCTAAAAAGATTAAGACTATCCCATCACCCTTAGATTTAGTAAGTTACGTATCTGATATAACGGAAATGATGGGAGAAATAGTCAGAAGAGTTAAAAGCATGCATTATTTTGCATATAAATAACATACAATATTAGACATTATATCAATAAGGTTTTAGGGTACTGATAACTAATAACCTTGTTTCTTATTCTATATAAACTCTATATTGTTTACTACTTTATATAGTAATCGCATTTAGAAGTTTAAAGAAAAGCAGTTATCGGCTAAAATTTTAATCATATTATTACGCTTTTGTGCTGTATATTCTGAGACTCGTGTTACTGTTTCTTTTTCTAAGGCGATAATAAGCAAGCGGTTTTCGTTCATTGCAGTATCATAGATTTTGGGAAGTTTGCGATACATACCACGGGCAAGTACGACAATGATACCGCATTTGCCTTGAAGTAGGAATTGAGGACATCCTTTCAAGGCGAGAATGGAAACCACTTACAACGGCAACATCAGTATGTTTGCTTATTTCTACCGCCCAATCGAGTGTCGGCAAAACAGCGGAAGTGGAAATCTTGCGTGATGCAAGAAATCCAATCTTCCGTCTGTTCAGCAGGTCTTTGTTTCCAAGATAAGTACACACTGCTTTATTCTTCATTTAATTCGTCCCCCATGCGGTACTTGATGTCGTAGTTGATGATAAAGTCAAGCTCTTCTTCAGTAAAGCTATAGTGCTTGGCAAGGATTTTGTCTATACAATCTAATATATTTTTTGAAGAATTTAACCTGAATGATTCTAGCTCGATATCATCATTTACTGTGTTTCTTGTCGTTATAAAGGAATTTTTCTTTATGTCGTTTTCTAGGATTGTTCCTATTTCAGAAGTTTATTATCTGATAAAAAAAGCCTCATTTATCGGCATGTTTTTTACCATAGCATCTGTTAAATGGAAACCATCAGAAAATGCACTATACCAACAGTAAAACAATGAACTGTTTAGATAGGCGAAAATAATTCTCTGGTATTCTCTATTCTCGAAATACAAACAACGCCCATGTGGAGGTCTATCTTGCACCCCATTTTTTCTATAAAAAGGAATGCGCATAGCTGCTTTCATCCAATAGTTTGTAGCTTCTTGATAAAATATTAAGTGCGCTGTTGCTTGCTTAGTAATGAATGTCGCAATTGTTTTTTTAGAAGCGACCGTATCTATGATGGCTTTTGCTTTCTGTATAAGTTTTGCAATACCCTTTTCTGTATAAATTTCGTCTGCTAATGAATACACAATTTTTGCAAATAAGTTAATACGTTCAACTGAATACCATCTATGAAGTTTGGTTACAAAGAAATTCTTATAATTATTATTACTTAAGCATATTGTTACTCTTTGAAATGCACCGTCAAATAGTTTTGATGGGAATATTTCAAAATTAGCGAGATAAAAATTCGGAAATGATTTATACAAAAATGCACGTAACTTTCCCATGCGTTCTCCACATGTTAAACTTAGTGCACAATCATACCAAAATAAGCAGACTTGTTTAGAATGATATGACTTCTTTCTATACAAAACGCATATAGATTTGCACAATCTATTGTTTCATAATTACTTAGTTTATACAAATCGCATATTGCTTTTCCTGTTTTCTTGTCTTTCTTTTTATATTCCACATACGGCGGATTACCAATAATTACATCAAAGCCTCCATTGTCATGGATAATCTGATAGAACTCTGCCAACCAGTGGAATGGTTGGTGCGTCCTCGGCCATTCATCGTATGGCAAACTGGTTGCAGCGTGCAAACGACGGTTGAGCAGTTCATTGAGTTTTGCAAGGCGTTCGTTCAGCCGCGTTTCGCCTGCTTGAATGTCGCATATCCTCGCTCTGCGTAAACTGCACAGCCTTGAACGTCTCGTATGCCGTGGCTACAAGCTGCATTTCCGTTTCCACCTTATCCTTGAACTCCTGATTAGCAAACATATCGCCCCACGTAAGGTCTTTAGCCAGTTCTTCTTCCGTGGCATACCCAACCAACGTATTACCGCAACGGATGTTGAAGTCAATGTCCGGCAACGGGTCGAGTCCCAGGTTTTCGGCACGAAAGTCCACTTCCACCACCGCCATCATCTTCAGGAACAGGCGCAGCTTGGCAATCTCGGTTGCCTCCACCATGATGTCCACGCCGTAGAGGTTGCGCAGATTGATGCTTTTATAGATGAAATATTGGATGTTGCTGCGGTACTTGTGGGCGATTTCCTCCAGTTCAGGTTTGAACCAGTTGGGATTCTGTGCGTTGAACTCCTGCATCCGCTCGATACATACCTCATAGAGCGGCTCAAGGATATTCATGGCGGCGAAAAGGAAAGCCCCCGAACCGCAGGTAGGGTCAAGGATGGTAACGCGCTGCAATGCCTTGTAGAAGTGGAGGACAAACAGACGGTCGTCAGTATTGTGCAACAGGTCATAGACAAACGAGCGGATGTCAAGGTTGTAAGTGATGAAGTCGTTGATGTGCGTGATTTCGCAGCCGCTGATTTTCTCCAACAGCGTGTCGCAACGTAGCAACCGTCCCACCGTTTCGCGCCATATTTCCGTGGGCAGCGCGAAAGCGTCCGGTGTTTTCGTGTTCCAGTCCTTGCGGCGTTCCAGCAGTCCGGGCTCCGTCGTATCAAGCCCTACGGCAATGTTTTCGGAAATGCGGTTCTGCCAGTCTGCCGTATAGCCTTTCTTCACTGCATCGTAGATGTAACGGTCACCGCTTTCACGCAGCGTGTGCCACACATAGCCGTCCGGTTTGAACGCTTCCGGAGAAGTTTCCGCCACCTTGTCCATGAGGAACGGCAGGATGCAGTTCTTGCCAATGTATTCAGTGATGTCCTCCTTTGTGTAATAAGCTCCCATCTGTGCGCGGTCGTTGATGTACTGCTCGAAGATATAGCCCAGTACATCGGGATTGATGTCCTTCCCGCTTGCCGTGATGCGCGTATCCAGATGCCACCGCCACGTGTCGAAGAACTTGAACAGGCGGACAAAGGCATCGTCCTCGATGTCTATGTTCGCATAGTCACGCTCTAACTGATGTTCCTCGAACATACCGCCATTAAGGTATGGGATGCGCCGTACACGTTCTCGAACTCGTTGCTGTGCTTGGGCGAGTTCAGCCCTCCGTGGAACAGCTCGGAAAGGAAGCCGCGGTAGAAGGTCTTGAAAAAGCGGTTCTCGCCACGCTCGCGCTGCACCCACCTCAGCTTTTCCTGCAAATAGTCGAAATTGCCGTCAAGGAAGCCTTTCTTCTGTATGAAGTAACAGAACATGAGGCGGTTGAGCATGACGGACGTGTACCACTGCTTGTTGCGGTTCTCCGTGGCGGGTATCTGGTCGTCGATGCCGCTGATGAAGTCGGCAAATGCCTTGTGTTCCTTGCGGAAGCCCGCGTAGAAGTCCTTGGTGATTTTCTCCGAGTTCACTGCAAATGCACCTGTATGCGCTCCTTCACGTCCACGATGGTGGTCTGTTCTTCCATGTCAAACGACAGGTCGGGTATCTTGGAGAATAAGAAGTCTGCCTTGTCAGCGTTCATACTCAATGGTCACAATATCACGCTTCTCCACGGTCTTTACCGGGGCAATCCACTGTTGGTGTTCCGTGCCGGGGATGAAGAATATGCAAATGTAGTCGTTGGCACTGCGGCGCAGCTTGCTGTCAATGCGCTTGCAAAGGGTGCTCGTGGGTATTTCATCGACAGCGCACGTCAGTATCTGAAAGCCATTGCGCTCAGCCACGGTGACTATCCTGTATTCCTTGTCTTCAATGGCTATCGGTGCGAGTTCTGCCTGTCCGTGGAACCTGTTCCAGCCCATTTCGGTGATGAACAACCCACGGAAACCGGCATCTTTGATATATTGGTTGAATGAAGTCCTTCTCATGATTCAAAAAAAGTTTTATGGTTCTTGCCTAAGCCCCATCGAGCAGATGATGACCGGGTCTTTATGGATATTTCTGTCCTCGTCAATCCGGCACAAGGTCATGTTCTTGCGCATCTCCAACACGTATTCCACTATCTCATCGCTGGTGTTGTGCGGAGCATCGCCCTAACGTGAATTTTCGCCCCTTCGAGCAACGGGTAGTTGTAGATGTCGTCTATGGCCAGCTTCAGCATGTCCTTGTTCTCCTGCGAAAAGAAAAGTGTCGGTGGATTTTTATAGTAGCTTTCCAGCAATGTAATGATGCGGTAACGGGTACTGAAACGGTTGCCCAATACGCCGCCGACAGAGGTCGTTTCGTTGTTGATGGATTCTACCGCCTTTGCCACCAGTTCATGATGGTTGGTGTACGGTGCAAGGCCGGAGTGTCCGCATCGCAAGCCAATGCGTTCAGGATGCGTTTCTGCGACTGGCTTACCACGTTGCCGTCTGCGTCAAGCCATGTCAGCACGTCGAAATCGTTGTAAGTCTTGCGTAGGTGATGGACACCGCCCAGCTGTCCGTCCTCCGCCGTTTTCGTGGAACTACACGACATTGCTCAATGTCGGGATTATCCTTTCAGCTTCGGGTCGACATCCGTCGCGTTCTTCCATATCTGGTAAGCCTGCGAAGACAAGTCCACGTCGTTGTCATCCTCGTCGTCAAGCGAGCCGCTCTTCTCGTTGAACATATCACGCAGGTTCTGCTCGTTGCCCTCGAAGAACACCTCGTCACTGCCCACGATATGCGCGTTCTCGTTTATACGGCGTCAGGCGCGACCGCAGGCGGATGATTTCCTCCACGCCGTCGGCAGGAAGAAAGAATAACAGTAGATTCATTCGCCTCCTGACCGATACGGTCCACACGCCCCGCACGCTGGATAAGGCGGATGATTGCCACGGCAAGTCGAAGTTCACGATGACATGGGCATCCTGCAGGTTCTGCCCCTCGCTGAGCACGTCGGTGGCTATGAGCACACGGTATTGCTCATCGGCGAAATAATCCTTGTCGTTGCTCTTGGGAGAGAAATGCTCCACGATGTCCGTCGGGTTCTTGCTGCCTCCCGTCGCACAGCCGACCTGCGGTATTCCACGCCTTTTCAGCTGCCTGTAAACGTAATGTGCCGTGTCGGAGAACTGTGTGAACACGATAACCTTGTCCGCTCCGTGCTTCTTCTCCAACAGATTTTCCAGTTCGTCCAGTTTCGGGTCGGTATCGGGTTGCCATGTACCGCACAATGCTATCATCCTTAGCAGGATGTCGCAATCGTGCCTGAGTTGCTGTTTCAGGGTACGCTTGAAGTATTTGGGTGAAATCCACGAACAGGCATTGCGGTTCTCTATGATGGAATAGCATTCTTTTGCTTTCTCCATGTAATACTTGAAGTCTGTCGGGAAAACAATCTGCGTTCCGTCATCTCCTGTCTGTTCACCCTCATCGGCATTGCTGAACATGGTTACGTTTTCGTCCTCGTCCTCAATGTAGTCATCAGGCAGAGAACTCTCGTCACCGATGGGCAGCGGCAGCTTGTTGTCAACGGCATAAATGAACACTGCGTTGCGCAGGATATGGCGGTAGAGCGTCAGCAGGAAGGCGAAGCCGCTGCTGTCTATGCGCTTGAAGAACGTACTTCGGCAGAAACCCATCATGCGCTGTCCGGCACGCGAGAGGTTCTCGATTACCTGCCTTTCATGCGGCTGTATGTCAGTAGCCTTGTTCTCGTCATAAAAATGGATTAGCCGTAACGTGGCAGTTTTCAACTCTTCCATCAGGCTTATCATTCAGGCGAATACAGGCGGCTGTACTGGTCGCCGGAAACAGTGGCGAACTTGACGGCACGTGGTATCCTGTCGGGAAAATAAGATTTCGAGCCATCGGGGAACAACAGGTATTTCCGCCCGTTGCCTTCATCCGTCTTGGCATAGTTCTCCTTGATGAACGTCCTTGTGCGACGGATGAGGAACAGCTTCATCAGTTCGTTCCAGTCGTCCGCATACGGGCTTTTCTCGAAAGCGTGGATGGAACGGATATGGATGTCACTGTGCCGACGTTGGAACTCCCTTTCACCACCGATGGAGCGGATGTACTCCTCCGGGCGTATGCCCAAGTCCTGCTCTTCGCCTATGAACAGGCGGAGCTGGCTGCCCAAATCCGAGAAGTCCTTGTTGTAGGGCGTGGCGGTGAGCAGCAGCACCTTGCTGCCCTGATGCTCGATAAGGCTGCGGATGTTGCGGTAGCGTATGCCATTGGCGTTGCGCAGGTTGTGGCTCTCGTCCACGATTATCAGGCGGTAATAGCGTGCCGAATCCACGTCTATCGCACGCGCCATTGACCAGACTTCCGCTTTCAGGTCGTACTTCCGGATGTATTTCCTCCACATGTCCTGCAAGTTTGCCGGACAGATGATGAGCGTGCTGCTGGCGAAAGCCATCTCGTACAGCTTGGCGATGGCGCAGGCGGTAATGGTCTTGCCCAGACCTACCACATCGCCAATCATCGCTCGCCGCGCTTGTCGTTGTTCAGGTTCTTCGCCGCTATCTTCACGGCGGTCTGTTGGAAGTCGAACAGGTCGTGTCTGAACTCCGGCGGAAGCGTGAACTCCTTGATGCCGCTGCGTGCCTCTTGGCTCAGGTGGTAAGCCGTCTTCAGGTAGATGTAATAAGGCGGAATAGCCTGTCACCCGCCCAACTCTCGTCTATTATCCGTGCAAGTTCCTCGGTAATGTCCAGACAGAACCGCTCGTTCCAGCGGTCATCAAACCACCGTGCCAGTTTCTCCGCACTATCGCTGTCGGCGAATTCCGCGTTCAGCTCGCCCTGTTTGGTCAGCCCGGCATACGTTAGGTTACTGCTGCCCATGATGGCCTGAATCTTGTTGAAGTTGTCATCCGGGCGGTGGGCAAGGTAAAGCTTGGCGTGCAACGGTTCTTTCAAGTACAGCTTTACACACACCTTTCCCTCCTTCAACTGTACGGATAGGCGGCGCAATGTCTTTTCATCGGCGGCGGAAGGCAAGCCTAACAGAAGCTGGTTCCTGAAATCCTGCGCAATCTGCCGCTTGCAACGTTGCACGTATTCCGCATCGGGCATGGTTTCCTGACGCGAATAAAGTCCTCGTATCAAGTCCTCGTCGGGGCGGTGCATTCCAATCAACAGTCGGCAATACCTCATCTTGCGCTTGTCATCCTCGTACACGTAACCGCCGGGCAGTTTGTCCACCTGTTCCACTATCAGGTTCCAACCGCGCAAATTGAAATAACCCACGCAGAAATCAACACGCTTCACCCCAGTATTCTCGATGATGCCGCGAAGCCCGTCCGTAAACTTTATGTCTATGTTGTCGTATATCCTCGCCATTTTCTCTTGGTAAGAGATATGCACAAAGGATATAATTCCTATGAATCAGGACGTTATCAAACAAAAAAAAGAGGATTTGTCAAATAAGTCCGTACAGATTTTATTTTTTATCCCATTATAAATGAGAACTTTTCACGGAATTTGCAATATTTTGCGTACCTTTGCGATATAACTATAACTCTTACCAAGAGATTCCGATTTTTGAAAAACACATCTCCGCTTGCATTTTCAATTACAAGTCTTTCAGGATAAGGCTGTTTGCCCTGTCCACCACGCTCGTGTCAAGCGAAGCAAGATAAATGCGCGTGGTTTCTTCCGAATCGTGTCCCATGCCATCGCTGATAACTGAAAGCGGTATGTTCTTGCTCTTGGCGACGCTTGCCCACCCATGCCTCGCACAATACATGGTCAATGGGATTTGCAAGTCCACCAAATGGGCGACTTCTTTCAATGCTACATTTACACGGCTGAGGCGTTCATGTATTGTACCGTTCACAGGCTAACGGGTTGGTGATTATCGGCAACAAGTATTGTGTAACGGAACGGGCTTCATATTGGTCACGATTCTTCCATGCACTTCTCCCACTTAATGGTAAGCTGCTGTCCGGTCTTTCTCCTGCGGTATGTCAGGATGCCGTTCTTCAAATCCGTTTTTTTGAGATAAGCCATGTCAATGAACGACATTCCACGGGTGTAAAACGAAAAGAGAAACATATCCCTCGCATAGTCCAGATGCGGTTTTAGTGTCAGGTCAAGTTCCTTGATGCGCTTGATGGCCTTCAATGGTACAGCCCGTTTCACGGTCTTGTCAATACCTGTATAAACATGCTTGAAAGGATGCCGCTGTTCCGTCAGCTCT
>ENA-OQCS01001719-OQCS01001719.1-human-gut-metagenome-genome-assembly--contig:-NODE-1719-length-10675-cov-5.746966_pt1 | contig 10675 bp, 8 predicted proteins | sample MGYA00242757_ERZ504575 | MGnify/ENA primary metagenome ERZ504575 (study PRJEB26092, sample SAMD00036297) | human gut metagenome | host: Homo sapiens | study: EMG produced TPA metagenomics assembly of... | reverse complement strand
GCAAATACGTCATACCCCATTATCAGGTGGTTATTGCGGTGAGGTCCCACCTCTTCCCATTCCGAACAGAGAAGTTAAGCTCACTTGCGCCGATGGTACTGCAATGCAATGCGGGAGAGTAGGTAGCCGCCTTCTTTTATCAAAGCCTCAGATTTCGAAAGATTTCTGAGGCTTTTTGTTTTTACGCAGATTTATTTTTGAGAGGTCACGCAGATTTCGCAGATGACGCAGATTTTTGACCTGCTCGGTCTTGGATTTCGCAGATTTTTTGTATCTTTGCATTTGCAAAAATAGAAATTAATTATGAATCAATTTACAAAGATTATAGCAGCCCAACTCAAATTACGTGAGCAGGCTGTCGAGAATACATTGGAGCTTCTTGAAGAGGGATGCACCATTCCTTTTATTTCCCGTTACCGTAAGGAGAAAACGGGAAATATGGATGAGGTGAATATAGAGGCTATCGCTCAGGCTAACGAGAAGTTGAAGGAAATGGCAAAACGAAAAGAAACCATCCTGAAGACTATTGATGAGCAAGGTAAACTGACAGATGCCCTCAAGGAGCGCATCGAAAACTGTTGGGATGCCACAGAACTGGAAGATATCTATCTTCCTTTCAAGCCTAAGCGCAGAACTCGTGCACAGATTGCACGTGAGGCTGGCTTGGAACCGCTGGCTCAGGTGCTCCTCTTCCAGCGTGAACGCAACCCGCTGCAGGCTGCTAAGAAGTTTGTGGGCGACAAGGTGAAGGATGCTGATGCTGCCCTGCAGGGTGCTAAGGATATCATTGCCGAAATGGTGAGCGAGAGCGAGGAAAGTAGAAACCAGATTCGTGGCGAATTCCGCAGAGGAGCCATCATACTTCGAAGGTGGTTGCCAAGAAGAAAGATGAAGAAGAAGCACAACGCTTCTCTGATTACTTCGATTTCTCTGAGCCATTGAAAAGGTGTTCTTCTCATCGACTGTTGGCTATGCGTCGTGGTGAAGCTGCCGGTTTCCTGCGTATCAGTATCTCTGCAGATGATGAACAATGCCAGAGCAAGCTGAAACGTCATTATGTGCATGGATATGGTGAGTGCCAGACATTGGTAGGTGAAGCGGTGGATGATGCCTTTAAGCGTCTTTTGAAACCTAGTATTGAAACCGAATTTGCTGCTCTCAGTAAGCAGAAGGCGGATGAAGAGGCAATTGTGGTTTTTGCTGAGAACCTGCGCCAGCTCTTGCTCGCTGCTCCTTTAGGTCAGAAGCGGGTGATGGCTGTTGATCCTGGTTTTGCCAATGGCTGCAAGACCTGCTGTCTCGATGCACAGGGCAATCTGATTCATCATGAAATCGTGTATCCTCATCCTCCTCGTAATAAGAAAAATGAGGCTACTTCAGCTATCTTGCGCATGGTGAAGATGTATCAGGTAGAGGCGATGGCTGTGGGTAATGGTACGGCAAGTCGCGAGACGAGTGACTGGTTGCACGAAATAAGTTATCCACACCCTGTGGATATCTATGTAGTGAGTGAGGATGGTGCTTCTATCTATTCTGCTTCCAAGATTGCCAGAGATGAGTTCCCGGATGAGGATGTAACCGTGCGTGGTGCTGTAAGTATCGGCAGACGACTGATGGATCCGCTTGCCGAACTGGTAAAGATTGATCCTAAGAGCATTGGTGTAGGACAGTATCAGCATGATGTGGATCAAACACAGCTTAAGAAGAGCTTGGATACTGTGGTGATGAGTTGTGTAAACTCGGTGGGTGTTAACCTAAATACTGCATCCCAGCATCTCCTGACCTACGTGAGTGGTCTCGGTCCTATTCTTGCCAAGAATATTGTGGAATATCGTAAGGAGAATGGAGCCTTCGCTTCGCGTGCGCAGTTGAAGAAAGTGCCACGTCTGGGGCCTTCTGCTTTCGAGCAGTGTGCCGGCTTCCTCCGTATTCCTGGAGCTAGAAATCCTTTGGATAACAGTGCAGTTCACCCAGAGCGTTATGCCTTGGTTGAGCAGATGGCGAAAGATCAGGGAGTCACCGTGAAGCAGCTGGTGGAAGATAAGGATTTGCAGAAGAAAATAGATATTAAGAAATATGTCACTGCCGAGGTGGGTATGCCTACCTTGATGGATATTATGGCAGAGCTTGACAAACCTGGTTTGGATCCTCGTGGAGAGGTTGAAAATTTGAGTTTGATGCGAGCATCAAGACCATAGAGGATCTGCAGGAGGGCATGGTAGTGCCTGGCATCGTTACCAACATCACCAAGTTTGGTGCCTTTGTTGATATAGGTGTTCACAATGATGGATTGGTTCACGTTTCACAGATGTCAAACCGCTACATCAGTGACCCTAGTGAAGTGGTGAAGCTCCATGAGCATGTGATGGTGAGAGTGACAGAAGTGGATTTGAAGCGTAAGCGCATTGCCTTGTCAATGAAGAGAGTGAAATAATGAATATGAATCAATATATAAATAAAGGTGAAACCCTCGGTAAAGAGGCTTCACCCATTCTGTAGACAGTACTAATCAAGACAGTTGCTCTCTATCCAGTATCTCTCAAGACTGTATAGAGTCGGCTTATTGCTTTATTCATCAGAAGCTTCGTGTCTATGAGTTTTCTACCAATCTCACGCAGCGTATGATATCGAATATGCTATCAGCCAGTATGTGGATGGTATGAATCCGCAGCTTTATCAGAAACTTGCTGATGGAAGAGATGGTTTCCTTCTCGACCATATAAGTTTTGAGCAGGATATGAGAAAGGCACAGGAGCAACTGGAAAAAATGATGGTGTAACCTATTTATTTCAAATTACAGTCGGGAAGAACTGCCATGCACCTTCTTCCTTCTACGGTTTTCAGGATGCATCCGATGGTTTTTCTACCGATGTTTCTATTGACAGGGACTTGATCCTGCTCAATTATTTCTACATAATGAACGCCGGCATTCGGTACATCCATAGGGAGGGTACCTTCTGCCTGCATCTTGCCGTGTTCGAATCTGTCAACATCATCAAATCTGACGTAATGGTTGGTCTTGCCGTCAATGAATCCCACACATACAGAGTCCTTGTCTGAGGCAACGGACGCAAAGATGAGTTTTTCGCCAGCGTAACGCTTGAATGCTCTGCCTCGTTCTCTCTGCAAGAGCTCTGCCATCGAAACCTTGCATACCTTTCCGCTTTCATAGACAAGAATGAGCCATCCTTCTTCTTCGTCTTCATGAACAGCCAGTTTCAGGCGATAATCCTGCCAGTCTCTTCATCCAGTATCTTGTATTCGTCCGTGTCCATCAGACAGATGACTGCCGTGATAGGGCGGTAGCCTTCCTCGTAATCGTGCAATGCATTGTTGCGCAGACGTGAGGTTTGGATGTGGTCGGTGATAGGAGCTGATTCTACATGCTTAGTGGAGTTTTTTGACTCCTTGGTGGCTAGAGTGTTTTCTAACGCAGCCGGTATTTCTCCCTGTGTAACCACAGCATGCGGAATGTGCTCTTCTGCCCATTGTTTTCTGATGGCAAGGAATTTGTCCTTATAGGTCTCGTTTACCTTGCGCGCAGATGTACCCATGCGTTCATAATATACATTGCCTACGGCTTTAGGTGTAGGGCATGGCTCGATGTCGATGATGAGTACCGCATTGCTGATATCCGTATCGAAGTGAGTATGTATATAATGTGCTCCTTCCTGACCGAGATAATAGATAATCTGATTGTTGACATATACCTCGTACTTATCTCTGGAGCCTTTGAAGAGTGGGTTCTTCAAGTCCTCTTCCAATCCCATTTCATAGCCAATATCCGATACGCCCAGATAGAGATGGCCGCCCTCGGCATTGAGGAAGGCACATATTTCCTGCATAATCTTGACGGTTTGTGCCTGCACATCCACTCGCATAGAGTTTTCCGGATAGATGATGGATGTCTTGAACTCGGTATGGAAATCTTCCTTGCCATAGTTCTTCTTGTTGGAAGATGACTTGTGGAGTTTCAGAAGAGCGCGAATCTTGTCGAGGATATCACCGGCTTGGGTGAGAAGTCCCGATTTCTTCACGAAGTTATGAGAGAGTACGAGCGATGCCAGTTGCTGCAGGTGAGGATCTTCTGTAAGACAGCTCCAACGATACAGGTCTTCGTAGTGTTCCTCGCTATCCAGACAACCGATGATACGCAATTGCATAAAGTCGTGGCGAAGGATGGCATTGCGTTCAAACAATTCCGGTTCCTTTTCGGCGATGTGTTCAATCTTGTTGATATCTACCTTATCTAATGTTGCAAAATCGTTGAGTACCTCCAGGAGCGTAAGTCGACTATCGTAATAACTGGTTCTCTCCTTGCTGTCGAGCATGATGGCAAGAAGTCGGCAGAAATTGAGATAGTTGTATGCCTTGATCTTGTCTTCTTCTAGGGTGGCTTTGGCATCTATGATGCTCATCATTTCCGATACATATACTTTCTCTATAGGCATCGCATTAGCCAATTCATCCTTTTCATTCTTTGGATTGTAAACCTCATGTGCTGCATACCCCAGCATCAGCTGATGGAAAGCATCGGCAAGACTGAATCGCTTTCCGGTGATTCCCGCAGGAAGGTGCCGTTGAGATAACCATTGGTTCCTTCCGTGATGTTATCAACTTCTATCACCATACCTTTTTTCAAATCATCGAGAGTCATGCCAGGGGCAGGACATACGGAAACAGAAAAGCCTTCGCTGCTTACGGCAGGAACACGAGGTACGTCGGATACCTGATTGAAGAGCAGACAGGTGAGGCGAGAGTTATAAAACAGATCGTTTACTCGTACGTCGTCTGCGTATTCGCTGATCATATCACGCATGGCAAAGACATAACTTCCATCATTATTGACTTCTTTTACGTAGGCATGCAACAAGAGGGGCATCCCTTGATATTCAAACGACTGGGTGTTGATGTCGCCAGGGAAGAAAGGTACAACATCGTTTAAAACATCTAACGTTCCCACTCCCTCACAACCTTCTTCTACTACTTTGCATTCAAATAAGAGCTGTCCTGCCAATTGTTTGGTTACGATGATGGTCGTTTCATCATCTATATAGAGTTTTCTGTTTTGCTTTTTTGAGGATTTACGCTTTTGGGAGAATAGAGAATGGTTGATGTATTCCCACAGCTCCTTATAGTGTTCGATGGTAGTACCTACTTTTCCACGTAGTTTTACCGGTGGTTTTTCGTCCAGGCGGATGGAAAGTCCATGCCATAATCCCATACGTGAAGAGAGAGGCATATATACATTCTCTTTATCCAAATCCTTTGGCTGTATGGTGATAGCTTGCTCGTTGACGGTGAGAAGAGTTGTTTCATTCTCATATTTGGCAGGTTCGAAACTCTCCACGGTTTCATTGTCCTGTTGGGAGCAGAGCATATTGGCGAGGACGAATGCGTCATCGCTGTTGAAAGGAAGGGCTGCATTGAATTCTGTCGGGGTGAAGAGAGAAAGGAATGCTTTCTGGAGAGTCTTGTTTGGGTCGCTTACATTCATCAGCGAAACCAAGCGATAGAGCAATGCCTGATTCAATGAGTTATCGTAAATCTTATGCGATGCATGACGTCCCAGTATCAGCTCGATGATCAAACCAGAATCATGGTTTCCTTGGTTGTTGCATCGCTGGAGAGTCTGTCTGTCTGGTGATAGATATTCTCTACATAGCTTTGTAACAGTTTGAGCCATTGCATCTGAAAGGGTTTTCTGTTCCAAAGATATACCTGCTGGCTGCGAAGGGTGGTCAGGATAGACGTGATGAGTTTTTCCATAATCGAAAAGTCGAGCATGAAGATGCATTGCATGATGCAGAACTGCTTGCGTGGATGGTAGATATAGGCACAAGTGGATAGAGTGGAAAGAATCTGGCTGATGGTATGCTCGGCCTTTCCCTCTCTTAATATTCTGATGGCTTGAATGTAGTAAGATATCAGTTCGATGATATCGGTAAATCGCTGTTCTAGCAGCATGCGTTCGGCTTCCTTGCATCGGGGCAGGAGATACTCTCCCTGTAGCGTTTCGATGCATTGGGAATGAATCTGCAGGAGTAATGTCTGTAATTCATCTTGGCTGAGATGATTGGAGATGCCAGCTATCCATCGGTGGCACTCCAGGTCGAAGATGTCAGAAGGCGTATCTCCGAGCATCAGATTTCTGAACTCAGGGGTATTCCAGTTTTCATCACCTATGATTTCACGAAAATCTTTATCTGAAAGTGAAAACTCCGACTTATCGGCGCCCAATACTTCTACGAGTTGTACCTCCATGTATTTCTGGCGGAACTTCATCACTCTGCATCTTACTCTAGGAGTGAGCGCTGCATTGATGATGGTATCCCTTTTCAACATTGCCGTGAAGCCGTATTCGTCTTCCAGGTGATAGAAATCACCTAATGTCATCTTGATCTTGAAATCCACCTCATCATTTTCCTTATAATGTTTTCTCATGAGGTGTTCTATGTTTTGGGAAATGAAAACCTTGCCTAGATGGGTTGTAATCATCAGACAGTCAAGTGTCTTAGGGGCGGGTTGCCTCCTTTGGAAGTCAATCTGTCCTACCTTGTAAATTCTGTTTTCTACTTCGATGACGACTTATGTTCTTCTTCATCAATGCGCAGAACCTTTGCCTTGATATTCTTGTAATTATTCATATAGAATGTTTTTTTGTGATATGATGTTATAATAATACTGCAAAGATATATATATTCTGTGAATTTTCAGTATTTTCTCGTTAAAAAAACTCTAATTTTAACAAAGCATAAAAAGTTGGCATAACGTATGATGCTATGAATATTTTTTGTATATTTGCATTTTCGATAAAACATTAATAAACTAGAGACGATGAAAGCATTTACATATATTAAAAAAGGAGAATTAGCTTTTGTAGAGAAAGCGAAACCTACCATCAAGGATGACAAGGATGCTATAGTGAGAGTAACAATGAGCAGTATCTGCATCAGCGATCTGCATATCAAGCATGGTTCAGTGCCTCGTGCCGTACCGGGTATTACCGTGGGGCATGAGATGGTGGGTGTTGTAGAAGAAGTAGGCGGGCAGGTTACCCATGTGAAGCCGGGCGATAGAGTAACGGTGAATGTGGAGACTTATTGTGGCGAATGCTTCTACTGCCAGAATGGATACGTAAACAACTGTACTTCTCCTCACGGTGGCTGGGCGTTGGGGTGCAGGATAGATGGTGGTCAGACGGAATACGTCAGAGTTCCGTATGCCACTACCGGATTGAATAAGATTCCTGATACGGTGAGCGATGAGCAGGCACTCTTTGTTGGCGATATTCTTGCCACTGGATTTTGGGCAACCCGAATCTCGGAAATTAAGGAAGAAGATACGGTTCTCATTATCGGAGCAGGTCCTACGGGAGTTTGCTGTTTGCTCTGCACCTTACTGAAGAATCCTGGAAAAATCATCGTTTGCGAGAAATCAGAAGCCAGAAGAGCATTTATCCAGGAACATTATCCGCAGGTTCTTGTGGTAGAACCGGAAGATTGCGAAACCTTCGTCGAGGAACAGAGTTTGCATGGTGGAGCCGATGTGGTGATGGAAGTAGCTGGTGGTTCAGATACCTTCCAGTTGGCATGGAAGTGTGCCCGTCCTAATGCCATCGTTACTATTGTAGCTATGTATGATAAGCCCCAGATGCTTCCGCTTCCTGATATGTATGGCAAGAATCTCATTTTCAAGACGGGTGGTGTAGATGGCTGTGATTGTGAGGAAATCCTGAGCTTGATAGCACAGGGCAAGATAGATACCACTCCTCTCATTACCCATCGTTTTCCGTTATCTAGAATAGAGGAAGCCTACGATGTGTTTGAGAATAGAAAAGATGGGGTTATCAAGGTTGCTCTATATTGAGGTTTTCATATAAGTTGCCCTTTATTGAGGTTTCATGTAAATTGAGATTTCACATAAAAACAGGGCGCAAGCTATTCCTGTTGCGGAAAAAGCTTGCGCCTTGATATATTTACGATGAGTAAATGAGCTTTTCTAAGATTAGAACTTGTAGATAGCACCAAAAGAAATGTTGCTTGCATCTACGTCAACTCCGAATGTAGATGAGCTCTTGCCCTCTTCTGGAGAATAACCTCTGTAACCGAGGAAGCCAATCTTTGAGATGAATTCAACATGCTTTGTAAGCTTAACAGCCAAACCTGGCTTGATGCCTACCTCGTAGAAGTCGCCACCGCCCTTGCTTATACTGCCATAACCGATAGTACCCTCGAAGAAGAGATCAACTACTTTGCTCTCAACAGCTGTATAGCGTACGTAAGGAGCAATAGTGAAGGTAGTAGCATCGCCAACAGGAGAAATCTTGCAAACTTCGCCCTTCTGGATACCTACCTCGATACCGGCATCCCACTTGTTGTTGAACTGATAACCGATTTCTGGGATGAGCTTGTAAGCTGTCTTGCTGTCACTATCACCGATCTTGTTGCTAGAGATACCGGCAGTACCACCGATGTAAACCTGTGCGCTTGCGCAAACAGAAACGAGAGCCATCATAAGGCTCAACATTATCTTCTTCATAATTAATCTTTTAAACCGAAATTAATACTTTATTTCTTTTCTTTTATTGGAATTCCGTGGGCAAAGGTATAGGAAATATGCGAAAACAAGAATAGTTTATCTGGTTTTCTTGTAAAATATGGGAATTTGTTGATTTAAATCAAATGTTTTTATTGTGTAATTTCTGATTCTTCCAATCTTTATATTCAAGTATGTTGGTCATAACTTCCTGATTTCTAGAAAGAAAAATCCTAACCGCTTATTATCAAGCAGTTAGGGTTTTCTTCGGTGCGCCTGATAGGACTCGAACCTACACGGCCTAAACCACTAGATCCTAAGTCTAGCGCGTCTACCAATTTCGCCACAAGCGCATTTGTGTGTGCAAAGATACAATAAATATTCGAATAAAAAGAAGAAATGAGCAGAAAAAAGCGGGTTTGTTTGTTTTTACGAGAAATAATGGTACTTTTGCAGGCAAACTGATAATAATCATGATGAAAAATGAATTATACAATAAAATTATAGTAACAATGAATACAAAGAATTTATTATTGTTGGCATCTCTTGTTTTTGCGATGCCATTGTCAGCTCAGAGTCCTCTGGAGGATTTCAAGCGAGACATTACACTCTCGGGTAGTAACTATGTGGCTTATCGCGGGCCTCAGAAGCAGTTAACTCCGGCGCCTAAGGGATATAAGCCTTTCTATCTGAGCCACTATGGCCGTCATGGCTCCCGCTATATGATTGGCAAGCAGGCGTATGATGTGCCTTATTTCTCCCTGTTGAAGGCGAAGCAGGAAGGTAAGTTGACTGCCAAGGGTGAGGAAACACTGGCTAAGGTGAAGCTGATTCGTGAAGAGGCAAAGGGACGTGATGGCGAGTTGACTCCGCTGGGAGCTCTCCAGCATCAGGGGATTACCAAGCGAATGATGGAAAGATTTCCTGAGATCTTTGCCGGTAATACGAATATTGAGGCACGAAGCACGGTGGTGATCCGCTGCATTCTCTCAATGGAGAATGGCTTGCAGCAGATGCTCCGCATGAATCCTAAGCTTCATATCTTCCACGATGCCAGCGAGCATGATATGTACTATATGAATCAGGGAGATAGATACCTGGATAGCTTGAAGAATTCTGTGGGCAGAAAGGTGGTGCAGGAGGAGTTTTCCAAGAAGCATGCCTGCTATAGCCGAGTGATGCAGGAACTTTTCAATGATCCGGCTTGGGTGAAACAGAATATCAACCAGAGCGACTTGAACAGAAAGCTTTATGAGATGGCTAGCTCTGTCCAGGGTACTGAGTTGAGAGGTAAGGTTTCGCTTTATGATCTCTTTACTGAGGAGGAGCTGTATCAGAATTGGGTAAGTACCAATATCTGGTGGCAGATGGCGTATGGCAATTCTCCTTATACGGCAATGTTCAGCATATTCCCAGCGTAATCTTCTGATGGATATCATCCAGAAGGCTGATAGCTGCATAGCTCTTCCGCATCCGGGTGCTACCTTGAGATATGGTCATGATACGATGGTTACTCCGCTTACTTGCCTCCTGGATCTGAATGGATATGGTGAGGAGATCAGGGATCCAGAGAGAATTTCTTCTCAATGGTTTGATTATCCTAAAATCCGCAACTATCATCCAATACACGATTAAGGTAGATTTATGAGTCGTTAGTAGCAGCTTTCAGTAAAAGCAACAGCACAACATCAATATGTAGCCACCATCCCCTTACCCCACGATGCGACTTGAGGTAATACGCATATTCTAACCGGAAAGAAGGATTCTTATCCGAATTCTGTTTTGAAGGGTTTTGCATAAGCGCGGTTCTCAGTATAGATATTCAGCACGTATTGCCTTGCTGTCATGATCCACTTGGCAGGTACGGAGATGAATCTGAAGACAAAAGCCTTTATGCGACTCGTTTTCTTGAGCCCAAAAGCCTTGGTGTCAAGCCTGCTCATAATGGTCTTGTAGAAATTGTGTATCAATGCAGTAAGCAGAAGAAAGACAGTATTCTCCGCCATGAACGACTTGGGGAGCCTGCTCCAACCGAATCCGTTGTTCATGTCGTCAAAGATACGTTCCTTGCCGCCACGCAGATTGTAGAATTCAACAATGTCCCTTGTCGATGACTTGTAATCGTTGGTCAGAATAC
>ENA-OQCS01001718-OQCS01001718.1-human-gut-metagenome-genome-assembly--contig:-NODE-1718-length-10676-cov-3.197459_pt1 | contig 10676 bp, 9 predicted proteins | sample MGYA00242757_ERZ504575 | MGnify/ENA primary metagenome ERZ504575 (study PRJEB26092, sample SAMD00036297) | human gut metagenome | host: Homo sapiens | study: EMG produced TPA metagenomics assembly of... | reverse complement strand
TATACTTGGTATCGAAATTTAAGTTTGCCATCTCCTGGGATAATCCGGCAAGTTCCATGATCGGTCTTGTAATACTTCGGGAAAACATCCATACTAACAGACCTCCGATAACCATTCCGATACATCCGAGATAGATCAAAAAGCGGTTTGCAAGAGATGCACTTTCCGTAATACTCGCATAAGGACACTGCATGATAAACCATGAGCCGTCCATAAATCTTCCCCACATTTTCAAATACTCTACATCTCTTTGTACTTGACTGCTCTTATCTCTGTAAATCGTGTAGTCCTCATTCCGCTTCAGTATGTTTTCATGATCGACTCCTTCCATTCCGAATAAGCCGCTGAACATTTCTTTCAAACGCGGATCGCTTTCTCCAAGTGTCGTAAGGATCGCATTTCCACCTCCGTCCACCACGACAAGGTCAACGTTCGCCCGCTCAAGCTGTGTCAGAATATCCCTCACCGAATCAGAATCTGACAGACTTCCGACTCCAGCTTCGCATTGACGTCATTGTATGTTCGGATCAGATCATCCGCTTTGTGAGACAGATAATAATGTCCTAAAAAAGCGTTATTTATAATAAGGACAAGACCTAAAATAAGACTGAACAATCCGATAAAAATCGCCGTCATCTGACGCCTGATCGAATACTTTATCATCCTTGTATTTCCTCCGGTTAATTGACTTCAAATTTATATCCCATACCCCATATCGTTTTGATATACTCGCCCCTGTCGCCTAATTTACTACGGAGTTTTTCACATGAGTATCGATTGTTCTCGCATCACCGAAATAATCATAATTCCACACATTATTCAATATTTTTTCCCTGGACAGCGCAATCCCCTGATTTTCCACAAAATATGACAACAGTTCAAACTCCTTATAACTTAAATCGATCATCTTGTCATTGATCTTAACAATATGCGCCGCCTTATCAATCTTGATATCTCCCGCTTCGATCACATCTCCGGCCGTATTTCCGAGAGTTCGTCTTAAGATAGCGTTTACCCGCGCCACAAGAATCTTCGGGCTGAACGGCTTTGATATATACTCGTCCACTCCAAGTTCAAACCCTTGAAGTTCGTCACGTTCTTCCGATCTTGCCGTCAGCATGATGATCGGTACTTTGGACGTCTCTCTGATCTCCCGGCAAACCTGCCAGCCATCCATCTTCGGCATCATCACATCAAGGATCACAAGGGCAATCTCCTTATCTTCATAGAAAATGTCCATCGCTTCCATGCCGTCTCCCGCCTCAAGCACAGCATATCCTTCCCGGGTAAGAAAGTCTTTCACAAGTTTTCTCATCCTGCTCTCGTCATCTACAACAAGCACTTTTATATTTTCCACAATATCCACCTCTCATATAAAAATGTACCGGCAAAAATATTCCGATAATTTCTCTTTTATTTTCAGATTACCATACAAATATGTCAATCCTGTGAATTTGTTTTATTTCTCGTCCCAAAACCCCCGTTCCTTTCTCTTGAAAAACAGTATTTTTAGTGCTATTATTTTTAAGATTTATAATTCCTAAGGAGTTTTTTATATGGGACTTACAGAACTTTTCATCCTGGCAGTCGGACTTTCCATGGATGCTTTTGCCGTTGCCGTCTGTAAAGGACTTGCTATGCCGAAAGTCACCTGGAAAAAGATTACCGCCGTCGGTCTTTGGTTCGGCGGATTTCAGGCTCTTATGCCTGCAGCAGGCTACTTTCTCGGCATCCGGTTTAAAGACGGCATTACCGCTATAGATCACTGGATTGCGTTTATGCTGCTTTCCATCATCGGAATTAATATGATCCGCGAAGCTTTCTCCGGCGACGAAGAATCTTCAAACGACCTTTTAGATTGCAAAACGATGTTCCCTCTGGCTGTTGCGACAAGTATTGACGCTCTGGCCGTAGGCATCACCTTCGCCTTTTTAAATGTACATATTATTCCTGCCGTTTCATTTATCGGCGTAATAACGTTTATCATCGCTGCCGCAGGTGTAAAAATCGGAAACATATTCGGGACAAGATACAAAGCGAAAGCAGAGCTTGCCGGAGGTATCATCCTGATTCTTCTCGGCGTTAAGATCCTGCTCGAACATCTCGGCATATTTTAAATGACAAACTTTTGATCCGATATTTTTATCGGCAAAAGTATTACATCAGGGAGACTTTTATTATTATGGAAAAGAAAAATTCATTCATGCAGACGAAACCTGTTTTTTCTCTTCTGCTTTCTATGTCTGTACCTATGATGCTGTCCATGCTTATTCAATCGCTTTATAACATCGTTGACAGTATCTACGTTTCCAGACTTGGCACAGATGCTCTGACTGCCGTTTCGCTTGCCTATCCGCTTCAAAACGCGATCTTATCCGCAGCGGTCGGAATCGGCGTCGGGATCAGCTCCGCTATCTCCATTCATTTAGGAGCGGGAAATCGGGAAAAAGCTGACCGGGCGGCGACTCTGGGAATCGCCCTTACATTGATCCACTGCATCTTTTTTATCATTGCAGGTCTGACGATCTCCGAACCGTTTTTAAAACTTTTTACAGACAACCCGAAAATATTAAACGACGCATCCATATATACGGAAATCGTACTTTGCCTTTCTTTCGGCTCTCTTTTTCAAATTGCATTTGAAAAGATCTTCCAGGGAATCGGTGAAATGAAGATTACAATGTACCTTCTCATCGCCGGCTGTGTCGTCAATATTATACTCGATCCGATCCTGATCTTCGGATTGCTCGGTTTCCCGGCGCTTGGCGTTGCAGGCGCTGCCATCGCACCGTGATCGGACAGATCAGCGCCTTACTCTTATACATCATCGTATATAGAAGAAACTCTTACGCGGTACACATCAGCTTCAAGCATCTTGTCTTTGATAAAGCGATCATCAGACAAATTTACAGTGTCGGAATCCCCTCTACTGTTATGATGCTCCTGCCGTCTATATTGATCAGTGTACTAAACAGTATACTTACTGCATTTTCAGACGTTTATGTCGCAGTTTTAGGCGTTTATTTCAAACTTCAGACTTTCATCTATATGCCTGCAAACGGAATCGTACAGGGAATGCGTCCGATCATCGGGTACAATTACGGCGCCGGTGAAAGTTCCCGCGTCAAATCAACAATACGATACAGCCTGCTCACTGCGGCAGGATTGATGTTGACAGGAACGATCCTCGCTCTTGCCCTTCCGAAACAGATTCTCGCTCTGTTCGATGCAGACGCCGCTTTAATGAGCGCCGGAGTCACTGCTCTTCGCATCATCAGCCTCGGATTTCTTGTTTCTTCTGTCGGTCTGATCTATTCCGGCGTATTTGAGGCGATAGGAAACGGGCGGAATTCTCTGATCATCTCTTTGCTCCGCCAATTTGTGATAACAATCCCGTTAAGTTTCATTCTCACCCGCTTTTTCGGACCTACGGGCGTATGGATCTCATTCCCTGTAGGTGAGCTCTGCGCTTCCGCCGCGGCGTTCTGCCTATTAAAAAAATATCAAAACGGAGCATTCTCGCCTCTTTGACGGGATGCTCCTTCTATATAATACGACATCCTCAGCAAAACCATTTTAATTACCGAAAGGAGATTTCCCTATGAAACACTCTTTGCAAATGTCTGAAACACTCCGCTTAGGATCATCCTCGCCTTATCCGGCGGATTTATGGACGCCTACTCTTATCTTGAACGGGGAAACGTATTCGCAAAACGCCCAAACCGGAAATCTGCTCCTATTCGGTGTAAATCTCGCGGAAGGGAACTATTTTGCCATGCTCAGCTATCTCCTCCCTGTTCTCGCGTTTACTCTCGGCATCTTACTTGCCGATACTGTGCGCTGCCTCAACATACGACTCCACTGGCGTCAGCTTTCCGTTCTGTTGGAAGCTGTTATTTTAATATGTGTAGCCTTTTTTCCTCACTCTTTAAATCCCCTCGCAAACTCACTCACCTCTTTTGCCTGCGGCATTCAGGTCGAAAGCTTTCGCAAGATCCGCAACAGAGGAGCGGCTACAACTATGTGTATCGGAAACTTAAGAAACGGAACCGAGAATCTGCACCGCTTTCTGCGAACCCATGACCGTAAAGCATTCTACAACGCCCTTCTTTTCTACGGCATTATCCTCTGCTTTATAATCGGAGCAGTCCTCGGAAACTTCGTCATCAAACGCTTTCATGAGAAATCGATCCTCGTATGTTCAGCGCTTTTGTTTATTGCATTTTTCATGATGTTTGTCAACAAAGAGCAAAAATAAATTCTGCAGACCGACACCGGTTTCCACAGTTATAACTCGATTTATCAATGCTCAAAAAACAATGACCACAAACTCAGTTTTTGAATTTTCAGAATTTTTTGTAATTGTCCATTTCAATCCGGAATGTGTTAAAAAACAGCTTTTAATATCCTGTTTTAAATTGACAATCTCCTCTCCAAACGATATATTCATAATAGAATTTTATACTTATTTATGAATCTACAGAAATTAGAGGAGACAATGATGAAAACAAGAATGAAAAAATTGCTTGCGGGGATGTGTGCGGTTCTCATACTTCCCATCGGTTCCGCGCAAACTGTTCTTGCCGAAGAGCCGGAACAAAACTTCCCGATATCCGTAGAAAAAGCGGTAAATCAGACATTAAAACTATGGTACGGTTCTCCTGCCAAAATTAATACTGCCGAATCCAGCGGCGGCGAATGGATGCAGCAATCTCTGCCTCTCGGAAACGGGAATCTGGGAAATTTGATTTTCGGCGGAATCTCAAAAGAAAGAATCCATTTCAACGAAAAAACACTTTGGACAGGCGGTCCTTCATCGAGCCGTCCCAACTACCAGTCGGAAATAAAGCAACGGCATATACTGCCACAGAGATTGAAAATTATCGAAAACTGCTTGATGACAAATCTTCTAATGTATTTAACGATGACCAAAGTCTCGGCGGTTACGGTATGGGGGCAAAAATCAGATTTCCGGGCGAAGACAATCTAAACAAAGGCAGTTATCAAGATTTCGGCGATATTTGGCTTGATTTTTCCGCAATGGGAATCACTGACGATAATGTGCAGAATTATCGGAGAGAACTGAATTTACAAACCGGAATTGCATCAACAGAATTTTCTTATAAAAATGTTTCTTACAAAAGAGAGCATTTTGTAAGCAGTCCGGATCAGGTAATGGTAACAAACCTCTCCGCTTCTGAAAAAGGAAAACTTAATTTCAGCGCAAAAATGGAACTAAACAACGATAACTTAGAAGGAAAGCTTACATTCGATGTCCGGAATCAAACTTGCACTATCGAAGGAAAAGTAAAAGATAATGATTTAAAATTCCGTACAACTATGAAACTCCTTCTAACCGGCGGCGAGATAACGGCAGATGAAAAAATCAGGTTTACCGGATTAAAAATGCAGATCAGGTCACAATCATAATGGCTGCCGAGACAGATTACAAAAACGATTATCCTACTTACCGGGACAAAGAGAAAAATCTGTCGAATGTTATCGACACCCGGATCAATGACAGCTCGAAAAAATCTTACGATGAATTAAAGCAGACGCATATAGAAGACCACCAAAGTCTTTTCGACAGAGTAAGTTTAGACTTAGGAGAGTTTCAGACATCCGTTCCGACAGATCAGTTGATAGACGAATATCGAAACGGCAGCTACTCGCACTACCTGGAAACTCTTGCATTCCAATACGGACGTTATCTGACAATAGCCGGTTCCAGAGGTACGCTCCCAAGCAACCTTGTCGGCTTATGGACAGTAGGTCCTTCCGCGTGGACGGGAGATTATCATTTTAACGTCAATGTACAGATGAACTATTGGCCGGTATATTCAACGAACCTTGCCGAATGCGGAACAACTTTTGTAGATTACATGGATAAATTAAGAGAACCGGGACGCCTGACGGCAGAAAGAGTTCACGGTATTAAAGGGGCTGTCGATAACCACACCGGATTTACCGTACATACGGAAAACAATCCTTTCGGCATGACCGCTCCTACTAACGCGCAGGAATACGGCTGGAATCCGACAGGAGCGGCATGGGCTGTCCAAAACCTTTGGTGGCATTACGAGTTTACGCAGGATGAAGCATATTTAAAAAATACTATTTATCCGATCATGAAAGAGGCGGCACAATTTTGGGACTCTTATCTCTGGACGTCAGAATACCAGAAAATCAACGACGAAACTTCGCCTTATCACGGTGAAAACAGACTTGTAGCAGCGCCTAGTTTTTCAGAGGAACAAGGACCGACCGCAATCGGAACAACTTACGACCAATCTCTTATATGGGAATTATATAACGAATGTATCCAGGCAGGCAAAATCGTCGGAGAAGATGAAGCTGTTCTGCAATCTTGGGAAGAAAAGATGCAAAAACTTGATCCGATTGAAATCAACGCTACAAACGGAATTAAAGAATGGTACGAAGAAACCCGTGTAGGTCAGGAAACCGGACATAACAAATCTTATGCAAAAGCAGGAGATCTGGCAGAGATCGCAGTACCTAACAGCGGATGGAATATCGGACATAACGGAGAGCAAAGACACGCTCCCATCTGGTCGGACTCTTTCCCGGAACATTGATCAACAAAGAGAATCCGACTTACATGAACGCCGCTATTCAATCATTGACCGAACGAGGAGAATATTCTACAGGCTGGTCGAAAGCAAACAAGATCAATCTCTGGGCGAGAGCGAAAACGGAGAAAAGGCATATAAGCTTTTGAACAATCTGATCGGAGGAAATTCTTCCGGTCTCCAGCATAATCTCTTCGATTCTCACGGATCCGGCGGAGGAGACACAATGATGAACGGAACTCCGGTATGGCAGATCGACGGCAATTTCGGTCTTACTTCCGGCGTAGCAGAAATGCTTGTTCAATCGCAGTCAGGCTACACACAATTCCTCCCCGCAATTCCAGACGCATGGGAAAAAGGAGAGGTCAGAGGTCTAAAGGCCAGAGGTAACTTCACGATCGGCGAAAAATGGGCGAACGGCATTGCGGAAGCCTTTACCGTACGTTATGACGGCAATAAAGACAGCGCTGTTTTCACAGGATCATATAAAAATATTACTTCTGCAAAGATCTACGAAGACGGCAAAGAAGTTCAGGTGACAAAAGATACCGATAAAGATCGTATTTCCTTTGAGGCAGACGTCGGCAAGACATATACGATCGATATATCCGAAACAAATATAAACGAACTAAAAGAGCAGGCGTCTACATTTTTAAATCAGCTTCACCCTGATCTCATCAATGCCAAAAACGAACTGCAGACAGCAATCGATCTTTCTTCAAAAGAATTAGGTACAGTTCTGACAAAAGTCAAACTAATGGATCAGTTATATCGCTCCTATCTGAATAAGGCAGAAAACATATATTATCTGACCGACAAAGATAACTTAACCTATTCACAGATCGACACGCTTTACAATCAGCTTCGCAAACTGCGCAAGACTCTGTTGGAAAACACCGGAGATTAGAGGATTATCAAAACGCCGAGAACCAATTTACAGATCTTAGCGCACAATTAGAAAAACCGATGGCAAACCGGATCATTTCATTCAGCAAAGATTCCGGTGTCATCACAGGAAACGACCGGACACTTACTTTGAGTAAGAGTTCAGACGCCAAAGACTTTGAGATCCGTTATACAACAGACGGAAGTATTCCGAGACATACATCTGACCGGTATGAACACCCTCTGCAATTAGACAATAAAGAAAATACCGTTGTCAGAGCGGCGCTGTTTTATAACGAACAGAGAGTCAGCCCTGTATACACAAAGAAATACATAGCAAAAAGCATAAAGATCCAAGACGTAACCGTATCTCATACAGAGGACTGGGGCAATAACTATGTAAAAGCCGGTATGATCGATCAAAACACTTCGACACGGTGGGCATCCAAAAACGTAGACGCTTCTAAACCGTTGGAAATCACATTGAATTTCTCCGAAAAAGAAACGCTCGATCAAATGAATTTCGATCTGTTCGTATCCAAAAATAACGGAATCGGCGCTTTTGAAATTCAGGCGCTTTCTGACGGAACATATCGAACTGTGTATGAAGGAACAAAAATGGGAAATATCGACGACAAAGTCGGCGATATCGACGGCGGAAGCGGCGGATATCACGCTTATTACTTCGCCGAATTTCCCGAAACAACGACAGAATCCGTAAAGGTAATATTAAAACCGGGATTCTTAGGCGAACCGTCTCTATATGAAATAGCGCCTCTTTACACAGGCGTACAGGCAGACGCGCCGGAGATACGTCAGAATTAGAAAAAATGATACGTTCGGCAGAAGAAGCCGACAGAACTGCCGACCATTATGTAAACGCGCCGCAAACATTAAAAACCGCGTTTGAAGAAAGTATTTCAGACGGGAAAGAACAACTGAAAGCATCGCAGGATATTATTGATTCCCGTACCGAATTTTTATCTGACAGATATCACCGTCTCGGATTCGGAACGACAGATAAGTCAAAATTAAACTCGCTGATCACAAAAGCAGAACAGGAACTAAACGGAGACTATACAAACGATTCTTTATACCAACTGAAAAAAGTTCTCTCAGACGCTAAGAAAACAGCCGATGACGAAAACGTAAAACAACCAGCCGTCGATCAAATGACAGAAAAACTACAGGCAGCATTAAACAGTCTCGAACAAGGCGGTTTTCCGAAACATCCATCCCGGCAGGAGATCTGCAAGGTTCCGGAAAGTGGATCCAGGCAGGAGATTTCAAAGCAACAGAAGCAGATGATGCGGGGCCTCTGACTTATAAATTCAACGGAAATTCGATACAAGTTTCCACGGTCAAAGGAGATGATCACGGCGTTATCCGGGTGACGATCCTAGATCAAAACGAGAAACAGATCTGCCGAGAAGAAATTGATACATATGCCGAAAAACGCATAGAGGGCGCCGAACTGATACAGAAAGACTTTCCGGAGGGCAGCTACACAATTCAATTTGAACGTGTCGGAAAAAGTCCAAACGGATCACCGGAAAAAAGAGGATGGGTCGAAGTCGGAACACTGAAGATCCGTACAGAAAAGAAAGAATCGTAGACCGAAGCCAATTGGAAGAAGAACTGACGATCTGCGACGGGCTGAATAAAGACAAATACACAGAAGAAAGCTGGAACAAATTACAAAAGGCAGTCAACAGCGCCAGAGAACTCCTAAACAAAAAGGATGAAGAAACGTGTACTTCCGAAATGAATGATAAGGCAAATGAAGTTCGGAATGCAAGAAATAGTCTTCAGGAGATAAAAGTTGATACGTCCGCATTAAACGACGCGTTAAAAGCCGCAAAATCCATTTCCCGGGAAGGATATACGGAAGAAAGTTTTGAAGCATTAACACAAAGCATTTTAGAGGCAGAAGCTTTATTAAACGGCACATATACCCAAAAAGAAGTCGATGAAAAAACCGCCGTTTTAATACAGCGTATGAAGGATCTACGCGCAGATAAAACTTTGCTTCAGGAAAAATATAACAAAATAAAAGATATGACTCAAGGCAACGCAACAGATGCTTCCTGGAATGATTTCACCAGACTTCGAGAGCTTGCAAATGCGATCTTAACCGATCCAAACGCAACGCCTGCGGAAGTATCCGATATACTGAATCAATTAAATACATTTGAATTCGCATACAAAGATGATCCTGATGAGGGCGGAAATAAAGACCCACAAGAACCACTCGAGCCACAAAACCCACAAAATCCCAATAGCGGAAATCAGGGAAATACAAACACTTCACATGCGGATACCAGTGTAAAAACAGGAGACAGCACACCTCTTTTGCTTCCTCTTGCCACAATGTGCAGCATCATAGGATTGCTTTATATAATGCACAAAAAACGAAAACTCGGATAAAACATTTTATCGTCAAGATCTCGGATAAATCCGGATTTTGGCTCATTACCGTAACAAAAAAAGCCGTGACCTCTGATTACTCAAAGGTTACGCTTTTGTAGTGCGGATGACAGGAATCGAACCTGCACGGTCTCCCACTAGATCCTAAGTCTAGCGCGTCTGCCAGTTCCGCCACATCCGCATGTTATATTTCGATCACCGAAAACGCCAAAAGGCATATCTCGGGACTTTGTAAGCAACCTCCAAATTTCCGGGCATCCCCGGACTTTAGCACGTCGCCTATACAAAAAATAAAACAAGCATATTCGCTTGTTTCACAGTGAGCGTGCGGGGAATTCGAACCCCGGACAACTTGATTAAAAGTCAAGTGCTCTACCAACTGAGCTACACGCCCTCACTATTTCTTCTCAGCTTCCCGAGATAACTGGGCTAGCTGGATTCGAACCAGCGAATGCAGGAGTCAAAGTCCTGTGCCTTACCGCTTGGCGATAGCCATTAAAGACTTTATTTCTGACACTGCATGCCAGTTTGAATTATAAAAGAAAAGGTGGGTAGTGGGACTCGAACCCACGATATCCAGAACCACAATCTGGCGCGCTAACCAACTGCACCATACCCACCATAACGAGCCTGGGGGGATTCGAACCCTCGACCTACGGCTTAGAAGGCCGTTGCTCTATCCAGCTGAGCTACAGACTCGTATAAACTTTATCCCCGTTTATAGGCTCCTTACAGATCACTCTGTAAGAAAGCGGGTGATGGGAATCGAACCCA
>ENA-OQCS01001717-OQCS01001717.1-human-gut-metagenome-genome-assembly--contig:-NODE-1717-length-10678-cov-3.279879_pt1 | contig 10678 bp, 11 predicted proteins | sample MGYA00242757_ERZ504575 | MGnify/ENA primary metagenome ERZ504575 (study PRJEB26092, sample SAMD00036297) | human gut metagenome | host: Homo sapiens | study: EMG produced TPA metagenomics assembly of... | reverse complement strand
AACTGATATACGATGGGTTTTCCAAAATATTTTTATTAAACATTTTGAGGATATAAAAAACAGTCTTATCTTTGCGTCCATTAAACGAACGTTTAAAAAACACTTCCAAATCAAAGTCATTTCCATTTATATATCAACGCATTAACCCATCATAAAGATAAAACCCAGCTTTTTATCTCCATCCTTACTCCACAAAAACAAAAAACTTGATATACCTTTGCATTTATTTTACAAACTACAGTAATTTTAATTATTAACCCAAAAACATTAGAAAATGAAGGCAAAAGAAACACTCCAAAGTAAGGAAAAAAAACAAAAAGAGACACCCTTAAAACGGATGTAAAGCACGGCATATCAGCTCCTAAAGCAGGAGTAGGACGTCCCTCAAGCGGGGAGGTTATAGGAATACTGCCACAATATAGGAAAGAAGTCATTAAAGACATCATCCTATGGAAAAAATCAAGATACTTTATAGAAGAAAAGCCGACAAGCAACAAGGCATTGGCACAATGGGCATACTCACATTTCGACTTTAGAACGCCAGACTATAAAAGACTGTCAGAAAACACTATAATACAAGAGTTCGGTGAAGTGTGGCGGGAAATGAAGGTAGCAGGAAAGATATAGGGAATAAAACAAAAAAGGGCAGAAACCACGAAACTTATTGACAATAATTAAATATAAACAACTTAAGGAATAAACCACTTATCTTTGCCGCCACTTTGGTAAGGATGAAGCCACACCGCCTATAGATGCCGCTTTCTCAACGAATGCGGCATCTTTTTTTTATATACAAGCGTACCTCCTGCCAAACTAATACAATTATTAATTTTAAAGACAACAAGATGAGAAAGTCGACAAAGAACGCTTCACTTCACGAAGCACTGAGAAACCTATGGAAAATACGTATCATGCTGGAAAAGAACTACACGGAAACATGCGCCACATGGATGGCCCGACGGATAGAAAGCCTGATAGACCACATGCAATACGGCCACGCACTCATAGCCTACCACAAGCAGGACGGGACATTCAGGCTGGCGAAAGCCACCTTACTGCCTACAAGGCAGACTTCAGAAGAGATTATGACATCACAAGAGTGACAAGCACCATAGCCTTTTGGGACGTGGAACTGCAGGCATGGAAAACCTTCCAGCTGGAAAACTTCCTCGAATGGAGCCCCATATGCTAACCATTAACCATTAATCACTAATCATTAAACACTAAAAACAATGGCCATGATGTACGGGGGAATGCTATACTTCCCCCTCAAAGTAAATCTATTCGAAGAGATAGCAGTGGAACTGGTGGAAGCCAGGTTCGGACTGAAAGGAACGGCGGCGGTAATGAAACTGCTGTGCAAGATACACAAGGAAAACGGATATTACCTGAAATGGAACGCGGAGCAATGCACACTGTTCACAAACAAGGCGGGAAAGGACATCAACGAGCAGGAGATGCAGGGAATCGTGGACATCCTGGTGGAGAAAGCCTTTTTCGACCCCAAAACCTATAAGGAGCAAGGGGTGCTGACCTCTACCGAGATACAGAAAATATGGCTGGAAGCCACCAAAAGAAGAAAAAGGGACCTCACCACCCTACCCTATCTGCTGGTAGAGACGGAGGAAGATAAACCGGACAAGGACGAGACTTGTACGCAAAAACGGGAAAATTGTACGCAGGATGCGGACATTTTCCCCGAAAATGCATACAATTCCAAACAAAGCAAAGTAGAAGAAAGTAAAGCAAAAGAAAGTAAAGCACTTCCCCCTCTTACTCCCCCGGGGGAAAGCGGAGGAGCGCAGGGGAATCCTGATCTGGACATTCCCGGATATGCCTACAACAGGAATACGCACAACCTGGAATGCCTCATGCTGAATCTGGAAAAGCTCTACATCACCGACCGGGAGGAAATCAGGAAGATACTGAAGTTATCGGACTACGGCAGGCTGGGAAACTACGTCTGGAAAATATTCAATGGGACGAACTGGAGCAAGGTGAACAGCAAGAGGTACATCATCTCGGTACTGGCAAGAGAGAAGCGGAGTACGGGAAGCTGATTCCACAGGCACAAGCTATCAATAACATGTCATGCAGGAAATCAATAACGTGTGATACAAAAAACAAATATCGTGCCGGCAGGAAATTAATTCCTTGCCGACACGATATGAATTTCTTCTTCGTCCTTAAAACTGTACCTTATAATTATGCCGGTATTCAGTGCAAAACCTCTGCAATTCAATAAAAAATGGCTGGAACACAGCAAACAGTTCCTCATCGTGCTCTTCAAGGTAACGAATAGCCTTGTCTACGGATATATCAATATGATGATATTCCACCATGATGTTCAAAGACTCTCTTATTCCGTTCAGAGTGGCGTATTTCCGCAAACGGTCGGTCAGGATAAAATGCCAGATGAAACGTTTGAACCGTACCGGAAGATAGCGGTAATTGATGAGGAGGGAAAGATAGAAAGTCCGGGTATACCTCCTCAAGGAAACTCCGGAGAACGACTCGAAACGGGAAGCCAGCAAATAATCGAAATAAATATCCAGCAATACCCCCGAATAGCGTCCGAATTCAGGTTGAAGCCTATGTACCACCTCGCAGACAGCCGGATGACGGTCGGTATAGTCGTCAATAGCGCGGTGAAGCTGAATACCCTTGGCTATATCCGGCGGATAATTCTTATAGGAGCTTCCCTTTACGGCATCGCTACAAAATTGCCCAACTGTACTTTTCTGTTCGAACCGGAAAGGAATATATGTGCCAGGTAGTTCATGACAAAAGATTTACCAGCTCCTTGCAAAGACACTCCTTCACCTCTTCCATCGGCACCTCGTGTCCCAGCTCTTTCTGCAAAGAAGTGACACCCTTGTCTATGAATCCGCAGGGATTGATATAGCTGAAATAACGTAAATCGGTATTCACATTCAGTGCCAATCCATGCATGGTGACAAAATGGCTGCTGCGCACGCCGATGGCACAAATCTTACGGGCACGGGAAGTATCGCCCTCCAGCCATACGCCCGTTGCCTTCTCCAGGCGTCCGGCCGCGATGCCAAACGAAGCACAAACACGGATTACCGCCTCTTCCAGCAGATGCACATACTCCTTCAACCCCAAAGAAAAGTCGTCAAGGTTCAGAATAGGATAGCAGACCAACTGTCCCGGGCCATGATACGTAATGTCTCCGCCACGGTCAATATGATAGAGCGTAGCCCCTATCCTGCGCAGTTGTTCTTCTCCCAGCAACATATTCCCTTCTTTTCCGCTACGCCCCAATGTATAGACATGGGGATGCTCGCAGAGCACAATATGATTGACATAGCACTCTCCTGCCTGCTTGGCGTGTACAAGTGCGTCAAACCATTCCGTCTGCCGGCTCCATGCTCCGGCATAAGGAATCATGTTCCAATCTGATATTTCCAGTTTCATGCAAGCAAATATAGTACTTTTTGAATTCTAAAAAGAACATTTCATTTTAAAAACAGAATGTCTTCCGTTACTTTTTCCCGGAAAAGAATTACCTTTGTGCGAACTCTAAACGACAAAGCGTATGGAATTTCCTCAAGTCGACCTGCCAGTAGACATGATTGCATGGACTGAAGTAACGGAAGACATTCTAAACATATACAAACAGTCGTGCCGCCTGAAAGCATGCATCTTTGCACTATGCATAGAAGGTTCCATCACGGTATCCATCAACTTGATGGATACGGAAATCAAGCAAGGGGATTTTATCACCCTGCTTCCCGGAACCATCATACAGTTTTACGAACAAAAGGAAAAAGTGTGCCTGGGATTCGTGGGGTTTTCTTCCCATTGCCTCAATGGAGTCAACCTCATCCAGTCTACATTAAGCTCCTTCTCCAACATACTGGAGTATCCGGTACTGGCTGTCAACCCTACCGTCGCCTCCTATTTCAAGGACTATTTTGCCTTATGGGCACGCATCACGACCGGTCCCTATCCTCCCGATACAAAAATGGCTCAAAGCACATTGAACTTGCTCCTCAGCGGCATAGACAGAATGTATTGCCACCGTCCGCAGATGCAAAAAGGGAACAAGAGCCGGAAAGAGGAAATATGCCGCGAACTGGTGCAGCTCGTCATCGAAAACTATACCCGCGAACGCCGCGCGCAATTCTATGCCGACAAACTGGGCATCTCCCTGCAACACCTCAGCACCACCGTGAGGCAGGTGACCGGCAGAAATGTATTGGACATCATCGCCCACGTCGTCATCGTAGACGTGAAAGCCAAGCTGAAATCAACCAACATGACCATTCAGGAGATTGCCTATTCCTTGAACTTCCCCAGTGCTTCTTTCTTTGGAAAATACTTCAAGAGGCACATGGGCATGAGTCCGCTGGAGTATAGGAACAGCTGAGAATACAGCCATCAGAACCTGGAACTCAGACGAAGGCTGCTCAAAGCCACGGATACACAGGAAAGAGCCATGGCAGCACCTGCCAGCGCAGGACTCAGCAGGATGTCATAGACGGGATAGAGTACTCCGGCCGCGACAAAGATACCCACTGTATTATAGATGAAAGCCCAGAACAGATTCCGGTACATGAGGCTCACAGTCTGGCGAGACAACCGGAAAACTTTGGGCAACAGCAGCAGGTCTGAAGTCCTGAGAGTAATCATGGCGGTGTCCATCAACGTATCGGTCCCCTTTCCCATGGCAATGCTTACATCAGCACAGCTCAAGGCTTGCGCATCGTTCACGCCATCACCTACCATGCGACCGTTTTACCCTGAAGCTGCAGCTTATGGATGAAATCCTCTTTGTCATCGGGCATGGCATCGGCCACAAAACGCATGATACCCAAACTGCCGGCCACGGAAGAAGCTGTACGCTCACCGTCTCCCGTAAGCATGCATATCTCGATGTCCTGGATACGCAGTTCCCGGATAGCTTCCATAGAAGTCACCCGCAACTGGTCCTTGATGGCAATAACGGCAAGTAAATCGTTCTCACGCCCAAAGTAGACAATACTGTTTCCGTCCGATTCATATTGTGTCAGCATATCGGCCAGGATATCCGACAAATTGGCTTGATAATCTTTCAGCAGTTTATGGCTTCCTACCCAATATTCCGCACCCTGATAGGCCACTCTGACACCTTTTCCGGTAATGTTTTCAAAACCGTCCAGGTGGGCAGGGATAACCTGCTCCTCCCCTTCCAGGGCCGTAACGATTGCTTCTGCCAGAGGATGGTCCGAAGTAGACTCGGCAGCAAGCAGTACATCTTTATAATGCTCCTCCTGCCTTGCGCCCACAGCCAGCCTATTACCGTAGGATGTCCTTCTGTCAAGGTCCCGGTCTTGTCGAATACCACCACATCCACATTGCGCATCTGCTCTAAAGCGGAAGTGTCCCTGATAAGGATATGATTGCGGGCAGCTTTATTAAGGCCCGCCGCCAAAGCTACTGGAGTGGCCAGCCCTACCGCACACGGACAAGCCACCACCAATACGGACAAAGCGGCAAACAGACCGTGTGACACTACATCTATGCCTCCGAAGAACACCCATATAAAAAAAGGTCAGCAGGGAAATGATGAGAATGACCGGGACAAAAAGCTCGGCAACGCGGTCGTCAATGCGTTGCTTCTCCGGCAGTACGCGGGCTGCGTTATGCTGCCAGCCTCCCAACCGGCAGATAGCCGCCGACACATTTCGCCGGGCACGTTCCTCCATAAACTCGCCGGTCAGGGAAAAGGCGATGATGACGGCGGCAACCCCATAATAGACATGCGGTTCCAGCCCGATGCCCAGCCAATAATCCGGGAAGAAAGTGTTGAACACACTGAACAGAAAAGCCACAGAGGTGGTAAGCGCCACCAGACGGTCTATATTGTTGCGGCCCGACCGGGTTCCCTTCCAGGCACCGGCATAAAAAGGAGCGCCGAAAAACAGCAGTACCGGAATTGCCAGTACCATCTGTATTTCACGGGTATAGGGTACATGCACAAAGACTGTAGAAAACAGTATCAGTACGATGCAAAAAGCCATGCACCGACGACGCGCAATCCCGTGCTGTGCATATCCGGCACGGGATGTGCCTTAGTAATTATATTGCTCATTCGATTTATTTTTTAGATGGTTGTTGTTCCGCTTTAATAAAGCAACAACTGGAATGAGCAGTTTGTTCAATTACTTCTTATCGTCCTGCTTGGTTTCCTTGACAAACTCCGCTTCATAATGGAACTTTTGGAAACCTTCTTTCAACTTTTCCACATTGGTCTTGTCGGCATCATACGTGATGGTTACCGTCTTTGTCTTCAGGTCTGTGTGGAAGTCCTTCAGTCCCTTCTCAAAACGGATGTTATTGTTTATCTTCCTTACACAGTTCTCACACTTCATCTGTGCTACCTTGAACACGGCTGTACGGATGTCTTTCGCCATTGCGGCAGATGCACAGAAGATACAACTGCCAAAGTCATTAAAAATCTTCTTGTTTTCATTGTTTCGCTATTGATTTAATAAATAATATTATATTCTCGGCAAGTTAAAACGGACACCTACATAGGCTTTTGCCCCATGCATCGGTCCCCACACCATCGTAGCGTCAAAGTTGCTTCCCCAGGGATTGGAAGCATCAATGATGGGTTTTTTCTGCTTGAAGTTTGTCAGGTTCTCGCCACCGACGTATATAGACCAGCGACGGAAATAGCGCGTCACCTGGGCACTCAACTGCTCGAAGCCGCCATAGCGCCTTTCCCACGACCAGTTGCCGTCTGTCAGTTCGTATGGAGCCGGCATGCGCCCGCCACCGTTCAGTTGCAAAGTCACATCAAACTGCCACAATCCCAAAGGTGTCTGATAAGAAGCCGTCAGCAAACCTTTATACTTGCTGGTAAGGGGTTTCTCCATCAGCTCTCCGTTGTAATTCGTTTTGGCATCCGTCCAACGGTAAGCCGCGGTAAAGGTGAAACCCGGGAAGAACGGATAGCTTGCCTCCACCTGCACTACCTGCGAATAGGAACGGCCGTGAAGGTTGTAGAACAGAACGGCATGCGGGTCCGTATCCATATCCACCACCACCTGCTTGTGGAAATCCGTGTAATAGTATTCCGCATTCAGGTTCAAGGTTTTGCCGAACAAGGGAATATAGGCGGAAGTGCTTGCGCCATAGTTCCAGGCATCATCCTGGTCAAGACGTTTGGCGATGTCTATCCGGCGGCTGCTTGCCAGCAGGTAGTTATTCTCGGCCAGCACATGGTTCGTGCGGTATCCCTTTCCTGCCGAAAGACGGAAATGTACATACTCGTTGGGATTGTACTTCACATGGAAACGCGGAGTGACGAAATAGCCGTACTCACTGCTATGGTCGCCGCGGATACCGCCCATCAGCACCAGTTTATCGTCCCAGTTGTAGGTGTACTGCACGTAGGCGCCGGGGACGGCTTCTTTGGTGAATTTCTTCGTCAAAGGCTGTGCGGCGTCATTGTCCAGGCGATAGTGCTGGTCGTAGGAGTCATAGTTGAAGCTCAGTCCGGCAGAAAGGCTTTGACGCTTGGTCAGTTCCGTCTCGAACAGCAAGGAGGCATAAGCGTTGTGCTGGTCCACATCGTAGATTTTCCGTCCGTACAAGGCATCCTGCTTGTGCAGGGAGCCGGAGAGAATCAATGCCAGGTTGGTGTTCTTCTCCTTGTTGAATATATAGGCGTTCTTGGTGAAAGCTTCGTAGCGGTCGGTGCCTATACTTATCTTATAAGGGTCTGTCAGAGGCATTTTGCCATGACCGACTTGTCCGCTGTTGCGGTCTTCCGTAAGCACTTTGATGCCTGCTTGGAACACGTAGCGGTCGCCCATGTATGCCCAGCGGTTCCAGAGGTTGTACTGCTCCACGCGGGGGATGTCGGCAAAGCGTCGTCGTTGCTGTCGTGAGCTTTGGTCTCATTCTCGTAATGCGCCAGCAAAGAGGTGCTCCAACGTTTGGAGAGTTTCACCGTGGCATCGGCATTGGCTTCGTAGCGGTTGGTGCTGCTGGCAAAGAGGTTGGCGGAGAACCAGTCGGCTTCGGGCAACTGGGGTTTCTTGAATTCCACATTGATTTGTCCCGTGATGGCTCATAGCCGTTCTTCACGGACGAACTGCCCTTGCTCACCTGAATGCTCTGCATCCACGGCCCAGGGACATAGCCCAAGCCGTAGGGGGCGGCAGAGCCGCGGTAGTTGGGGATATTTTCCGTCATCATCTGCACATACGTACCGGACAAGCCGAGAAGCTTGATTTGCTTGGCACCGGTGGCGGCGTCAGAGTAAGTGACGTCCACCGAAGGATTGGTCACAAAACTTTCTCCCAGGTTACAGCAGGCGGCACGGCTCAACTCGGCGCTGCTTATCATATCTTCGTTCATCACACTGTTACGCAGCTTCATGGTGCCCAACTTACGGCTGACCACATTCACCTCGCTCAGTTCCACCCCTTCGCGCAAGACAATGTCGAGCGTCTCATTGCGGTTACTGACGTGTATCGTATCGTTCTCAAAACCGATAAAGCTGACTACAAGCATATGCTTGTCATTGGGTTTGGACAAGGAGAAGGTACCGTCCGCCGAAGTGGTGGTTCCTTGAGTGGTTCCCTGCCAGAAGAGGTTGGCACCTGCAATCGGGTCGCCCAAATTATCCCTTACCGTTCCCTTTACCTGCGCCTGCAAGGCGGTGAAAGAGAACAGAAGGATGGCTATCAAACTATATTTCATTTCTGTTTTATACTTAAAGAAGTGATTAAAAAACAAACAGTTCCCTCCGGACAATTCATGTCATTGCCCCGTATAAAACAACACTAAATGAGAAGCGTGGAATAGAGCGCCAGATAATGACGCGAACCGACGACATATGGCGGTGCCCCGAAATGCACTTCCGGAGTACAGGCCACTTGCGGCAAGGAGTAATCAAACAACGGCAGTTGCTCACAAAACAATGTAAGGGATGGCACGAACGAAGCAGACTCGTGTGCATGCTTCACGAAATCCACCTTGTAGTAGACGGCTGTACAACCGGTATCCTTGCACGTTTTTTGTGAACCACGATGTGCATGATGGCATTTGGAACAGCCGGAGGTGCAGCAACTTTGTGTCGTCTCGCATCCGGCACAGCAATACTGAACTACAGAAATCCCCACTCCGCTTATAATGATAAGGGAGGAAAAGAGTACAGCCAGTATGTAACGGAGTTCCTTCATAAGCGCTGCAAAGATAGAAAGTTTTAACCGTTTGCCGGAATTAATTTTTCCTTTTTTATGTGTGCAGTTCGTTAATAAGTTCTATATTTGTCGATAAAGTTTTTTGATTGATATGTTGATTTATAAACGAAACTCAATATGAAAAAGCAAACTGTCAGCCTACTTGTCCTTCTGCTTGCGGCAAGCGGCTTTTTCTTTTCTTGCGGTAACACCGTGAACAAAAACGCATACGCGTTGGAGTTCGACAGTATACAAGTAAACGAAACCGTACATCTCTTCGGAGACACAGCCAAGCCGGCCTGCAACCTCATCCTCAACTTTGCCTACACCAGCCAGTCATCCGACGTAAGGCTGAAAGACAGTCTGAACACCTTCTTCCTCTCTGCCTGCTTCGGCGACAAGTACATGGCGATGACACCCGAAGAAGCTGTCAAGAAATATACGGAGAAATATGTCGGCGACTACCGCAATGACCTGGAGCCGATGTACAAGAAAGACGAGGAGGACAAGCAGGACGAGCAGAGCATAGGAGCCTGGTATTCCTATTATAAAGGAATCGAAAGCCACGTGCAGTTGTGCAATACCTTGATGCTGACCTACCGTATAGATTACAATGAATATACCGGCGGCGCACACGGCATCTATATGTCCACTTTCCTCAACCTCGACCTAAAGACCCTAAGCCCCATCCGCCTGGACGACCTCTTTGAAGGCGACTATAAGGAAGCGCTGACCGACTTGCTTTGGAAACAGCTGATGGCAGACAACAACGTCAGCACCCGCCAAGAGCTGGAGGACATGGGTTACGCCACCACCGGCGATCTGGAGCCCATCGAGAATTTCTATCTGGACCCAACGGGAATCACCTTCTATTATAATGTATATGAAATTGCCCCATACGTAATGGGAGCAACCAAAATCACGTTGTCTTATGAGGACATAGCCCATCTGATGAACGGTGAATTCATCACCTTGAGCAGTGCTATAAAGGCAGACGGTGAATAGGAACTGTAATCAATTGTCTATCAACATAAAATTCACAATGGATTTAATACTCAAATATTTCCCGGACCTGACGGAAGAACAGAAACGGCAGTTTGCCGCACTCTACGACCTCTATCTGGACTGGAACTCTAAGATTAATGTCATTTCACGCAAAGATATAGAGAACTTGTACGAACACCATGTGCTGCATTCGTCTGGGCATAGCAAGGTAATCCGCTTTAGGCCGGGGACACAGATTATGGACCTCGGCACGGGAGGAGGCTTTCCGGGAATCCCGCTTGCCATCCTTTTCCCCGAAGTACAATTCCATCTGGTGGACAGCATCGGAAAGAAGTACGCGTAGCCTCCGAAATAGCCAAACAGCATCGGGCTGAAACGTCACCTTCCGCCATGCCCGCGCAGAAGAGGAAAAAGGGAAGTTCGACTTTGTGGTGAGCCGTGCGTGATGCCACTGACAGACCTACTGAAGA
>ENA-OQCS01001716-OQCS01001716.1-human-gut-metagenome-genome-assembly--contig:-NODE-1716-length-10693-cov-3.083381_pt1 | contig 10693 bp, 8 predicted proteins | sample MGYA00242757_ERZ504575 | MGnify/ENA primary metagenome ERZ504575 (study PRJEB26092, sample SAMD00036297) | human gut metagenome | host: Homo sapiens | study: EMG produced TPA metagenomics assembly of... | reverse complement strand
CAAGAAGGTGAAGATAGATTTCACCGAACTGAATTCTCTCCTGAATCTTGCCGCAGAGCGCAAGGCTGACCAGGAAAAGTGGAATGCCCTTTCGCAGAAGGTTCCGGAGTATGCTCCATGGGGCACCATTCGGTTATGAGCGCATGCAGAAAGTGATGGCTCAGGCACAAGAGCTGGTGGCAAAGGGCAAGAAGAAGGTAACCCAGGATGAACTGGAAGGTACTACTGCCATCCTGAACCGTGCCATCAACACGATGCGCCCTGGCAACCTTGCCGAGATGGAAGACCTCAGGGAACTTTCCGGTCTGCTTCGCCGTGCCGGTTGGCCTGATGAAAATACCAGTGCAGAACTCAAGGACGCCATCAGTTATGGCAGAATGGTTCAGAAATACGTGACCGACGGAAGTGGAACCACGACATGATTCATGCTGCTGTGGGAAAACTGAAGAAGGCGATGAAACAATAAAGACATTGAAACAACAAAACAATTAAATATTAAAGACAACAAAGACATCATTTAGAATAAACAACATTTAAGAGTAACAAAATCGGCTTAAAAGACGAAAATATCGTCTAAATCGCCAGGTTTAGAGATATTTTCACTCTTTTAGACGATAATGTGGCATGATATGCAAAATATTGTGTTACTTTGCAATCGAAAATTAAACAATAATAAACCTAGCAAAAATAAAAAATGAGACAGACACAAAAAATCTCAGGCTTTGTACATAGCCAAGCTTATGTAAAAGCCATCGCGTGTTTGGTCCTTGCTTGCGGAAGTACATTGCCTACTTTAGCAGCAAGTGTGACCTCATCAACCCCAAAGGTAGAGGAAGCTCAGCAGAGCGAAGTCACCGTAAAGGGTACAGTTGTGGACGATGCCGGTGAGCCAGTCATCGGAGCTACCATTATGGAAAAGGAACCCGTAATGGTACGGTTACCGATATTGATGGTAACTATGTTATTAAGGTAAAGCGTAATGCTCAGTTGTCAATCTCTTATTTGGGATATGCAACACAGGTAGTTCCTGCCGGAACATCTAAAGTGGTTTTGAATCTAATGATACCAAGTTGAATGAGGTGGTGGTCGTAGGTTTCGGTACCCAGAAAAAGTAAACCTTACCGGTGCGGTGACCGCAGTATCGGGTGAGGAATTGGATAGTCGTCCTGTAAGTAATGCAACCCAGGCTTTGCAGGGTATGGTGGCTGGTTTGCAGATTACCCAGGCAGCAGGTAGTTTGGATGATACTCCAAGCTTGAATGTGCGTGGTACAACCACTATCGGACAGGGTTCCAGCGGTAGTCCGTTGGTCTTGATCGATGGTATGGAGGGTGATATCAATACCATCAATCCTCAGGATATTGCAAGTGTATCTGTTTTGAAGGATGCTGCTGCGTCATCTATTTATGGTTCTCGTGCACCTTTCGGTGTCATCCTGATTACGACAAAGAGTGGTGGCAAGCGTGACAAGGTAAGTGTGAACTACAATAATAATTTCCGCTTCAGTACTCCTATTCGTATGAAGCATAGCATGAACTCTGTCGATTTTGCATGTATGCAGAATGATGCGAATACGAACATTGGCGGTGGTCAGCTTTTTACACCAGACCGTGTTCAGCGTATGAAGGATTGGATAGAGGGCGAATATGTTAATGCTGGTACCCGTAAAGATAAAAATGGCAATTTGATTTATTCTTTGGATGCGGATGCTAATGGCTATTGGTTAAGTGGATTTACCGATGGTTATGCTTCTACCGATTTCTATGATGCAATATACAAGAAGCATACATTCTCCCAGGAGCACAATGTAAGTGCAACTGGTGGTGACGAAAAACTCAACTACTATGCTTCTTTTGGATATTTAGGTCAGGATGGTTTGATTAAGGTTGCTGATGAAGGCAGTAATAGATATACTGCTACAGCCAAGATTTCCTCACAGTGGACGAATTGGATGAAGTTTAACTACTCCCTCCGTTTTGTTCGCAAGGATTATCATCGTCCTCAGTCTTTGGGTTCGAGTGTTTATGAATATCTTGGTGGACAGTGGCCATGTGTTCCTTTGTATGATAGAAATGGCAATCTCTATAATGAGATGGTAAACACCATGACTAATGGTGGTACATATCGTTATCAGAATGATGAGTATAATCATCAGGTAGGTTTGGATATCGAACCAATCAAGAATTGGGTTACCCATGCTATCTTCAACTATCGTACATCCCATAATGAGAGTCATACAGATATGCAGCATACTTATCTGTATAATCTGAATGGTGAGGCTTACGACCAGAATAATTTTACCTATGTAGGTGAAGATTACTATAAGGATAATTATACCAATTTCCAACTCTATTCTGAGTATTCGTTCAATTTGAAGAAGAAGCATAACTTCCATATTATGGCAGGCTTCCAGTCTGAGGATGAGCGTATGAAATACAAATATGCAGATAGAGCAGGTCTCATCGTAGGTAATAAGCCTCAAATTGATGGTACAACTGGTATTGATGCTTATGGTAATCCTGTGGATCCATCTGTATCTGGTAACATGAGCCGTTGGACGACTTGTGGTTTTTTTGGTCGTTTGAACTACGATTATCAGGCAAGTACCTCTTTGAGGTTAATGGCCGATATGATGGCTCTTCCAGATTCCGCCCGGGAAATCAGTGGAAGTTCTTCCCATCAGTATCTGCAGGTTGGAATATAGCGCAAGAGAAGTTCATGCAGCAATCAATGATTGGATTGGTCAGTTGAAGCTTCGTGTATCTTATGGTAACCTGGGTAACCAGAATGTTGGTACTTACCAGACTTATCAGACGATAGGTGTATATGCCAACAATGGTATATGGCTGCAGGATGGTTTAAAACCTATGACAGCTTGGGCTCCAGGCTTGGTTTCTCAGAATTTGACATGGGAAACCATCCAGAGTTTCAATGTCGGTCTTGACTTTGCATTCTTGAAGGATCGCTTGCATGGATCATTCGACTGGTATGTGCGTAAGACAAAAAATATGATAGGTAATGCTCCTGAGCTTCCAAGCATCTTGGGTACGGCTGTACCTGTAACTAACAATACCGACTTGCGTACCAATGGTTGGGAGTTGACCATCGGTTGGAACGACCGCTTGTCTAATGGTTTGCAGTATGGAATCAGCTTCAATCTCTCTGATGCCTATGCCACTATCACAAAATACCCAAATAACCCTTCTCACTCATTGAGTAACTATATTGAGGGACAGCGTATTGGCGATATCTACGGCTTTGAGACCATCGGTATAGCAAAGAGTCAAGAAGAAATGGATGCTCATATAGCAAAGGTTGACCAGAGTACTATTGATAATAATAAGTGGGGTGCTGGTGATATCATGTATCGTGACCTTAATAATGATGGTAAGATTTCCTGGGGAGCCTATACATTGGAAGATCATGGAGATGTTAAGAAGATAGGTAATTCTACACCACGCTATCTCTTCGGTATCGACTTGAATGCTGCTTGGAAAGGCTTCGATGTACGTTGTTTCTTCCAGGGTGTCATGAAGCGTGAGTATTGGGCCAGCACACGTTACTTCTTTGGTACTTTCGAATATGGTCGTTGGTATCAGATTTGTCTGGATGGTTTGCAAGACTATTATCGTGACGAGAACTCTTGGTCTGTTGTCAATGGTTTCCAGGAGACAAACAAGGATGCTTACTTGCCACGTGCAGCCTATAGCGCCAAGAATGAGCAGATTCAGACAAAGTATCTGCAGGATGCTTCTTACATTCGCTTGAAGAATCTTCAGATTGGTTATACCTTGCCACAGGATTTGACACGTAAGATTTCTATTGAGAAACTTCGTGTTTACTTCTCTGGTGAGAACCTCTGGACAGGAACATCTCTCCGCAAGCAGTATGACCCAGAGACCATCGGTACATGGTATGGCAATGGATATCCATTGAACACAACCTTCTCTTTTGGTTTAAGTTTAACATTATAAATATTAGAATGATATGAAATTCAATATATCTTTAAAGGTACTTCCTTTGTTGGCATGCGGTATGTTGATGGCTTCTTGTAATGATTTTCTGAAGCAAGAGCCTCTTACAGATATTACTCCTACCGACTATTACAAGGACGCTACTCAGCTTCAAGCCGTAGCTAATGCTTTCTATCAGACTGTATTGCCATATCATAGTGGTGCAGGCTATGGTACTTTCGCATACGATAATGGTACAGATAATCAGACCGGTTCTGATGGCGATTCTAAGTATAAGAAAGGTAGTTGGAAGACTAGTAACGACAACTCTTCATGGAGTTGGAACAATATTCGTGATATCAACTATCAGTTGAATATAGCACAGTCTAACTATGAGAATGGATTGATTGCGGGTGATGAAAATAAGATTCGTCAATATATCGGCGAGTTGCACTTCTTCCGTGCTTATGCTTATTTCAGCTTGTACAAGAGCTTCGGTGACTTACCAATTGTGACAGAGGCCATGCCGGATAATGAGGCTATCCTCGTAGCTGCTAATAAGCGTAGTCCTCGCAACGAGGTGGCTCGTTTTATTCTTGCCGACCTGGATTCTGCTGTAACCTATATGGAGCCTGATGGTTGGGAAGCAACCACTCGTATCTCTCCTGCAGTTGCTCATCTGTTTGCATCACGTGTAGCCTTGTTTGAGGGTTCTTGGTTGACCAACTTCGCTGGTACTCCGTTCGTTCCTAATGGTGAGGGATGGCCTGGAAAGTCAAAGGACTATAATGCCAATTATCAGTATCCTACAGGTAGCGTTGAGGCTGAAGCTAAGTACTTTTTCAAGAAGGCTGTTGATGAGGCTGCCATTGTAGGTGATGCTTATGTAGGTAAATTGGATAAGAATACAGGTATCGTACCTCAGTCTTTATCTGATACCAATCCTTATTTCTATAAGTTTGGTAATACCGACATGTCTTCCTATCCTGAGGTTCTTCTCTGGAAGGCCTATAATAAGGGTAAAGGTGTGACTGATAACATTGAGGTAGCTGTCAACCGTGGTAATACCTATACTGGTTTTACCCGTGGTATGATTGATGCCTTCCTGATGGAGGATGGTAAGCCTACTTATGCTCATCATGATGGATATGTATATGAAGATACAACGACTTATGCTGTGGTTCGCAATCGTGACCCTCGTTTGTTTATCTTCCTGAAACGCCCTGGTCAGAAGAACGTTCTTCAGGGTGAGGATAATACTATTGCAGCAGAGCAGGTTCGTCCTATTGAGCCGGTTCCTCAAGTATTTACCCGTTCATTTGACGTAACTTATACTACTGGTTATGCTATTCGAAAGGGTGGTACGTTCAATCAGAACTTGGCAGAAAACCAGGCTGGTTATACTGCATCTATCACATTCCGTGCAACAGAGGCTTTGCTCAACTATATTGAAGCTCAATACATGCTTGACAATCATTTGAATGCAAAGAGCATTTCATATTGGAAGGCAATCCGCGAGGCTGCTGGTTTTACTGGTGAGGCTGCTGACCCTCAGACTACTATTGCTGCCACAGATATGGCACAGGAGTTAAAGGGTTACACCGATGGTTCTGGTACACAGTATGATTGGGGTGCATTTTCTGCTGGCAAGGCATTGACAGATCCTACTTTGTATAGCATTCGTCGTGAGCGTCGTACTGAGTTGATGGCTGAAGGTCTTCGTTGGATGGATTTGATTCGCTGGCGTTCTCTTGATCAGTTGATGAAACAGCCTTATCAGCTTGAGGGCTTCCATCTTTGGAATACTCCAATGGAAAAATGGTATACAGAAGATCAGTTGGTTGATGATGGTTCTGTTACTGCTACAGTATCTTCTCGTAAGTTAACTGAGTATTTCCGTCCATACCAGATAGTTTCTACCAATATGCTTTACAATGGTCTGACCTGGTCTATGGCTCAGTACCTGCAGCCAATGCCTTTGCGTCAGTTTATGCTCACAGCTCCTGACCATAAGCCTACGGTGATTCTCCATTGTACCAGAATCCATACTGGCCTATGGAACCAGATGAGGCTGCTGAGCAGTAATACAATTCTTTTAAAATAATGAATAATTCGCCAATAGCAAAACACATAAGCTATTGGGCGATATTTTTTTCCAACTCTTTAGATTCCTGTATCTAATCAAAATCAACTTAAAACATAAATCATGAAACAAGTTAAACAGAATACGAGGAGCGTGGCAATATTGTCTTTGTTCCTTTTATTGTTATTGGGCAGTTGTTGTTCCAGTAATGATTCCATAGGAACTGATATTCCTGATAATCCCAAACCTTCGGAAGTGAAGGTGATGGATAAATCAAAGATTGTTGATTATAACAAGTATCATTGTCCTGCTAACTGGAATGAAGGATTTGAAAAGGGACCTGACTACATGCTCCGCAGCGATGCCAGATGGTCGTGGTGGAGAATGAAGCAGAGCGAGCACTTCTTTGTGTTCTGGGAGCCTGGCTTTGGAGATGATCCTAATGCTGAATCTGTACCGGAGGCTTTGCGTGTGGATGTTGATGACTTGTTGCAGAAGGCTGAGCAGTTCTATAAGACCAATGTAGAGAAACTCGGTATGGCAACTGTGGGACAGGGAAAATCGGTTCTTGATAATCATAAGATGCAGATTTATCTTCTTTATCAGACAGATTGGCTTGCCACAGGTTCAGGCTATGATGACAAGATTGGTGCCCTTTGGGTAAATCCATCTACCTGCAAGCCGGTTGGTTCAACCATTGGTCATGAGATAGGACACTCTTTCCAATATCAGGTTTCTGCCGACAAACTCTTCACGGGTGAGGTTACGCCAATAGATAGCTGATGGTTCCCAGCTTGTGCCTGCTGGCTTCCGTTATGGATTTGGTGAAAATGGTGCTGGCGGTTGTGCTTATTGGGAACAATGTGCCCAGTGGCAGTCGTTCCAGGATTATCCTAACGAGTGTTTTGACCAGGACGTTCATTATGCTGTTTGGCTCAAGAATCATCATCGCCATTTCAACCATGAGTTCATGCGTTACGCAAGCTACTGGTTCCAGTATTGGTTTACTGAAAAGCATGGCATCGAGTCATACGCCCGTATCTGGAAAGAGAGCAAATATCCGGAGGATCCGCTTCAGACTTATATGCGCATCTATTGCAACAATAGTCTTGATGCACTTTACAAGGATTTATATGAGTATAGTGCTCATTGTGCAGACTATGATTTCAAGGCTGTGCATCAGTATAAGAAGGAGGCCGCCATCAATTACTCAACCAAGTTGTATAAGAACGATGGCTGTTATCAGGTGCTTATACTAACTGTCCGGGTACAACAGGTTTCAATCTCATCCCGCTGAATGTTCCTGCTTCGGGCAAGGTAAGTGCTACGCTTGAGGGGTTAGCTCCTGGTTCTGCTTTGGCAGCTGGTGATCCTGGTACTGTAGTAGATGGAGATGGTAATGCCAAGAGTACTGTGACCAAGTATAATTCCCAGAGCAATACTCAGCAGAATTATCGTTATGGTTTTGTGGCAATCACCAAGGATGGCAAGTCACATTATGGCGAGATGCATACAGGCAAGAAAGGCACAGCAACCTACGAAGTTCCTGCCAATACTGAGCGATTGTACTCTGTGTACTGGCTGCTCCTGATAAGTATAATCGTAATGCCTGGGATGATGATGAGACCAATGATGAGCAATGGCCTTATCGTGTGAAGTTCTCGGGTACAGACTTGCTGGGCAACGTGACGATACCGGAAGGCGACCCTACTGACGTGGAGACTTCACTTGAGGTAAGTCTTGACGCAAGCAGCGAAAGCTATCCTCTGCATACCTTCAATCTCTTGAACGAGGGTGTGATGCAGAAGATAGCCAAGGCTTTCAAACTTCAGCCTTCAGAGATAGCTAGTGCGACGTTGGATGCTGGAACGGTTAAGGCTGATGGATTCTCTGGTCCTGCCGAAGGCAAGGTGGCTGTGGGCTTGACTAATCCTGATGGCAAGGTGTCGTATGCTTACTCTGCCAATGGCATTGGTTTCTGGATTGCAGCCGATGGCACAGCCAGTTCTTGGGGTGATGCTCCTATCTACTATGAGTATGATGCTGTTGGCTATGGCTTGACCGTGGGTCACAATCCTGGTCACTCCGAAAAGAGCAAGACTTATATCATCAAACCAACGATGGTATATAATAAAGGTGGCAAGCTCCATAAGGCTGTTATTACCATTAAGATGAAATTCGCATAGTTAATATAGTTAGTTCCGTTGTTCATATGTTCACTCGATCAGTTGGTTAATCAGCCTTATCAGATTGTATTATGAACACTTCGCTTACTAACCCTTATCCAAAAGAGAAATAAAGTAAAAAAGTGGCAACTGGGGTTCCTGTTGCCACTTTTTACTTTACAGTTTAAGCGTGGCTGGAAAAAATCTTAAGAGAAGAAATCATTTCCCTTAAGGAAAAAACTATTTTCCCTTAAGGAAAAAAATAAAAACCCTTAAGGAAAAATTCTCAATCTCTTCTTTCCCCATTTTTCGGGTGTTTTTCCCGGATTTGCTTTCTTAGGAATATTGTTTACATAGGAAAAATGGGGAAGATCCTCTTTTTATACATCTTTTCTCATCCTATTATACATCAAAATAATACGGGAATACGATATTTGTATCATTTTAGACGATATTGCGAGCGTGCTAGATTATCAGTACTTTTGTGGCGAAATATCAATAACGAAAATAATAAATAACGCAAAATCATAACCGAAATGAAACGAATCTTCTTATCGCTGATACTCACAGCGACAACCTTGCCTTGGGCTATTGCAGCCCTGGCGCAGCAGGACCCATCTGAGGCTCCTGCCACCAGACTTGTAAATCCCGTATCTGCACCACAGAAACTCATCTTCGTACCGGACTCTCTGAAACCCTATGATTTCAATAAGGATGATGAGAGATGGTGCTGGCGACATAGTGCACAGACCCAGAATATCGTGTATTTCTGGGAAAAGCCATTCGGAGACAATCCGCAGAATCCTCCTTCGCTCGAAGGTAAGCCGATGAATTTCGACCTGGGTAATCTGCAGACTCAGGTAGAACGATTCTACCGTTTCTTCCGTGATACCCTGAAGTTTTCTCTGCCGGGCAGCATCTGCGATAAGTATAAGATGATGGTGATGGTGAACTATTCGCTGGAAGGAACTGCTTATGGCGGAACTTACGATGACTTTATCGGAGCTCTCTGGGTAACACCTAATCGTATTCAAGATCAAAAACTCAATTGTCTGGCTCACGAACTGGGACACAGTTTCCAGCTTCAGATTATGGCAGACAAAACGGGCGAAGCCTGGGGAGGAAGCGGCTTCTTCGAGATGACATCCCAATGGATGCTCTGGAGAGTGAATCCCGACTGGCTGACGGATGAGAAGTATCATTTCGATGCCTTCAGGCAGCTTACCCATAAGGGTTATCTGCATCTGGACAACATCTATCATTCGCCATACGTGATAGAATGGTGGGCAGAGAAGCATGGATTGGAAAGCATCGCACAGCTCTATCGTGAGGGAAAAGTAGGAGAGGACCCGGTTGTTACCTACAAGCGGAAGTATAACATGAGTCAGAAGCAGTTTAATGATGAGATGTTCGACTGCTACCGCCATCTCGTGAACTTCGATTTCGGTTATGCCCGTAAGGAGACCCGTCCTTATGCCTGCACCTTTGATACCAGGATGCTGAAGCAGAAGAATGGTTATCTCCGTCCGGATACAGCTTCGGTTCCTGAGAACTATGGTTCAATGCCATCAAGTTGGAAATCCCGAAGGCTGGCAAGAAGGTTACTGTAGATTTCAGAGCACTCGATGCCGAGGGTAAGGCGTTCAAGGCATCCAAGGACAAGATGGCACGCACCATCGGTTACCGTTATGGATTGGTGGGAGTAACCGCCGATACCGATGAATGCATCTACAGTCCGATGGGTGAAGCGATGAATGGAAAGGTTTCGCTTGTGGCTCCAAGTCCCAGCCTCTCAAGGCGCTCTATCTCGTGGTGATGGGTGCTCCTGCGAATCATTCGCTCGATCTTCTTCCCGCCGATTCCCTTATGAGGTAAGAGTGAAGTAAGAGTGAAGTACGGATTGAATAAGAATCATCTGCTTGAAATAAAAAATATCATCGCTTATGAAGAATAAGATTTTTATGAAGAATAAGACTTTGTTATCGGTATCTCTTGCTTTGATGATGCTTTGCCGATGCAGGCACAGCGCTTTGAAGACAACTTCGAAGATAAGACGCTGCGACTGGATTATATCGTGGCGGGCGATAGCGTGAACCAGGCTATCTATTTCGAACAAGCTTACAGCAACCCTACCTGGGCGGGAAGAAAGACAAGACTGGATGAGAAATTCCTGAACGGAAACGGACAGGTAACCGTGTATGAACATGGCACCAACAAGGTGCTCTATGTAAACACCTTCTCTACACTCTTCCAGGAGTGGCAGCTCACACAGGAGGCGAAGCATCTGCAGAAATCATTCGAGAGCAGTTTCCTCGTGCCTTTCCCGAAGAAGCCGGTGGATGTAAGTATCACCCTGAGCGATACGCATCAGAAGGTGACCGCAGAACTGCGCCATACCATCAATCCCCAGGATATCCTCATCCGACCATTGGGCGAGAATGGCATCCCTTACCGCTACATCGTGAAGAGCGGAGAGGCTGCCGACTGTGTGG
>ENA-OQCS01001715-OQCS01001715.1-human-gut-metagenome-genome-assembly--contig:-NODE-1715-length-10695-cov-3.184330_pt1 | contig 10695 bp, 11 predicted proteins | sample MGYA00242757_ERZ504575 | MGnify/ENA primary metagenome ERZ504575 (study PRJEB26092, sample SAMD00036297) | human gut metagenome | host: Homo sapiens | study: EMG produced TPA metagenomics assembly of... | reverse complement strand
GCTGGGCTGACCCCCGACCGGTATATGTTCGGTTACAGTGGCGAAGCCCTGATGAACGAGGCGGTGCAGAAACGGGGCAGTGTGGAGACCGCTTATTTCTCTGTGACGGGTACGGACGACGAAGTCGTGCCTTTTGTAAACGAAAACAATTGGCGCACCAATGCCTTCTTCTGTGCCTGGACTGCCTATCAGACCATGAACGGCATGGAGGTGAGCAGCGGCCTGACTTTTCCAAAGATGCCACCTTCGGCATAGCACTAAAGGATAGGGAAGTGATTTCCACCAACAAGCGCGTCACGATGGAAGCGGGAGTACTTACAAGGGAGACATTCCGCTGATTAAAGTTGTGGCTGTGAATGACTACGGTCATTGGAACTTCAAGCCTGATGCACGGTTGATGTGGGATTTCATGAAACAATTCTCCCGCGATCCGCGGACGAAGAAACTGGTTTATGGCAAGCGATGATTGGCGGCTTTTATCGGAAGTAATCTCTATGCAGGCCACGGCTCTTTCTTTTAAGGGAATTAGAGGGAGCGTGGGTGCTGATAAGGGATGTACAAGGTTTATTGATACTCACTCGGATTTACGCCGAATTGCTTTTTAAAGCAGGTAGAGAAGTGGGGAAGAGTATTGAAACCGGTCATGTCCGCTATTTCGGAAATGGTATAGGTTCCTTCCTTGATTAGTTCGGCTGCGCGGTTCAGTTTATAGGTTCTGAAGAAAACGCTTGGATTCTTGCCGGTTAACCCTTTCACCTTGTAGTAAAATTTGGTACGGGAGATTTTGAGTAATTCGGCCATCCGTGTGATGTCCAGTTCCGGGTTGTCCAGTTCATTTTCCATTAGTTTATACAGTTCTGCCATGAAGGCTCGTCTTTGGGGGCAAGGGTAAGTTCTTTCATCCGGCTTGTCCGGGTATTGCTCACTAGGAAACTGCGCATTTTATCACGGTTCGTCAATAGTGATTCAATCAGGGCCAGCAAGTAAGCTGGTTCAAAAGGTTTGGGCACGTATGCGTCTGCTCCGGTATGCAATCCTTCTATCTGGTTTTCCACGGTGGATTTGGCGGTTACCAGAACAACGGGTATGTGACAGAATTGCAGGTTCGTTTTAATCTCTTTGCAAAGCTGGTAACCGTCTTTGTCCGGCATCAGTACATCGCTCAGTATTAAATCCGGGGCTTCATCTGTAATGGTTTGGAAGATATTGGTGGAATTGAGTCGGCTGATGATGTGATAATGCGGGGTCAGCAGAATCTGCAGATAGTGCATGATGGCCGGGTCATCGTCTATTATCAGTATTGTTTTGGACTTGTTTGCCTTCATGGGTAGCATCCGGTTCTGTTTTCGCAGGTTCTATGGAAGTATTGTCTATGAGTTTTTTTTTTTGCCATAGAACCGTTCCTCTTTTGTGTACGAGAAATCGTCTGCGGGCAGAATCAGGATAAACATGGCTCCGTTCCCTTCTTTCCGGTTTGCTGCTTTCAGGTATCCGTGGTGCAACCGGGCAAGGCTGCGAGCATAATAAAGCCCGATGCCGGTTCCCCAATTATAAGTCCCTTTGTTGTCTTTTATCTGATAGAACCGCTCAAAGATTTTTTCCAACTGTTCTTCCGGAATATTTTCTCCGGTGTTGGTTACGGAAATCCGGATGTACCGGACGCTTTTGTCTTGTTCTGTCAGGCAGAAGAACTCTTCGGCTTCTTGGCGCGTGACGATGGCGAACGAGATTTCTATTTCACCTCCTGTAGGAGTAAACTTCATGGCATTGGAAAGCAGATTGCTCAGTATTTTCTCTACTTTGTCTTCATCGGCCCAATAGAGGATGTCATGGTGTAATCCCTGAATGCTAAGGGTTATATTCTTGCTTTGGGCATTGATGTTGAAGAACTGATGATTCGTTTGATGGTGGAGGTAAGGTTGGTCTGTTGAACCTCCAGTCCCAGATTGTCGTTGTCTAATTTGTTGAAATCGAGCAATTGGTTGACTAACTGGAGCATCCGCAGAATACCGTCTTGCAGAACATTCAGTAGTTCCCGGTTAGGCACTGTATTGGTGGGGGCGGCACACAGTTGTCTGATGGAACCCAACATCGTGGTCAGTGGTGTCCGGAACTCGTGGGATATGTTGGTAAAATAGCTCATGTATGTCTTATTCATTTTCTGCTCTTGTGCTTTTTCTTGTTCGGCACGCAGGCGGTTTCTTTCTCGATTCTTACGCGCCGCCAACTGTGTATAAGTGTACCGGCTATTCCGATGATTGCCAGAGCATATGCACATCTTGCCCACCAGGTATTCCAAGGAGCAGGTTTGACGATGATGCGCAACTGTTTTTCTTCTCCGATTATGCTTTGGTCTTCATTGGTGATTTTTACTTTGAACATATAGGTTCCTGTGGGAAGGTTGGCATAATAAGCTTCCCGGTTGGTGTGTGCATTTATCCAGTAGCGGTCAATGCCTTCCATTGGTAGTGATAGTGTATTCGTTCGTATTCACTATAATCCAATGCGGCAAATGATATGCTGAAGCTGGTCTGGCTATGTTTCAGATATACGTCCGGTTGGTAGGAGAGGTCCTTGTCGATGATTGCATTCTTTCCGGGATATACAAGCTTGTTATGAATCTTCAGATTCTCGAACGTCAGGGGAACATCGTATTTGAAAGGAGTTTCCACCGGATTGAAGAATGTCATTCCGTGAGTGCCGCCGAATACTAAGGTTCCGTTTGAAAGTCGGCAGGATGCACGGTCGTAGAATTGATTGCCGCCGATACCGTCGCTTGCATAGTAGTTGCTGATTTGATTGGTCCGGCGCTCATATTTACTTAATCCGTATAATGTGGATATCCATAGGTTCCCTTGTATATCTTCTTCGATGCTGCAAATCTCTGTGCAGCCAATGCCGGATATGGGAGATAATTTATGATTCTGCGAAGTATATCGTAAAAGACCGTTATGGGAGGTTCCAATCCAGATATCTCCTTGGCTGTCTTCGTATAATACGGAAGGGATAAATTTAGAACGGCGTATGCAGGCCAGGCTGTCTGCCCTCGAGATGTCCGGTATCCGGATTTTCCATGTATCCGGATTTATTGAACGAATCTTGTTGGCAAAGGAGGCAATCCATACTTCTCCATTGGAGAGGGGACGTAGGGTAGGAGTAAAGGTGAAAAATGACTGGGGATAAAGTGATACGGGTGTGAATACCTTTTCACCTTTTTTCAGGGCATATATTGCCTGGCTGAAGCTGCCTGCCCATATTGTTCCGTTACGGTCTTGCGTTATGCACAGTACGGAAGGGACGGAAAAAATACTCGTTGCTTTTAATTGATTAGACTCGAGCACGCATTTTATGACTTGATTGGTATTGGTGGCAAGCCAGATGTGCCGGTCTTTGTCGTGATAGATGTGTCTGACAATTATATTTTCTGTGTTTTGTGCAGGTAGGATTCTACTGATATTCACAGCTTCTATATGCTTGGTATTCAGGTTGTAGATATACATTCCGTCTTTCAGGGTGGATATATACAAGTTGCAGGAGTCGGCATCGAGGGCTATGATGGATTTTTGATGGAAGAACGAACGCAGATAATTGTTGCTGTTGAAACGCTCCTTATAATGATAGCGTACGGTATAGCCTTGGTCCGGCGAGCCTATCCACAGATTCTTGTGCGAGTCGGTGTACATGCATTTGATGCCATGTTGCGGGACTTCAAATGGAAATCCGTTTTCCTTTTCATGTATGACGGTGTTTTCTATGTGGTTGTAAAGGAACGTATGCTTTTGCGTGCAAATCAGTAGCCTGTTCTTGTCGTACGGGTGTATATAGGTGATGGCGGCTTTCGATAAGATGGGATGATTACTTATTGCTTCGGGAGTCGTTTTGAATCTTTTGCTTTCGGTATCGAATATGAAGAGTCGGTTCTTGCTTGCCAGCCATAGGGAGGTATGGTTGTGCATGTAAGAGTAGGTAATCTTCTGCGGCATGGGTATGGAGTCTGTCAGTTGCATGTTTCGGGAGTCGTAGCATCGGATGGATACGGGGTTGACGGCCCACAGACAGTTGTTGTTATCTATGTAGCAGGTCTGTTTATAGGTCTTGTCCGGGTCAAAGTTGATGAAAATACGGTTGAAAGTGTCTGTTTCAGGGTTATAGACGCAGAGATGTACCACCATGTTTAGGAAGATTTTTCCATCCTTGCTTTCTATGAACTGATGTCCGTTCCTATTATTATAGGGCACGTTTATGGGTATCTGGCAGAAGTTGTCTTGGTCGGTATATCGGCATGTTCCGTTGGTTGTCGCTATCCATAAGCGTTTGCGTGAGTCCATGAAAATATCCTGGATTCTATCTCCGGGCAGTTGCAGTGAGTCGTTGGAACTGTAATATTGCCGGTATTCGTGTGTGTTGAATCTGTTCAGTCCTCGTGTGGTTCTATCCAGATATAGCCTTGCGCGTCTTCTTGGAAATCCGTAATGTTTTGGTTGGAAATGGTTGCCGAAATTCTATAAACATCCTGTTTTTCCGCTTCTGCTTTGGCGGTTGTCGGTTGGCACGAAGACACCGCTATTGCAGATAAAGCTATGAGGGAAAGAATGATTTTTTCATATATGAAGTGTATTAAGATATGTTCCGCGGAGAGTGTTTTTTTACAATGGAGCAGACAAAAGTAGAAAGAAAATAAGTAGGTGATATTTGCTGTAACAGTGATTTTTCCGCTTGGAATATGCTGTATGGCATGTTTTGAACATATTGATAATCTTTTGAACGTACAAGAAACAATATCTGAACATATAGGAAATGTTTTTGTATTTTCTCAATATCCTCTTATCTCCTCTTTTGATAAAATTGTATCGGAAATCCTACAATAAGTGAATGTAGCTTTTTTATTAACAAATCTAATTATTTAAGCATTATGGAAAACAACTTTAAAAGAAAGCTGATGGCATTCTGGCTGTTCCTTTGGGTGGGAATACCTTTTATGCTGGCGCAAAGTCCGATGATGATATCGGGACGGATTACAGATGATTTGGGAGAACCGATGATTGGTGTGAGTGTACTTGAAAAGGGCACCTCTAATGGAGTGATTACGAATATGGAGGGAAATTATTCCTTAAAGGTAAAGCAAGGTGCCGTCATTGTCTATTCGTACATCGGATATGTGACACAAGAACTGAAAGCCGTATCAGAGAGAATGAATATAACGATGAAAGAAGACACCCGGACGCTGGATGAAGTGGTAGTGGTGGGCTATGGTGTACAGAAGAAGAGCGACCTGACAGGCGCCATTTCTTCCGTGAAGGCAGAAGACATCCAGAACCGCTCTATTACCCGGGTGGAAGAAGCCTGCAGGGCAAGACAGCCGGTGTACAACTGATATCCACAACTTCGCAACCGGGTGCTTCGCCTACCATTCGTGTCCGTGGTTTTTCATCGAATGGTACTTCCGATCCCCTCTATGTGGTAGACGGATTGATAGTATCCGACTTGAGTGCTGTGGATCCTAATAATATAAAAAGCATGGAAGTCCTGAAAGATGCCGCATCCGCTGCCATTTATGGTGCGCAGGCCGGTAATGGCGTAGTGCTTATTACCACAAAGAGCGGAAGCAAAGGAACCAGCAGCATTTCCTACGACTTTCAATATTCCATCAGTAGCCTGGCGCAACGTCCCAAGCTGATTAATTCACAAGAAGCTTTATTGCAAAAGAAGGAGCAAGACCCTACTTTTACAGATGATAATATCCAGGAGCTTATTACCAGCGGCACATGGGACGGTGTATCGACTACCGATTGGTATGATGTGGCTTTTAATGCTTCGCCATCCTCCCATCATACGGTCAACTTCAGGGAGCGAATGACAAGGGCTCTTTCTTCCTGTCATTAAACAATCTGTATGACAATGGTATTCTTCGTGAAAACAAGGATACCTACAAGCGGCTTTCCGTCATGCTGAATGCCGACTATAACATTAAACCTTGGTTGAAGGTAGGTGTTACTGCCAATTATGCAAAATATACGCAGAAATCCATCAATGACGGTAGTGCGGGCAATTCATATTCCAGTATGATTGCTACCGTGATGACCATGGCTCCTTATTATGCGGACACTTATGCAGCCGATGCGCTTCCTAAACAAATGGAGGCATTGATTGCCAACGGCTTTACTTTGCTGCGCAATGACAAGGGCGATTATTACAGCTGTCTGGGTTCTATGGAACAGATACATCCTATGGTAGCCATCCGCATGAGCGACAAGAAAAACTTCGGCAACAGTCTGATGGGAACGCTCTATGCAACCTGACTCCTTTCAAAGGATTTGTGTTTACTACCCGGCTGGGTTACAGGGAACTGAACGCAAACACTTATCAGTATAACAATCTCTATTACGGTTCGCTTCCGCCAATAATAAGGATAAGAACGGGGCCAGCCGCTCCAACTCCTCTACTACCTATTATCAGTGGGAGAACTTTGTGAATTATAGTACGGATTTGTGGGACAAGCATCATGTGTCTGCCATGCTGGGTATGTCCTACAGCGAGAATAACTTCACTTATGTTTCTGCCGGTGTAGACAAGACTGCCAAGCACGATCCTTTGTATGCCGACGTTTCGTATCCTGCCGGAGATGCCGTGAAGAGTACCGCCGGTTATAATCTGATTAATCGTAAGCTGTCCTATTTCGGCCGTTTGGCTTACGATTACCAGAACCGCTATATGCTGCAAGCGGCCATGCGTGCCGATGCAGCCGATACTTCCGTGCTTCCGGGTACCAATCGCTGGGGCTATTTCCCGTCGGTATCAGCCGGTTGGGTCATTTCCAACGAGCGCTTTTTCACGGAAAAGAACAATACCCCTCTCACATTCCTGAAGTTGCGTGCAAGCTGGGGGCAGAATGGTAGCACAAGCAATCTGAGCGGTTACAAGTATTCCAATTCCCTGGTGACTTCGGCTGCCGGGTACTCTTTCAGCAATACGGCGATGAAATATGTCACTTCTGCAAACCTTCGCAGCTCTATAATCCTGACTTGAAGTGGGAAACCTCCGAACAGCTGGATTTGGGTATGGATTTGCGCGCTTTCAACGACCGCTTCTCGTTTGGTATGGACTGGTATCAGAAAAAGACAAAAGACTTGATTGTTTCCAACATTGTCATTCCTTATGAGGCGGGAAACTCATCGGCTCCGATGAATGCCGGTAATGTGACGAATAAGGGTTTTGAGTTTGAGGCCGGATGGAAAGACAAAGCCGGTGATTTCAACTATTCTGTGACCGCCAATCTGGCCACTTTGAAGAACGAGGTCACTTATCTGGATCCGCATGTCAGCGGCGGACGCATAGAAGGCGCCACTACAATGGCTTCGAACGGTTCGTTCTCCGCATTCGAGGTAGGCTATCCGGTGTGGTATTTCAGAGGCTATCAGGTCGATCATCTGGATGACAAGGGCAATCCCGTATTCAGGATAATACGGGTGACGGTACCATTGATGCCAGTGACAAGGCGATGATTGGTAAACCGATGCCGGACTTCACATATGGAATCACGTTGACCGCCAACTACAAGAATTTTGATTTTCTGATTTTCGGCAACGGCTCCGTGGGCAATGACGTATTCATGTCCTACAGTTATAACTCCATATCCTATACGCTGAAGGAGATGTACGACCAGCGCTGGACGGCGGACGGGACTACCAGCCGTAAGTTTGCACGGCCGCAGAATACGAATGCAGACAAGTATGGCTTGTCCGATGCCTATATTTTTGACGGCTCTTATTTCCGCATCAAGCAGATACAGCTGGGATATACGTTGCCCCGGACGGTTACGAAGAAATTCCTGGCCGACAAGCTGAGAGTATATGCCTCGTTGGATAATTCTTCTTGTTCACGAAGTATCCGGGACTCGATCCGGAGGTTTCCTCCACGGCTACCAGCGGTATGGGCGTGGATTACGGAAATTATCCCACAACGAAGAAGGTGGTGTTCGGTTTATCAGTTACATTTTAAATAATAAATAGAAGAAATATGAAAAGAAAATATATCTTGTCCGGACTGTTGGCGTGTGCACTTACATTTTCCGCATGCGATGTCGATTTGCTGGATATTCCCCAGAAAGGTGTAGAGAATGAAGAGAATTATTATCAGACGGATGAACAGTGTGAGTCTGCCATGCTGCTGTCTATGCGTCCTGGCGGAATGCTTATTCCGGGCGTGGTGAGAAAGCCTCGCAGTATGCCAACGGTTTCTTCCTGAAAAATTTCTTGGCAGACGATTTCAATTCGGGTGGTGCCCGCTCCGACCAGGTGTATGCGCAGGAGATATACGAAAGTGCGATAGTGGCCACGAACGGTTGGGTGGAAAACTATTATAAGAGGTTGTATGCCACGATTTATCTGGCCAATCTGGTGATTGAGCGGTTCGATGCCGCTGAAAGTGAAGTGAAAGCAAGAAACATTGCCGAGGCCAAATTCTTCAGAGCCATCTGCTATTTCGAACTGACCACTTTGTGGGGGACTCCTCCTTTGGTAGATAGGGTATTGAAGAATTCGGAAGAGTATAAGGTGCCCAACTCCACTGCCGAACAGTTGTGGAAATTCATGGAGACAGACCTTACGGAAGCTATAACTTCCGGGAAACTCACTTCGAAAACGAGTTTGGAAGACAGGGACGGGGGAACCCGCGCCACGTTGGAGGCTGCCCGCTGCTTGTTGGGAAAGATTTATCTGTATCAGGAGAAATATACCGATGCCAAAAGTGAGTTGGAGAAGGTCATTTCTTCCGGCAAATATGATTTGATAGCCGATGTCAGCACATTCTATCATCGCCTCTGCCGGCTGCAAGGAGTATGTGCTGGAGTGTGTGCGCCATTACGACCCTTCCAACATGTATTCTCAGGAGGGCTGGTTCGGCATCTTGGCCAATTGGGGATTCGGCTATGGCTTTATAGCCGGTCCGGAAGCGTCCATGCACTATAAGTTCAACACTACCAGCGGTTACAGCTACTTCAATCCGTCGAAGTCTTTGTACGATGCCTTTGTGGCTGAGGAGGGTGCCGACGGGTATCGCTTGAATGCCTGGATCAGGACCTGGGAGCAGGTGATTGCCATGAACATTGCGGTGAACACGACTACCAACAAATATGCCAGCGAAGGCTATTTCCGTCTGAAATGGCTGGCAAGCACCGATGACGAATTTGTAGGGTATTGGTGTGGAAACCAGAGCAATACTCCGGTCATCAGATATGCGGATGTGTTGCTGATGGCTGCCGAGGCTTGCCTCCAGGCGGGAGACCAAGCCGGTGCCGACGAATATCTGGGCAGAGTGCGCGACAGGGCCCGTCTTCCCAGAAGAGTCATGTGACGCTTTCCGATATAAAGCTGGAGCGCCGCTTGGAACTTGCTATGGAAGGCATGCGCTTCCAGGACCTGAAGCGTTGGGGGATGCTCCGGCGGTATTGGCGGATAAAGGGAAAAAGTTACCGACTTTCCAGATTGTACCTGACCCGAATAATGACCTCACTACGGCGGCAGGCATCTACAACGCCCGTTATACGACCAAAACCACCTATGTCGATAATGAAAAGTCGTTGGCGGGTTGGACTCCCAATCGCGACGAGTGGCTGCCGTTTCCTGAAAATGAATTGGAGGTGAACAGCAACCTGAAACAGAATCCCGGTTATTGATTTATCCTGAGAAATTCACAATTCGGTTTAACTATATAAAGAAGAAAAACATGAAAAGAAACTTAGTGATATTTGCCCTGCTGTTTGTTTGTATGGCTATAGGGGCGCAAACGGTATTCAAGAATGAAGAGGTAGAGGTTTCCTTGTTGAAAGAGAAGACTTGGGTATTTTCCACTTGGGACTATACTACCATGTATCTGATAGAGGGCGAAGACAAGGCCGTGCTGATTGATACCGGCACGCGTTGTGCGGATTTGGATAAGATTGTGGGACAGATAACCGGGAAACCGCTGGAAGTAATCGTCACCCACATGCACCCCGACCATGCCGGCTGCATCAAGTATTTCGATAAAGTATGGATGCATCGGGCCGATACGGTGCTGGTGCCCCAGCATGCGGCGGATTATCAAGGAGAATTCCTCTATATGGAAGAAGGACAAGTGTTCGACTTGGGTGGACGCAAGCTGGAAGTGGCATGGATGCCCGGGCATACGCCCGGCTCGGTGGTACTCCTGGACAAGGCAAACGGAGACTGTTATTCGGGTGATGCGTTCGGCTCGGGTGAAGTATGGCTGCAGTGTGTGCCGATGTCTCCCATCGCCACTTTCCATGAGTCGTGTTGCCGTATGGAAAAGCTCATGAAGGAAGGGCACATCAAGGATATCTGGTGCGGACATTATCCTTATCTGAAATCTTCTTTGCCGCTGGCCTATATTCAGACGATGATACGTATTTCCCACAGGCTGATGAATGGAGACCAGGAAGGTTCGGAACCTTATTCCAACTATTTCATCAAGATGCCTCCCACTGCGAGGAAGTTGGCCGAAGGCCGGGCGATGATTGTATATGATTCGACTAATATTCCGGAAGCCCGGTAACACACATGGCTATTCCTCTCTCACTTAAGGCGTAGTCCTTGTATGCACGAGATGTGCATCTCATGTATCTCAGATGTGCATCTCGTGTTGTATGAGATGTGCATCTCGTGCATACAAGGGCCGGCTGTTAAAAGCATGAGGGTT
>ENA-OQCS01001714-OQCS01001714.1-human-gut-metagenome-genome-assembly--contig:-NODE-1714-length-10701-cov-2.233403_pt1 | contig 10701 bp, 24 predicted proteins | sample MGYA00242757_ERZ504575 | MGnify/ENA primary metagenome ERZ504575 (study PRJEB26092, sample SAMD00036297) | human gut metagenome | host: Homo sapiens | study: EMG produced TPA metagenomics assembly of... | reverse complement strand
ACCTTTAATTTTTGAAACAAAGCCTTTTTTGTTTTTGTGGTGTTGTAGAAAATGGAATAACTTCTCCATTATATTCTTATTTTAAATCTCTACATGTATATCTTCACCTTGTTGATCTTGTAAATCAACAATATTTTTAGCTGCTTCAACATCGATTCCTAATTTAGCGTTTTTCTTTTTAATTTCTTTTCTTATTTCTTGCTTTCTACTAGCCATACATACACGCTCCTTTTACGCTTGTAATCGAGTTTAATTATATCAAATAATTGTGATTATTAAAAGCAAAATTTAAATATCCCTACTTAAAATAAATCTAGAGATTATCTCTAGATTTTACGACATGTTTTGCCTGCATACCGCGTTCGCTTTGATATAATTCAAACTCAACTAATTCACCTTCATTAAGTGTTTTATATCCATTTTGAACAATTTGGCTATAATGAACAAAGACATCTTTTCCTTCTCCTCGATCAATAAATCCAAATCCCTTTTCGGCATTAAACCATTTGACTCTTCCTTGCACTTTCATCATCCTTTCCTTGTCTATTTCAGTATATTTAATATTTTATAAAAAAGTTATCATTTTCATTCGACAAATAAATTTTACGTGTCATTTATAATAAAAAAATGTCATCTCTATTGTCAAATAGTTCACACTATTTTACATATTTGTTGAAAAAGTAATAAAAAACATTTCTAGCAAAAGCATAAAGCTTACCCTTACTATTGGTTAGTGGTTTTCTTAGTGTCTACAATAGAATTGATTATTTTTTAAAATAATCAATATGAGGCAAGCCAATACTAATGCTTTTATTTGTTTAGGGTGATATTTTTCTACTTGCTGAAATGCTGCTTGTAAAGTATTTGATGAAGTCATCACATCATCAAATATTAAAACATTCTTCTTATAAAGAAGATTTCCCTCTTTAATAGATAATATTTTCTTTACTTGGCTTCGATCTTTTTGTTTTGTCTGTTTGTAGTCTTCTTTTTTATACAAACCTGTAAAAATATGTTGAGAAAATGTCTTAACAATTTCAACATTAGGACAAAAGCCACGTCTTTTATTATCTTTTTGACTACTAGGAATAACAACAATGATATAATTTTTGTAGGTCCTTTTTAATTCTTGAAATGATTCTATAAAACAATCTTTTAAAGCATAATCATCTAATGCTTTATATTGAAAAAGGAGTTGTCTAAAGAAATCATTATATTCATATAAAACCTTGACATGATATCCTTGAATCCTTATATCACTATTTATTATTTTAAATTTTCTTATACAGCTTAAACAAAGAGAAGAATTATTCACCAAGTGAAAAAGATCTTGTTGTTGATTTAACTCTTTATGGCAGATAAGGCATTGCTTTGTTGAAGATCCTTGATACATTCTTTAATAGCCTTCGTTTGTCTATTTGTATAAATGATAATATCTCCATTTGTATAGGGTACTTTTCGCCCTGTTCGCCCTGCTATTTGAATAAGTATTTCTTTATCAAAAAGGGGATGTTCACCATGTAAAATAATAACTTGTACATTTTCAACAGTCATTCCTCTTTCTAAAACTGTTGTACATACAATAACATCTATTTCATGGGATTTAATCATTTCTAATGATTGATGAATATTTTTTTCTTTTGACGTAGCACAGTGACTTTTAATAGAAAAGAATTTAAGAAATTTTTGTACTTGTCTTGTCATTTCAATACGTGGTACAAAAGAAATACCGGTTTTTTATCTTTTTGATACTTTTTTAATTGATAAACAAGACGACACAACATCATAAAGTTTCCCATTACCTTACAAGTAGGAATTGGTAATGTTGATGATGAAACCTTTGTAAGACTTGTACATCTCCACTTTCAATCGTTGCAGACATAAACACATAATTTCCCTTTATACTATTCATTAATATATTTTCCAAAACTTCATTATCACGATATGGAAAAGCATCATACTCATCTAAAATCAATAAATCAAACATTCGTGGATACCGATACAGCTGATGTGTTGTACAAATAATAAATTGTCCTTCTAAACACTCTGTATGTCCTCCATAAACAAGAATGGGCTGAATATTAAAAAATTGTTTTTGAATTCTCTTTGCTAATTCTATAACCAATTCTTTTCTTGGCATCGTCAAACAAACATGATGTCCTAAATTCAATGCATATTCAATGACACCATAAATCATTTCCGTCTTACCTGCTCCTGTTACTGCTTTTAATACTGTATTTTGATGATTTTGATATCTTTCTATTAATAATCTTGAAGTTCTTTCTTGTTCTAAGTTTAATGAATAATTTAAATGATAGTATATTTTCTTTTCATTTTTAACAGATTTTAAGTTAACTGTCTTTGTAGAAAAAGCAATACATTTTCTACAATAAATACGCCCATTGTTTTCAAAAAAATATTGAACATCTTCATTTTGACATCTCGAACATTTCATCTTCTTCACCCACATCTATTTTAATACATTTTACAAAATAATTCGTCTCGAATTTGTTTCACATTTGTCTCATTTTTGTCTCAAATTTGTTTCACATTTGTCTCACGATTTTTTCAATAAAATCATTTTTGTATTTCTTAGAAATAGGAATAACTTGTTTATTTTTAGTGATACAATTCATTCCTTCTATCCTCTCAACATATTTTAAATTAACAATATAGCTTCGATGACAACGACAAAAAAGAATCATCTAATTGTAAAGCTATTTTCTTTTAAACTTAGATAATTTCTTTTGTCATATCATTTTGATGAATCATAACATGGTGTTGATAAGCTTCTATATAAATAATGTCTTCATAAGGTATTTTGTGAACTTCTTTTTTAAACTGATAAATAAATGTCTTAGAATGTTGATGTAATAAAACGCGATCAAGTATTTTATATATTTCTTGTTGATCAAGTGGCTTTAATAAGTAGTGCATCGCTTGTACTTGATAACTTAATATCCCATAATGTGTATTTTTTGTTTGAAAAACAATCGGTATTGATAAATCTTTTTTTCTTAAGATCTTTGCAAATTCAAAACCATTGATATGTTTCATATCTAATTCTAAAAATACAAGATCACAGTTTTTTAAACATTTTGGTAATTGATAATAAAGCTTTTTATACCAATGAAATAGATTTCTTGTTGTCTTTCTATACCCCATTTTTCAATAATCGATTTTAAAAAAAACATAATCTTTTAAATTATTTTCTCCAATAAAAATATTCATTTGATCACCTCTTTATCAGTGTATATTATTTATAATCTACTCTATGATTTTAGAACAAATTGGACTAAAAAAATCGCCGAAGCGATTTATTGATCTTGATATACTTTTTTTAATGCATCTTCAACACACTCTGGCACTAAGCTGTAAGTGGCTTATGATAACTAGCTATTTCTTTAACGACAGATGATGAGATAAAAGAATGTGATGGCTTTGTCATTAAATACATTATTTCTATTTGACTATTTAAATATTGATTAGATTGTGCATATTGTAATTCATAATCGAAATCTGTTGTTGAACGTAAGCCACGGATAAGCACTTGTCCATTGACTTTTTTGACATAATCCATAAAAAGTTCATCTGTTGAATCAACAATTACATTTTTTAAATGAGCTGTTGCTTTTTTTAAAAGTTCTTTTCTTTGTTCAATCGTAAACAAACCTACTTTTGTTGGATGAATAGCTACCGTTACATATAATATGTCAAATATCTTTGCAGCACGTTCAATAATATCTAAATGTCCATTTGTAACTGGATCAAACGATCCATTATATACAGCAATTTTCTTCATGATTTAATCCTCATAATAAAAAATATTAAGAGCTGTAATTCCATACTCTTTTCTTTTATTTAACTCAATTCCTTCTATTTCTTTAAACTCAACTTCTTTTAATTCTTCTACTACAATACACGCTTGTGGATTCAACATTTGATGATCAACTAAATATTGAAGAATATCATCAACAAGTCCTTTCCATAAGGTGGATCTAAAAAACATAATCAAACTTTATACCTTTTTCATACAAATATTTTAAAGCTTTTTTATAATCCATTTTCAAGGGAAAACAATTTTCCAATTTTAAAAGAGAAAAATTTTCTTTAATTGTTTTAAAAGCTTCGTATTGATGATCCACACTATAAAGTGTATCACACCCTCTAGAAATAGCTTCTATTCCAAGTCCACCACTACCTCCAAATAAATCTAATACCGCTCCTCCTTGAAAATATGGTCCAATCATATTAAAAAGGTTTTCCTTATTTTTATCTGTTGTCGGTCTTGTTAATTGACTCTTAGGAACTTTTAATTGTCTTTTTTTATACTTTCCTGCAATCACTCTCATAATTTATACCCTGATGTATCTAATGAATCACTAATATCTTTAAAAACAATTTTTTGTTACTTCATCGAGTAATTCATTTGATTTTATAATAACTTTGATAATATTTTTGAATGTTTTCATTTTGTGACATTCTTTTTCTTACTTCATTTAATTCTTGTCTTTTCTGTGTCAAATCAATATATTTTTCAAACTTTTTCAAATCATCTAATTCTTGTAAAAGATTTTGATAATTATCTAATAATTCTTTTGTTTCTTGATTTAATAATTTTAAAGATTGCTCTTTAAATTGTAGATAGCACTTATCTTCTTTGATAGCATCTATTAAATCATATATTGTTTCATTCATTGTAACATCTCCAACATACTCATTAGTATTGATATTCTTTCTAGCTTTTCTAAAACTGTACTTTGTTTTTTTTGATGTATTTCATCTAATAAATCATCATATTTTTCTGGATAATGACATAATGTAACATACCAAACAGGATGCTTACGTATATAATCTAAAACTTCTTCTTTCATTATTTACCTTCTTTATTTTTATCTAAAAGATTAGAAACAATTCCTAAAACTTTTTCGATTGATTGCAAAGAAGAAGATAATGCTTCCAAATCAACATTTTTGATAATTTCTAAAACATTCATATTTTCTATTGGATGTTCCTTATACGGTTTGAAAAATGATCATCTTCTCCATACATTGTATAGATTTCATATATTTCTTGCCAAGTATAGCGATGATTTAATACATCTTCTTTAATACTTGGTATTGTCTTTAAAAAAGCTTTAAACTCCTTTAAATTATCCATCAAATCACCTAATATATCATATGAAACATTTATAATTGTGTGTCTGTTTTTTCTAGTTGTTCTTTGTTGAACTTGGAAATAATTGCTTGGGCAATACCTATTGCTATTAAAGCAGCAATCGTTGAAGATCCCCCAGATGACACCAATATAATGGAACACCTGTCATTGGAATCAATCCTGAAACGCCACCTAAATTAACAAATAAATGTAACATAAAATAAGAAGCTATTCCTATCAAAATAACTCTTGATTTATTATTTTGAATTTGATCTGCATATTTTAATAATCTAAAAATAATAATAGCTGTTGGAATAATCATTAAAGCCAACCCAAAAATACCAAGTTCTTCATAAATAATGGCCCCTATAAAATCATTATGTGCCTCTGGAATATAATCATATTTTTTGAATAGAATTTCCTAATCCAAGTCCAAAAATACCACCATCTGTAAAAGCAATCAAAGAATTGACAAGTTGCCATGAACTATCATAAATATTTTCTATTTTTAATGGTTTTAACCAAGAATCAATACGTTGTAATTGATATCCCTGTAAAACAGCTGTAATTAAGAATCCTAAAATAATAACCGCTACAGCTAAAGCAATCCAAACGAGTTTTTTATATTTTTTATAATAATCTCTTGGTGTTGACATAAAACAAATAAAACAAATTGCTGCTAGAATAAGAGAACTTCCTAAATCCTTTTGTACAATAACTCCTACTCCAAATGCAAAAACCATAAGAGCTAAAGGAAACAAAACACATTTGTTTAAATTTATCTTTATAAAATTTACTTTTTAATTCAGCTGTTCTAAATTTTCCTTTTACTACAAATGCTGAATCAGTTTCTGTAAGCATATAAGATAAAATAAGAACCATACCAATTTTCATAAACTGCTGGCTGTACTGTAAAAGGACCCAAATAATCCAAGCATGTGAGCCTTTGGTCGTCCAAAAAACACAACCACACATTGAGATGATTCCCATAATATATACAGCCATTGAACTTCTGTAATTAATCATTTTTAATTTAAAACCCTTTGTAAGAACCATCATAATAAAAACACCTATTGCTACATAAATAGATTGTGTAATCATATTTTTTATTGCAAATGCCGTTCCTTTTGAAGAGACCGCTCCAATTGATGCTGAACCAATCATTACAATTCCTAAACAAATCAATACAAAAACTGCAAAAAAGATAGCTTATCTGCCCCTTTTTTTCTAAAAAAAGCTTTTATTCTTTTTGTCATTATAATTTAATCCAATCATTTTCTTGACTTGCTTTAAAAACTTTATAAATAGAATATCCAGAAACATCTTGGAATTCTTTATCAATTTGCTTTTCTTCACTCTTTGTCCCAACAACATTTTTAAATTTTCTATAAGCATTTAAAAATCTGTTTTACTTATTCCTTCTTCATATGCTTTTTCTACTGCATTATATAAAGACATAACATCAATAATATCTTCTGTTGACCATGTATAGTCTAGTGGATAATTATAGTCCATCATTTACACCTCATTTCAGTAAAATATTATAACTTAAAAAAGTATAAAAATAAATGACTTATGATAAATCCCCCATACAATTATTTGAAATCATAATATGGTAATAGTAAAGGAGGGATAAACAATGAACTGTGATTATAACTGCAATGGATATGTCAATAATCCATTTGGCTGTGGTGGATGCAACACATGTGGCTATACACCTATTATGGGTGGCTTTGGTTGCAACAATACAGGATGTAGTTGGTTTGCAATTGTTTTAGTTGTTTTCTTATTATTAATCATTTGTGGTAATTCAAGAATTAGACCTTAGATATTTCAATCACCTCAAAATATGTTATAATAACCACAAATGAGGTGAAAAAAATGTTATTAATGAAAGATATTATAGATGATTCAAACGAATTAATTAGAACAGTGTCAAAAGAGGTTGAACTTCCTCTATCCAAAGAAAATCATGATTTACTCATGAAAATGCATGAATTTTTAGTTGCAAGCCAAGATGAAGAACTTTCTGAAAAATATGATTTAAGACCTGCAGTAGGTATTGCAGCTATTCAACTTGGTATTCCAAAAAGAATGTGTGCCATCCATGTTTTAGATTATGATGAAGAAGGAAATGTAACAAAATCTACTGATTATGCTTTAGCGAATCCTAAGATTGTTTCTTATACACCTAAACAATCTTATTTAAAAACTGGAGAAGCATGTTTATCAGTTCCTGAAGATGTAAAAGGTTATGTTCCACGTCATGCTAAAATCACTGTTGAAGGATTTGACGTACTTACAAACAAAGATGTAAAAATTGTTGCTCGAGGATTTTTAGCTATTTGTTTACAACATGAACTTGATCATTTTGATGGTGTTTTATACTATGATCATATTAATAAAGAATATCCATTAGTACCAATTGAAAATGCTATGGTTATTGAATAAATAAAAGGTTCTTTCGAACCTTTTATTTTACTTTAAAATAATGAATTGTTTTGGGCTTTAATACTATTTGTCCTTGATTTTCAATTTCTTGTTGATCAATTAAAGAAATAAGATTTTCATTTAAAGAAATGGTAAATTCTTGATCATCTAAATTTAATGCTACAATAATTCTTTCTTGTTGATCATTTCTTTCAAAACAAATTGTTTATTTGTTAAAACCAATTCTTTAAACTCACCTTTTTGTAAAGCAGATGATTGATTTCTAATAGAAATCAATTTTTTTATATATTTTGTTAAATCATTAGGCATTGGTTTGGTAAACTCTGGTCTTAAAGAATCATCACATCCCTGTTCTTTCTTTCCGGTTTGTCCCCATTCACTTCCATAATAGATACATGGTATTCCTGGTAAAGAAAATAACATACCATAAATAAGTGGTAATTTTTCTAAATCTGTTAATTTAGATGCTATTCTTTCTACATCATGATTATCAACAAAACTAAATAATGTTTGTCCTCTATACATTTCTCCATAATTACGTTTTATTGTATGAGCCATTTCAAACATATTTAATGAATTAAACGAAGACCAAAGTCCTTTAAAACCAGGATAATCTGTAATACTATCTAAATGTGCTTCACTAAACATATATCCTGCATTATCACCTAAAACTTCACCTAACAAGAAAAAATCCGCCTTTTTTTGTCTACAATGATCTTTTAACATTGCCATAAACCATCTTGGTAAACTATAGGCAACATCTAAACGAATACCATCAATATCAAAGGCATCAATCCAATAATCAACAGCACTTAATAAATAATTTTGAACATCTGGATGATCTAAATTTAATTTAACTAATTCATAATGTCCTTCCCATCCCTCATAATAAAAACCATCATCATAAGGTGAATTGCCGTTAAAATCAATTCTAAACCAATCTTTATATTGACTATTTTCTCTATTATTTAAAACATCTTGAAAAGCAAAGAAGCCTCTTCCTACATGGTTAAAAACACCATCTAAAACAACACGCATCCCTCTATCATGTAAATTTTTACAAATTTCAATAAAATCTTCATTTGTTCCTAAACGTTCATCAATTTTACAATAATCTCTTGTATCATAACCATGATGATCACTTGAAAATACAGGATTAAAATAAATAGCATTTATCCCTAAATCTTCAAAATAATCCATAAAATCATTCAATCTTAAAATACGGTGTTCCACAATTCCATCATTATCACGAGGAGCCCCACAAAAATTAAGAGTATAAATTTGATAAAATACGCTTTCATTAAACCACATTATAAAAAACCTCCTTATACATCTATCTATTATTATACACTATTTAGTTAGAGTTATTTAAAAAATATGATATAATATACTATATATAAGGAGGTTCTTATTATGACTCAAAAAATTATTACTATTACAAGAGAATATGGCTCTGGAGGAAGATTGATTGCTAAAAAAGTAGCTGAAGCCTTAAATATTGCTTTCTATGATAATGAACTTATTGATGAAACAGCGCGCCAATTAGGTATTGATATTGATACAATTCGTAAAGCATCTCAAGAAAAATCATCAAGTTTTGCTTATTCACTTAATAATGGTCCTCTTATTTTACCAATTAATGACCAAGTTTATGCTACACAAGCCAAAATCATTAAACATCTTGCTGAAAAAGAAGATTGTATTATTGTTAATGGATGTGCAAACTATATTTTAGAAGACTATCCTCATGTTTTAAGAATATTTGTGTATGCTCCTTTAGAATCTAGAATTGAACGTGTTGAAAAAGATTATAAAGAAGAACACGAAAATACTAAAAAATATGTTCAAAAAAGAGATAGACAAAGAAAGAGTTATTATAATTATTACACAACAAATACATGGGCAAATATGAAAGACTATGATTTATGTATTAATAGTGATATGGGAATTGATGAAATCGCTCAATTAATTGTTAAAGTTTATCAAAACGGAAAATTATGGAAATAATATAAAAAAATATTCAGGACACTCTGAATATTTTATTCTGGTAAAAATTGAATTGCTACTCCTAAAAGTCCTGAACCAAGATAACAAGATAAAGCAGCACCAACATGACCATCGATTATATATGTAAATTGAGGAAACCTTTCTTTTAACATTCCTTCCAAAATATTTCTTTCTTCCAAATTATTAGCATCTGCAATAGCCAATGCAAATTTTTGATGTGGATTTTCTTCAAGATGACTTTCTATTAAATCTATCAATTTTGATTTTACTTTCTTTGAACCTCTCACTTTAGCTGGAACATAAATTTCTCCATTTTCTTTTTCAAAAGAAAGAATTTGGTTTAATCTTTAGTGTTGTTCCTAAAAATGCCGAAGCCTTACCAATACGTCCACCTTTTTGTAAATAATTTAAATCATCTATTGAAAAATAAGCATAATTTTGATGGCACAAGAAATCTGCAATTTCAATTAATTCATCAAAAGACTTTCCTTCTTCTCTATATTTAGCAAGACTAACAGCAATAACTCCTAATCCCACTGATGCACTTTGACTATCAACAATATGACATTTTAATTTCTCATAAGTTTGACAAAATAACCTCATTTGATTACCTGTCCCAGATATACCACTAGATAAAAATAAACCAATAACATGAGTATATCCTTTATCTTTTAGTTGATCTAATAAATTAAACAAATCTTCTCCAACTGGTGAAGAAGTTTTAATTACTTTTCATCTTGAATCGCATAAATATCATTAGAAGTAATATCTACACCATCTCTATAACTCTTTCCATCATATTGAATTTGTATTGGTAAAACATGTATATCATATAACTCTCTATATTCTTTTTTTATATCACTACATGAATCTGTTATAATTGCAATTTTTTCCATTTGTATCTCCTTAAAATTATTTTGAACTTCATACTAATGGAACTTATTATAACTATTTGTATATAAAAAGCAAGATTTTTAAAAAATAAGTATTGCATCAATGATATGCGAAACACATTGAACTACTACCGATCCCATCATTAATGCTCCTAAAATGATTGTAACTAATCCCTTATTTGATAATTTTTCC
>ENA-OQCS01001713-OQCS01001713.1-human-gut-metagenome-genome-assembly--contig:-NODE-1713-length-10703-cov-2.812405_pt1 | contig 10703 bp, 11 predicted proteins | sample MGYA00242757_ERZ504575 | MGnify/ENA primary metagenome ERZ504575 (study PRJEB26092, sample SAMD00036297) | human gut metagenome | host: Homo sapiens | study: EMG produced TPA metagenomics assembly of... | reverse complement strand
ATTGCCCTCTTCCAGGTTGGGCTCGATGTCATTCTTGTACAGATCAGCCTGCTTCTCATCATTGATCAGGATCATGATGATGTCAGCACGCTTTGCAGCTTCTGCAGCGGTAAATACTTCAAATCCCATAAAAAGATTTTCCTGTTTGGAACAGCTGGATTTGGTGGAAGTGATGCCTATTTTGAAAAGATTCTCGGACAGGTCAAACAGTCGATCGATGCAAGCAATACGGTCATCGGTGAGTATATGTGCCAGGGAAAGATGCCGCAGTCTGTGCGTGAACGGTATGTGAAAATGAAAGAAAACCCGGAACATCCGGCCAATCTTGATCTGCTGATTCAAAATTTTGACCGTGCTTTGTCACACCCGGACAGCGAAGATTTGGAAAGACTGAAAAAGTCATTATGAGATAGAAAAGTATGTTGTGCTTGATAAAAATAATCAGATAAGAGCAAAATTCGCGAAATGATTGCAATGGGTCGTCAAATGGAATAGAATGGAGAGAAAAAAGAAAGGTGTGGAAAAGGCAGGCTGGCAAAGCATATCCGGCAGATGAGGTCATGCAGAAGTAAAAACAATGAAAACTACAACAAAACAAACTCATTTATACAGTAACACGGATCTTCGCAAGCTTTTAATTCCAATCATCATTGAACAATTGCTTTCTTCCCTGATGGAACTGTCGACACGATGATGGTCAGCAATGTCGGGTCTGCCGCAATTTCGGCAGTCTCGCTGGTGGATTCCATTAATATCTTAGTCATTCAGGCGCTTTCTGCGCTGGCGGCAGGAGGAGCGATTCTCTGTTCACAGTATATTGGAAGCGAAAAACGGGATGGAGCAATCCGTTCGGCACAACAGGTGCTTTTTGTTATGACAGTTTTGTCCGTCGCATTATCCGCGGGCTGTCTGATTTTCCGTGTTCCGCTACTGCGCGTGATTTTCGGGGCAGTGGAAGCGGATGTTATGAAAAATTCACAGGTGTATTTCCTGTTTACGCTGCTGTCATTCCCGTTTATCGGTCTTTACGATGCGGGCGCATCGATTCTGCGGGCGCAGAACAACAGCCGCAGTCCGATGGTGATTTCGGTGATTTCCAACTTTATGAACATCGGCGGAAATGCCATTCTTATTTTCGGCTTCCACATGGGTGTCGAAGGAGCCGCGATTTCGACTTTAATTTCGCGTATTTTCTGTGCGGTTGTCGTACTGTGGAAGCTTCGGGATGAAAGCAAACCGATTTTTGTGAAGCAGTATCTTTCCATTCGGCCGGACTTTGGTTTGATCAAAAAAATACTGTTCATCGGTATTCCATCGGGAATCGAGAACAGTATGTTCCAGTTTGGAAAGCTGGCGATTCAGTCCACTGTGTCCACACTTGGCACGGTTGCCATTGCCGCGCAGGCGATGACGAACATCCTTGAGAACCTGAACGGTGTCGCTGCGATCGGTGTCGGCATCGGACTGATGACGGTAGTCGGTCAGTGTCTCGGCGCGGGCCGGAAGGATGAAGCAATCTACTATATTAAAAAACTGTGCTGGCTGTCAGAAGTGGTTATCGTTGCAAGCTGTCTGCTGGTATTTGTGCTGACAAAACCGATTACGATAATCGGCGGTATGGAGGCAGAGAGTGCAAAGCTCTGCATGCAGATGATGATCTTTATCACGATTGTAAAGCCACTCTGCTGGGTCATGGCGTTTGTCCCGGGATACGGCATGCGGGCTGCCGGGGATGTAAAATTCTCCATGATCACGTCCTGCTGTACGATGTGGCTGTGCCGTGTGAGTCTCTGCATTTATCTGTGCCGCGTATGGGGATTCGGCCCGATCGCCGTCTGGATCGGCATGGCGGCAGACTGGAGCCTGCGGTCCATTCTCTTTACCATCCGGTTCAAATCAGGAAAATGGCTGAATCATCATTGATAGAAGAAAAGAAACAGGAGAGCTAAACATCTTCTTCCGGTAAAAAGGAAAGCGCATATGCAAGAGAGTCGTTGAGATGAGATTTTTGACCGCGGCTGGAAGCCGTACCGGATCAATCACCTGAGCTGGTGGAAAGAGGAGCTTGCATCCGAAGAAGAGATGGAAGAGGGACGGAACAATCTTGCAGCACATGACAATCGGAATGTAGATGAAAAGAAAATCCTTTTGTATGAACAGATCATTCGGGTTGTGTAGAAACAGGAAGAAAAAACTGGATTTTTCCAGTACCGGATGATAAGATAAAACTGTGTTTCGGGATGGCTTAAACATATGGAGGTGCAGGATGGAACCAATTTATTTGTCAATCCAGCAGAAAGAAACTGGCAGCCGCATCAAATCCCTTCTTCGTGAAAGCGGATACACCGTGAGAGACATTCAGAATGCCATGGGTTTTGAAAATCCACAGGCGTCTATAAATGGATTTCCGGCAAGTGCCTGCCAAGTCTGGACAACTTTCTCATTTTAAGCAGATTATTAAACACAAGCATCGAAGATATCCTCGTCATTGACGGGGATATTCCTCGCTTCAGGATAATTTTAAACTACACACAACGGTGGCAGGAAAGTCTCCACCGGCTCCGTTGACTTTATATGTGCAAACTGATAAGATACTCATAAGTATGTTCTTAGGGGTATCTTATTTTTGTATTTCAAAAAGAAAAGGGGAAATTAAATAATGACAAAAAAGAAAATCATTGGCCTTTGCATCGGCGCTGTCGTTCTTGCCGTGGCTGCGGCCGGTGTGAAGGAAGGCAGCTGGCTGATGAAGCATCGCCGGATGCAGAATGAGTTTACGCATGAGATGAATGCATTCACGACCAAAACAAACGCTGAGCTGATCCAGCGACGATTGTTGCGGAGGATGATATCTACGGCTGGTTTTTCCATGAGGAAGATGACGGGCTGTACATGAATCTCTATTACCGGATCAAAAACGAGTCCAATCAGCACGAAATTGCATCCAGTGAATTTCCTGTGAAGATCAAAAAGGAGCTTCTTGCGGATGATAAAGTGTGGAGCAGAACGACGGGGACCGCGAAAAATCAGGTTCACGCGGAATACCTGGAAGGAGAAGATGACATGACGGTTTCGTTTGACGTCTATTACCAGTGTGAGGGTTCCTGCGGGGAATATTTTGCGGATATTACCGTGACGGATAGTGAGACCGGAAAGCTCTACTACAGCAGTGAAGCAGAAAATGAAGCGGCAGAATAGGAGGAGCGATGGCCGAAAAACAAAGCAAAAATAAATGGCACACACCGGCGGAGCGGATTATGATGCTGGGATTTGCGGCGGTAATCCTGCTGGGAACGATTCTTCTTTGCCTGCCGGTTTCTGCGGCGGACGGAAAAAGCGTTTACTGGCTCGACGCCCTGTTTACCGCAACGACATCTGTCTGCGTGACGGGCCTTGTCACCGTTCCGACGGCGACGACATGGAGTACCTTTGGAAAAATTGTGATCCTCGGGTTGATTCAGTTCGGAGGTCTTGGCATCATGGCGTGCCTGACGATGGTGTTTCTGATCCTGCGCCGGAAAATCAGTCTGCAGAGCCGGAAATTAATTCAGGATACCTATAATCTGCCGGTTTTAAAGGGCAGTGTGGGCATCGTGCGCCGGCTTCTGATTGGAACAGCAACCGTAGAGATTGCGGGGGCGGTTCTGTATAGCTTCTGGTTTGTGCCGGAGTATGGCTTCTGGAAGGGAATCGGCTACAGTATTTTTCACGCCGTTTCCGCTTTCTGTAATGCGGGAATCGATCTCGTTGGCGAAGCTCTTTTGCTCCGTTTGTAACGAACCCGCTGATAAACTTTACGACGATGGGACTGATTCTTTTGAGCGGTCTTGGTTTTCCCGTCTGGTGGGAAGTTATGGAGCGGGTGCAGGAGCTTGTGAAGGGAAAACGGCCCCGTAAAAATTTTGTGCGAGGATTCACGCTTCATACGAAACTGGTTTTAACGACAACCATGATTCTGGTGTTCGGTGGAGCACTGCTGATTCTTGCACTGGACTGGAATCACGCGCCATCACTTGGCAGCCTGAAACCGGCGCAGAAGGTCATGGCGGCTTTTTTTCAGTCCGTGACGACAAGAACGGCAGGTTTTGAGACGATCCCGCAGGCTGATTTCTCGGACAGCTCTGCAATGGTAAGTATGGTTCTCATGTTCATCGGTGGCTCCCCGATGGGAACGGCAGGTGGTGTTAAGACGACAACGGTTGCCATTCTGGTTGTGCTGGTTGCCTCCTATATTCGCGGAGACTCAGATACGGTGGCCTGGGGGCGGAAGTGATGGAAGAAAATATCCGTACCGCTGTCGTCATTTTCTTTTTTGTACTGACGACAGTCTTTACTGCCACCGTGCTGCTGATTTCCGTAACCGGAAGCCCGCTGCTGGATTGTACGTATGAAATTATTTCTGCGGTTGCAACGGTGGGCCTCACCCGTTCCCTGACGCCGACGCTTCCTTTTATGGGAAAGGTGATTGTTATTCTGGTTATGTTTATGGGAAGAATCGGGCCGGTGACGCTGGCTGTCGCACTGCGCCGCAGAACAGGAAGAAAAGATGTCGATATTCAGAGACCGGAGCAGCGGATTCTGATTGGATAGTTGGGAAAATAAAAAACAGGACAGATTTCAGAAAACGAGGAAAAGAAATGAGTAAACAGTATGCAGTCATTGGACTTGGAAAGTTTGGTTTTTCTGTAGCAACGACACTTGCGCAGGCAGGAAAAGAAGTGCTTGCCGTTGATAAAGACGCTGAGCCGGTACAGGAAATTGCCGATCTTGTTACCTATGCGGCGCGCGCGGACATCACCGACAGCCGTGTTTTTGCATCGCTTGGCATCAGCAACATGGATGTCGTGATCGTCGGCATCTCTGAAAATATGGAGTCGAGCATCCTCGCCACCCTGCAGGCAAAAGAGGCGGGCGTGCCGCTCGTCATCGCAAAGGGCATGAGCCAGATGCATGCCAATATTTTGAAAAAAGTCGGCGCGGACCGCGTCGTGATGGCGGAGAGTGAGACGGGCATCCGCCTCGGAAAAAGCCTGATTTCCGGTGGCTTCCAGGACTTCTTCATGCTGTCGGATTCGTTCTCCATGGTAGAGCTTCCCGTGCCGGAAGAGTGGACGGGGCATAACCTCGAGGAGCTGGATCTGCGGAAGAAATACAGTATCAACGTAATCGCCGTCAAGGACGGGGAAGACATCCGTGTCACGGTCAATCCGAAGACGCTGCTCCGCGCAGAGGAAGTGCTGATTCTGATCGGCGAAAACAAAGAACTTGCCAAATTGATGAAAAACAGGAAATGAGGGGACCATTCATGATTACAAGCAGCAGCAATGCACAGGTAAAAAACATTATTGCGCTGAACAAAAAAGCAAAAGAACGCCGGGAGCAGGACGTTTTCGTGGCGGAGGGCTGGAAAATGTTCCAGGAAGCGCCGCGGGAATGGCTGAAAAGTATATGTGTCTGAGAGCGGCAGCAAAATGCATGAAATGCGTCCGACGGGACAGAATACGAAGTAGTGGACGACCGCGTGTTCCAGTCCATGTGCGACACGAAGACGCCGCAGGGTGTTTTAAGTGTGATCCGCATGCCGCATTACACCGAAGAGGAGGTGATGGACAACGGAAAGACACCGCTTCTGATGGTACTTGAGGATCTGCAGGACCCTGGAAATGTCGGAACAATCATCCGCACCGCAGAGGGCGCAGGAGTCACCGGCATCATCATGAGCCGCGGTACCGCGGATATCTTCAATCCGAAAACGATCCGCTCGACGATGGGCTCGATCTACCGTATGCCGTTTCTGATCGTCGACGATGCGGTCGGATTTGTAAAAGGCTTAAAAGCGCGGAAGATCTGTACGTAGCGGCACATCTGCACGGCGTGCATTCCTACCGCGAGGAGGATTACACAAAAGGAACGGCATTCCTGATCGGAAATGAGGGAAACGGCCTGACCGATGCAATGGCAGAGGCCGCCGAGTGCCTGATCCGTATTCCGATGGAAGGAAAAGTGGAGTCGTTAAACGCAGCGATTGCATCCGCCGTTCTGATGTATGAGGCACATGGCCAGCGCGCATAAAAGAAAGAGCGTTACCGGTTTTCTTACATTTCTCTTAACCGCCGGAAAACTACTCGACAGAACCGGTATTTTGAGCTAAAATAGAAAAAACAGAGTCCGGGCTGAATTTCTGTCAGTCCGGTAAAACTGTAATATTTGCCAGAAAAGCAAAAGCTGTTTTGGGAGGAAGGAAAAATGAGTGAGAAAAAAAACATCAGTAAAAAGGAGCTCCGAAGAAGAAAGCGGAAGCGTGCGCTGATGATCAAAACAGGAATTCTATGTGTTCTGCTTGTCATCTTCGGCATTGGAATCTGGCTTTGGCCGGAGGAACAGAAAAAATCCAGCAGAAAGCACAGGAAAAAGAGGATCAGAAAACAGCAGAGGTGGACGGTTCCGTATCGTCGGACAGCACGGGAAGTGCTGAAGCGCCGACAACGAAAGCACAGATTATGGCGGAAGCCGATGCACTTGCGCAGACATACGATTACGATGAGCCATTGAAAAGCTCCAGAGCGTAGAGGGCGCAGCGACCGACGCGGATATCATCACAAAAGTAGCAGAGTACACCAGCACGAGAGATGCCTGTGTGCGCGTCAACGTCAACGAAGTAACCCACATTTTCTATCATTCTCTTGTAGTCGATCCGCAGAAAGCGTTCTATCAGGACAACGCACAGACCGCAGGCTTCTGCCAGTGGATGACCACCGTGGATGAGTTCAACGCGATTACCCAGCAGATGTACGACAGAGGATATGTCATGGTTTCGATCAACGATCTCGTGAAAAAGACCGTAGATGATGACGGAACCGTTCATTACGAGGAAGGGGACATTTACCTGCCGGAGGGCAAGAAAGCATTCGTTCTTTCTCTGGATGACCTTTCCTATTACCACTCTTACGACGGACGCGGTATTGCCAGTAAGATGGTAGTCGGCGACGACGGAAAACCGACCTGCGAATATATTCAGGATGACGGAACTGTTGTGACCGGTGCTTACGACTGTATCCCGCTGATGGATCAGTTTATCGAAGCGCATCCGGATGCCGTATACCACAATGCGCGCGGAACCGTAGCACTGACCGGCTACGATGGAATCCTCGGATACCGCACCGACGGTGATTACAAGACGAGAGAAGATCTGACGGATGATCAGGTAGCATGGCTTGATGCACACCCGGATTTCGACTGGGATAAAGAGTGCGAGGAGGCGAAAAAAGTAGCCGATGCGATCAAAGCAGACGGCTGGACATTCGCAAGCCATACCTGGGGCCATATCCGTGTCGGCGACAAACCGATCGAGACGATCCAGGCGGATACCGAGAAATGGCTGACGTATGTTGCACCGCTCATCGGCGGAAGCGATATCATCATCTTTGCACATGGACAGGATCTTTCCGACTGGCACGATTACACGATGGACAATGAGAAGTTTGCTTACTTAAAGAGCCAGGGCTTCAACATCTACTGCAACGTAGATTCCTCCCAGTATTTTGTTCAGGTAAGAGACAATTACCTGCGTATGGGACGAAGAAACCTGGATGGATACCGTCTGTACCAGAACCTCTACGGAGGCGGCGAGGACAGAACAAGCGATCTGTTTGATTCTGCCTCTGTTATTGATCCGCAGCGGCCGACAGATCCATCTCTTTACAATTTAGGTTAAAGAATTTTGAAAATGAAAAAGATCTCACAGAACTTTCTATTATTTATAGAAGAAGTCTGTGGGATCTTTTTTCAGCAGGGCGAACCGTTTACAGATATTTTTCTACGAGCGGAAACGGCAGAGGCCCGAGACGGAGCAGTTTTTCATGGAAACCGATCAATGAGAATGAGTCACCTTCCTGTTCCCGCACTTCCGAGAGGAGCTGCGAAAACGAGAGCGATCCGACACAGTATTTCAGATAGTTCGCCGGTGTCTCGAGAATATACTGATATAAAGAGGCAGCGGCCGACGCATCCGTGATGCCGAACTGCGCCAGAAAGGCTGACGCATCCGAGAGGAGCCATCCCTGGCTGTGGATTCCGAGATCCAGCAGCGAGCAGAGGGTAAGATGCACCGAGCGGTTCAGATACCAGAGACGGCAGAGTGCCTGCGTGTTTGCATCGAGATTACGTGCGGCGTAGCGGCAGGCATATGATTCAACGTAGGTTGCCCATCCTTCCACATAACCCGACGGCGCGTAGAGATGGCGGATCAGAAGCGGGTCGGAGCGCGAGAACGAGACGGTCTGGTACAGATGGCCGGGAAAGCCCTCGTGGGCAAGTGTGGAATACAGTTCGATGCCGGTCATCTCATCCGCGGGATTCAGGTAAATGGAGTTGGGTGAATTGATATCGGCGGGCGGTGTGAGATAAAAGGCGGGGCTTAAAAAATCCTTGAGGGAGTCATCCACGGTCTTTACTTCGTATGCGATACCCGAAAGAACGGGAAAATCTTCAGAAACGGCATTCTGCAGATCGGCAAGCATTTCCTCCGGCGTGGAGAACGGCAGCACGAGCGCCTGCTCGGAGAGGGAGAGCGACGGATTCTGATCGAGAATGATCTGCATTTCGGCACACTGGTCCGCAAGCTGCTGTGTTAAAAGGCGGGTCAGCTCCTCCGGTGAAGCATCAACACCGACGCGGCTGCGGAGAAGATACGCATAGTAGGAAAGTCCGCCTTCCTGCCGTGAAAGACCACCGGCGTTCTGTGTTCCTTTGCCGCGGAGTGAAGAAAGCGCATCGGAAAGAGAGCGGTAGGCGGGAAAAACACAGGAGGTAAGGAGTTTTTCATGCGTCTGCAGACAGAGATTCCTTTCCGCCTCAGAAAACAGTGAAGACGCCTGCAGTTTATTTTGAAAAACGGTGTGGAGCAGATGGATTTCCGGTGTATCCGCGTCGGCGAGAAAAGCACTGCACTGGCGGATAATGCCATCGACCGCAAGGTCATTCTGAAACACGCCCTGCCGGGATTTTTCCTGCTCGAGTGCGATGAGGTCGGAGAAATAGCGCGGGAGATCCTGCAGAAGATGGAGGTAATCGGCGATATCCTGCTGTGTGCGGAACGGGTATTCTGCGAGCAGAATGGGAAGCTGTGCCTGAATCCCGAGCGACGGACCGAGCGGTTCCGCAAGAAGGCTGGTGCTGCCCGGCATTTTCTCGCAGTCCAGCTCGTAGAGCAGAAGATCGAGCGTGATCTGATTTTCCGCGGAGAGGCGGTTGCGATGAAGGATGTGAGCGTTGTTTCCACACTCTGCAGCAGGGCATCATACGAGGTGCGGTCAGGGATGGAAACCGTGCCGAACGAGGCGGTGCCGGGGGCAATTCCGCGGGAAGCCGGATCAGCGAGGGTATAGTGGAGCGTGATGGCAGAAGAGGTTATCTCGGAGTGGAACCGTTCCTCCACATACGCGGAAAACCGGCGGTTCTCACCAGGGGAAAAGAACGGGGAAAAATACCAGAACAGCAGGGCGAAAAGAAGTCCGCCGCACAGAAGCAGAGGGAACAGGATGCGGCGGTGCAGAGAAGCTGGTTTCATAGAATAGGCTCCGGTGCGGACAGTTATCATAAAGTATGTAAAAAATGCTGATTTTATGCGCTTTTTCCGTGGCCTTTCATTTGACTTTCCAAAACGGCTTTGCTATAATCAGTAACGAATGAAATAAGGGACTTTTCAGTGCAGAACGGATTTGAAAAAGAATCCGCGAAGGTAAAAGAGAATCAGGTGGAAATCCTGAGCGATCCGGTCACTGTAAGCAGGGAGTGTTAGCTGCAGAAATGCCATTGTGCGAAACGCATGAGAAGGCGCGGCTGCGTGAAGATCTGCGAGTCAGGAAACCTGCTGGAAAGGTTAGTGAATCGCTTCCGATGAAAGCATATATTCATGGAAAGATGTACGAAGTAAAATCGGACATCTGCTTTTTTGTCGCCATGCGTCCGAAAAAGAGCTCCGGTGGAGAAACTCTTTTGCAGAAAAAGCAGATGTCTGTTTGTCTTTTCGCAGAAAAAATGTGTCCTCAAAAACAAGATTACTTGCAGGGAGACATCATTGACGGGGACAGGCACCGCCCAGCTGCCTGAAAAAGTCAGACGGAATCCGGAGCAGATGCGCGAAGGAGATCCGAAGAAAAGGAGAAGTTATGAAAGGAAATTCAAGCAAATTTCTGGCACTGCTGCTGTCGGCGTCCATGATCATGAGCCCGACTGCCAGCGTATTAGCAGATACGCAGGAAAAAGCAGCACAGACAGAAAGCAGCGCAGCCGCAGAGGAAGCGCCGCAGAGCGAAGAAACAGCAGAGACGGCAGAACCGGAAACAACACCGGCAGAAACCGAGAGCAGTGAAAGCACTGCAGAGACTCCGGCAGAAGAGCCGACGGAAACACCGGCCGCGCCTGCAGAGGATCAGACACCGGCAGGATCTGACGAGACCGAGACACCATCCGCAGATGAGGATGCTTCGGAAGATACTGCAGAGGACACTGCAAAAGACGGTGAAGAGACTGCCGATACCACAGAAAAAGAGCCGGAAGCAGCAGATGAGACTTCCCAAGATGCTGAAAAAGAAACACCGGCAAAAGAAGAAACCAAAGATGCTGTAAAAGAGAATACCAGCCGGCGGCAGAACAGCCGAAAACGGAAGTAAAAGAAACAACCAGAAATGAGGCATCCAATA
>ENA-OQCS01001712-OQCS01001712.1-human-gut-metagenome-genome-assembly--contig:-NODE-1712-length-10704-cov-2.619835_pt1 | contig 10704 bp, 16 predicted proteins | sample MGYA00242757_ERZ504575 | MGnify/ENA primary metagenome ERZ504575 (study PRJEB26092, sample SAMD00036297) | human gut metagenome | host: Homo sapiens | study: EMG produced TPA metagenomics assembly of... | reverse complement strand
CGGTACTGGCCGATGAAACAGCCAATCCGGTCTTTGTGGCTGCGATTTACTTTCACAGGCAGAACACGGCACCGACAGCCAGGCCATCCTGATTACCACCAGTGAAACTTTGCTGAAAGCGGTGACAGAAGAAGTGGAACGCCAGCTGGCCCAGCTTCCCCGAAAGGAAATCGCCAGCCGTTCTTTAGCTGCCAGCAAATTGATTTTAGTGAAGAACATGGACGAAGCCGTAGAAATGACCAACGAATATGCTCCCGAGCACCTGATTATCGAAACCAAGGATTACATGGAAATCAGCGAACGCATTGTCAATGCGGGTTCCGTGTTCTTAGGCTATTATTCTCCGGAAAGTGCAGGTGACTATGCTTCGGGCACCAACATACTCTCCCTACCAACGGTTATGCCAAGGCCTACAGCGGAGTCAGTCTGGACAGCTTCATCCGCAAGATTACCTTCCAGGAAATTACACCCGAAGGTATTGCCATGATTGGCCCGGCCATTGAAGTCATGGCAGCCAACGAACAACTCGACGCGCACAAAAATGCAGTATCCGTACGTTTAAATAAGTAACTATGAAACCATTGAAAGAACTTACGCGACCGAATATCTGGGCCTTGAAACCTATTCTTCGGCACGCGACGAATATAGCGGGAAAGAGGCTTCCGTATTTCTGGATGCCAATGAGAATCCCTACAATACCCCTAACAACCGTTATCCCGATCCGCTTCAAAGAGAATTAAAGGGCCTGATTGGAAGAGTAAAAAAAGTATCGCCAGACCACATTTTCTTAGGCAATGGAAGCGACGAAGCTATCGACCTTCCTTTCCGTGCCTTCTGCCGTCCGGGCATTGACAATGTAGTGGCTATCGACCGACGTACGGTATGTATCAGGTATGTGCCGAAGTAAATGACGTGGAATACCGGAAAGTACAGTTGGATGACAACTTTCAGTTCAAAGCTGCCGACCTGCTGGCCGCTGCTGACGAACACACCAAACTGATTTTCCTCTGTTCGCCCAATAACCCGACGGGAAACCGTCTGTGCCGGGAAGAGATTCTTACCCTGCTCCGCTCATTTGAAGGACTGGTTATTCTGGATGAGGCATACGCTGACTTTTCAAATGAAGCATCGTTCCTGCAGCAGCTCGACGAATTTCCGAACCTGATTATCCTGCAAACCTTCTCCAAGGCATGGGGATGCGCTGGTATCCGTCTGGGCATGGCTTTCGCTTCTCAGGAAATCATCAACTGCTGAATAAAATCAAATATCCGTACAACGTAAACCGGCTGACTCAGCAGGAAGCCATCCACATGATTGAAAAGCATTATCAGGTACAGCAGTGGGTGAATCCCTGCTCCACGAACGTACCCGTCTCATGCAGGAATTCCAGAAGCTTGCTTGCTGCCGACGTATCTATCCTACCGATGCCAATTTCTTTCTGACACGAGTAAGTGATGCCAAGAAAATCTACAACTACCTGGTGGATAAGGGCATCATCGTCCGCAACCGTAGTAGTGTCACACTTGTCAGGACTGTCTGCGCATCACCATCGGCACGCGTCCGGAGAACGATACCCTGCTGGAAGCCCTGAAAAACTACAAGGAGGAGGAAGCATGAAAAAAGTATTGTTCATTGACCGCGACGGAACCCTCGTCATCGAGCCGCCCGTAGATTACCAATTAGATGCGTTCGAGAAACTGGAATTCTATCCGAAGGTGTTCCGCAACCTCTACTTTATTCGACAGAAACTGGATTTTGAATTTGTCATGGTGACCAATCAGGACGGATTAGGTACTGATTCTTTTCCGGAAGATACATTCTGGCCCGTACACAACCTGATGCTCCAGTCGTTCAAGAACGAAGGCATTGAATTTGACAACATCCTTATCGACCGGAGTTTCCCGGAAGACAATGCCCCTACCCGCAAGCCACGCACCGGCATGCTCACAGCCTACCTGAACAATCCGGAATACGACCTGGCCGGAAGCTTTGTGATTGGCGACCGCGCTACCGACGTAGAGCTGGCCAAGAACTTAGGCTGCAAGGCATCCTGCTGCAACCGGATAAAAGTCTGCTGAGTGAAAAAGGACTGGAAGACACGTGCGTATTAGCTACCACCGACTGGGACCGCGTGGCAGAGTTTCTCTTTGCCGGTGAACGTACTGCCGAGGTATGCCGCAAGACCAAGGAAACCGATATCCGTATCCGGGTAAACCTGGACGGAAACGGCACCTGCCATATCCATACCGGACTGGGATTCTTCGACCACATGCTGGAGCAAATAGGCAAGCACGGTGGCATCGACCTGGACATACACGTAGACGGTGATCTGGAAGTGGACGAACACCACACCATTGAAGATACGGCCATCGCCTTAGGAGAATGTCTATACAAAGCATTAGGAAACAAGAGAGGTATCGAACGCTACGGCTACTGTCTGCCCATGGACGACTGCCAGTGTATGGTTTCACTCGATTTCGGCGGACGGGCCTGGCTGGTATGGGACGCCACCTTTACCCGTGAAAGATTGGCGACATGCCTACCGAGATGTTCCTCCATTTCTTCAAGTCGCTGAGTGATTCGGCCCGTATAAACCTCCATATCAAGCCGAGGGAACCAATGAGCACCACAAGATAGAAGGAATCTTCAAGGCCCTCGCCCGCAGCATCAAGATGGCCATACGCCGTGACATTCATCATTTTGAGATTCCTTCCAGCAAGGGATGCATCTGACATAAAAGAAGCATGGATTCCAGGCATTCGCTAAAATCCATGCTTCTTTTTTTATTCTTTACAATCTACAATGTGCTACTGCTTCTTCAGCTGCACTCCCAATTGTAATCCGTCATATTGGCTCAACAACGAACTGGCTGTACTTACTGCCGAATTGGATGACTACTTGCCACAGCTCCTGTGATGGTCTGTGCCAGCGACATCAATTTGTCTGCCTTGAACAGCAGGCTCATGGTATCTCCGGTCAGCCCCTTCGAAACCGTCGCATTCACTTTCAATCCCAGACGAGTTTCATTGTCAGTTCCTTGGTATCCGCATTGTAGCTGTATGTTCCGTTGACTGTTTTTCCTCCCACCACCGAAGTATACGTACTATCGGCATTGAAGGTGTAGGTTGTACCTTCCTTGAAACCCAGCTTCTCCAGTACACCGCTCATCTTATCTTCTACCTGTTTGGCAGCCACTTCACCGCCAGCCTTAGCCAGCAGATTGTCACTCTCAAACTTACAGTCCGGACTCACATAAGCCCACGTTCCTGTCAATGAGGCACTTTCACCCGTTACCTTATTCGCTACCGCATTGGCTACACCTGACAGAATTGATTTCAGGTCCTGAGCCATTCCATTGGCTGTTCCGGCAATACACAATGCCAGCACCAGCACCAGCACACTTCTCCATAAAACACTTTTTTTTTCATCACTCTTCTTATTTTATTTTGGTAGATACTTATTTAACAAGTGGGGCATGCCTTTCATTCGGTCAGCCTCAGCAAGCCTTGAAACTCATGTCAAGACCTTTCACAGAATGCGTCAGTGCACCTACAGAAATGTAATCCACTCCACATTCTGCATAGTCACGCAAGGTGTCGAAGGTAATACCGCCTGATGACTCCAGTTCCACACGACCGCCAACCATTTCTACGGCCTTGCGTGTATTTTCCGGAGTAAAGTTGTCCAGCATGATGCGGTCTACTCCACCCAGGTCGAGCACCTGCTTCAATTCGTCGAAGTTGCGCACTTCAATTTCAATCTTCAGGTCCTTTCCTTTTGCCTTGCAATATTCCTTAGCACGCGTGATTGCCTTGTCAATTCCTCCGGCAAAGTCCACGTGATTGTCTTTCAGCAGAATCATATCGAACAGACCGATACGATGGTTTACTCCTCCACCGATTTTCACCGCCATCTTTTCCAGAATACGCATACCCGGAGTCGTCTTACGTGTATCCAGCACGCGAGTCTTCGTACCTTTCAGGCGTTCTACATATTTGCTGGTCATCGTAGCAATACCGCTCATACGCTGCATGATGTTCAGCATCAGGCGTTCGGTCTGAAGCAAAGACTGAATCTTTCCTTCTACCACCATGGCCACATCGCCCGGTTTCACGTGTGTACCGTCCTGAATGAACACTTCTACCTTCATTTCAGGGTCAAAGCATGGAACACTTCTTTTGCAATTTCAATACCGGCCAGAATACCTTCTTCCTTAATCAGCAGTTTCGACTTGCCCATTGCATCCGCCGGAATGCAAGACAACGTAGTATGGTCACCGTCACCTATATCCTCTGCAAAAGAGAGGTCAATCAGACGGTCAATCAAATCCTTTACAATTTTTTCGTCCATTTTGTTCAAAATATTAAGTGATATTTCAGGAAGCAAAGGTAATTATTATTCATATCTTTGCAAAGGCAACCCGTTTTAATCAAAGTAAAAAAGATATGAAATTTACCCTACTTGTGGTCGGCCGAACGGTCGAAAAGCATTATATCACAGCCATCAATGACTATGTGGAACGTACCAAACACTATGTTTCGTTCGATATGGAGGTGATACCTGAACTGAAGAATACCAAAAGCCTCAGCATGGAGCAGCAAAAGAAAAGGAAGGCGAAGATCCTGAAAGCCTTGCAGCCCGGCGATGTAGTAGTATTGCTCGACGAGCATGGAAAAGAATTCCGCTCCATCGAGTTTGCCAACTGGATAGAGCGGAAAATGCATACCGTAAACAAGCGGCTGGTGTTCATCATCGGCGGACCTTACGGATTCTCTCCTTCCGTCTATCAGGCTGCCCAGGAAAAGATTTCACTTTCCAAAATGACATTTTCGCACCAAATGATACGGCTTATCTTCGTGGAACAGCTTTACCGGGCCATGACCATTCTAAACAACGGCCCTTACCACCACGAATAAACCGGTTATCTCAACCGCAGAATATCGCCTACTTCGGAGCCGGTGAATCTGGCTCCATCTTATTCAACTTATACAGGTTCTTCAAACGGATACCGAATTCTGGAAATAGAGTACATGGAATCACCCTGACGCACCACGTACACAATGTATTCCTTCGTAGCCCGACGGTGTTTTTTCTCCAGGTACACAATTTCCCCTCCCATAAACTGATAGTCCTTGGGAAGCTCGTTGTAAGTACGCAGTTTCTTCTTGCTGATACCCAATTCATCCGACAGTTTTTCAAACGTATCTCCCCTACGGGCGATGATGTACACCATATCATTAGCTAAATACGGCTGATGCGGATTGGGGAATTCTTCTATCCATTCCAAACCTTTCTTGGTATCGTAACGATCCAGGTCGTAGAGCTCAATGATGTTGATCAGACGATCAGCATAACGCGGGTCAGTGGCATAACCTGCCTTCTTCAAGCCACGTGCCCATCCCTTGTAATCCGTAATCTTCAAACGAAACAAAAAGGCATAACGTGCTCCCGTACGCAAGAATTTGGAATGATCACGATACGAATCCTTGGCATGACGATAAGCCCGGAAACATTCATTCGGTGCATCGTCGTCGGCACGTACTGTCCGTCCGTCCCAACTCCGTCCACACTTGATACCGAAATGGTTGTTCGACTTGCGGGCCAGTTCACTTCGTCCGGCTCCTGACTCCAGCAGTCCCTGTGCCAGTGTGATACTGGCCGGAATATGATAACGCTTCATCTCCTCCACTGCAATTTTATGATACTGCCGGATGTAATCTTCGTATGCCTTATTCTTGCGCTGAGCTGCTCCCAAAGAGAGTGCCATCCCTGCCAGACAGCACACCAAAATATATTTTAATGATTTCATGCAGTTCTTCTTTACCGTTTAACGTGCAAAGATAAACGATTCACCACAGAAGCTTACGGGCAAACACTTAAAAATACAGAAAAACAGGGAGAAAAGCATTTTTTTACTTATATTTGTTTACCAACTACAAAAACAAAAGCCATGAAAGAAATCAAACTTGAAATTCGTATCCACTCCTTGCAATACGATGAACTTACCCCACAAGACCGTGAACTGATAGACAAAGCTAAAGAAGCCACCTCACGCAGCTATGCGCCTTACTCCAAATTCTCAGTCGGTGCCGCTGCCTGCTGAAGAACGGGGTGATTGTGACGGGCACGAATCAAGAAAACGCTGCCTACCCATCCGGAACATGTGCCGAACGTACCACACTGTTTTATGCCAATTCCCAGTATCCCGACCAGCCTGTGCAGACACTGGCCATCGCCGCCCGAAGTGAATCCGGCTATCTCGATACACCGATTCCTCCTTGCGGAGCTGCCGGCAGGTGCTATTGGAAACTGAACAGCGCTACCAACAGCCTATGCGATTTTGCTATATGGAGAAAATGCGATTTACGAGATAGACGGAACCAAAGACTTGTTACCCTTATCTTTCGGCGGGGAGTTTTTGAAATAAACTCCCTCACCCTACACATAACGGGCATACTTCCGGTCAGCCGGCGAAGCAGAATCACCAGTCCCCATGATACAAGGAAAGCAACTACCGCAGCAAACGGTATCTGCAATCCGACAGGCACGTGACACATACGGGGTAGGTTTATCTGGGCAAACGAGAGCCTCGAAAGCAACGGGGCTTTCGGGGGGGGCTCGTTCGGATGGGTTGCGCAGGACCGGCAAAATGCCAATACCTACTTGCCGTCGTCCTGCTGCAGGCTGTCCTGTTCGCTGAGGCGCGCCTGCCTGCTGGCCATGCGTGCGGGCTTGTCGGGATCGGGAACGGCCGTGGGCATGGGCTCGTCGACATGACCGCCCCACCAGCCGCCCACAAAGTTGAGCGTGTGGAACACGTTGATCACGGCGCCGGGATCAACGTCGCACACCAACTTGATAATGTCCTGGCTCTCGTAGGTCGAAACAACGGTGTTCAGCAGGTACATCTTTTCGCGGCTGTATCCGCCGACGACCTCGGCGCAGCTAATGCCGTGCTGAAAATGGTTTACGTAGGCAGTCATGACCTCGTCTGCCTTGCGCGTCGTAATCTGCAGCGTCACGCGATCGTAGCGACGATAGAAACTGTCGATGGTCTTGGTCGAAATAAACTGGAACACGATGGAATACGCCGCCTTGTCCCAGCCAAACATAAAGCCAAAGATCGCCAGGATAAAGCAGTTGAAACCAAAGATGACGCCCCAGATGGTCTTGCCCGTGTGGTTGGAAACCCACAGCGCGATAAGTCGGTGCCGCCGGTGGATGCGCCGGATTTAAGTGCGATGGCAGCGCCCAGACCCGAGACCACGCCGCCAAAATGATGAGCATGATCTTGTCGCCCAAAAATGGAGCGAAGTGAAAGACGTTGAGGAACAGCGACGAGAGCACGACCTGCATCATCGAGAAGATGACGAAGCGCTTGCTAATGCCGCTCCAGCATAGGAGCGCCACGGGGATGTTGAGCGCGAGCATACCGAGCGAAATGTCGATGTGAACGCCGCCCAGCGAGGTAACGCGATCGAGCAGGACCGCAACGCCGGTGAGGCCGCTCGGAAGCAGGTCGGCGGGCTGAATGAACGCCTGGATCAGGAATGTCTGGAGGACGGCAGAAATTGTGACCGCCACGGCAGTAATGGCACGGCGGACGATGGTGAGGCGGCCGAGCATGAGCACGCGGTCCGTGAGCTGATCGATGGCGTTCGCCACGTAGGCTCCTTTCGAAGGCAGATGTGGTTGTGGGGCATGCCGCGATTGTAGCATGGAGCGTGCGGGGGCGCTTCAATTCAACCTCCCTCGACAACCAAAACGGGACCAGCAACCCCCACGACCAAAGGGCAAAATTCCAAGTGAGTAGACTTTTTACGATCTGCCGAGCACACCCAAAACCGCCACCCCTGTGACCTGCGGTTTTACAAAGGAAGATATGCATTGTGCTCGGCCTGCGCCAAAAAGTCTACTCACTTAGTCCGAATCGAAGCCAAACGGATCAAAATCTAAACCAAATTGAGCCAGTCCACCGCAAAAAACGTTTGAACCCGTGCTTCTCGCGGCGGATTGACACTACAAAGCGGCCAAAATGTCGGTCAGATTATCGATAACGGCATCGGCTCGCGATTGATCGAGGTTGACACCCTCGTGCGGACGCAGCGCCAGGACGCGGGCGCCGGAGCGCTTACCAGCTCGATGCCCAAAGGCGAATCCTCTATAACCAGGCACTCGGCAGGCTCCACCCCTAGCGCTCCATGGCACGCAGGTAGATCTCGGGGTCGGGCTTAAACGCACTGCACTCGTGACCGCTGATGGTGTAGTCCAACACGTCGGCGATACCGGCAATCTCCACCAGCTCGTCGATCAACTCGCGATAGGACGAGCTCGCGATGGCACACTTCACGCCACGCTCGTGCAGCTTGCGCATCACCGGCTCCGTCTGCTCGTTGAGTAGCTCGGCATACGGAACGGGATGGTCCGGGCTATAAACCTGCTTGTACTCCACGCGCAGGCGCTCGCGCAGCTCAACATCGTCGGGCACCAGTGCCTCCCAAATGGCAGGCTCGTTAGACCCCGAAAGATCGGGGATCTCGTCAAAGTGGAACCCCTTCTCTTCCATAAACGCCACGCGACGACGGTTGTAGAACCACTCGGTATCGACCAGCACTCCGTCCATGTCAAACAGCACTGCCTTGATCATACGCATCTCCTCCCACCTGCCAAAAAGGGACAGGTTTATTTTGGTAGGTTTTATCCGGGGTTTTATGGCGCGACAGACACGCCTTCCCCAGAGCAAAAAAGGGGATGGGGCACAAACCCCATCCCCTCTCAATCAACCCGTAAGGTCTACTTACTTGTGATTAGTAGGAAAGCTTCCACATGTAGCGACGCATGGTCAGCGGGTGCTGACGGGCCTCGGCGATCTGGTTGCCGTACTCGCGCATAACGGCGAGGTGCAGCAGCGGGTTGAAGTAGGTGACGACGCTCGCGGGCACGGCGTCAGCCAGGCCGTAGTCCTTGGAGTCGATCAGAGCGACCTTGGCGCCCATGCGCTTAAGGAAGGTGAGGGCGCGGGCGTCCATCGGACGGGTAGCGCCATCGGACATGAAGAAGACGTAGGGCTTACCCTCGGTGGAAACCTCGAACGGGCCGTGGAAGTACTCGCCGGTGTTGTAGGCGGCGGCGTCGATCCACTGCATCTCGGTGAACAGGAAGGCAGCGTGAGAATAAGCCATCTTCTCGGAGGCACCGGAAGCCATGAAGTAGATCATCTTGTCGTCCTTGAAGTCCTCGGCGAACTTCTTGGCGAGTTTCTTGCAGGACTGAGCGGCGTTCTCGCAGAGCTCGAAGACGTTGGTGAGGCCGGTGATCATGTCCTCGTAGTGGTCATAACCCTCGGTCTGCTGAAGGATCTCGACAGCAAGAGCGATGGCATAGCCAGGCTTCTCGCACTTGGCAGCGAAGTTGGCGTGGAAGCCGTGAACGATGACGTAGTCAGCGTCGACGGTCAGAGCGGAGCCAGCCTTGTTGGTGAGGGAGACGACCGGGCAGTTGTGCTTCTTGGCGGTCTTGTTGGCCTCGACGGTCTCGGGCGTGGAGCCACCGAGGGAGCAGGTGATCACGAAGGTGTGCTCGTTGACCCAGGAAGGCGTGTCGTAGTTGAACTCGTTAGCAGTGAAGATCTGAACGTTCAGCTTGTCCGTGTTGTTGGCCAGGAAGTACTTGGCGGGGTAAAGGTCGGACATGGAGGCACCGCAGCGACGAAAGCGACGCTGTGGATCTCGTGGTTGGACAGGACGTCAGCGACGATCTGCTTAGGGAGGTTAAGGTCGATCTCGTACATCTGACACATTCCTTTCAATTTTTGCGGCGCCACATTGCCGGGCGCTCGCAGGGTTACTGTGGTTTGGACCGAGTCGCCGGCCCGTTGAGGATGCGACAAAGGGACTGTCCCATTGTCGCATTTTGGGGATGGAAGCCTGCCTGGGGTATGGGATGCCAGGCAGCCCCCGGGGGAAAGCGGTTAGGCGCTTAGTCGCGACTAGGCCAGGATGCCGACCGCGGAGAGGGCGATGCCGCCCACAATGGCGATCACGAGAAGCAACCGGTGTTGACGTTCTTCTTGATGAGCCAGTACATAAGGCCGGTGAGGCCAAGGGAGATCATCTGGGGCATCATGCCGTCCAGGATGTCCTGGATAACGACGGTGCCGTCAGCGAACTGCAGCGGGGTGGTGGCGCCGATCAGCGTGGCGATCATGCCGCCCACGGACATAAGACCCACGATGCCGCAGACATACATGAGCTTCTCCATGAGGTCGCCGCCCTGAAGCTTGCTCAGGTACTCGTGGCCGCCCTGATAGCCCATCTTGGCTGCGAACCAAGTAATCAGCACGGAGGGGACGATGGAGATGAGAAGGGCCAGGATCGGGCCCATGATGGAGCCTGCTGAGCCAGCTGAACGCCCAAGCCAAAGGCGATAACGCGGATGGTGCCCTGGAAGAAGGAGTCACCGATGCCGGAAAGCGGGCCCATAAGGGAGGTCTTGACAGCGTTAATCGAATCGGGGTTGAAGTTCTCGGGATCCTTGGCGTACTCCTCCTCCATGGAGCGGCGAGGCCCAGGATGAAAGCGCTCGTCTGCGGGGTGCAGTTGTAGAACGCCATGTGACGGTGGTAAGCCTCTTTCTTAGCAGCAAGCTGCTTGGGGTCGACTCGTCCGGATAGAGGCGATCGAGCGTGGGAACCATACCGTAGAG
>ENA-OQCS01001710-OQCS01001710.1-human-gut-metagenome-genome-assembly--contig:-NODE-1710-length-10710-cov-2.622886_pt1 | contig 10710 bp, 12 predicted proteins | sample MGYA00242757_ERZ504575 | MGnify/ENA primary metagenome ERZ504575 (study PRJEB26092, sample SAMD00036297) | human gut metagenome | host: Homo sapiens | study: EMG produced TPA metagenomics assembly of... | reverse complement strand
GACAGATGCGGCAATGAAACAGGGTGCTCATGCAGGTAACCTTGTAAAAGCCATTGCAGGTCTTATTGGCGGTGGCGGCGGCGGTCGCCCGAATATGGCGCAGGCTGGTGGAAAGAACCCGGCAGGAATCCAGGAAGCACTGAAAAAAGCAGCAGAAGCACTGGAAGGACAACTTCTTAAAAAAATGAAAAAAATCAGTTGACGTTCCGGAAAATATGTTATAATTCTTTGTAGTGCAATAAAAATACCCGAACAGTCGTATGATGCACAATACCAGGCTGGAGGGAGGTTAGGTGTGAGACTATGTCAAATGTAATCGTTAAAGAAAACGAGACGTTAGACAGCGCTTTACGCAGATTTAAAAGAAATTGCGCAAAAGCTGGAATCCAGCAGGAGATTCGTAAAAGAGAACATTACGAAAACCAAGCGTAAGACGTAAGAAAAAATCTGAAGCTGCTAGAAAACGTAAATATAATTAATAAGTGCACTTAAACAGGATGCCGACGGCATCCTGTTTTTCGTTATGGAAGAAAGAATCTGATTAAATTATATAGCGCCCAAAATGAATAAAACAAGATGTTTTTCTTTCAAAATAGGATATATTATATGTAATAAAGGCAAAAAATTGAAATTTTACGTTGACAATCTTTCATTTTCCTTTTAAAATGTACGAGTAGAAAAAATTCTATGTCGGATATGATCCGTAAATTCATTCAGGAGGTAATTTGAGATGTCATACGTTGATGAGGTAATTGATTTAGTTGTGAAGAAAAACCCGGCAGAACCGGAATTCCATCAGGCAGTAAAAGAGGTTCTTGAATCTCTTCGTGTTGTAATTGAAGCAAATGAGGAAAAGTTCCGTAAAGAAGCTCTTCTTGAAAGACTCGTCGAACCTGAAAGACAGATTAAGTTCCGTGTTCCGTGGGTAGATGACAACGGACAGGTTCAGGTTAATACAGGATACCGCGTACAGTTCAACAGTGCAATAGGACCGTATAAAGGCGGACTTCGCCTTCATCCTTCAGTAAATCTTGGTATCATTAAGTTCCTCGGATTTGAACAGATATTTAAAAATTCCCTTACAGGACTTCCGATCGGAGGCGGTAAAGGCGGATGTGATTTTGATCCAAAGGGCAAATCGACAGAGAAGTTATGGCATTTTGTCAGAGTTTTATGACAGAACTCTGTAAATATATCGGCGCAGATACAGACGTTCCGGCAGGAGATATCGGAACAGGCGCAAGAGAGATCGGATATATGTTCGGTCAATATAAGAGAATCCGCGCGTTTACGAAGGCGTTCTTACAGGAAAAGGCTTAAGTTACGGCGGTTCTCTTGCAAGAAAAGAAGCGACAGGATATGGTCTGTTATACCTGACACAGGAGATGCTTAAGATCAACGGAAAAGAACTGGCAGGAAAGACAGTTGCAGTTTCAGGTTCAGGTAATGTTGCAATTTATGCGACGGAAAAAGCACAGGAACTTGGAGCAAAAGTAGTGACAGTAAGTGATTCTACAGGATGGGTATATGATCCGGAAGGAATTGATCTTGCAGCATTGAAAGAAATTAAAGAAGTAAATCGTGCAAGACTGACAGAGTATAAAAATATCGTCCGAAATTCCGAATATCACGAAGGAAAAGGAGTATGGTCTGTGAAAGTTGATATCGCTCTTCCATGCGCAACACAGAATGAACTTCATCTTGAAGATGCAGAAATGCTTGTTGCAAACGGATGTATGGCAGTTGCAGAAGGCGCTAATATGCCGACTACGATGGAAGCAACAGAATACCTTCAGGAGAACGGAGTCCTCTTCGCACCGGGAAAAGCAGCAAATGCAGGCGGTGTCGCAACATCTGCTCTGGAAATGTCCCAGAACAGCGAGCGCTTAAGCTGGACATTTGAAGAAGTAGATGCGAAACTGCAGTCGATCATGGTAAATATCTGCCATAACATGGCTGATGCAGCTGAAAAATACGGATTTAAAGGTAACTATGTAGTAGGAGCCAACATTGCCGGATTTGAGAAAGTTGCAGATGCAATGACAGCGCAGGGAGTATGTTAATATAGGAAATAAGATATTTTCATTTTTTATTCGTTTAGAACATGCTGCCAGGAAAGTAAAAGCTTTGATCGATAGTTTGTGAAAAAACTGTTAATTTAAGAAAAGGCGTTGACACATACTTTTATTTCAGATATATTACTGTTTAGTAAAAGGGAGTAACTGGCGCTTGTTAAAAGCGTTTGCGATGTCGTCAGTACGATGCATATGCATCCGTATCGTGATTAAACAGTGAGACTTTTATTGCATTACATAATTAGTGTGCAATAGGAGTCTCTTTTTTATTGTATGAGAAATATTACTTCTTATAGGATGAAAAAAGCTCCGTGCATAATGCACACTCATATAATCTTAAGGAGGAAAACAGATGAAAACATTTTATCAAATGTCCGGAGAGGATACGATGAAGCAGTTAAACGGCTCTGCCGAACCGCTTACTGAATCGCAGGTGAAAGAGCATCAGGAAAAATACGGTCGGAATGAGCTTGTGGAGGGCAAGAAAAAGACGGTGCTTCAGATCTTTCTTGAACAGTACAAGGACTTTCTTGTTATCATCCTGATCATTGCGGCTATTGCATCGGGATTTATGGGAGATGTGGAAAGTACGGCGGTTATTTTAATCGTAATCACAATGAATGCAATACTGGGAACAGTTCAGACTGTGAAAGCAGAACAATCTCTTGCCAGCCTGAAAAAAACTTTCCGGTCCGGAAGCAAAAGTGCTGAGAAACGGAACAGTTATCCCGATTCCGTCTTCGGAAGTAACAGTCGGTGATATTGTAATGTTGGATGCAGGAGATTACATTCCTGCCGACGGACGTCTTTTGGAAAGCGCCAGCCTGAAAGTTGATGAGAGCGCTTTGACAGGAGAAAGTCTTGGAGTAGAAAAGTCTGTAGATATTATAAATGAAGAAGAGGTTCCGCTTGGCGATAGATTGAATATGGTTTATTCAGGAAGCTTTGTCACATATGGAAGGGGATCTTTTGTTGTAACCGGAATCGGGATGGAGACAGAAGTCGGAAAAATCGCAAGTCTGTTAAAGACAACTTCCGAGAAAAAGACGCCGCTTCAGATCAATCTGGATCAGTTTGGTCAAAAGTTGTCGATCTTGATCCTTGTATTCTGTGGTATTTTATTCGGAATCAATATTTTGCGAGGCGATAAGATCGTGATGCCTTTCTTTTTGCAGTAGCCCTTGCAGTGGCGGCAATTCCGGAAGCGCTTAGTTCTATTGTTACAATCGTACTTTCTTTTGGTACGCAGAAGATGGCGAAAGAACATGCGATCATGCGTAAACTTCAGGCAGTGGAAGGACTCGGAAGCGTATCGATCATTTGTTCTGATAAAACAGGAACGCTGACACAGAACAAAATGACAGTAGAAGATTATTATGTTGATGAGCTTTGCATTAAAGCAGAAGATATAGATTTGAATGACCCTTCCCAGAGCAGGCTGTTGATCGGAAGTATGTTATGCAACGATTCTAAAAATACAGACGGCGTAGAAATCGGAGATCCGACAGAAACAGCTTTGATCAATCTTGGAAGTAAGCTTGGACTTGATCCGGAAGAAATAAGAACGAAATATCCTCGTGAGAGTGAAAATCCTTTTGACAGCGATCGTAAGTTAATGTCAACAAAGCATACGATTGAAAATGTTCCTACGATGATCGTAAAAGGTGCGGTCGATGTGTTGCTGACTCGTATGGATCAGATACAGATCGGTTCTGAAGTGCGTCCGATGACGGAGCAGGACAGAAAAAATATCGAAGAACAAAATCAGGCATTTTCAAGACAGGGACTCCGTGTTCTTGCTTTTGCATATAAAACAGTGTCAGACGAGTTGGAATTGACTTTGGAAGACGAATATAATCTTACGTTTATCGGCTTGATCGCAATGATGGATCCTCCGCGTGAAGAATCCAAAGCTGCTGTAGCGGAATGTAAGAAGGCGGGTATTCGTCCGATTATGATCACGGGAGATCATAAAGTGACGGCTGCGGCGATTGCGAAAAGAATCGGTATTTTGGAAGATGAGTCTGAAGCATGTGAAGGTGCGGAGATTGATAAACTTTCCGATGAAGAATTGAAAGATTTTGTAGAGGGAATTTCCGTATATGCCGTGTTTCTCCGGAACATAAAATCCGTATTGTACGTGCATGGCAGGAAAAGGGAAATATTGTATCTATGACAGGTGACGGAGTAAACGATGCGCCGGCGCTGAAACAGGCGGATATTGGTGTTGCAATGGGAATCACCGGAAGTGAAGTATCGAAAGATGCAGCGGCGATGGTATTGACAGATGATAACTTTGCAACGATCGTAAAAGCGGTAGAAAACGGAAGAAATATTTACCGGAACATTAAAAACTCCATCCAGTTTTTGCTTTCGGGAAACTTTGGCGCGATTCTCGCTGTGCTCTACGCTTCTATCGCAGGTCTTCCGGTTCCGTTCGCACCTGTGCATTTGTTGTTTATTAACTTGTTGACAGACAGCCTTCCGGCAATAGCACTCGGACTTGAACCTCACTCTAAAGAAGTGATGGAAGAAAAACCAAGACCGATGAACGAGTCGATCCTTACAAAAGATTTTATGCTGAAAATCGGAACAGAAGGACTGTCAATCGGAATCACAACAATGATCGCATTTTTGATCGGATATAAAGGCGGTAATGCATTGCTTGGAAGTACAATGGCATTTGCGACACTGTGCTCTGCAAGATTGTTCCATGGATTTAACTGCAAATCAGACAGACCTGTTGTATTTACAAGCAAGCTTTTAAATAATATTTATTTGATAGGTGCATTTGTTGTAGGTCTGGCATTAGTGACAATGGTTGTTATGATTCCGGGACTTCACAGTATTTTTAAAGTACAGACGTTGAATTTTGACGCAGCTTTGATCGTATACGGCCTTGCGGCAGTGAATATTCCGATCATCCAGATTTTGAAAGCAATCCGTCTGGCGCTGAAGAAAAAAGAAAAATAAAGCTCTCTTTAAAAGATTGGTTTAACAGAAGAGAAGCAGAGGGATACAGAAAGGAGGACTTTTATGAAACAAGTACAAAAACCAAGAAAGCCATTGATCGTATATTATCTGATAGCGATTGCGGTGCTGATCCTTTTTAACTCCTTTGTATTCCCTGCCATTGTAGGGGGAAATGTTGAGGAAGTTGATTACGGCACGTTCCTTACGATGGTAGAAAACAAAGAAGTATCGAAAGTACAGCTCGAAGGCGAAAGCATTTATTTTACAGATAAAAGTGAAGATTCCAGACAGTATGAAACTACGAGGTTTGATGACCCGGATCTTGTAAACCGTTTGGAAAAAGCAGGATGTAAGTTCGGAAGAGTTGCGGATCGACAGATGAGTCCGTTTTTAAGTATGCTCTTATCAATCGTGATTCCGATGATCATTTCATTCTCCTCGGACAGTTTTTGTCACGTCAACTCATGAAAAAGATGGGCGGAGCGGCAGGCGGAAACCAGTTTATGCAGTTTGGAAAGAGCAATGCAAAAGTATATGTGCAGTCTACGACGGGTATTACGTTTAACGATGTGGCAGGTGAAGATGAAGCAAAAGAACTTTTGACAGAGATTGTTGATTTCCTTCATAATCCTCAGAAATATCAGGAAATCGGCGCCGTATGTCCGAAAGGCGCCCTCCTTGTGGGGCCTCCGGGAACAGGAAAGACGCTTCTTGCAAAAGCCGTTGCAGGGGAAGCGGGAGTTCCGTTTTTCTCTATTTCGGGTTCGGAATTTGTAGAAATGTTTGTCGGCATGGGAGCTTCAAAAGTGCGTGATCTGTTTAAACAGGCAAATGAGAAAGCCCCTTGTATTGTATTTATCGATGAGATCGATACGATCGGCAAGAAACGTGACAGCCACGGAATGGCAGGAAATGATGAACGGGAGCAAACATTGAATCAGCTCCTTACAGAAATGGACGGTTTTGATGCGTCGAAAGGTGTTGTAATACTTGCGGCAACAAACCGACCGGACACATTGGATCCGGCGCTTTTGCGCCCGGGACGTTTTGACCGGAGAATCCCTGTAGAACTTCCCGATCTTAAAGGGCGTGAAGAAATACTGAAAGTGCATGCACGAAAAATAAAAACTCGGGGATAATGTGGATTTTAATGCGATTGCAAGAGCAGCTTCGGGAGCATCAGGAGCGGAGTTGGCAAATATGGTGAATGAGGCGGCTCTTCGGGCTGTCCGTGAAAACAGAAAATTTGTTGTGCAGTCGGATCTAGAGGAAGTATTGAAGTTGTGATCGCGGGATACCAAAAGAAAAACCGTGTTCTTTCGACGAAAGAGAAACTGATCGTCGCATATCATGAGATCGGTCATGCTTTGGTGGCGGCATTACAGACACATTCGGCTCCGGTGACAAAAATTACGATCATTCCCAGAACTTCGGGTGCGCTCGGATATACGATGCAGGTAGAAGAAGAGGAACGTAATCTGATGACTGAAGAAGAACTTAAAAATAAAATTGCGACATTGACAGGAGGAAGATGCGCGGAGGAGCTTGTATTCGGCTCAGTGACAACAGGAGCGTCAAATGATATTGAACAGGCGACGAAGCTTTCCAGGGCAATGATCACCAGATATGGTATGAGCAGCCGATTTGGAATGGTTGCTCTTGAGACGCAGTCAAATCCGTACCTCGGAGGCGACAGCAGTTTAAGTTGTTCTCCTGAGACAGCGGCAACTATTGACGATATGGTTGTAGATATGGTAAAACAGTCTTATGAGAAGGCGCGAAAGCTGTTGAAAGATAATCAGGGGAAATTGCATGAACTTGCCAAATATTTGTATGAGAAAGAAACAATCACAGGGGACGAATTTATGCGGATCTTGTCACAGAAAGAACTTCTTCAGATGGAGAGACTGCATCAGGCGCAGAGTTTGCGGCAGATGGCAGACAGATTTTAGAGGAAGAAAAAGCATCAGACAAAGAAGTGCATATTTCTGAGGAATAAAGATTATCTGTTAAAATTAAAAAATTGCAGGCGATAGCGTCGCTGTACAGAAAGAACCGTTTACGGTCTGTACATCGACGCTACCCTTGTACAACGGTATGAATAGAAAATAAAAAAGAACAGCAATAAGAAGTTAGACACAAAAGAAGAGACAGAGGTGAAAAGCTGTATGGCAAGAAGAAAAAAATTGCAGGTAGAAGAAAAAAAGGAACGACGGCTCCCGACAACAAGATATAATCCCGAATATAAAAAGGGACTGACAAGTCAGCAAGTTCAGGAACACCGGCTGCACGGTTGGACGAACAAGGCGGTTGAACCTCCGTCAAAGACGACGAAAGAGATTGTTCATGAAAATGTATTTACTTATTTCAACTTAATCTTTGTCGTGCTTGCAGTATTGCTCTGTCTTGTGGGATCTTTCAGAGATTTGACATTTCTTCCGGTTATTATTGCAAATACATTGATTGGAATTATTCAGGAGATTAGAGCAAAACAAGTACTGGATAAGCTGACTATGTTGAATGCGCCCCGCGCCTCTGTTGTCCGAGACGGAAAAAGAACGGTGATCAATGCCGAAGATCTTGTCGTAGATGATATCGTAATTTTTAAAGCCGGCGATCAGGTGTGTGCCGATGCGGAAGTATCTGCCGGAGAAGTTCAGGTGAATGAATCGCTTTTGACAGGTGAAGCCGATGAGATTACAAAACGTAAAGGCGATAAACTGATGTCAGGCAGCTTTATTGTTTCCGGACAATGTCACGCGCGGCTTGATAAAGTAGGAGAGGATTCATATATATCGAAATTGACATTGCAGGCAAAAGCGATGCAGTCAAAAGAACAGTCGGAAATGATTCGTTCGCTTGATAAGCTTGTTAAATGTGTAGGAGTAGCTATTATCCCGATCGGAATCGTTCTTTTTTCACAGGCATTTTTCATTCAACATGATGGATTTAGAGAAAGCGTGACATCTATGATCGCGGCGGTGATCGGAATGATTCCGGAAGGATTGTATCTTCTTGCAAGTGTGGCGCTTGCGGTGAGTTCAATTCGTCTTGCACAGAAAAAAGTGCTTTTGCATGATATGAAATGTATTGAAACGCTTGCCCGTGTAGACGTGCTTTGTGTGGATAAGACAGGAACGATTACGGAAAATACAATGAAAGTCCAAAAGCTGATCAAGACGGATGAGTACGATGAAAAAGAAAAGGGCGGGTTATCTTGCTTGTCGGAGATTTTGCGGCAGCTATGACAAATGATAATATTACGATGGCTGCCCTAAAAGAATATTTTACAAAAGCATCAGGAAAGAAGGTTTTGTCAAAAACAGGATTTTCTTCCGCAACAAAATACAGCAGCGTTACATTTGAAGACGGAGCTTATGTGCTCGGAGCGCCGGAATTTGTTTTAAAAGAAAAGTATGACGATTATGCGGAAGAGATCACAGAATATGCATCTACAGGATCCAGAGTTCTTGCTTTTGGAATTTATGACGGAGAGGTTGACGGAAAACCTCTGACACATGGCATTCTTCCGTTTGGCTTTGTTTTACTTGCCAATCCTATACGAGAAGCTGCAAAAGAGACGTTTGAGTATTTCGCAGAACAAGGCGTAGAAGTAAAGGTTATCTCAGGGATAATCCGGTTACTGTTTCCAATGTTGCAAAGCAGGCCGGAATTAAAAATGCAGACAGATATGTAGATGCGTCAGAGTTTGAAGATGAACAGTCCATGAGGAAAGCGCTTCTGAATAATACGGTTTTCGGTCGGGTTACGCCGAGTCAGAAACGGAAGTTTGTCCGTATTTTAAAAGAGGCAGGACATACGGTAGCAATGACGGGAGACGGGGTTAATGATGTGCTTGCCTTGAAAGATGCCGACTGCAGTATTGCCATGGCATCGGGAAGCGACGCTGCGGCACAGGCATCTCAGCTTGTTTTGCTGGAGTCAGATTTTTCATGTATGCCGGAAGTTGTGTTGGAAGGAAGGCGGGTTGTAAATAATATTCAGAGATCGGCAAGTTTATTTCTTGTGAAGAATATTTTCTCATTTTTGCTAAGCGTTGCGTCTGTCGTGTTTATGTTTACTTATCCGTTGGAGCCGTCTCAAGTATCATTGATCAGTATGTTTACAATCGGTGTTCCTGCATTCTTCCTTGCTCTGGAACCGAATAAAAATATGATCAAAGGACATTTCCTTACAAATGTGCTATTAAAAGCGCTTCCTGCTGCGTTGACAGATGCTCTTGCAGTTGCGGCTCTTGTCATATTTGGAAGAACATTTGACGTAAGCTCTACGGATATATCAACGGCGGCAACGATGCTTTTGGCGATCGTAGGATTTATGATCTTATATAAGATCAGCGCGCCGATGAATAAAATACGGTTTAGTATTGTAAGCGGATGTATTGCAGGATTATTGTTCTGCAGCATCTTCCTAAAAGATCTGTTCGCTATTACAAGTATGACAAAAGAATGTATTATGCTCTTTGTAGTATTTGCGATTGCTACAGAACCGGTGCTTCGTTATTTGACAACACTTGTCGAAAAAGTGAAATATTACTATCTGAAGCTGCGAGGCAAAAATCTGTCTTCAGATGATACATAATATTTTCAAGAATAAGAAAGATACGGAAAATGAATGGATATTAGGAGCAAAGCAGCTTAAAAATGAATGATGCCGATTAAGGAGGAATAGAAATATACAACCGGAAAATAGAATAGAGATAGAGTAAGAGATATAGTAAAAAATATAGTAAAAAGTATAAGCAGAAAAACAAAGAGAGATGAAATGAAAAGGAGAAGGGGAAATGGCAGAAAAATTGAAAGTATTGATTTTGAACGGAAGTCCTAGAACAGAGGGCAACACGACGATCGCGATCCACGAGATGGAACATGTTTTTGAAGAAAACGGCGTGGAATATGAGACGATCCAAGTTGGGAAAATGGATATCAGAGGATGTGCGGCATGCGGAACATGTTATAAAAACGGAAGTGTATGTTTGATGATATCGTGAATGAGCTTGCACCGAAATTCGAGGCTGCAGACGGTATGGTTATTGCAAGTCCTGTCTTTTATGCATCTGCAAATGCGACGCTGATCGCCTGTCTTGACCGGTTATTTTACAGTACTAAATTCGATAAGACGATGAAAGTCGGAGCAAGTGTCGTATGTGCAAGAAGAGGCGGATGTTCTGCAACATTTGATGAGTTAAATAAATATTTTTACAATTTCAGATATGCCGATCGCATCGGGACAATACTGGAACTGTATTCATGGAAGAAAGGTCGGAGAGGCGGCGCTTGATGAAGAAGGGAAACAGACAATGCGCGGTGTTGCGAGAAATATGGTCTTTCTAATGAAGAGTATCGCGCTTGGAAAGGAAGCGTTCGGTCTTCCTGAAAAAGAGAAAAAGGTTTATACGAGTTTTATTAATCCGTGAGTTTTCAAGACTTGGATCAATACAAAAAGTGTTGCGAATCTTTAATTCAGAGAAACAGGTTACAGAGAAACTGCTGTCAAAATGACGGCAGTTTCTTTTTGTATCAAGAAAACCACGCGATAGTCGCGTGGTTCCGTGAAAGCTTTAGCGGTGTATTCAGAAATAAAAACTCCTAATGTGTATAATAAAAACGTGACCTGCCAGTTACGTAAATAAAAACACATT
>ENA-OQCS01001709-OQCS01001709.1-human-gut-metagenome-genome-assembly--contig:-NODE-1709-length-10711-cov-1.558012_pt1 | contig 10711 bp, 18 predicted proteins | sample MGYA00242757_ERZ504575 | MGnify/ENA primary metagenome ERZ504575 (study PRJEB26092, sample SAMD00036297) | human gut metagenome | host: Homo sapiens | study: EMG produced TPA metagenomics assembly of... | reverse complement strand
TGAAATACGTAAATTCATAAAAATCCTTGACTTAGAAAAAAGTACTTATTATTTATTAAGATTGATTATAATAAGGTGAGTAATGGTGAAGGGAATCGTGATGTCAATAGATTAGGAATTGATTTAGGAACAGCAAGTATCCTCGTTTATGTGAAAGGAAAGGGAGTTGTACTGAAAGAACCTTCAGTCGTTGCCTTTGACAGAGATACCAATATGATAAAAGCAATCGGTGAAGAAGCAAGGCTGATGCTTGGAAGGACACCGGGGAACATTGTTGCAGTAAGACCTCTCAGACAGGGCGTTATTTCCGATTACATTGTCACAGAAAAAATGATCAAATATTTTGTTCAGAAAGCACTGGGAAAGCGTACATTTAAGAAGCCGAATATCAGTATCTGTGTGCCAAGTGGTGTTACAGAGGTTGAAAAAAAGGCGGTAGAAGAGGCTGCTTTTGCAGCCGGTGCGCGGGAAGTACATTTGATTGAGGAACCGGTTGCAGCGGCAATCGGAGCCGGAATAGATATTTCAAAACCATGCGGCAACATGATCGTGGATATCGGTGGTGGTACATCCGACATTGCGGTGATTTCCCTTGGAGGAACTGTTGTGAATACATCATTAAAAGTTGCAGGTGATGATTTTGATGAAGCAATCGTCCGTTATGTCCGGAAAAAGCACAATCTGCTGATCGGAGACAGGACAGCAGAAGATATCAAGATCAAGATCGGAACGACATATCCTCTTGTAGAAGATGAATCAATGGAAGTAAGGGGCGGAACCTGGTAACAGGATTGCCAAAGACGGTCACGGTAACGGCTTCTGAGACCGAAGAAGCACTGCATGAGACTACAAGTCAGATCGTCGAAGCGGTCATTGGGGTTCTGGAGAGAACACCGCCGGAACTTTCCGCGGATATTCTGGATCGTGGAATTGTACTGACAGGTGGAGGTGCGCTGCTTCGCGGGCTGGAAGAACTGATCGAAGAAAGGACAGGCATTAATACGATGACAGCGGAAGACCCGATGAAGGTTGTTGCAATCGGTACCGGTCAGTATGTGGAGTTTATGAACGGAAAAAAAGATTTCTAGTGATAAGCACATGAGAAGGCTGTTTCTGTAGAGAGACAGCCTTTTTAAAAAGGAAAAAAGTATGGAAACAGTAAAAGGTTACGTAGAACACATTGTATTTCGCAATGAAGACAATGGATATACCGTATTTAATTTGAATAATGATGATGGCGATCTGACCTGTGTCGGAAACTTTAACTATTTATCAGAGGGAGAGCTGATTGAGGTGAACGGAGAATATGTGGTTCACAGTGTATACGGAACACAGCTCCGAGTGCTGAATTATGAGATCAAAGCACCGGAAGATCTGCTTTCGATTGAACGCTATCTGGGATCAGGGGCAATCAAAGGGGTTGGTGCATCTCTTGCCGGCAGGATTGTGAAAAAATTCAGGGAAGACACCTTCCGTATCATCGAAGAAGAACCAGAAAGACTTGCGGAGGTGCGTGGATCAGCGAACGTATGGCAAGAGAGATCGCTGTACAGGTAGAAGAGAAAAAAGATATGCGGAAGGCAATGATCTATCTTCAGAAATTTGGGATTTCGACGACACTTGCAGCAAAGATTTATCAGTTTTACGGTCCGAAGACCTATCAGGTACTGGAAGGAATCCATACCAGCTTGCAGATCAGATTCAGGGGATCGGATTTAAGATCGCTGATGAAATCGCAACGAAGATCGGCATCCATTCAGACTCGGATTTCCGTATCCGGAGTGGTATTTTTTATACCTTACAGCAGAGTGTTGCCGAAGGGCATGTCTATCTGACAAAGGACGTGTTGCTTCGCCGGGCATCTGACTTTTGGAAGTGGAGATCAAGGATATTGAGAAATACCTGATGGATCTGTCGATGGAAAAGAAAATCGTACTCAAAGAATCTGAAGAAGGTTTGCGGGTATACGTGTCCCACTTCTATTATCTGGAACTCAATACTGCGAAAATGCTGCATGATCTGAATCTGGAATATGAAGAAGCCAATGTAGTGATCGAAAAAAAGATCCATCAGATTGAAAAAGAAGCCGAAATGCAGCTTGACGAGAAGCAGGAAAATGCGGTCATGGCGGCTGTGCGGAATGGAATTATGATTCTAACAGGAGGTCCCGGAACCGGAAAAACGACAACAATCAATGCCATGATCGAATATTTTCACGGTGAGAATATGGAAATTATGTTGGCGGCACCAACCGGGCGTGCCGCAAAAAGAATGACAGAGGCAACCGGATGGGAAGCGCAGACGATCCACCGGCTTCTGGAGGTGAACGGTAATCCGGAGGTGGATGAGAACCCGAACCGGAACGGATTTGCAAGAAATGCAGACAATCCACTGGAAACCGACGTGATCATCATCGATGAGATGTCTATGGTAGACTTGTCTCTGATGAATGCACTTCTTACCGCAATTGTACCGGGGACAAGGCTGATCCTGGTAGGGGACTGTAACCAGCTCCCATCAGTAGGCCCGGGAAGTATTTTGAAGGATCTTATCGCATCGGAATGTTTTCCGGTTGTCATGCTGACCCGGATTTTCCGACAGGCACAGGAGAGTGATATTGTGGTAAATGCACATAAGATCAACCGGGGAGAACCGGTCCTTTTGGATAATAAGAGCCGGGATTTCTTCTTCTTGAAAAGACAGGATCCGAATGTGATCATCAGTGTTCTGCTGACACTGATCCAGAAGAAGCTTCCCAAATATGTCAATGCAAAACCATATGATATCCAGGTACTCACACCGATGCGGAAAGGACTGTTGGGAGTGGAAAGACTGAACAGTATTTTGCAGCAGTATTTGAATCCACCGGAGCCGGGAAAAGCGGAAAAAGAATATGGCGATCACAAATTCCGCGTGGGCGACAAGGTGATGCAGATCAAGAATAACTATCAGCTTGAATGGGAGATCACAACCAAGTATGGACTGACGGTGGATAAAGGAATGGGAATTTTCAATGGCGATATGGGAATTGTCACCGAGATCAATACATATACTGAAACACTGGAAGTCGAATACGAATGAAAAAAGAAAGGTAAAGTATCCGTTTGAATTGCTGGAAGAACTGGAGCTCGCCTATGCGATCACCATTCACAAGTCGCAGGGAAGCGAATATCCGGCGGTTGTCATCCCGCTTCTGAGCGGACCGAGACAGCTGTTTCACAGAAATCTTCTTTATACGGCGATCACAAGAGCCAGAAAATGTGTGACAATTGTCGGAAATGACCAGACCTTCCAGGAGATGATCCGGAATACCAATGAACACAACCGGAATACCAGTCTGGCAGAACGGATCCGGGAGTCTGCGGATAGTTATACAGAAAATGTAGAAAATCAAATCCGAAAAGCGGATGGAAAACTTAAAAAAAGGTCAAAGAAACAATTCTGGAACTAATTTATCCCTCAAAATGTCCGTTTTGTGGAGAAATTGTAAGTGCAGGAAAAAAACATTCTACGGAACACAATGGAATCTGCAAGGCGTGTCGTGAAAAACTTCCTTATATTGGTGAAGTAAGATGCATGTGCTGTGGAAAGCCTTTGACAGATCCGGCAGAAGAATATTGTTATGACTGCACCAGGCAGAAGCATTTTTTGTCGATGGAAGAAGCCTCTGGGTACATAAAGATGCAGTGGAAAATGCAGTTTATGCAATGAAATATCAGAACCGGAGGATTTACGGACAGACGTTCGGAAAAGAAATGGCAGAGCATTTTCTTTCTTATCTATGGGAAAGAAAGATCACATTGATTGTGCCGGTTCCGTTGCATTCACGGCGAAAAAGAAAGCGGGGATTTAATCAGGCAGAAAATTGTGAGCAAAGGTATTATCAGAAAATACCGGAATTGCCATGGATGCAGGTGCTGTTAAGAGAATTAAGGCGACCAGTCCTCAGAAAGAGCTGGGCGATAAAGGGAGAAAACGAAATATCAGGGGAGCATTTGCAGTTCAGAAAAATGTAAAAGGAGAAAATATCGTTTTGATCGACGACATTTATACGACAGGAAGTACCTTAGACGAGGCGGCGAGAGTGCTGAAAAAGGCAGGAGCCGAAAATGTATACTTTTTGACGGTAAGTATTGGACAAGGAATCTGATATTTGTTATACTGAAAGTAATGCATATACGAATAAAACGTATGAGGTGACAAAATGTTAAATGAAAGCAAAGTTAAGCTGATGACAAGGATGGCGATGTACGAAAGCAAACAGGGAGAGGAAGATTTTAAGATCAGTTCTTATTATAAGAAAGATTACCGGAGCTTTCACACCATTGCTACGATCATATGGGTCACGGTCGGCTACGCTGTTGCAGTGGGAATCGGAGTTATTGCTTTTCTGGATGAACTGATGGGAAATCTGAATATGCAGTTTCTTGTGATGCTTGCGGCAGCTGTGATAATTGGATATCTGGTACTTGTTATTTTTTATGGAATCGTTGCTTCCCATTTTTACGGAACCAAACATGAAAAGCAAGAAAGCGTGTGAAACAATTCAATCACGATCTTACAAGACTGAACAGAATGTATGAAAGGGAGAAACGATAATGAATGATCTGATAGTATGGAGAGACAAATTACAGGAATTATACGCGACGAAATCAATCTATATTGATAAAGCTGTGCAGTTTGTTCTGGCACTGGTCACATTTCTTATGATCAACCAGAATATCGGACTGATGAAAGCGGTGGCGACACCGGTTGTAGCTGTGGCGCTGGCAGTGATCTGCACCTTTCTTCCACCGGTTGTAACGGCATATGTGGCGGCAGGACTTGTAATCGTGCATCTGTTCAAACTGTCTGTGGGAGTGGCAGCAGCAGCGGCACTGATCTTTGTGGTAATGTTTATCTTTTACTGCAGATTCACTCCGAAAAAGGCACTTCTTCTGCTGGTCACACCAGTAGCATTTATGCTTCATATTCCGTATGTAGTGCCGGTTGCCTGTGCGCTTGTACTTGGGCCGATTTCAGCAGTACCGGTTGTATTTGGAACGATCATTTACTATATGATCGAATGTGTGAGAACTTCGGCAACAGCGATCACCAGTACGGATGGAATTACCAGGCAGATTTCGCTGTTTGTGAAGACGGTATTCCAGGATAAGACTCTGTGGATCACTGTGATCGCATTTATTATCTCTATTTTTGTGGTATATACAGTGCGCCGACTTTCGGTAGATCATGCGTGGAAGATCGCAGCAGCATCCGGTGCGGTTGTGAATATTGTTGTAATTGTGATCGGAGATATTGTATTCGATATACATACCTCTTACAACATGCTGATCATTGGAAATATTGCAGCAGTCGTGATTGGTTTTATCATGGAATTTTTCCTGTTTTCAGTGGATTATTCCAGAACAGAACGCCTTCAGTTTGAGGATGATGAATATTACTATTATGTAAAAGCCATCCCTAAGATTTCGGTGACAGCTCCGGAGAAGACGGTCAAACATATCAATGAGCGGAAAGAAACTGGCGAGATTGCAGGAGCAGGGCCGGAGAGAAGACCGAGACCGAAGAGTGGGCAGACGGAAAAACCGGCAGTACGCAAAAAAAAGGCGGCTTCTAAGGTAAAACGTCCAAAGAGTCCGGCAGTTCAGCGGCCGACAAGAGTTGGGGGCAATACAGATGAAATCCTTCTGGCACAGAGCCTGAAGGAAGAACTGGATATTCAGAGCATTGTGGAAAATGAACTGAATAGCGATAACAAATAGGGAAATATTATAAAAAACAGGGGTATAAATAACGGATAGAAAAAGGGGGTACACTGTTTGAACACAGTATTAACACAGGTTTTAAAAAGAATTTGTATCAGAATCGTGGTACTTCCCGCAGATCCGGGTAGTAGATGCTGTTGAGATACTGATTATTACATTTTTATTCTATCAGATTATTCTCTGGATAAAGAATACAAAAGCCTGGATGTTGCTGAGGGGGATTCTGGTTGTTGCATTGTTTATCCTGGTGGCTGCAATTTTTAAAATGTATACGATTTTATGGATTGCACAGAATTCACTTCCGGTCATGGCAACCGCAGTTGTGATCATTTTCAGCCTGAGCTCAGAAGAGCATTGGAAAAACTGGGGGAAAAACAGTTTGTTCCCAATATGGTAGCACTGGATAAAAGAGGAAAAGATAATGTACGTTTCAGTCAGAAAACAATCGATGGAATCGTAGAAGCATCCTTTGCGATGGGAGCAGTGAAGACAGGAGCGCTTATCGTCGTAGAGCAGGCAATCATGCTGACAGAATACGAGAGTACCGGAATCGCGCTGGACTGTATTGTATCACCGCAGGTATTGATCAATATTTTGAACACAACACACCACTTCATGATGGCGCGATCATCGTCCGTGGAGACAGGATCGTATCAGCGACCTGCTATCTTCCACTGTCAGACAATATGGGAATCAGTAAGGAACTGGGGACAAGACATCGTGCGGCGGTCGGAATGAGTGAGGTAAGTGATGCTCTGATCATCACCGTATCAGAAGAGACCGGTTATGTATCTGTAGCGATGGGCGGACAGCTTGTGCGCAATGTTACACCAGAATATCTGAAAAAAACGTCTGGAATCTATCAGTAAGAAGAGTGTGGAGATCGGACGTTTGAAAAAAATATGGAAAGGATGGAGATCGCATGAAAAAGGCGTTGACTAAAAACTGGGTCTTAAGTTGCTGGCATTTGTATTCTCTGTCCTTTTATGGATAATTGTTATGAATATTGAAGACCCGGTGGACGAACGGACATTTTCCGGAATCCAGGTGACAGTGACCCATCCGGAAATCGTAACAAATCCGGGCAATACATATCAGATTCTGGATGACAGCAGGACGGTATCCGTAACAGTAAAGGCAAAACGTTCTATTTTAAATAAAATTAAAACCGATGATATCAGGGCAACAGCGGATATGAAGAACCTGGATGTCAGAACCAGATCCCTGATCCCGATTGATATATCGATTCCTTCTTATGCAGGAAGTTTGAGGCGACTGCAACCCGATCAATCTGCGAGTAAGCATTGAACTTGGAAAATCAGAGACTTTCCCGATCACTGCAACCAGTTCGGGAACACCGAGAGACGGATATCAGGTGGGTGAGCTGAAAGCAAATCCGGAGAAGATTAAGATCAGCGGACCAGAATCAGTAATCGATTCGATCGATAAGGTGGTAGCACTTGTAGATGTTTCCGGACAGTCTAAAGACGAGGAAAAAGAAGCAGAGCTGATCCTTTATGATAACAATGGAAAGATCGTAGATTCGACACAGATTGAAAATAACCTGGGAGATGAAGGACTGAAAGTTCAGATAACTATGCTTCAGACAAAGAGTATTCCGGTAGAATTTGATACTTCGATGATTGGCACTGCCAGCGGATATCATTTCAGTGGGATCACGATCCAGCCGGAAAGTATTCAGATCGTAGGTACAGAAGAGCAGCTTGCAATGGTGGATTCTATTGAGATTCCGGCAGAAGAGCTGGCAGAAGATGGTCTGGATCAGACAATAGAAAAGACAGTAGATATCGCCAATTATCTTCCGTACTGGGCAAAGACAGACCAGGACAGCGCAGGAGGCGTACCGATCGTTGTAAAGATCCAGGTAGAAAAATTCGGAACCAAGACAGTCGAATTCCCATACAATTCCAATTGCGTTGCTGAATGCACCAAAGGATTACAAGGTGTCATATGCGGAACAGGGCAATCTGGAAATTGTTGTGCGTGGTTCTAAAGAGGATCTGGATGATTTCACTCTTGAAAAAGGAAGTGTGTCAATCAATCTGAACGATTGTAAGACAGCGGGAACCTACAATGTTCCGATCCAGGTTACACTTCCTGACGGAATTGAACTTGAAGATACGATCAATGTACAGATCACATTGACAAAGAGCAGTGGAGGAGAAAATGATCAGTAAAAAGGTAACGATCAAAAATCCGACGGGATTGCATTGAGACCGGCAGACTTTTCTGCAAGATGGCACTGGAATATGAAAGTAAGATCACTTTTCGTTACCGGGATACGGAAGGAAACGCGAAAAGTGTTCTGAGCGTGCTTGGTGCATGCATTAAGTCCGGAGATACGATTGAGATCGTGTGTGAAGGAAAAGATGAAGAGAAGGCACTTGAAGCGATGGTAGAACTGGTGGAGAGTGGGATTGGAGAATAGCAGGAAAAGCGAATCAGGAGGTATAGAAAAGATGAGCAAAGCTACATTAGTTGTTATGGCAGCAGGAATTGGAAGCCGTTTCGGAGGAGGAATCAAGCAGCTGGAGCCGGTAGGACCAAATGGTGAAATTATCATGGATTATTCGATCTATGATGCAATGGAAGCCGGATTTGATAAAGTGGTATTTGTTATTCGAAAAGATCTGGAAAAGGATTTTCGTGAAATTATCGGAAACCGGATTGAAAAGAAGTTGAAGTTGCATATGCATTCCAGGAAGTTGATGATATTCCGGAAGCATTTAAAGAAAAATTTGCAGAAAGAACGAAACCATGGGGAACCGGTCAGGCAATTCTCTGCTGTAAGGATGTGGTAAAAGAACCATTCTTGGTAATCAATGCGGATGATTATTATGGAAAAGAAGCTTATGTGGAAGCATTCAAAGAACTGACAACACCGGAAAAGCAGGCAGATAAAATGCAGATCAGCATGGTTGGATTCGTACTGAAGAACACATTAAGTGAAAATGGCGGAGTAACCCGTGGAGTGTGCAAGGTTGATGCGAATCAGATGCTTACAGAAATCGTGGAGACATCCAATATCATCAAGACACAAGGCAGGTGCAGCAGTTGCAACAGATGGAAAAGAGACACCGATCGATGCAGACACGCCGGTTTCCATGAATATGTGGGGACTCACACCAGAATTCTTTGAGATTCTCGAAAAAGGATTCGCAGAATTTGTGGCAGCACAGGAAGATGGCAATCTGAAAGGGGAGTATCTGCTTCCAACGATTATCGGAGATCTTCTGAAAGAAGGAAAAGTCGAAGTAAAAGTGCTGAAATCACATGATAAGTGGTTCGGGGTGACTTATAAAGAAGATAAAGAATTGGTTGTGAATGAAGTGAAGGCGCTGGTTGAAAAGGGATTGTATCCGGAGAAGTAAATAGTGTGAAATTAAGAAGGCAAGCAACATGGGATGAGACTATGGAGCTTGCCTTGCTGATTTTGAAGGGAAATATGGCATAAAACAAAATGTTCGTTGAAAAAGGGTGGAGATAAATTCCTGCTTTTTAATAAATATCCATTTTCGGGAAATTATTTTGTGTCGAAAATAGACAAAAATTGAGAACTATTGTATAATAGACAAGATTAAGGAGGGAGGTGTGAGATGAGAAAAATATTGGTATTTGTAATGGTGTTGAGCCTCAGTGTTATGCTCTTGGGATGCAGTGGTACAGATACTTCAAAAGAAGCAAATGATACGACACAGAATACAAAGCAAGAGGAAAAGCAAGATACCAGTCAGGAAAAGACAGAACCAACGCAGGACAAAACAGAACAAAAGGATGAGCAGGCGGAAGAAAATGACAGCAAAGCGGAAGACAGCGGAGACCATGAAGCTCAGGATCAGATTCTGAAATTATATTATATATCCGACAGTGAAGAAATCGAATGCGCAGAGATCAGAACAAATCTGCTCCAGACAACCGATATCTGGAACGGCTTAATAGGGGAAGGCGTTCTTAGCAGTGAGTGTAAGATGAACAGCTGTAATGTTGATCAAGAACAGAAAACGATTGATCTCGATGTAGATTCCGGAACTGGTTCTTACATCAGAAGCATGGGGACGACAGGAGAAGAACAAATACTCACATGTATTAAAAAGTCTTTCCTGAAACGTATGAATGTGAACGATTTAAGATTACGGAAAACGGGCAGCCTTTAGAGACCGGACATACCGTACTCAAAGGATACATGACAGCAGATGAGTAAGAGAAGAGGAGTATATAATGAAGAACTGGTTGAAAAAATGCAGTGTGGCATTGCTGGTCTTTTCAATGATTGGTACAACAATGCCGGTATATGCGGCGGATGCGCCAGCTGCAGAAGAACAAACGACAGAATCTCAGCAGACAGAAGGACAGGCTTCTGAGCCACAGGCAGATGAGTTACAACAACAAGAAGAACAGCCTGCAGAAAAAGAGCAGACGACAGAAGAACAGCAGTCAGTCAGTGAAAATAATCAAGGGGAAGTAGTTCAGGAACAGGAGGAAGCAGCAGAACAGGAAGATCAGACGGAACAGAGCAAAATGAATTATGCTTATGTTGAAGTCATATCTGGAAACTCCGGATACACAGAGAATCGTTGTATCCTGGGGCAAGGAAGATGAATACATAGACCAGATGGTACTTCATGTTCGGAAAGATGATGATACCTGGGAAGACTGGTACATCAGCAGATCCGAAGGTAATCTTTACCTGTTTGAAAAGTATTATGAAGATGAGTATCAGGGTGGAACATATGAAGTCGTTTCAATCAGTGTAACAGAAAATGGAGAAACGACAGATTATGCGCTTTCAGATCTTGGAGTGGAAGCGAGGTTCGGAGTAAATCAAGAATATGATGGTATTGATGAGCTTCAGCCGGTTGATGAAGAACAGGAAGAAGCGGTAGCTGAGGATGCAGCAAATGTATCCATTTCTACTATTAATG
>ENA-OQCS01001708-OQCS01001708.1-human-gut-metagenome-genome-assembly--contig:-NODE-1708-length-10713-cov-3.257038_pt1 | contig 10713 bp, 13 predicted proteins | sample MGYA00242757_ERZ504575 | MGnify/ENA primary metagenome ERZ504575 (study PRJEB26092, sample SAMD00036297) | human gut metagenome | host: Homo sapiens | study: EMG produced TPA metagenomics assembly of... | reverse complement strand
GAGAAGGAAACTGTCAAAGACATCATCATGATAAATAATTTTTTAATCGCTTCATCATTTATTCTCCTTTCTTTTCATCTTTTGATTTTTCTTAAAGAAATTGCAAGGATAATGAGTAATAAACCACTTACTAAACCTAATGCACAATACCATAAAATATTTGTACTATCTCCCGTTTTAACAGTAGAATAAACATTTTTATGTTCTGTTTTATTAACAGTTACTGCTGGATTAGAGACGTTTTCTACAGCGAAATTCATTTCCAATTGTGCCATTGTCGCTTGATAACTATTCCCTTGTGTTTCTCCATCAACACTTAGTGTAAGTGTGACATACCCAACATCATTTTTAGCCAATCTTCCTAAATAGAAATAATCATCAAGACCTTTAATTTCTTTTAACCCTTGTGAACTATCTCCTCCAACAGTAGAACTGTCATAAATTAAAGTTTCATTATTTTGACTATCTACATAAGCTAGACGATATTCATAAGCACCATTAGTTGCCTTTGATCCATCTTCCAATGTCTTAATAATTTCATTTGTCATATACCAATCAGTATATTGACTATTTTTATTTTCGATTTTAACTTTTAAAGTCATTGAATCTCCAGGCTGAATATTACTTAATTCATCATTCATTTGATCTTTACCAAAATTAGTTGTCATTTGGCTACCATCAAATGAAACTTTCCAATGATCTTTTCCTACTAATTCTTTAGCTTGAACTGTTGAAAAAGTACCAACCATCATCATAAGTGCCATAGCAAGGCACAAAATTCTTTTTTTCATCATCTGTACCCTCCTATCCTAAACTCAATTCAGTTTCATCGTCATTAACATTCACATCAATTCCCCAAGCACTCTTAATAGCATCTTTCGCATTATGAGTTTGTACTGCATCAACTTCTGCATCTAATGTAAATGTATATCCATTATAAGTATACTGATATTTAATTGTTTTTTCATCTTCTACTTTCGTATACATTGTTGACAATTGGTTACTAATACGAATAGTTTTCATAAAATCCGGTGTTGTTTTCTTACTTTCAACTACCTTTGTATAATATAAAACAACACGTTCATCTGTTGATTGAGCCTCATTAATGACCCATCCATCTTGATTAAATCCTAATTCAATCAATGCTGGTGATAAATCAACATTTTTTCCTTCTTTATCTTGCCAACTCTTTGTTAAAACAACTCTTACAAAAGTATCAATATTACCACTGTTTTCTACAGCTAACTTTTCATCATAAGTTTTTCCTAAAACAAACTTTTCATCATCTTTTAATAAATTTTGAAGAAGTTTACCTTCACCATTAGTTGTTGCATCTCCTTGATCATCATACGTCTTTGAACTAACAACCTTTCCATTCTCCTTTAAAGAAACTCCAATTGTAGACATATCCATAGAAGCTGAATATTGATCACTATAATATGTGAGTGCTGCACGTGCACTTCCTACACCACTTCCAAGTAATAAAACAGCAGCTATACCAAGAAGGATTGTAGGTTTCATAAAAATCGATTTCACTTTTTTCATTACCATAACCTCCTACTCTGTTTCATAAACTTGTTGCCAATTAGCAATTAAGTTTCCTTGATCATCATAAACAACCGGTGTAAATTCTTGAATAACAACGATATTATAATCTTTATCCTTATTATCATCATTTACTTCAGGTAGTGTATATTTAATATTTAATTCACTTGTTTTATCTTTAGAAGAAAGCACTTTATTATAATAAATATACCCATCATCACTTTCTTGCCAATCTTTACCTAAATTATATTTAATTTTAAGGTTATCCGCTGCAAAAACTTTAATTCTCACAAAACAATCATAATCACCAACATTAGTAATCACAACATGTTTCCCATCTTTATCAACATCTTCTTCAATCTTTGTATCTGTAAAACCTAAATCCATTTTATATCCACCAGTTGCATTCGTATGAGTCGTAAAATATCCCAAAGCCTTACCAATACCTAAAGTAGAAATCATCACAAGAGCAACAATAGATAATACTAATTTTTTGTTTAATTTTCTCATATCTCTATCCTCCTACTCTTGAACTGTCTTATTTTCTTTACTTTGTTTAACTGTATAATCTTGATCTTCTTTTGAATATTTATAATTATTAACAATTCCATAACCACCATGAATTTCATTAGAAGCTTTATTTTCAAAACTTGCCGTTGCAATCTCTTGACTATCTTCATCTGCCACTAATGATTCCAAAACTTTTTTTAGAATCACCAACAATTTCATAACCAGCTCCTGTATAAACTTCCGTAACAGTTACTTTTGAACCTGCTGGAATATCAGCAATTCTAATTGTTTTCTCTTTTACTTCATCAAAATTTAAAGTAATAAATCTTGTTTCTTTTTGATTTTCAATTGTTTCAATATCAACTTGATAAACAAATGTTGCATTTGTTGTTAAAGTTGTATTTTGACTTGTTAATTTTTTAGTAATTTGAATAGAACTCATTCTTAGTTCTCGATCAGCTTTAATACCAATAGCTTTCGAACCAACTAAATCATAATACCATGTATCATCCTTTTTAGTTGTATAATAATAATTATTTGGAAGAGAAACTAAATAAGGTGTAAACTCATAAGAATAATATTGACTATTCATATCATTAACAACAATTAAATAAAGTCCTGTTTGTAAATTTGTTAGCTTAACATATCCGCCTTTTAAAGTTGCTGTATAAGCTGGAGTCGCATCTTTAATGACTTTAGAAGCTTCACTTGCTCTTTGTTTCCAAGTCTTCGCTGATTGAGTTGCATCATATTTAACAGTTGACCAATCAATGTCTTTAAATGCATCTAAACCTGTATAATTGCCACCTTGGCTAATAGAAGCAACCTTATAAAGATCCACCTGAACATCATTTTTCGATAAATCCTCAGCATAACTATGAGAGCTAATTGAAATTTCTAAACTACATTTTTTATTAACATCTACAGGTAATGCTGCTTCAACACTTGGTAAAACAACAACCGTAAACATCATTATCAACGCTATAAAGATAGCCGATAACTTACAAAATTTCTTTTTCATCCTCATATCCTCCCTTATTTCTTTTTATTAAAAACATATCTCATTATAATAATAACAAGTATCGTAATTGATAAACCTAAAACTAAAATCAACATATAATAGTTTTTAATAGACTCTAACATTCTATCTCCAACAGATTGTTTAACATCTTCTTCACCATTATATTCAACACGATGTCCTCTTACAATTAAACGATGACTATTCACTCCATAAGGTGTACAAGTAAATAATGAAACATAATCTTGACCCTCAGTAATAGACAAAGCATTTTGTAAGTTTGATGATCATCTTTATCAACCATTGGTAAAATTTGATCTACTTCATAAGCTAAAACCTTATCTAAAATATGCAAATAAAATTTATCACCTGTTTGTAATTGATCAATATCAGTAAACAATTCTGCACTAGGAAGACCTCTATGCGCTGCTAAAACACAATGTGTACTTTCACCTCCAATAGGAAGTTTAGACCCATTAATATGACCAACACCCGTTTGTAAAACATCATCACTTGTCCCATGATAAATGGCTAATTTAATATTGATTTCAGGAATAGAAATATATCCCATGATTCCATCATTATTCATATTTAAAACTCGATTATATTCACTATTTTCACTATCCTTGGACTTTTCACCAAACACATCAGCAAAAACATTATTCCCACTTATTGTTTCATTAAATGCTTGTGCATTTTGCCATTCTTGACTAAGTCTTCATCAGACATATCATCAACTATTTTTTCATAATTACTAATCAATTTATTTTGTCGATAAGTATTCCATTGATTAGAAACAGTAGGATAAATCATAATACCTAACCCAACTAAGAATAACAATCCAACCAAAATACTCGGTAATCTCTTTTTCATATAACTACTCCTTAGATCTCATCTTTATCCTTTTTATATAAAATAAAGATAAAACCACCAGTAACAGCTAAACCAACAATAACCCATAACAAATAATTCGTATGAAGACTTGTAAAACCATTTTTATTTTCCTTATTTACAACAGATTTGTTATAAGAAACACGATGACCTGTTACAATCAAACGTTGAGTATTCACACCATAAGGTGTACATGTAAGCAACGAAACTAAATCTTTTCCCTCTTGCACAGCCAAAGCTGATGTATCATCAGGTTCAGTTTCAACAATACTATCAACTTCATAACATAACGTTTTATTCAAAACATGGACCAAAAAGTGGTCTCCCTTTTTAACTTGATCCAAATCAGTAAATAATGTTGCACTTGGCAACCCCCTATGTGCCAGAGATAACTGCATGCGTATCTTTACCCCCTACAGGTAAAGAACTTCCTTCCAAATGTCCAGCAGCCTTACTTAATACTTCTTCACTCGTTGTATGATAAATAGGTAACTTCACACCTATTTTAGGAATTTCAACAATACCCATTATTCCATCACCAGCAAGATTTAAAGCTGAAGTATATGACTTATCTTCTGACTTTTGATTTTCTGCTTTAATAAATGAATCCGGCAAAATATGTGGTGCTAAAGCATCATTATATGCCTTTGCTTTTTTCATTTCTGCATCATAATCTATTGAATCACTCTTTTGACTTACTATCTTTTCATAGTTACTGATTAAACAATCCTGTCTATAACTATTCCACTTATTGGCAACAAATGGATATACCAATAAGGACAAACCAGCAACGAATATCAAGATTATAACTATATTGCTTAACTTCTTTTTCATCTGGACTCTCCTTATTCTTATATCATTTTAAGAATCAGAGGCTAAAAGCCTCTGATAATTATTTTATTTTTCATGTTTCTTTTTATTCATAAAGAATAATGCAGCAGCTGCAACCATAATTGCACATCCACCTACTGTAAAGATTGTAGTACCAATACCACCAGTTTCAGGTAAAGCACCCACTTCTGTATCTCTCATATCTGTATCAGCAGTAAATTCTGCAGTTGCTTTATCACCAGTAATTGTTAAAGTCGCGCTTGAATTAGTTTCATTAATAGAATATCCATCAGGAGCAGTAACTTCTTTAAATTGATATTTACCTTTATCTAAACCTTTAACTACTAATTGACCATTTGCACCTGTTACAACTTCAGTTACGACACCAGTAGTTACTGTTTGATCTTTAGCTAATACATAAGTGTTATTACCTTTATCAACAAATTTAAGAACATTTCCATCTTTATCTAATACATTGAATCCTGCACCAGCTAATAATTTTTTATCACTTTCTTTTTCATAAGCATTTGTTTTTGTTAAAGTAATTGCACCTTCATATAAATCTACAGAATCACTTGAATAATTTTCTGAACCTGTACGACTTACATTAGCCGTATTTGTTACTTTATCATTTTCAGAAGTTACCAATACATCATAAGTAATTGTAACATCTTTTCCAGCATTACTGTTTGTATCATCGATTAAAGATGATAAATCTAATTCAAATGAATTAGTTGCATCATCGAATGTAGGAGTAACATCTAAAGTTGTTGCATTGTTTCCTAGGCCTTAATTTAGCAACAACTGTATTTTTTTGGTATTCTGCACCTGTTAATTTATCAGTTACTTTAAATAACTTATTTGTTGCAGTTGGATCAATTGAAGGAACTTTTACATTGATTGTATAAGTTACTGTTTGACCATTGTGTACAGCACCATCTGTATCGTTAACTGTTTTAGTTAATTTAGTTTCAGATCTTTTTACAGCTAATTCAGCATTTTTTAATGTTGCTGGATTATTAGCATATTCAAAATTAATTGGAGCGGCCATAACATTATAAGTATATTTATTTGAGTTATCTACAACTTTAACAACATATAATCCTGCACCATCTACTTCTGTTTTTCTTTCACCGTTATTTGTAAATCCAGTAAATCCACTTAAGTTACCTAATCTAGCTAACGCTTTAGAATGAGCAGCACTATTAGCTAATGAAGCTAAAATAGCTTGATCATCTTTTTTACCATATTCATCTCTAAAAATTTGAGCGACTGTTTCATCAACAAAAGCCCATCCTGTTTTTGTAGTTTTATCTTGTTTAACAACTTTTAAATAAGATAATGTTACATTTTCGTCTGTAGCAATGTTTTTTACTGTAATTGTTGGATTAGCGGCAGCTACTGGTACTACCATGCTAGTGCCATCAATAATGAAACCACCATTGCTGAAACTTTTTTTAAATAATTTCATATCCTATCTCCCTTTCTTTTTTATTTATATATAAGAGGTATGAATAAATAGGAAAATCCTATTTATTCATATACTCATTATATCTTTTTATATATACAACAACTGCTGCTACCATCATAAGCAACATACCACCTGCCATATACCAATAAATTCCTGTTCCACCTGTTTCAGGTAAAGTATATTTCACATGTATTCTATAAATACCATATTCAGATTTATTCTTTTTACAATTTTCAAAATCAGTAACACATTCTTTGTCATTACCATTTTTACCATCGTTAATAGCATATCCTATATTAGATTCACTATTACCAACCTTATTTCCATTGGTATTTGTGTTACTTTCATCAGTAGCACTACCACCATCATATCCTACTTTTAAGAAGAAATCCGTTCTACCATCTGGTTTAACTTTAGAAATCTTATCTTTCGTAGTTTCTGATGTACATTGATCATCAGTATACCATTGTATAGTTAAATCGCCTTTTATAATTTTTTCAAATTCTTTCGTTGATTCATTGTACTTATATACAACATTACCTTTACTATTAACAACATTTTCTATATCAAAGACTTTACTATTTCCAATATTAGTATCATCAACTGGAACTGTCTCACCACTATTGATCCAAATATCATCATTACTGGTTGCAATATCAACTTTTACATTCACTTTAGGTTGAGGTAAAAACAGCTTCACCAAAACCTGTCGTTATTTTTGAATCTGGACTTACGTTAGTTGGAACGTTATTACCACCTATATATTTGTCACGTGCTTTAACAGTTATTGTTGTGTTCCATTCACCAGTATTAACATTTGGAATCGTTTGGTCAGTCCATCTAATTGCTTGGGTATTATTAACTTCATCATAATACGCCATACCAACTTTGCCATTAGTTCCTGTAATTTCTATTTCACCTTGCTTAAGTTCATCATCTGTTATAACATTTCCATCATTACCTACTAGTTGGAAACGTGGATCAATTACATCAACAATATTAGCATTTTTAATATCAATATTTTGTGATATTGTTTGTTGAATTTTAGCAAAGATTACCTTTAATTCATCAACATTTGCTGCTGTAAAAGCACAATTTGTTGATGCAATATTTTCAGATAACCAATTAGATGTTTCATCATTCAACTTTAATCCAACTGTATATACCGTTATACCCGATTCTCTTAATTGTCTTGCTATTTCTTTGGAATCATTTTTATCCGTGTCTTCAGAAGGTGCCCCATCTGTAAATAAAATAACATATTGAGAAACATCTGTACGTTTAGAATTAGCTAAATTTGTTTGTGCTATACTTAAGCCTTTTTGAGGAGACGTACCACCAGCTGCATAGATACTTGCAATTGTTTGTTTTAAGCTATTTTTATTATCTCTTGCATTTACTAGATTGCTTAAATTATTTCCATAAGCATTGAATGTTGCAACACCAATTCTACTATTTTCTGAGGATCTGCTGTTGCTGAAATAAATGCTGAAGATGCTTCTTTTAATCCAGTTAATCCACTATCCAATGTATAAATTGTTGTGTTGTTATCCCTTTTATTTCCATAATAACCTGAAATCTTATCTGGTACATTTACCCAACTACTTCCGTTATAATATTTCCATGTATCATTTATATAAATCATTGGATATTTAGCGTTTTTATAAGTATATGAATTACCATTAGTATGCTTATATGAAACATCTGTTAATGTATTATCATAATAATACACCTTATTAACATCTAAACTATTTTTTACATCACAGTATTTTCCAACAGCTCTAAATCCTCCCTTATCTGTAGGATTGTTACTATTCCCATTGTAAAGCATACTACCTGAAATATCTAAAACCATCATAATATCAGCTACTGCTTCTTTTTGAACTACGCTTGAACTTGTAGATAAAGATTTAGCAGTAATGTTAATATCATATGTTCTTTCATCCCAATCTTTTACTTTTGCAGTCTTGTCATATTGTAAAGAGTTTTCAATAATTTCTTGAACCTTTTTATTTTCAATTTTATATTTACCATTTGTTTGTGCTACTTCTTGTTCTTGATCATCTTTAACCAAGTAGAGCTTTGCTACTGCATTATTATTGCTATCAACTGTAACTCTTACTTTCCATGTATCATCAGAAACTAAATAGCCATCTGGAGCACTTACTTCTGTTAAGGTATAGGTACCTTCTTTTAAACCACTAAAAGTAATATTTCCATCACTAGTTGATTTAACTCTACTTGCTTCTTTTGTTGAATCATTTTCTAACTTAAATACTGCATCACTTAATCCATTTCCGTTTTCATCAACCTTTTGAAGATTCAAATCAGCTTTTGGCTTTTCTATAACATCAACAACTTTTGCATTTGGAAGAGTAAATTCCATTTGACAATTAGATTCTGCAGCGCCGCGTTCCATATAAAGAATTGTTAATTTATGCGTTTGATTTTTTTGCTCTTCTGTTAAACTTCCAGGAGTTAAGCCTAATTTACTCCACAAATCAACACTATCTGTAGCTGCAGCATGAATTCCACCTAAATCAATAATGACATTGGTATTATCTAAAACCACCCACATATCATCATCACCGGTAAATTTATAAGTCAAATCACCGACATAATCACCTATTGTGAATTCAACATCATATCTCATTCCAAAAAAGTAATTTGGTGTTCCTTCTGTAGAATAATCATTAAGTGGGAAGAAATTTGAACCACTTGTTGTCACTTCTTTATTATTTTGTGCTGTATCAATAACTGAAGTTAATTTATAAGTATCACCTGTTTTATGAAATTTCAAATTCATACTATCTATATAACGTCTAAGATAAGTTTCTTTTCCATTGATTGTTACTGTTTCATTACTCTTAACAAAGAATCCTGGTTCAGTATAATTAAATTTTACATTTCCATCACTATCTATACCATTCAACAATCCTTTAATTACTTTGCTGCTTCCTGTATAAGCATTAACATCATAGTCATCTTTCATCAATTCATAAGAATATGTTTTATAATTGTTTCCTGTACCTAAATCACTTCTACTTTGATATTCAATATTTTGCCATCCATTCCAATAAACACCTTTCCATGAATTTCTAGATGTACCAGATGTCAATCTTTGATTAGTATTATCTCCTAACATATTAAAAGAATAATATTTTCCATTTGATTCACCAGCTTTTACTGTGTAATCATAGAAAGAAGTATCTCCTAATACATCTGTTTCTTTGGCAGTGTAATTCACTACAACCGTTGCACTTCCAGTTCCTGTCAATTCAATATAATTTTTATTTGATACGGCATTTCCATCAACAGTTACACTACTTACATCCCAATTTATTGCTTTAGCGTAATCGTTGATTTTTGATCCATAAGATAGAGTTTTCACATCATCTGAATAGATTTTTCTGCTTCCATTATAATGTTGAATTGTAACTGTAATATCTTTTTTATCGCTACTTTTATTTTCTATTACATAACTAGAAGCGGTTGATTGGGTTGTTGCACTTCCGTTTGTACCACTTCTTTCATTAGCAGAGGCAATAATTGCACTACTAATAACTACCGCTATTGCTAGAACAAATAAACCAATTCTTCTCATACGTTTCAGCATAATTTTTACCTCCCATTTTAATATTATACTTCATCATTTTATTAATTATTCCTATAGACGGTAAAAAGCCGCCTATTCTTTTTTGAATTGGGCGGCCCGGCAATCATATACTTTTGTACTTAGACCCGTAGCTTTGCGTCATTAGCTTTCACTAATTTTGCTATTATCCTTCACTAGAATCCTATCATAAAATCAACGCTTTTTCAATTTTTCAAAAGCCATTTTTTTTAACAAATTTTCCTAGTTTTCCACATATTTTTTATTTGATTTTATTATTCTATATCCTTATTCAATTTTTGACAATCCTACAAAACCAAACGACATTTTTTAAATCTAAACTGCACTAATATTCCTTTCTCCGTTCTATCTATTGACACATTTATTATAGAAAATATATGTTCATAAATATATAAGGGGTGTCCGCCATAGCTACAAATCTTTACTTTTTCAAACTTTTTTCGTTCCTTTTTATTATTGAGGCTATGAGTATCATTTACTTATATTATATAGATTCATTCTTCACTTGTCAATTTGATATAAAAGAAAAGTGGGATGAAATTCATCCCACACATCTGATAATTTAAGGTTTTATTTCAAGCCATGATATTTGAAACTGCTTTTCAAATCTTGTGGTTTTAATATATGTAGTAAAAACAGACCTCTTCTGTTTCATGAGGTCTGCTTTTTGCTTTATATTACTTTGATACCATGTCATAATTATTTAAATATATAGAAAGTAAAAAAGGATGATACCCAACATCGCCAAACGTCACTTATCATCCTCTGTCAAAAGACATGATTATAATAACTGATTACTCTATAAAACTCAAT
>ENA-OQCS01001707-OQCS01001707.1-human-gut-metagenome-genome-assembly--contig:-NODE-1707-length-10737-cov-1.811781_pt1 | contig 10737 bp, 11 predicted proteins | sample MGYA00242757_ERZ504575 | MGnify/ENA primary metagenome ERZ504575 (study PRJEB26092, sample SAMD00036297) | human gut metagenome | host: Homo sapiens | study: EMG produced TPA metagenomics assembly of... | reverse complement strand
CGGAGTAGCAGATAACTACACAGTAACAGCTGTTCTTGAAAAGAATGAAGAAGAAGTAGCAGTAGCAAATGCAACAGTTGTAATCGATTCAAACGAAGGATCATTCGAAGGATACGAAGGAGCAACAGAACTTCATAACGAAAACCTTCAGGAAGCAGAATACAACCTTGGATTCCTTCCGACAGTAGTAGCAAAAGATGGATACACATTCAAAGGCTGGAAAGTAACAAACAAAGCCGGCGAAGAAATCTACAACCTTGATGCAAATGCAACATCAATTTCATTCCCATACGGAGTAGCAGATAACTACACAGTAACAGCTGTTCTTGAAAAGAATGAAGAAGAAGTAGCAGTAGCAAATGCAACAGTTGTAATCGATTCAAACGAAGGATCATTCGAAGGATACGAAGGAGCAACACAGCTTGATAACAAAAATCTTCAGGAAGCAGAATACAACCTTGGATTCCTTCGACAGTAGTAGCAAAAGATGGATACACATTCAAAGGCTGGAAAGTAACAAACAAAGCCGGCGAAGAAATCTACAACCTTGATGCAAATGCAACATCAATCGCATTCCCATACGGAGTAGCTGATGACTACACAGTAACAGCTGTTCTTGAAAAGAATGAAACTCCAGTTGATCCGGATCAGCCATCAGTTGATCCTTCAAAACCAAGTACTCCAGAAGAAAAACCGGGTACTTCAATTGAAGAGAACAAGAAAGATGACAAAACATCTACAACAGTAGCAAAAGATGACAAAAAAGACAAACAAGAAGGAATCTGCTAAGAAAGCAAATGAGCAAAAATCTGATACAGTTCAGACTGGTGATCATAGCAACGTATTCGTATACGTAGCAACACTTCTTATTGCAGGTGCTGCAGCAGTTGTAGCATTCTTCAGAAGAAGAAACGCATAATCTGGTCTTAGCAATAAGCACAGATGATGTGAATTTAATCAGGTGGCTGTGAGTTCTCTCACAGCTACCTGAAGTTTTATAAAGGATATTTCTATATGAATAAGCATACGAATCTAACTATCGTAAAAAGACCAAAGAAAACTCATCGTGACCGCGGGACAGAGATAGGTTCTGTTCTTGTCATACTTCTTGCATGTGTGGTGATTGGTGGAGGTATTTATTTTGTACGGCAAAATTTGAATGGGGGAAAGAATACCACACAAAAAGTTGGCGATACAATTACCATCACACCACAGAAGTTAGACAAGACGCAGTTAAAAGCATTAATTGACAACACAGAATCTATTAATACAGAGACCTATACCGATGAATCCGTAAATGAGCTGAAAGCAGCTGTAGAGAAGGGAAATACACTTTTACGTGGGGTTCCCGGACAGGATGCAATCGAAGAAACGTATATGGAAATTGTTAACGCGATCCAGGGGTTGACCAAAAAGACACGCAGTAATGCGTGTCTTTTTTTGGTTCTATATTGAAGTAATGGAAGAACAATTTAACCAACTGTTCTATATTTTTTATCTACTACGTTAAGAAGTTCATATCCGTCTTCTGTTACGAGAACGAGGTCTTCGATACGTACACCGTATTTGCCTTCGATGTAGATTCCCGGTTCGATCGAGAAGATCATACCCGGTTCAGCTACGTTCTTGTTGATCGGGCTTACATCACCGTATTCATGGTCTTCCTGGCCGATGAAATGTCCAAGACGAATCTTCCAGTATTCTCCGTATCCTGCTTCGCCGATGAGATCTCTTGCCTGCGCATCGATATCACAGAAACGTACGCCTGGTTTGATGATGGCTTCTGCTTTCTCAACCGCTGTACGAACAAGGTCATGGATTGCGGCCTGTTCTTCGTCTACGCTCTTGCAGTAGAAGGTTCTTGTCATATCTGAGCAATAACCGTTCCAGATGCATCCCATATCGATCAGAACGCATTCTCCGGCTTTCAGAGTTCTTGTCTCGCTTGGTGAGTGATGTTGGTCAGCAGCGTTAGCACCGAAGCATACGATTGTATCAAAGCTGAGTCCTGTTGCGCCTTCTTTGTAGTATTCTGCTTCAATGAAATCAGCAATCTGTTTTTCTGTCATGCCTTCTTTAATGTAGGCAGCAGCTCTTTCCATAACCATGTCATTGATTACAGATGCCTGTCTCATGATCTTGATTTCTTCTTCATTCTTAACAGCACGAACACCGTCTACACAGTCAGATCCCCATACCGTTTTCAGTTCCGGGCAGCGTTCCTGAAGCGGGATCAGGAAACGAGCAGGAAATGTTTTGTCGATACCGATTACGCCCTTGGTATCGATATGTTCTGTCAGAACCCCAATCTGATCATCCATATCACTGAACCATACTTCTTCAAATCCTGTATCAGATACATAATACAGATAGTTCAAGAACATGGTGTGCTTTCCGTTTGTACGAAGCAACAGAGCGTACAATCTTTCCCCCCGGATGTACCATGATGCCCGTTAAAAAGCGGATGCTGAGCGGATCAGATACAAGTAACTGATCGATTCCTTTTTTTCCATTTTTTGCAATACGCGTTCCAGTCTTTCGTTCATTGCTATAATTCTCCTCTCTTAAATACACTACACCAATCATAGCACATTACAGGCAAAATATGAAGAGAAAGCTGCCATCTATTTTTTTAAATATGTCTTACGAACAGTGCAGGATCTTCTTTGCATTTTCTACGCGTCTCTCGAAGGTGGATTGATCCTTTGAGTGGATAATCAAGTCCCAGCTCTTTCCATTTGTAGGCACCAAGTGTGTGGTAAGGCAGGATTTCTACTCTTTCTACATTATCAAGTGTCTGGATAAAATCATTTAACCGGTTTAAGTATTCATCATAGTCGCTGCGCTCCGGTACGAGCACATGGCGGATCCAGACAGGTTTTTTGATATCGGAGAGAAAACGGATCATATCCAGAATGTTTTTATTCGTTTTTCCGGTCAGTTCTTTGTGAGCTTTTTCATCGATATGTTTGATATCAACAAGAAGAAGATCGGTATACTGCATCAGCTCCTGAAATTTGGAGAAAAATGATTCTTCTCTGGTAAAAGGACCGCCTGCAGTATCAATCGTTGTGTGAATACCTTTTGCGTTTGCTTTTTTGAAAAGATCCAGCAGAAAATCAATCTGTAGGAGGGGTTCTCCGCCGCTTACGGTGATTCCACCGCCATTTTTCCAGTAAGTGCGGTAACGCAGAGCCTGCGCAAGAAGCTCATCGGCACTGCGCCAGGTGGCGCCGTTTTTATCTGTCATATTCCAGGTGTCAGGGTTATGGCAGAACTGACATCTCAGTGGACATCCCTGAACAAATATAATAAAACGTACCCCAGGCCCGTCAACAGAACCAAAGCTTTCTGTAGAGTGAATAAGTCCTTTGATTTGAGTCATATGAAAATCTCCTTTTTCATTGTGTGATTGGAAAACTGCGGATCAGGCAGAGTCTTTTAAATGCCTTAGTATGCAGGAAAAGCTGCCAGCAGCATCTCTGTATGTGCCGAAAGTCATGCACTTTAAAATGCATGACTTCCAGCATAACGATATGTTTGGCAAAAGAGTGTAAGTTCGGTAATTACATACGATCGTGGCAGGTTCTTGCGATCACATCGAGCTGCTGTTCGCGTGTAAGGTCGATGAACTTAACCGCATATCCTGATACACGGATCGTAAAGTTTGCGTATTCTTCTTTTTCCGGATGTTCCATAGCGTCAAGAAGTTTTTCTGTTCCGAATACGTTGACGTTCAGATGGTGAGCACCCTGAGAGAAGTATCCGTCCATAACATTTACCAGGTTGTTAATGCGTTCCTCCGGAGTATGTCCGATTGCATCCGGGTTGATGGTCTGGGTGTTAGAGATTCCGTCAAGTGCCCATTCGTAAGGCAGCTTGGCAACGGAGTTCAGGGAAGCAAGAAGTCCGTTCTGTTCTGCACCGTAGCTTGGGTTTGCTCCAGGTGAAAGCGGTGCGCCTGCTTTTCTTCCGTCCGGAAGAGCACCGGTAGCTTTTCCATATACAACGTTTGAGGTAATGGTAAGGATAGAAGTTGTCGGTTCGGATTCACGGTAGGTGTGATGCTTTTTCAGTTTCTTCATAAATGTCTGAAGAAGCCATACTGCGATATCATCTGCGCGGTCATCATCATTTCCGTATTTCGGGAAATCACCGGTTGTCTCGAAATCTACAACGAGTCCGTTTTCGTCACGGATTGTTTTCACTTTTGCATATTTGATCGCACTTAAGGAGTCAACTACATGAGAGAATCCTGCGATACCTGTTGCAAATGTACGACGTACATCGGTATCGATCAGTGCCATCTGAGATGCTTCATAGTAGTATTTGTCATGCATGTACTGGATCAGGTTCAGTACGTTTACATACAGTCCGGCGAGCCAGTCCATCATCTTGTCGTATTTAGCCATTACTTCATCATAATCAAGGTATTCAGAAGTGATCGGTGTGTAAGCCGGTCCTACCTGATCTTTTGACTTGCAGTCGACACCACCGTTGATCGCGTAAAGAAGGCATTTTGCAAGGTTTGCTCTTGCTCCGAAAAACTGCATTTCTTTACCTGTCTGTGTTGCAGATACGCAGCAGCAGATAGAATAGTCATCGCCCCATACCGGACGCATTGCATCATCATTTTCATACTGGATAGAACTTGTTTCAATAGAAATATGTGAAGCGTAGTCCTTGAAGTTCTTCGGAAGACGTTCTGTGTAAGTACAGTCAGGTTCGGTTCCGGAGAAGGTCCCATGTTTTCCAGGGTGTGCAGGAAACGGTAGTCTGTCTTTGTTACCATAGAACGTCCGTCCTGTCCCATTCCGCCGACTTCCAGTGTAGCCCAAACCGGGTCACCAGAGAAGAGCTGGTTGTAAGATGGGATACGTGCGAACTTAACCATACGGAATTTCATTGTCATATGGTCAACTAATTCCTGAGCTTCTTCTTCGGTAAGGATTCCTGCTTCCATATCTCTCTTGATGTAGATATCAAGGAAGGTAGATACACGTCCGACACTCATGGCAGCTCCGTTCTGAGTCTTGATTGCTGCAAGGTATCCGAAGTACAGCCACTGGAATGCTTCTTTTGCATTTTTTGCTGGCTCGGAAATGTCGAATCCGTAGACAGCAGCCATTTCTTTCATACCCTTGAGGGCACGGATCTGTTCTGCAAGTTCTTCTCGCTGACGGATGACATTGTCACGCATGGATCCGTATCCGCAGTTTGCGAGATCGTCCTGCTTCATAGCGATCAGAAGATCAATGCCGTAAAGAGCAACACGACGGTAGTCACCGACGATACGTCCACGTCCGTAAGTATCCGGAAGACCTGTAAGGATCTTATTGTGACGTGCTTTTTTCATTTCCGGAGTATAGGCATCAAATACTGCCTGGTTATGTGTTTTATGATAATCTGTAAAGATTTTATGGAATTTCGGGTTTGGTTCATATCCGTAAGTTTTGCATGCTTCCTCAGCCATTTTAATTCCGCCGAACGGCATAAATGCACGTTTCAGAGGTTTGTCAGTCTGAAGCCCCACAACCTGTTCTTTATCTTTCAGTTCTTCGCAGATATATCCTGGACCGTAAGCGGTAAGAGAAGATACAACTTCTGTTTCCATATCCAGAACGCCGCCTTTTGCACGCTCTTCTTTCTGGAGTTCCTGAAGCTTGCCCCAGAGCTGGTTTGTTGCTTCGGTCGGGTCTGCAAGGAATGAAGAATCTCCCTCGTAAGGTGTGTAGTTGTTCTGGATGAAATCACGAACGTTGATTTCTTCTTTCCAGAGTCTTCCTTCAAATCCCTGCCATTGTTCTTTCTGCATCATTTGGTTATTCCTCCTTCTTGTGGGTGAGCCATAGTAACTATGACCCGGTTATTATACACTGTGTTGCTGCAATTTATGCCCGGAAAGTTCTGGCAAATTCCAGACATATGAAAAGGTTCAGCCAGAAGAACCGATGGATGTTTACGCCTTTTATATAGCCCTGATTTATGATAATCTTATAAAAATGCGTAAAAAAAGCCGGCATCTGAGCTGAATCGCCCAGACGGTCGGCTAAATAATCAAATCCTCATATTTCCCTGTGGTTCATTCCACTTCCGTCAGTCATATGAGCAACTTTAATTTAACAAATTGCTATATAAATGTCAATGACAAATTTGTTTTTTTGAAAAAACATAATAATGATGTGAATGTCAATAAGTATAAATACCGAGAAAAGTTTAACATTTATCAAGAAATCTCTCAATCGAATTGAGGCATGTACCTGGAATAGAACATAAAAAAATGTTAAAAAAAATATCAAGCATCTATTGAATTCTGTTTTTTAGAGGATTATAATAAAAACATCAGGTGATTTACAAAATAAAGGAGGATTTTTATCATGGCAAGAAAAGTTGTTTTAGCAGGAGCATGTCGTACAGCAATCGGTGTAATGGGCGGACAGTTTGCAAATACATCGGCTGTAGAACTTGGAACGATCGTAATCAAAGAAGCTCTCAAAAGAGCGGGCGTTTCTCCGGATCAGGTTGACGAAGTGTATATGGGAAATGTTATCCAGGCAGGCAACGGACAGAACCCGGCACGTCAGGCAGCTGTATATGCAGGAATCCCGAATGAAGTACCGGCAACAACTATCAACGTACTTGTGGATCCGGTCTTCACTGTGTAAACCTTGCAGCGAAGCTGATCGCAGCTGGAGATGCAGATATCATCGTTGCAGGTGGTATGGAAAATATGACAATGGCTCCGTACATGTTGAGAAACGGACGTTATGGATATCGTATGGGAAATGCGACAATCGAAGATGCTATGATCAAGGATGGTCTGACCGACGCATTCCATAATTATCACATGGGAATCACAGCAGAAAATATCTGCGAACAGTGGGGACTTACAAGAGAAGAACTGGATGAATTTGCAGCATGGTCTCAGAACAAATGTGAAAAAGCAATGGCAGAAGGTAAATTTAAAGACGAGATTGTTCCGGTCGAAGTGAAGAAGAAAAAAGAAACGATTCTTGTAGATACAGATGAAGGTCCTCGTAAAGGAATCACAAAAGAAGGTCTTGCAAAACTTCGTCCTGCATTTAAGAAAGACGGTATGGTTACAGCAGGTAACGCATCCGGAATCAATGATGGTGCAGCTGCACTTATCGTTATGAGCGAAGAAAAAGCAAAAGAGCTTGGCGTAACACCTATGGCAACATGGATCGGTGGAGAACTCGCAGGATGTGATCCGGCGATCATGGGAATCGGACCGGTTTATTCAACACGTAAGGTTATGAAGAAGCTGGGAATGGAGATCGGAGATTTTGATCTGATCGAAGCAAACGAAGCATTTGCAGCACAGTCAGTAGCAGTTGGAAAAGATCTTGGATTTGACCTTAGTAAGCTGAATGTCAATGGTGGAGCAATTGCTCTCGGACATCCGGTTGGCTGCTCAGGTGCAAGAATCCTTGTAAGCTTGTTGTATGAGATGCAGAAAGAAGATGTACATACAGGACTTGCAACACTTTGTGTTGGTGGCGGAATGGGATGCTCTGCTGTAGTTAAAAGAGATTAGGGATAGAAAAAAAGGGTGGATACTTTTTTAGTGTCTGCTCTTTTTTTGAATAATTTAGGTTGTGTTGAGAAATTGGGCAAAAGATAATGCGTCCCTCGAAGCTATTGACATTATTAAATAAAAGCGTAGTAACTAAAAAAGCTGGCGAGGTGTGCCAGACTTTTTTCTACGATGAGATATATGCGTTTTGCATCTTTTAGGGTTTTGAAAAAATTAATATACCAGAGGTTTTTCTTCGCCGTTTAATACACGGAGAGCGCCTTGAGCGAGGGCGAGGAGTTCATCTTCACCCGGGTAGACGGTGATTGGGGCGATGAAGCGACCTTTTCTTTGATCTCAGATGTAACGTAGTCGCTGTATGCGATACCGCCGGTGAGAAGGATCTGGTCTACTTTGCCGTTAAGTACGGCTGCCATGGCGCCGACTTCTTTGGCAACCTGGTAAGTGAATGCGTGGAATACACCGGCTGCTTCTTCGTCACCCTTTTCAAAGGCACGTTCTGCAACGTCGCGCATGTTGTTGGTTCCAAGGTATCCGTTGAGACCGCCTTTCCCGTTGATCTTTTTATATACTTCAGCTGTGTGTACTGACCGGAGAAACACATTTTTACGAGTGCGCCTGCCGGTACACCCGCCGAACGTTCCGGTGAGAAAGGTCCGTCTCCGTCAAGCGTGTTGTTGACATCGACAACTTTGCCATTTTTATGAGCACCGACAGATACACCGCCGCCCATATGTACAACGACCAGGTTTAGGGAGTCATAAGATACATTCTGTTCTTTGGCGTAGCGTTTGGCAACTGCTTTCTGGTTCAGTGCGTGGAAGATACTGATACGCGGAAGTTCCGGGATTCCGGAATATCTTGCAACAGGTTCCATCTCATCGACAACAACCGGGTCAACAATGTAAGAAGGAACTCCGATCTCATCACCGATTTCGCGGGCAAGGATGCCTCCAAGGTTCGATGCATGCTGTCCTTGCACACCTGCTTTTAAGTCAGCAAGAAGTGCGTCAGATACTGGATAGGTTCCACCTGGGATCGGTTTTAAAAGTCCGCCTCGTCCTACTACAACATTCAGAGATTTGATGTCGAAGCTGTTCTTTGCGAGAATATCTACGATCAGTTCTTTACGGAAATCTTTCTGGTCAACGATGGTTGCATATTTTGCAATCTCTTCGGTGGAATGACGGAGTGTTTCTTCGAATAATAAAGTTTCGTCTTCGTACACACCGATCTTGGTAGAAGTAGATCCCGGGTTGATTACTAAAATTTTATAGCTCATAAAAAGATCCTCCTTAGTCTGTGATCGATCCTGCGATTACGGTCGCAAGAGCGATAGAATTCAGTTTTGTCTGGAAATCATCAGAACGTGATGTAAGTACAACCGGAGCGCTTGTTCCGACAAGTACGTTACCGATCTTGACCTTTGCAGTGCGGACAAGAATCTTATATGTGATATTTCCTGCATCGATATTCGGGAAGAGGAGAATATCAGCATGTCCGGCTACTGGATTAGTCACACCTTTGTGAACAGCTGCTTCCGGATCGATCGCAAGATCCATGGAAAGTGGTCCGTAGATCTGGCATCCTTTGAAATCGCCACCCTCGTACATCTTGGTGAGATTATCGGCATCGACTGTTGGCTGCATCTTTGGATTCACTGTCTCAACTGCACACAGAGGAGCAACCTTCGGGCATTCGATGCCACATGCATGTGCGACTTCTACTGCATTGTTGATGATATTGACTTTATCTGCAAGGGTTGGATATGTATTGAAAGCTACGTCTGTGAAGAACAGAAGACGGTTAATGCCTTCAATCTCAAATACACATACATGGGAAAGCATCTTTCCGGTACGAAGTCCGACTTCTTTATTCAATACGCTCTTTAAGAATGTCTTTGTTTCAAGCAATCCTTTTAAAAGGATATCAGCTTTGCCGTTGTGTACAAGCTCAACAGCCTTTAATGCAGCTGCTTCGGTATCAGGCTCATTGATGATCTCGAAATCTGTCAGATCCATATCAATAGAAGCGGCAATCTCGCGGATCTTGGCTTCATCACCGACAAGGATGGCTGTTGCGATATTTTGCTCTTTTGCAGCTTTGACAGCCTGCAGTACCGGCTCATCCTGTGCGTTGGAAACAGAGACTTCTTAAAGTTTTTTGATTTGCTTTTGAGATTAATTCTTCAAAACTTTTGCTCATTTTCACACCTTCTCATTCATAATTTAATTATAGTATTCTGGTTGAATATTTTAACAATCTTAAGTGTAGCACCATATCTGGGAAAGGTCAATATAAAAGTGGTGTGTTGGAAATGACGAATAATGCAGATGTATTGTAAAAAAATGTTGGTGAAAATGTTAAAAGAAAATTAAATGATAAAAAATGATTGATAAATATTTGACAGAACAGGAAATGGGTAGTATATTAAAAAAAGAGGACAAAAAAGTCCCTTGCGAAAATCTTAAAAACGGAAAGTAAAACAGTATATATTTAATAAGAAGTGATACTTACCATTAAGATGTAAAAGGAGGAAAAAGTGATGGCAAAGAAAATCGTGTTAGCAGGTGCGTGTCGTACAGCAATCGGAAGCATGGGAGGAGCTCTTTCTACAACTCCGGCTCCGGAATTAGGATCTATTGTTATTAAAGAAGCTTTAAAAAGAGCAGGTGTTGCTCCGGAACAGGTTGATCATGTATATATGGGTTGTGTAATCCAGGCAGGTCTTGGACAGAACGTTGCACGTCAGGCTTCTTTAAAAGCAGGTCTTCCGGTCGAGACACCGGCAGTTACGGTTAACGTTGTTTGCGGATCCGGACTTAATTGTGTGAACATGGCTGCACAGATGATCCAGGCAGGAGATGCTGATATCGTTGTAGCAGGCGGTATGGAAAATATGTCTATGGCTCCATATGCACTGAAAAACGCACGTTATGGATACAGAATGGGTAATGCACCGATGATCGATACAATGGTAAATGACGCACTTTGGGATGCATTCAATGACTATCACATGGGAATCACTGCTGAGAATGTAGCAGAACAGTGGGGACTCACAAGAGAACAGCTTGATGAATTTGCAGCAGCAAGCCAGCAGAAAGCCTGCGCAGCAATCGAAGCAGGAAAATTCAAAGATGAGATTGTTCCTGTAGAAGTGAAGAAGAAAAAAGAAACCA
>ENA-OQCS01001706-OQCS01001706.1-human-gut-metagenome-genome-assembly--contig:-NODE-1706-length-10741-cov-1.845393_pt1 | contig 10741 bp, 11 predicted proteins | sample MGYA00242757_ERZ504575 | MGnify/ENA primary metagenome ERZ504575 (study PRJEB26092, sample SAMD00036297) | human gut metagenome | host: Homo sapiens | study: EMG produced TPA metagenomics assembly of... | reverse complement strand
ATTCCTTGCGGTAGTTACGGACAATGCCTTTCACAACCTTTTTGAGCTTACAGTCAAACTGACACTGTATTGTCTTTTGGAAGTCTGATGGTTTCAAAATCACACCCCCTTTCGCTATGAAGTGAAAGTATGTATCCCTCTTTCCGCACCATATCTGTACGGCAGGGTGTGATTTGTTGCAGGATTGAAAAAAATTTTTGTAAATATGAAAACAGCCTATTTGCATCAATAACAAATAGACTGTTTTTAAAACATCTGATATATGAGTTTTTAATACATTCTAATCGCACAACATGAAGTATAAACTCATGCCAGGTGATTAAAAATGAGAAAAAAGAAAGATACACACAGCTTTGATTTTCGTTCTTTAGGACTGGCAATCAGAGAAGCCAGAGAGAAAGCAGGCTTTCCAGAAATGATTTAGGCGATAAAGTCTTTTACGGAGAACGTCATATCGCAGATATTGAAAATATCGGAAAACACCCTAGCTTTCAGTTATTCCATGATTTAGTTACAATGTTCAATATATCTGTTGACGAGTATTTCTATCCAGCGAAGAATGTTGAGAAAACACAGCCCGCCGTCAGATAGATTCGTCACTTGATTATTGAGTGATAATGAATTAAAAATCATTCAAGGTACGATTGACGGTATCTTGAACAGCAGAGAGAATAAGAAGTGATTTGCTTCTTGTTTTCTCTGTTTTCCTATACAGATTCTTCAACATTTATTTGTTGATCTGCTCCGCAGGCAACAAATAAGAGCCGACTATCCTTATTTCTTTATCGTAAATTTACTTGTTACACAGTAATGAAAAAAAGCCAATAGTTTGTAACTGAACTTTACAAACTATTGACTTTACATTTTGATGTCCACTCTTCAATGAATTATCATACGAATATATCTTCAATACTTTATAATTCAAGAGTAATAATAAGGCTATTGGCATGTACTTTTGCAACAATATTTCCGCCAAGAATGGCAACAAGTGTTTTTACTACCGCAAGTCCCAATCCTGTACTTCCATTATGTCTTGATTTATCGCCTGTATAAAAACGGTCAAAAAGTCGATTGCAATCAATTTCTGAACTGTCACTCATTGGATTTTCAATGGTAAATATAATATTATTATTTTCTTTCTCCATAAGTGTTATTTTTATCGTTCCAACAGAATACTTAATTGCATTTGTCAACAGATTTTGTAAAATTCGTTCTACCATATTTTTATCAGAATATACGTATATTGAATAATCTGGGAGATTTATTTCGGGTAAAATATTCTCCTTTTCTAATGCAACGGCATTTTCCGTAATTAAATTTATTAACATATTAGATATATTAAACTTTTCTTTTTCTGGAACTGTCTGCTGTTCCTCCAAAATAGAAAGGTCATAAAGCATCCAGCGTCGGTACGAACTTCGCTGTGCGGTTACCGTCGGTCAGACCGCCTGCTACCCATTCGTTCACCTCAGCGCCGTATTCCTCTTTGACGATGCGCTTATATACATCAACCATCTTCTGCGCCTGTGCGGTTTTCTGCATCGGTCCGGTAACAATGCCGCCGGTAATCTTTATGCTGGTGCCGGGGATAACCACCTTATCTGCCAGTGCCTTAACCTCAGCATCAATGCGCTGTTGTTCTTCAATCGTAAAGCAACGGATATTTACCTCGCAGAAGGCATCACCCGGAATAACGCTGATTTTATCATTAGTAGAACCGATTACACCAACATTTACGGTATTCTGCGGAATGAACTGGCCTGCATCCACAATGCCGCGCGCCTTCAGCGCTGCTGCCGTATAATCCTCCGGATTTCCCGGCATGGGGCTGGCAAGCTTCTGCAGCTCGGTAATCGTGTATGCCAGCTGGTGAATAGCGTTAGCGCAGGATTGAGATGCGTTGCCGTGGTGTCCGCCCTTACCGGTAACCTCAACGCGATATTTGGCATTGCCTTGCGCTGGGTAACAATGCCCCAGTTCGGACGGGCAACGTCCATAATAATCGCAAAGTCGGACTGCTGTGACAGCTCTGCCACGATATCCTCGGCAGTCTTGCTGCCACCCTCCTCTTCACCGTTAGTGTAATAAATAATTTCCTTAAAATTATCAAAGCCTGCAGCCTTCAAGGCTCCAAGCCATATATAACCTCTACAACGGTAGCCTTGTCATCGCCTACGCCCGGTCCCCAGGCAAAGTTATTTTCGTCAACATGGAACGGACGACGTGCAGCTTCACCCTTTTTAAATACTGTATCAACATGGGCAACAAGCAGAATCGTGTATTTGCCTGTTCCCTTTAAGCGGGAAATCAGGTGGCAGGCTCTGTCATTATATCTGAACTCCGTGGTAGCACCGATAGCTGTCATTTTTTCAGCAACAAATTTATTTGCTGCCTCTGTGCCTTCTCTGTCACCATTACCGGAGTCAATATTTGTCAAGGCTTCCAAATCCTTCACATAATCCTCATAATGCTCGGCAATATACTTTTTACGGCTTCTCTCATTTTATTACCCCTTTCGTATTTGAAATCATATTTATATTTATTCGTTAGAACGGTTAAAAAATCCTGCCACAGGAGATTTTTTAAGTTGATAAAGTGAAAAGCAACAGCCATTACTGACTGTTGCTTTGCCAAACTTTATATATTTTTCAGTGAGTGCCGTCTACGATGGTAATGCCTGCTTCCTGCAGTTCATCGATAATCGCTTTAATCTTGGGACAAAGATGCTTTTCACCATTAGCATCCTTTTTGTGCGTACAGTGACTGATATGCAAAGCATCCAGTTCCAACGCCTTCATACGCTCTATCTTCTTGCGGATGCCTTCCTGGTTTTCCAGCATGGAATCACCACAACCATTACAGGTCCACATCGCCATCAGACGCAGCTCCTCATCACCATACTGGGCAAAGGCTTTATCCTTTTCATACAGAGCACGCAGCAACCTGCTCCCGCACAGGAAGCGGAGGTTTTCAGGCAGCGCAAAATTGCTATTTTCTTCATAATATATTCCTCCAAAAAATAACTTGCAGGCATTTTCAGCCTTGCTGTTGATTTGATTTTATCATTATTGAGGATGGTTGGCAAGAAAATCATACCTAAACCATGTGCTTTGTTGCTGGGCGCACGCAAAAAGAGGACGGTGCGCACCGTCCTCTTTTCATTTATGCATATGCGATTTTTGCTTTTCAGCGGGTTGACGTAAAGTCAAATTAGAACATGAAGTTCAGTTCAGCGTACAGGGTGTTTTGGTCGGTATCGCCTTTTTTAGCTTCCAAGTCGAAGTATTTAACAGCACCAACAATGTTCTTAGCAAAGGTGTAGTTAGCACCAACCATGTAGCCTTTGAAGCCGTCAGCATCAACAGCGTTAGCTTGTGCTTCTTTATGACCAAGAGCTTCCATAGTATGAGCAATATAAGTGCCTGCAGCTTGATCATAGTATTTAGCGAACATACCCCAAGAACCTGCTTGAGATGCTTTTGCACCTTTGTAATCCAAAGAAATTACATAACCATCATCATCAATGCCACCTTCATCCATGTTGGATTTCAGATATTGAGCACCCAATTTCAAATCTTTAGCGATAGGAGCAGCTGCACCAACAGTCCAAATTGCAATGTCAGAATCATTAGCACCTTGGTTAATAGCAGCAGTTACATCAGTAAATTTATAATAACCAACATTAGCATCAACTACACCAAGTTTAGCACCAAGATTTGCATAATAAATTTGGTCAGCTACACTATTATTATTAATCTTTGCAACCTTGGTAGCATCAAGACCATCATAATCAGCAGCTTTACCAGCACCAACAGTCAGTTTTACATCTTTGCCATAGGAAGCTTGAACGCCGTCCATACGAGTATCATAGATGTTACCGCCAGTGAAATCGGTGAAGCCATAACGACCAGCTTGAACAGCTACGCCACCCAGTTTACCAGTTACATAAGCACGTTGGAATTTAGTGGTTTCTTCACCAGAATTGCTATGAGTAAAGCTTTGGATGTTTTCTAACATTCCTTTGTAAGACCAATCTTCATTTACTTGACCAGTTACCCAAATACGAGAACGCAGAGCAGTGCTGTCGCTATCGCTCAGATCGCCATCATAGTTCCAATAACGCAGTTTGGTTTCACCGGTGATTTTAACGTTGTCAGCTTTTTTCTCCAAGTTAGCAACGCGAACACCCAGGTTGTCCAGTTCGTCAGCGAATTCAGCAGCCAGTTTGTCAACGTTAGCGCCTTTTGCCATTGCTTTAGCAACGATTTGAGCCATTTCATAACGGGTCATCAGTTGTCGCCACCGAAGGTGGAGTCGCCGTAGCCTTCGATTACGCCAGCAGCAGCCAGTTTGTTGATGCTGTCATAAGCAGTGGCCAGCAGGAACGTCAGAGAAGGGGTTAGCAGCGTAAGCGGAAGCGGTTACGCCAAGAGCCATTGCCATTGCGAGAACTAAAGATTTTTTCATTTTCTTTTCCTCCCTTAGGAAATCCGGCAGTATAGTCGACTGCCAATTTTTATTTTTACAAATCACCCTAAGGGAAACTTCAGTAAAGTCTGTGCAAGAGTTGCCTTGTTTCCTCTGTACTTCTTTACCGTCATCCACCGCGGGCAATTTATAAACGTATTCAACACAGCAAGAGGAGGAAATGCAGATTGCAAAATCCTTAGTACTGTCATAAAGCGATCTGCAAACTCTTGCTGTTTAGTTTATTATAATACAGTTGTCCCCCCCGTCAAGACTTATTGTCTGAAAAAATTTTCAATTTTATTGCACTTGACGGACGTAGTGAAGAGAAGAATAATGAATCATTTTGTTACTCAAAAACTCACAGATATTTCTATAAAAAAACTGCAGGCAGGACTTCTGCCCACAGCTTGAAAACCATATTAATCTCACTTCACCCGTGAATTGATTACGTCAACAACAACAGTTCCATACAAGCCCTTTGCGTCATAGAACTTTATTTTCCCCTGCTGCACATTTCGCTGCTTCAGCTGCTCCGGCGAAAAATAAAGCTCCGCACTCACTGACATCTGTCCCTTGTACTGCTTCATCATCTCGTCCGGTGCTAGCTTGCGCCACAATCCTTTCTTGCTGCTGCGCGACAGCAACAGCTGCAGGCCTTCGCCCTCGCAGCGCAGCTGCGCTTGCTTATCCTCCGGCAGCAGGCGTAAATATAAGGTATAGATATTAGGCTGCAGCAAATATTTCAGCTCGCCCTCCTTGCCCAGGTCTATCCGGCAATGCACCTCCTGCCCCGTGCCAGCTTGGCACGGAAATAGTGCTTGTCGTTAATTATTTCACTGCGGAAAAACACCAGACCTACCATTACTGCCGCCATCAAAAGAAAGGCAACTACACGCTTCAACATTTGCTTATTCATGCTGCACCACCCCGCTATGATAACGTTTGTAAATTGCCTTGCCTGCCAAAAGCAGTAAGCAACAATTCCCGGCGCGCAATTCAAGCTGCAGCTGCCGCAAATCCCTGTACAACCTGCCCCCTGCGTAGTAATGCCGCTGACGGGAATGCCCATTGCCGCAATAAAATTTATCAGCTTATTTTTCATACGCGTTTCCTCCCGTAGCTGATAGCCTGCACCGGGCAAGCATGCTGACATACACCGCAGCAGATGCAGTTATGTTGGTTAATCTGCGCTTTGCCTTCAGCAAGCTCAGCGGATTCCATAGGGCATTTCTTTTCGCATAAGCCACAACCTATGCATTGGTTTTTGTCTACACGCATGCGCAGTACAAACGGCAGCTTGCAGCCTATGGCATGCATCAATCCCTGCGCAGCACCTACCGGGCACAAAAAATTGCAGAAGCCGCGACCACCTTTTGTGAAGATACCAAAGACGAGCACCCACATAATTGCTGTCAGCAAAAGGCTTGAAGTTAACGAAATAAAATAACCTCGTGTATAATAGTTAGCCAGTAAATCGAACAAAAAGAAATTGCAATAGGAGCATGCCAGAATGCCACCGAAAAATGGCACAAGGCAAAAACCTGCCAGCATTCCGTAACGAATAGGTGCAATTTCTGTATAACGATGCCAGCTGATTTGAAATTTTGACGGCACCAACTTCGACAGATATTCGGTGAACGCACCTGCCGGGCACAGCCTGCCGCAAAAAACAGGCCCCAGGAAGAAGGCTGCCACCAAAAGCAACAGGGTGCTAAGCATGCTGATGGATGTCAGCCGCCAAATTATTCCGTCTAAAATATGCTCTATCGGTATACGAAAGCAAAGGCCGTGAATACTCTGCGGCTGCCAGCTCCGTAAAGCAGATAGAACAGGCAGCGCTGAAAGAGCGCTACCGGCGCATAAAACAATATAAAGCCAAGAGCGTAACCGGTTAAAACGTTTAAGGTATATAACATAGGCAATCACCTCGATAACAAATAGGGATAGGGTAACTCAAACACCCTATCCCCATTTTAAGCTATTGAAAAACGTTAAGCAAGTAATTAGAAGCTGTAGCGCAGGCCAACACTATAAACACGACCAGAAGTAGGTTCACTTGCATAGAACTCTCTGTCAAATACATTATCTACCGTAAATTGTAATACAGCATTTTTTGCAATTTCATAATTGAAGCCCATATTTACGATAAAGTACGGATCTTCAGAACCATATTCACCAGTTTCATCATCCGGTGCTTGACGAGCACTCACATATTGACAGTCAAGATTTACGCCAAGTTTATCTTTTTTGTAATTCAATCCAGCGTGTAATAAATGCTTCGGAATACCATAATCAGTAGAATTAACACTACCAAGATTTGTATTAGCTACTGCTGTTCTTTCTACTTTGCCATGCTGCCAAGAATAATTAAGATATCCAGATAATTCTTCAGTAAGCTTATGTTCAAGACTAAACTCTACTCCGCGACGCTTTTCAGTACCATAGTTTTCATAAGACTTATAATCTACTACTTTAGTGCCGGGTTTATAATGATAAGTATATACTATCTTATCATCAGTTTTCACCTTATACATGGAGATACCCATATTGGTCTTATCAGAGATTTTTTTCTTCATACCAATCTCAAAGGTATCAGATGTTTCAGGATCAAGATCCGGATTGGCATGTACGTTCTGCTCATAACGGAAAATTTGACTAAACGGAGGAGGATTAAATGAATGACCATAAGATACATAATAATTAGTATTATCATCAGCTTTAAAATCAAAAGCAATTTTAGGGCTCAATTCATTGTATGAGCCTTCACCATGCTTGCTGGAATTATTTGCGTCTAAACTGCCATCAAGGTTATAGCTTGTTGTGCTACCATTGTACTTCTTATAATGGTCATAGCGTAATCCAAGATACATAGTCCAAGGTTCATTAAATTTATATTCATCTTGAACAAATAAAGCTATATTCTGTGCTTTACCGGTGTTTACTTGGAATAAGCCATTCTTTCCCTTACTTGTATCTACGGAATCATGATCATGATAGTTTTCAGATATTTTCTATATTGGGTAAACTCCTCTTGTTTAAAATCTCCACCAATTAAAATATCGTGTTTACCAATATTTTCCCAAGCCTTTTGGAAATCGAATACATAGGTTTTTCCAGGATATGAAGAATCACTGCCTGCTCCATACCAGGGAACCTCTTTAGCAGTGCTACTAGCACTACTATATCCGGATTTTTCATATCAAGCAAACTGAAATTAGCATTTATTTATTTTATCATCATTATATGCTAAAGTGTGTTTGTTGTACTCTTTCTCACCATCATAGCCTAAGGAAGTTCCTAGACTAGGAGATACATAAGTTCCATTCCTAAATCAACTTACCGCTCCATACAGGCTTACCGTCTTTATAAATATAACTCTTAGGACTCGGATAATAATAAGTACTCGTAGTATTGGCAAAAGTATATTTCAAGGAACGTTCCGCATCAAAATTATACTTTACATTTGCACTGTAGGTTTCGCTCTCATATTTTCTATCGCCGCGTGTAGCTACAATATATGTACCATTGCTTAATTGTGGCGGTTTATTATCAGGAACAATTGTCCCACTGCCTTTGCTAGCAGCTTTTGTCTGATAATAATTTCCCCATCCATCCGATTTACGATTTTCATAGCCAACGCCGAAAGAAACTTTTTCATTGGCTTTTACATCAGCATAAAGAGCCTTTTTCCAAGTATTATTGCTACCATAATTCAAAACTATGTTAGCATTCAAGCCTTTCTTCTTGGCATCCTTTGTAATAATATTTACTACACCGCCAACAGCATGTCCGCCATACAGAGAAGAACCAGCACCACGCACAACTTCAATACGCTCAATGTTTTCTACCGGGATCATCTCCCAGTCCACATTACTGTTGAAGGATAGTTCATCTGTAAACCATCTACTAATACAAGAATATCACCCGAACCAAAACCTCTAAGCTGAATACCGCCTTGAATTGCTTGACTTTTATACACACCAGGTAAGGTCTGTAAAGCTTCCGGAACGGATGTAATGTTACGCTCCTCGATATCTTTTGACGTTACTACACTGACACTGGACGGAACCTCCTGAATCTGCTTCATGGTTCTCGTAGCTGTTACAACCATCTCATCCAGTTCATACTCCTGAACCTCATCAGCAAGAACTGTTGTGCCCCCCCCAGAGTACATTGCCACAAATCAATGCGCTCATCAATAAACCTTTACTAGCCAGTTTTTCACAGATATACCTCCATTCACTCATCAAAAAAACAACGAGTTGCGTATTAAGCACTTGAAATTATTTGAACGAAGTATTAATATGCAATCTCTCTTTTATATGTTATAATACTGTGTATAGCAGCTAGACAGTCAAGGGGGAAATGCTAAAAATGTCAAAAAATCTACAAAATTACTTTTCGACCGGTGAATTATCACAGCTTTGCAAAATTCCCCGCAAGACTTTGCTTTATTATGATAAGCTGGGATTGATTACGCCAGAGCTTGTCGACGAAAACGGTTACCGCTATTACAAGCGCAGCCAGTTGTTTTTATTGCAGCTGATTCTTACGCTGCGCCGGCTGGATGTGCCGATTGCGCGCATCAAGGATTATCTTGCTAACCGTTCGCCGCAAAACTATCGTGATTTATTTAATGAGCGCATAGATTTCTTCACGCAGGAAATAGCTCGTCTGCAAGCCATGAAAACGGAGCTGCAAAGCGAATTAAGCAAGCTTGACCATATTGCGGACATTACTCTGGATAAAATTATGCTTGTCCATGAGAAGGCACATTATCTTTATCTTAGCAGCATTGCCGAAGAAAATGAATGCTTCAAAAAGCGTTCTACGCATATTGCCCAAATGTTTACCAATCTGCAAAACGATATTACCTTAACAACCAACGGCTTTGGCTATATTTATGATGCGGAAATTCTGCAGGATTTTGCAACAAAGCATCTGAAGCATTATTTTTATACGCTTCATGACAAGCTCCCTACCCCGCATTGTTATCAAAAGCCCGCAGGCGATTATCTGACGCTTTATTTTCAGGGTGTCTACATGTTTAACAACAAAAAGTATCTGCAAATGCTGGCAGAATATTGCAAGGAGCATAAGCTTACGCCGCTTTCACCACTCTATGTAACATCATTGTGTGATTACTGGCTGACAGGTGATACCGATAAGTATATTTACAAGCTGGAGCTGCAGATAAAATAGCATATCCAAGGCACGCAAAAACCCCGTGGCAGACGCCACGGGGTTTTCTAATCATCAAAGCACTGAGCAGGCTTTGCTCTTTTTATTTTTACAGCCTTAAGCTAAAATCAGCCTAAGGTTACGGCATCACTGTTCAGCATTGGAATAGGCTTGCCGTTTTTATTATTGCGGTACAGTCTAAGACGCTCAATATCGGCCATCTCAACAGGCAGCGCCAAACCATACTGCTCATTCAGTGCATTCAGCAAATCTACTGCCTTCATGCTTCCTGTCGGCGTAATTTTACAGTCAAAGCTGAAGATTGTTTCCGTTTCGGTCTGCTCCGCAGTAAGCTGCGGGATGTAAAACTTAACGTCGATTTCCTTGAACTTGACCTTCGTCTTGGGTGCAGCTTTTTTGAACAGCAGCTCCGGCGCCGCATTGAACTCTGCAACAGCAGCGCTCACGTCTTTGCTATAAGGCAGCGTTACGCGATAGCTTGCACCTGCCGCCTGACTCATCAGGGCAGCGTGATGCGTATCAACAGCATCAGCAGCCAGCACGCGAATACCGCGCGGCAAAGCAGCATCAAGAGCCAACGCAGCCTTTTCTACCTCCATCGGCTCGGCAAGCTCGATTTCCACGAACTCTGTATAGCTTACTACGCCTACACCCAGCGCAGAAGCCAGACTGAACTTCAAATGCGGATTAAAGCCTTCGGAATAGGCAGCAGGCAGCTTGGCACGGCGGATAGCACGACCGATGGTGCGCACATATTCCAAATGGGAGATAAAGCGGATGTCCTTATCCTTGGTAATTTGCATACGCAGTTTCATTATGCCTGTACCTCCCCATTGTTTTGATACTCTTCTTTATAGTCAACGATTTTTACGCCCAATGCCTGGCAAACACCGCAGCCGGTACAGCTTGCGCGACGGCAGTCATGCGTAAGCTGCTGAGCGTAAGCCTTACGCCATTCGTTCCACAGGAAACGGCGGCTGACACCAGGAGAGATATGCTCCCACGGGAAAGCCTCCTGCTCACCGCGCTCGCGGGCAGCGTAAAGCTTATCAAGGCCGCATCGCTGATA
>ENA-OQCS01001705-OQCS01001705.1-human-gut-metagenome-genome-assembly--contig:-NODE-1705-length-10744-cov-2.981916_pt1 | contig 10744 bp, 19 predicted proteins | sample MGYA00242757_ERZ504575 | MGnify/ENA primary metagenome ERZ504575 (study PRJEB26092, sample SAMD00036297) | human gut metagenome | host: Homo sapiens | study: EMG produced TPA metagenomics assembly of... | reverse complement strand
GCCGGTGAGACCAAGCTGGAACTGGACCGCCGCCATGTGCATGCCCGCATCGATGCGCTGGCTGAAAAGCTGGCCGAAATGGAAAAGCGCCGGGGCGAGAGCCGCAAGGCCCGTGCCAAGACCGGGATGCCGGTGGTCAGCCTTGTAGGCTATACCAACGTGGGCAAATCCAGCCTGATGAATGCTCTGTGCGGCCCCAGCGTAGCCGAAGCGGACATGCTGTTCGCCACACTGGACCCCACCAGCCGCAAGCTGATACTGCCCAGCGGCATGGCGGTGCTGCTGGTGGACACGGTGGGCTTTGTGTCCCGCCTGCCCCACAATCTGGTGGAAGCCTTCAAGTCCACGCTGGAAGAAGCGGCATGGTCGGACGTGATCATCCGTGTGGCAGACGCAGGCGATGAACAGCGGGAAGAGCAGCTGGCCGTCACGGATGAGGTTCTGGACGGGCTGGACTGTGCGGACATCCCCCGCCTGACCGTCTACAACAAGTGCGATAAGCCGGGTGCCATGAGCTTTGACCCGGACATCCTGCTCACCAGTGCCAAGACCGGCTACGGTCTGGACACCCTGCTGGCAAAGCTGGACGAGGTGCTCAGCGACCGGGTGCACACCTTAAAGGTGCTGCTGCCCTACGATAAACTGGGCCTTGCCGCCCCCATGCGGGAGCGCGGCAGCGTGCAGGTGGAGGAATACCGGGAGGACGGGCTGTATCTGGAGGGCATCGTCAAGACGGAAGACCTGCACTGCTTTGAAGGGTATCTGGTCTGATAGGCGTACACGATCTAAATCGCCTCCGCTGTGCTCCGGCTATCATCAGCGGAATAATATTTTGAGATAGAACAAGCCGGAAGTCTGCGGACTTTCCGGGCTTGCATTTTCGACGGGCGGGGTCGCAGCCGAAAGCAGCTGCTCTATGGGTCGAGTACATTGTCTGCCACTGCTTTTTTCAAAAGAAAAATCCCAACAAACACAAAAACCCGCCTGGCAGCGGGCTTTTGTGTATAGAGGGGTGGGAAAGTATATAAAGTGGTGAATCTCAAATTCAAAGCGGCAGGCACTTTCTGTTCTGCGCTGCCTTGCATGATGTATTATACCCCTTTTTGTTTTCTTGTCAAACAAAATTTTCCGGTTTTGCTTTAAATTAAGTCTTTACTTTTTCGATAAAACTTTATATAATTAACGCAAAGCAAAGCAAAAGCAAATTTTTTGACTTTTGTATGTTTGCACCAACAATAAAACTTTACTTTCAAAAAATTTTATACAATCCAACATATTTTCAAAAAGGAGTATTCCCCATGGATGATCTGGATCGTAAGATTCTCTCCCTGCTGGCAAAGAACGCACGGATGCCGGTCAAGGAGATCGCCGAGCAGGTATCACTGACCAGTCCTGCTGTTTCCAGCCGCATTCACAAGCTGGAAACGGATGGCATCATCAGCGGCTACACCGTCACCCTGAACCGCCCCGCTGACCGGATGTATGTGGATGCCCTCATCAGCCTTTCGGTAGCACCTTCCAAGCAGGATGCCTTTCTGGAGCTGCTGCAAAGCAGCAAGGAAGTGCTGCAGTGCTACCACGTCACGGGTGCATACACCTTCCTTGTCAAGGTGAGCTGCGGCAGCATGCCCCAGCTGGAGCACCTGATCCTGCAGTTCCAGAAGCTGGGCACCACCAGCACCCAGATCATCCTTTCCACGCCGGTGAACCACGGCGAGCTGGATGCCCTTATGCTGTAACGCTGTTCATAAAATAGTTACGTTTGCGGTGCAATTCTGCCGGGGTGTTCTTTCGTATTATGGATAGCAGGCGTAAAACAGCACACAATAGCTTCAAAACCGCTGCGCCCGCTTTCACACGAAGATTTTCACACACGAAAGGATTTCACTTATGAAACGTATCATTGCTTCCCTGCTTGCCGGTCTGTGCCTGCTTGCTCTGGTGGGCTGCTCTGCCGGCAGCAAGGCCGACTCTGCCTCCCCGAAGGACTACTCCCAGATCATCCACGATGCCCGCACCGACGAGGACAACGAATACGATATGATCTTTACCAAAGGTGAGGACGGCAAATTCACCGCCATCGACGGCTACAGCGCCGAGTATGAGGCCGACCAGCTGAATGACGAGCTGAAAGACATCGTGTTCCCCCTGCTGGGCCTTGAGGACGGCAGCTACGAGAGCTTTGCCGCCTCTGTTTCCTCCATGATGGTGCGCAGCTACGCCGTTGCCATCGTAAAGCCCGCCGAGGGCAAGACCGATGCCGTGAAAGCCGCACTGGAAGCCTATGTGCAGAGTGAGCAGCAGTCCATGGAGCACTACCTTGAGGATCAGTATCTGGTCGCCAAGGCGGCTACCGTCACCGTAGCTCCCACCGGTGAGGTGGTTCTGGTGTGCGCCGAGGATCACGACACCATTCTTTCCAACATCGAGAAAGCCTTGCCGCATAATTTTTGCCCTGCCGAAGCCGCATCCTGCCGGGATGCGGTTTCTTTTTGTGTGCAGATATGCTATACTGTTCCCGTGAACTTGCACTGAAATACAGGAGTATTTATGTATAAAGCGACTATCGTGATCCCGAATATCAACGGCAAGGGCTGGCTGAAGGATTCTATCGAGTCGGTCTATGCCCAGACCGAACAGAACTTCCGGCTCATTGTGGTGGACAACGGTTCCACGACGAAAGCTTGAGCAGGCCCGCAGCTATTGCAGCCGCGAAAATTTCACCCTCATCGAAAACGGCACCAATACCGGCTTTTCCCATGCAGTGAATCAGGCATTGCGCTGGCGGACAGTGAATATGTGGTGCTGTTCAACAACGATGCCTTTGCCGAACCCCAGTGGCTGGAAGAGCTGATCCGCACCGCTGAGACCGACCCGAAAATCTTGCAGTGCAGAGCCTGATGATCCGACACTTCGACCGGGAGCTGGCCGACGATGCCGGCGATTATGTCACCTGGATGGGCTTTGCCTGCAAGACCGGCGATGGCCGCCGCGCCAGCCGCTATACCCGGCAAAAGCGCATCTTCTCGGCCTGCGGCGGTGCGGCGCTCTACCGCAAGAGCATTCTGGACGAGATCGGCAATTTGACGAGAACTTCTTTGCCTACTTTGAGGATGTGGACCTGAGCTGGCGCGCCAACAATGCAGGCTATAAAAACCTGCTCTGCCCCACCGCCAAGTGCTACCACATCTGCGGTGCCAGCACCGGCGCGGTGAAGTACAACGCCTTCAAAAGCCAGCAGAGCGGCCGCAACAGCATCCTGCTGCCCCTCAAGAACGAACCGCTGCTGATGCTGATTTTAAACTTCATCCCGCTGGCCGTGGGCTACCTGCTCAAGTGCTACAAGTTCCACAAACAGGGCTTTGGCGAGGCATGGGACAAGGGGATGCACGAAGCCTTTGCCCTGCTGAAAAGCGGCAGGCTGGGCAAGCGGCCTTTCCGCCTGAAGGATCTGCCAACTACATCCTGATGGAGCTGTGGATGATCTGGAACATGGTGCCGTACCTGTGGTACCGACTGGTGATCGTAAAATTTGACCTCAAATAAAATACCGGATACGAAGCATCTGCCTTGTATCCGGTATTTTTGTTTTGTATTATGCCGCCGGGCTGGCTGTGCTTTCGTCCGCCTGTGCCTCGGTGCTGTCGGCGGGCTGTTCCTCCGCCTGTGTATCCACGCCCTCGTCTGCAGCGGTGCTGTCTGCCTCAGCCGAAGCAGAATCCGAACCGGCTGCTGCAAGAATGGCATCCTGCACATCGCTTTCTGCCATGGGTTCCGGCACATTCGCGCCGGTGTGCTTTCCGTGCTCTCGGCCTTGGTCTCACTCTCGGTCAGGCCGGTGAGATACCAGCTGCCGCTCTGGCGCTCGAACAGATAATCCATGTACTTGGTGGGCGTATCCGAAGAAACATTGATGATGCTGTCGTCCGTGCTGGTGGTGGGAATATAGCCCACGGTCACATGCAGCTTGCCGCTGCGCTTGAACAGCTTGGTGACGACTGCGCGGTAGTAGCCACCGTGCCGGTGACCGGAATCTTATAGCACTGGGTGGCATCGTCAAACTCGATGGTCATATCCTCCATCTCAAAGCTGCGGTGGGTCAGCTTGAAGCCGGGGCCAAGCAGCTTTGCAAGGTAGGCATCCACATCCAGCGAGGGCAGCAGCAGCTGTTCGGTGTCGGGGTCGGTATTGTAGTTGTCAAAGCCGCCCTGCGTTTCCTGAATATTATAGATGCAGCCCCACACCGCAGCTTCGCGCAGAGTCAGGTCGTCGATGTTCTCAATGCCGTCAAATGGCATGGGGTCAAACAGCACAAGCCCTTCCAGCTTATCTTCATATTCCTGCTTTTGGGCGGTATCATCGAACAGGTTCGCCACCGCGCCCACACCGGCCCGCAGCACGGTAACAAAGCCCACGATCACCAGAATGGCAACCAGAAGGCCCAGTGCCTGCCGCCCGCGGCGGCGCTGCATCCGGGCATGTTCTTCAGGGGTAATATAATGTTTCATAGTTGTTTTATCTCCCAGGGTTCTCAAATGCTACAGTGTCCAGTATACCACATACCGGCCATTGTGCAAAACTATGCCCGTGGTTTTTTTGTGAAAAGCGCATTCCTTATTCCCATGTCTTCCACACATCGGGCTGGTAGCCCACGGTGGCCTTGCGGCCATTGCGTACAATGGGCGTTAAAAACAGCTGCTGGTTCTCAAACAGCTTGTCCTCCTTCTGCCAGTCCACCAGTGCGTCCAGAAGTGCAAGGGTCTGCTTGTCCTTCGCATTGGGGTCCACCAGCTTTTCCCAGCCGCCAAGAGCGCGGGCCACGTTCTCGAACTCGCCGCGGCTCATCTCTTTTTCCTTGAGGTCGATCATCTGGAACTTGATGCCGCGCTCCTTGAAATAGCGCTGGGCCTTTTTGGTATCAAAGCACTTGCTTGTGCCAAAGATCTGAATATTCATGGTCTGTACCCTCCTGAATTTTTATTGTACCACATCCTGTGCCCTCTGCATAGGCATAATTCGCAGCCGGATGGGCCATACTGCCCGCAGGGCATTATCAGAAGGAGGTTTTCTATGAACGCATATGTTGACCCTGATCTGTGCATTGGCTGCACCCAGTGCGCCGGGCTTTGCCCCGCCGTGTTCCAGATGGAAGGCACGCTGGCCGTGGCCCAGCCCGGGCCGATCCCACCGGAGGAGGTGCCGCAGGCTGTGGACGCAGCCAACGCCTGCCCGGTAAGCGCGATCCGCATCGAGGAGTAAGAGGGAAGGCCGTCAACCATGTTGGCGGCTTTCTCTCTTTTTTACGCAAAAATCCCCCGCTGGGCACGGTTTTGTGGTATAATGCAGAATGTGTAATAATGCAATGGAGGAACACGACTATGCGTTTACTGGTCATTGACGGCAACAGCATTGCCAACCGTGCTTTTTTGGCATCAAGCTGCTGACCACCAAGGACGGACGATACACCAACGCCATCTATGGCTTTCTGAATATCCTGCTCTCCCTGCTTAAGGAGTGCGAACCCGACGAGGTGGCTGTTGCCTTTGACCTGAAGGCTCCCACCTTCCGCCACAAAATGTACGATGGCTACAAGGCCACCCGCCATGGCATGCCCGAAGAGCTGGCCCAGCAGATGCCGGTGCTCAAGGAACTTCTGGCAGACCTCGGCTACCGCACCGTCACCGCCGAAGGCTGGGAAGCGGATGATATCCTTGGCACGCTGGCCGCTGCCTGCGCCGCCCGGAAGGACGACTGCTTCCTTGCTACGGGAGACCGGGACAGCCTGCAGCTGGTCAGTGACACCACCACCGTGCTGCTGGCCGCCACTGTCATGGGACGCAGCAAGACGGTGACGATGGACGTGGACGCCATTCAGGAAAAATACGGCATCCAGCCAGACAGCTCATTGAGGTGAAGAGCCTGATGGGCGATGCTTCGGATAATATTCCGGGCGTGAAGGGCATTGGTGAAAAGACCGCCCTGACCCTTGTGCAGAACTTTGGCACGCTGGAAGGCGTGTACGAGCACATCGACGATAAGCTCATCAAGCCCAAACAGCGGGAACATTTGCTGGAATGCCGCGAGATGGCCCAGCTGAGCCACACCCTTGGCACCATCCGCACCGATGCACCCATCGACACGGCCGAGGGCACCTATGCCGTGGGCGAGGGCAACAAAGCCGAGGCCGTGCGCCTTTTGCAGGAATTGGAGATTCACTCTCTGATTCCTCGCTTTGGGCTGGACGGCATTGCACCTGCCGCCCCAGAAGAAGAGGACGGCATCGAGCTGGCTGAAGCAGGGCTGGAAGCTCTGCCGCTGACCCCTTCCGGCACTATCTGGTGGCATCGCGCCCGGCCGTGATGGGCAAGCAGGGCACCGCAACGTGGTGCTGCAGCCGGAGAGCTGGTACGCCGTGCAGGACTGCACCGTTTACCCGCTGGAGAATGCGACCTTATGCGCCTGCTGGACAACGCAGACGTAACGCTGGAAGTGTTCAACGCAGCGCCCCTCTATGCCAAGGCCATGGCCGCAGCGGCTGGGGCAGCAGCATCGTGTGGATGGCAAGCTTGCGCCTACCTGCTGGACGCTTCTGCTTCCAAGTATCAGATCAGCGAGCTGACCGCCAGCTACCGCGCCGCTGCTGCCTTTACCTGTGCCGATTACCCGGATGCAGGCCGCCTTGCAGACCTGTTCTGCAAGATGAAGGCGAGATCACCGCCTGCGGTGAGGACGCCCTTTACAATGAGATCGAGTTCCCGCTGGCACAGGTGCTGGCCGATATGACCCGCACCGGTGTGCTGGTGGACAAAGACGGCATCGAGCAGTTCGGCGTAAAGCTGCGCACCGAGCTGGAGCAGGTGCTCACCCGCATCCACATGGAGACCGGCAGCGCCAGCTTCAACCCCAACAGCCCCAAGCAGTTGGGCGAAATGCTGTTTGACACCATGGGCCTGCCCCACGGCAAAAAGACCCAGCGCGGCTGGTCCACGGATGCCGAAACACTGGAAAGCCTGCGGGATTACCCGCTGGTGGAGGACATTCTGCAGTACCGCGCCTACCAGAAGCTGAACTCCACCTACGTGGAGGGCCTTTTGAAGGTGATTGGCGAGGACGGCCGCATCCACTCCACCTTCAACCAGACCGAGGCCCGCACCGGACGGCTCTCCTCTGACAACCCCAACCTGCAGAACATCCCCATCCGCACCGAGCTGGGCAGCCAGCTGCGCGCCTACTTTATTGCAAAGCCGGGCTGTGTGCTGGTGGATGCCGACTACAGCCAGATCGAGCTGCGCATTCTGGCCCACATTACCGGTGATGAGCACATGCAGCAGGCATTTTTGAACGGTGAGGACATCCACCGCAGCACCGCCGCAAAAATTACGGCATCCCGCAGGAAGAAGTCACCTCCCGGCTGCGCTCTTCTGCCAAGGCCATCAACTTTGGCATCATGTACGGCAAGGGCGCTTACAGCCTTGCAAGGACATCGGCGTGAGTGTGAAGGAGGCAGATGCCTTCCTCAAGAACTATCTGGCCGCGTTCCCCAAGGTGAGCGGCTACATGGATAAGACCATCGCGGACGCCAAGGCCTGCGGCTATGTTTCCACCCTGTTCGGCCGCGCCGTGCTCTGCCGGAGCTGGCAAGCAGCAACTTCAATGTGCGTTCCAGCGGCGAACGCATGGCCCGCAACACCCCCATTCAGCACTGCGGCGACGTGATCAAGCTGGCCATGGTGCGGGTATGGAAGCGGCTGCGGAACGAAAGATGGAAAGCCGCCTGATCCTGACCGTCCACGACGAACTGATTGTGGAAGCACCGCAGGCTGAAGCCGAAAAGGCTGCGCAGATCCTGCGGGAGGAAATGGAAGGCTGCGTGCAGTATGCCGTGCCCCTGAGCACCGATGTGCACGCAGGCAAAAACTGGCTGGAGGCCCACTAAAACATGATTATTTTGGGAATTGAATCCACCTGCGACGAGACCGCCGCAGCTCTGGTGGAGGATGGCCGGCACCTGCTGAGCAACGTCATTTCCACCAGCGTCAAAGAACAGGCTCTTTACGGCGGCGTTGTGCCGGAGATTGCCAGCCGCCGCCACTGCGAATTTATCAGTGCTACCGTCAAAAAAGCCCTGCTGGATGCAGGCAAGACCATCGACGATGTGGATGCCGTGGCCGTCACCTTTGCGCCGGGCCTCATCGGTGCAGTGCTGGTGGGCGTGAATTTTGCCAAGGGTCTGGCCTACTCGGCCAATAAGCCTTTGGTGCCGGTGCACCACCTGCGCGGACACATTGCCGCACTGTATCTCACCCACCCGGAGCTGAAGCCTCCCTTCCTCTGCCTTGTGGCATCCGGCGGCCACAGCCACATTGTGGAGGTGCAGGACTACACTCACTACCACATCCTCGGCCACACGGTGACGATGCCGCCGGTGAAGCCTTTGACAAAGTGGCCCGCACGCTGGGTCTGCCCTATCCCGGCGGCCCCAGCGTGGCCAATGCCGCCAAGACCGCAACCCCAAGGCTATCGCCTGCCGGTGCCCCATGTGGACGGCAAGTACAACGTGAGCTTTTCCGGCCTGAAAACCGCCGTGCTCAATGAGGTGAACAAGGCCCAGATGAAGGGCGAAGAAATCAATGTGCCCGACCTTGCCGCCAGCTTTCAGGACCGCATTGCGGGCATCTGGCCGAAAAGCTGCTGCTGGCCGCAGCGGACACCGGCGCAAAGCAGGTGTGTCTGGCAGGCGCGTTGCCGCCAACGGACGCTGCGCCAGCTGGTGAACGACGGTGCAGAAGCTGGGTGCAAAAGTTTATCTGCCGGAGCTGAAATTCTGCGGTGACAACGGCGCTATGATCGCGGCGCAGGGGTATTACCAGTACATTGCAGGCCACACAGCGGGCCTTGAACTGAACGGTCTGCCCACTTTACCCATCGACTACGAATAAGCAGTAAAAAAAGACCTGCCTTTCCGGGATCTCCGGAAGGACAGGTCTTTTTCTTATGCAAAATATTCCTGTGCACGCTTTGCAGCGTTGTTGATGCAGGCCCGCAGCTCGTCCAGCGTATCAAACTTTTTGCTGGGGCTGAGGTAGGCGTGGAACTCCACCACCGGGTCGGTGCCGTAGAGGTCGCGGAAAAGCCCGGGATAAAGGTCTCGCAGGTCACCTTGGTGGCATCATCATTGACGGTAGGGCGGCTGCCAAGCCTGTGGCCGAAGGATACCACACCCCGCCAATGTGGGTGCGGGTGATATAAATGCCGCTGCGGGGCAGCTGAAAGCCCTCGGGATACAGCTGGTTGATGGTGGGCACCCCCAGCGTGTGGCCCAGACCAGCACCGTGCTGCACCTCGAACCGGATGGCGTAGGGCATCCCCAGCATGGCGTTTGCTGCCGGGATGTCGCCGCTTCCAGCGCGGTGCGGATGCGGGTGGAAGACACCGGCTTTTCCTCAAACTGCGCCATGGGCACCACGATCACCTCCACGCCCAACGGAGCGCAGAGGGTGCGCAGCAGCTCCGGGTTGCCGGCCGCTTTGGCACCAAAGGTAAGTTTTCGCCGCAGACCAGCGCACGGGCATTGCAGTCCCGCACGATGCCCAGCACGAACTGCTCCGGGGTCAGGCCCTTGATCTCCTCAAAGTCCGGCGTGAGGTAATACTCCACGCCAAGGCTTGCGATCAGAGCATGCTTATCCGCTGTGGAAAGCAGGCGCTTGCCCTTCATCTTATTCACCATCGGCAGCTTGAAGGTAAACACCGCCGGGGCGGCATCGTGTTCTTTGGCCCACTGCACGGCGCTTTCGATCACCGCACGGTGGCCGATGTGGATGCCGTCAAAAAAGCCCATTGCCACTGCGGTGCCTTTTTCCGGCTGCGCCAGCGGCAGCGGTGCAAATTGTGAAATGATCTGCATGGGTTTTGTTTCCTTTTTCAATTACGTTCTACGAACAGTTTTTCCACCCGCAGCACACCCTGTACGATATTGGCAAGGCCCAAAAACTGTCCGGCGGCATTGCGCACCCGGTAGCGGCCATCTACTGCCGGATACCGCTGGTGGGGCAGCCGTTGTACAAATGCTGTTCCACCCAAGGCTCCACCACCAGCAGCGGCAGGCTTTCAAACACGCTTTCCACCGGCAGCATCAGCGCTTCCAGTGCGTCCATGCCCTGCTCTTTTGCGGCAAGAATTTCCTCCAGCGTGTGGGCATCGGCTTCGGTGTACACGCCCGCCGAGGTGCGGCGCAGTGCGCTCATGGTGCCCTTCTGGCCCATGGCGGCGGCAATGTCTTCCAGCAATGTGCGGATATAGGTGCCCTTGGAGCACGTTACATCCAGCACATACTCATTTTCGGCCGGGCTGCCGCCGTAGGTGATGCTGTAAATTTCAATGGGGCGCGCCTTGCGCTCCACGGTCACGCCCTCACGGGCCAGCTTATACAGCGGCTGACCGTTCAGCTTGATGGCCGAGTACATGGGCGGCACCTGCATCTGCGGGCCAATGAACTGCGGCAGCACGGCCAGCAGTTCCCCTTCGCCCGCCGTGACCGGAGCCGTTTCCAGCACAGTGCCGGTCACATCGCCGGTGTCGGTGCGCGCGCCCAGTTTTAAAACCGCACGGTAGCTTTTATCGTGGTTCAGCTGTAGGTCCACTGCCTTGCTGGCACCGCCGCAGAACACCGGCAGCACGCCGGTGGCCATGGGTCCAGCGTGCCGCTGTGGCCCAGCTTGCGGGTGCCCAGCACGCCGCGCAGC
>ENA-OQCS01001704-OQCS01001704.1-human-gut-metagenome-genome-assembly--contig:-NODE-1704-length-10747-cov-3.883898_pt1 | contig 10747 bp, 13 predicted proteins | sample MGYA00242757_ERZ504575 | MGnify/ENA primary metagenome ERZ504575 (study PRJEB26092, sample SAMD00036297) | human gut metagenome | host: Homo sapiens | study: EMG produced TPA metagenomics assembly of... | reverse complement strand
GCCAGAGACCCGGAGCTTAAAAATCTTTTCCGGAATATCCAGCAGGAAGAACAGAAGCATTATGAGTCTTTGTCAATGATTCTTTCCGGAAGTGTGCCTGAATGTAACTGTAATGACAGATCAGGCAGAGACTATCAGCCAAAAGCAGTCTATACAGCCATGAGTCACCGGAAGATAAACAACACGATGCGTTTCTTGCAACAGACTGTATAGGTACAGAGAAGCTGGTGTCAGGAACATACAATGATGATGTATTCGCCTTTGGCGATAGTGGTGTACGCAAGCTGCTGGCAGATATCCAGATAGAAGAACAGAACCATGCGGAGATGCTGTATAAGTATAAGACAGTGAATGGAATGTTATAACAGCGAAAAGGATGTCGGATTTGCTCTCGGCATCCTTTTTATATGGGATCATACAGGATAAAATAGTATAAAAAAATGTCAAAATATTTTATTGAAACTCCTCGTGATTTTGCTATGATATAGTAAGATTATGTCGGCAGAAGGTCAGTACTATAGATATATAGTGAATCGGAGACAAAATTCAGAAAGGGGATTTTTACATATGTACACAGGAAACTATGAATGTCTGGAATTATTTGTAAAACCAGAAGCCGGGAAAAAAGGCAGTGTGAGCCTGAAGAAGGTAAAAGAAAACAAAACAGGAAATGCAGAAGTAAGAAAAATTGCTTCAAATATTATTTCTAAATCATTGGATCAATTTTTATTAGAAAATCCTGATACTGCCAAAATTATTGTTGAAAAAGCAATCGTTGCTTCTCATGCACGTTTAGCTGCGAAAAAAGCACGTGAAATGACAAGAAGAAAAACAGGAATGGAAATTACATCATTGCCTGGGAAATTAGCTGACTGCTCATCAAGAGATGCTAGTGAATGTGAAATCTTCATTGTCGAAGGGGATTCTGCCGGAGGTAGTGCTAAGATGGGTAGAGATCGTCGTATTCAAGCTATCTTACCGCTTCGTGGTAAAATCTTAAATGTTGAAAAAGCGCGATTAGATCGTGTTTTATCAAGTGATACGATTCGTAGCATGATTACTGCTTTTGGTACAGGAATTGGTGAAGATTTTGATATTAATAAATTACGTTATCATAAAATCGTTATTATGACCGACGCCGATGTCGATGGAGGACATATTCGTATTTTAATGTTAACTTTCTTATATCGTTATTTAAAACCTTTAATTGAAGGTGGCTTTGTTTATGCGGCTCAACCTCCACTTTATTTATTAAAACATGGAAAAGAAGAACATTATTTATATAGTGATGAAGAATTAGATGATTTAAGAACAAAGTTAGGTGAAGGTGCAAAATATTCTATCCAAAGATATAAAGGGTTAGGAGAAATGAATGCGGATCAATTATGGGAAACAACAATGGATCCTGAACATCGTATTTTAAATCGTATTGAATTAGATGAAGCGATGGAAGCTGATATGATTTTTGATGTATTAATGGGAGAAAAAGTTGAACCTCGTAGAGAATTTATTCAAGAAAACGCAAAATATGTAACTGATTTAGATATTTAGAAGGAGTAGAAAATGGATAATCAAGAAAAAGGAATTAGAAAAATTCAATTAACATCAGAAATGAAAACTTCTTTCATGAATTATGCCATGTCAGTTATCGTAGCACGTGCATTACCTGATGTAAGAGATGGAATGAAACCAGTTCAAAGACGTATTGTTTATGGTATGAATGAACTTGGTTGTTATAGTGATAAAGCGTATAAGAAATCTGCGCGTATCGTTGGGGAAGTTATGGGGAAATATCACCCTCATGGAGATTCTTCAATTTATGAAGCCTTAGTGAGAATGGCACAAGATTTCTCATATCGTTATATGCTTGTAGATGGTCATGGAACTTGGTTCAATTGACGGTGACGGCGCTGCCGCTATGCGTTATACTGAAGCGAGAATGTCTAAAATTTCAATGGAATTAATGAGAGATATCAATAAAGATACGATTGATTTTATTCCAAACTATGATGGTGAAGAAAGAGAACCATCGGTATTACCTTGTCGTATTCCTAACTTATTGGTCAATGGGACAACAGGAATCGCTGTTGGGATGGCTACAAATATGCCACCTCATAATATTGGTGAAGTGATTGATGCCGTTATTGCGGTAAGTAAAAATCCTGATATTACTGTTTTAGAATTAATGGAAAATTATATTCAAGGACCTGATTTTCCAACTGGTGGATATATTTTAGGAAAGAGCGCTATTAAAAAAGCCTATGAAACAGGTAATGGTCTTATTGTTATGCGTGCTAAAACAGAAATTGAAGAACATAAGGGTAGACAAAGAATTGTTGCTTATGAAATTCCTTATCAAGTAAATAAAGCAAGATTAGTCGAAAAGATTGCGCATTTAGCACGTGATAAAGTTGTTGAAGGTATTAGTGATGTTCGTGATGAATCAAACCGTGAAGGGATTCGAATTGTCATTGAATTAAAGAGAGATGTTCAAGCAGAAGTTATTTTAAATCAATTATATAAATTAACTTCTTTACAAACAACATTTGGTGTCAATAATATTGCTTTAGTTAATAATGAACCTAAAACTTTAACACTTAAAGAATTAATTCAATATTATTTACAACATCAAGAAGAAGTTATTCGTCGTAGAACACAATTTGAATTAAATAAAGCAGAAGCAAGAGCACATATTTTAGAAGGTTTAAAGAAAGCCTTAGATCATATCGATGAAATTATTCAATTAATTCGTACAAGTAGAACAACTGAAATCATTCAACAAAGATTAATGGATGAATTTGGAATGTCTGATAAACAAGCTAAAGCTGTAAGAGAAATGCAATTACAACGTTTAGCTGGTTTGGAAAGAGAAAAGATTGAAGAAGAATTAAATAATTTATTAATTACAATTGCTGATTTAAAAGATATTCTTGCTAATGAAGAACGTATCTTAGAAATCATTAGAAATGAATTATTAGAAATGAAAGAAAAATATGGTGATAAACGTCGTACTGAAATTATTCAAGGTACATTTGATATTGAAGATGAAGATTTAATTCCAGTAGAAGATGTTATTATTTCACTTACTAATAATGGTTATGTAAAACGTATGCCAGTAGATACTTATAAATCTCAAAATAGAGGTGGACGTGGTGTCAAAGGTATGGCAACAACACAAGATGATGTCATTAGTTCACTTATTCATATGTCAACACATGATGATTTATTGATCTTTACAAATAAAGGAAAGGTATACCGTTTGAAAGGATATAATATTCCTGAATTTGGTAGAACTGCTAAGGGATTACCAATTGTTAATATTTTAAATCTTGATAAAGATGAAAGTGTTAAATCATTAATTAATATTAATAAGAAAATGATTGAAGAAGATAAACATTGGTATTTATTCTTTGCAACTGAACAAGGTTTAGTTAAACGTGTTGATATTTCAGAATTTGAAAACATTAGACAAACAGGTAAGATTGCTATTAAGTTAAAAGAAGATGATTCTTTAGTTGGTGTTAAATTAACTAAAGGGGATGATGAAATCTTAATTGCTGCTAGTAATGGTAAACTTGTAAGATTCTCTGAAGGTCATGTTAGACCAATGGGAAGAAGTGCAAGTGGTGTAAGAGGTATTAATGTTGATGGTTCTAAAGTTATTGGTATGACAACAAACCGTGAAGGACAATTAATTATGGTTGTTACGGAAAAAGGTTATGGTAAGATGTCACCAATTGATGAATATCGTGTTTCTAATCGTGGTGGAAAAGGTGTTAAAACAATTAATGTTACTGAACGTAATGGACAAATTGTAGCGATTAGAGCAGTAGAAGGTAATGAAGATTTATTAATTATTACAGATGATGGTATTGTGATTCGTTTACCTATGGAACAAGTTAAAACAGCAGGACGTGCGACTCAAGGTGTAAGACTTATTAAAGTACATGATAGCAAGGTTTCTTCTGTAGAAGTTGTTGCTAAAAATGAAGAAGAAGTTGTAGAAGAAGGTGAAGAAGAGTCAGAGTAATCTGACTCTTTTAGAAATGAATGGGGAAGAATTAAAAAGATTGTTTAATCGTTTAGATCATTCAAAGTTTAGAAGTTCTTTTCATCTTGCTAAAAAGTATAAAGATTATTGTAATGAAAAAGGCTTAGATGTTATAGAACAACACGCCAGAGATTTTATTTCTAAAAGAATAGCACCTGCTGTGATTTTAAATGATGGAAAGCAAACACCGATGAAAAATCATCCTGTGTTTATTGCTCAACATGCCACGGCTTCATGTTGTCGAGGGTGTTTATATAAGTGGTATCATATTAAGCCACATACACAGTTAAATGACAGTCAACAAGAGATGATTGTTCAAGTGATTATGGCTTGGATTAAAAGAGAATTGCAAAGAAAATAGCCTTGATGTATAATCAAGGCAGTTATTAATAATATAAGGGGAAAGAAAATGATTGATATTAATTTAATTAGAGAAAATCCTACTTTAGTCAAAGAAAATATGAAGAAAAAATTTCAAGATGAAAAAGTTGGATTAGTAGATGAAGCTTATAAATTAGATAAAGATTATCGTGAAGTTGTTACAAGAGCAAGTGAAATTAGAAGTTTAAGAAATAAATATTCTAAAGAAATTGGTGCTTTAATGAGAGAAGGCAAAAGAGATGAAGCTGAAGAAATTAAAGCAAAAGTAACTTCTATGGCAGAAGAATTAAAAGATTTAGAAGTTAAAGAAGAAGAATATGGTAAAGAATTAAAAGAAATCATGATGAAAATACCAAATATCATTCATGATTCAGTACCTATTGGAAAAGATGATTCAGAAAACGTAGAAATTCAAAAATACGGAGATCCAGTTGTACCTGAGTATGAAATTCCATATCATGCTGATATCATTGCTCGTTTTAATGGTTTAGATAAAGAAGCTTCAGGTAGAACAAGTGGAAATGGTTTCTATTATTTAATGGGAGATATCGCTCGTTTATCATCAGCAATGCTTTCATACGCTAGAGATTTCATGATTGATAAAGGATTTACTTATTGTATTCCACCATTCATGATTCGTAGTGATGTTGTTACAGGTGTTATGTCATTTGATGAAATGGATGCCATGATGTATAAAATTGAAGGTGAAGATTTATACTTAATTGGAACTTCTGAACATAGTATGATTGGTAAATTTAAAGATCAAATCGTTAAAGAAGAAGAATTACCAATTACAATGACTTCTTATTCACCATGTTTTAGAAAAGAAGTAGGTGCTCATGGTATTGAAGAACGTGGTATTTATCGTGTTCATCAATTTGAAAAACAAGAAATGGTTGTTTTATGTAAACCAGAAGAAGCTATGGAATGGTATGACAAAATGTGGTCATATACAGTTGAATTATTTAGAAGTTTAGATATTCCAGTAAGAACATTAGAATGTTGTTCTGGAGATTTAGCTGATTTAAAAGTTAAATCATGTGATGTTGAAGCTTGGTCACCAAGACAACAAAAATATTTTGAAGTTGGTTCTTGTTCAACATTAGGAGATGCACAAGCTAGACGTTTAGGTATTCGTGCTAAAGGTGAAAATGGAAATTATTATGTTTCTACTTTAAATAATACAGTTTTAGCTTCAACAAGAGCAGTTATTGCTTTTATTGAAAATAACTATAATGAAGATGGATCTATTAATATTCCAGAAGCGTTACGTCCTTATATGGGTGGTAAAGATATTATTATTCCTAAAAAATAGTCACTTCGGTGACTCTTTTTATAGAAAGGTAAGAAAAAGATGGAATTATTTATAAGTGAAGCAGAAATTGAGGATGCTTCAATGATTATTGATTATTTAAATCAGGTTGGGGGAGAAAGTGATAACTTAACTTATGGTTTAAATGAATGTTATTTAAATGAATTTGAAGAAATGGAAGTTATTCAAGATTTTATTGATCAAGAGAATAGTTTACTTTTATGTGGTTTTATTGATGATGAACTTGTTTCTTTATTATCTATCAAGGTGAACAAAAAGAAAGATTAAAACATATTGGTCATTTTGCAATCACTGTTAAAAAAGAATATTGGAATATGGGGATTGCTTCAATGATGATGGAAGAAGCTTTAGAAATGATCAAAGAAACATCTTTAAAAGTTCTTGATTTAGAAGTGAAAGAGGATAATTTATCAGCTATTAATCTTTATAAAAAGTTTAATTTTCAAGAAATAGGGAGATATCCTCAAATGTTTAATGTCAATCAAAAGTATTATGATGCACTTTTAATGAATTTATATATTGATTAAAAATCTAAAATACGCTATAATCATATTTGCCATTACAATAGGCGGCTTCGAACCATGTCAGGACCGGAAGGTAGCAGCATTAAGAAGTACCGTCTATGTGTGATGGTCTTTATTTTTAGAGGAAAAAAAGATGAATGATGAAGAATATATGGAAATAGCTTATCAAGAAGCTTTAAAAGCATTAAAACATGATGATGTGCCAATTGGATGTATCATTGTAAAAGATGATCAAATTATTGCCCGTGCATATAATCAAAGAGAGTATTTAAATCAAACTTATGGTCATGCAGAAATGTTAGCTATTGAAGAAGCTTGTAAAAAAATAGAAAGATGGCGCTTAGATGAATGTACACTTTATACAACTTTAGAACCTTGTTTAATGTGTTCGGGAGCTATTATTCAAAGTCATATTCAAAGAGTTGTTTATGGTGCAAGTGATACAAGATGGATGTCTTTAGATAAATTGATTCATTTACCAGATCCTAAACTTAATTATATTCCCATGATTCAATCAGATATTTTAAAAGATAAATGTTCAAAGTTAATAAAAGACTATTTTAAAAGAAACGTCAAAAGATATGATTACTCATATCTTTTTTTCGTGTATAATGTAGGAGATAGGAGTTGAGAATATGTCATATAAAGCCTTGTATCGTACTTATCGTCCGCAAACATTTGAAGATGTCGCTGGACAAAGTCATGTTACAATTACATTAAAAAATGCAATTGAAGAAAATAGAATAGCGCATGCTTATTTATTTGCTGGACACGTGGAACAGGGAAAACAACGATTGCTAAAATATTAGCTAAAGCTATTAACTGTACAGGAGATCATCCTCCATGTAATGAATGTCCTAACTGTAAAGCAATTACTCAAGGAGATCATCCTGATGTTATTGAAATTGATGCAGCAAGTAATAATGGAGTCAATGAAGTTAGAGATTTGATAGATAAAGTAAAATATGCCCCTATTAATGCTAAATATAAAGTTTATATTATTGATGAAGTTCATATGATGACACCTGAAGCATTCAATGCTTTATTAAAAACATTAGAAGAACCTCCAGCACATATCGTATTTATTCTAGCAACAACAGAACCACATAAAATGCCAACTATCATTTCACGTTGTCAAAGATTTGATTTCAAACGTGTGGATGAACATGATATTATTAGTCGTTTGGAATATGTATTAAAAGAAGAAAATGTAGAATATGATGAAGAATCTCTTGAAATTATTTCTAAGTTGGCTGATGGGGGAATGAGGGATGCTTTAAGTATTTTAGAACAATGTTTAGCGTATGATAGACATTTAACAGTAGAAAATATTAATAAAGTTTATGGCTTATTAGCAAATGATGAAAAAATACGTTTAATTAAATTATTACTGACAAAGGATATGAAGAATGTTTTAAAAACATTAGATCATATGATGTCTTTAAGTATTGATTTAAAGAGATTGACACAAGATTTAATAGATGTTTTAAAAGATGTTATTATTTTTAAAAACACGCAAGATTTATCTTTATTATTTGTTTTGCATAAAAACGATATCCAACAAATTGTTCCTTATATATTAGTAGAAGAAGCATTTCAAATGATTGATATTTTTATGGATGCAAGTAGTCATTATGGACAGGCTGTAGATTCATCAACATATTTTGAATTAGCTTTATTAAAGATATGTAATCAAATTGAAAATGAACATAAAGAAGTTGTTGTAGAAGAACCAAAAGTTATTGAAAATGTTTCACATGAAACATTGGTTGAAGTTCAACAAGAAGAAGTGGTTGAAAAACCAGTAGAAAAGGTACAAGAACCAGTAATTGAACCTCAAGAAGATTTACAAGAAAAGGTAGAAGAAAAGAAAGAACCGAAAGTTGAACAAGTAGAAACTCCTGTGGAAGAAGCTAAAGAAGAGGTAAAAGAAGTAAAAACAACAGCTCAAATAGAAGTAGACTTTAATGACATTTTAAATATTTTAGTACAGGCGAAAAGAACAGTTTTAAATGATATTCAAGATAAATGGCCAGTTATTAGAAGATATTGTTATAATCTTAATACTGCTAAATATGCAAATATGCTATGTGATGCTAAACCTGTAGCTGCTGGCGAAAAAGGTTTTATTTTGACATTGAAATATCAACCAGAAGTGAATAGTATTAACTATACAGAAAATTATTATCCATTAAAAAATTTCTTAAAGGAAGTTTTAGGATCAGAATATGATTTTATTGCAGTAATGGAAGCAGATTGGCCAAATATGAGACAAAAATTTATTCAACTTAATAAAGAAAAAAAATTACCACAACCACAACCAATTGTTTTACATCATATTGATGAATATCATGAACCGGTTGTAGAACTTACAGAAGCTCAACAATATGCGATTGATATGTTTGGTGATGAGATTGTTGAATTTGAAGAATAGGAGTGTATTATGAATTATCCAAAGTCATTTACAGATTTAGTTGAATGTTTTAAAAGACTACCAGGAATAGGTGGTAAATCTGCAGAAAGATTAGCTTATCATGTTTTATCAATGGATAAAGAATATGTCCAAGAGTTTGCAAATGTGTTAGCTCATTTTCAAGATAATATCCATTACTGTAAAAAATGTGGACATATTTGTGAAGGTGAACTTTGTGAAATTTGTAAAGATGAAACAAGGGATCAATCAGTTATTTGTGTTGTAGAAAGTCCTAAAGATGTTTTTGCTATGGAAAAGGTAAGAGAATATCATGGATTATATCATGTTTTACATGGGACGATTTCTATGATTGATGGTAAAACGATAGATGATTTAAATATTAATTCTTTATTTGAAAGACTTGATGGAGTTAAAGAAGTGATTATTGCAACGAATCCTACAAGAGAAGGTGAAACAACAGCATTGTTTCTAGCTAAGTTGTTAGCGAAAAAAGGAATAGAAACAAGTAGAATTGCTAATGGATTACCAATAGGAAGTAATATTGATTATGCAGATGAATTAACATTATTAAAATCTTTAGAAGGAAGAAAGAAAATATAAGACCTTGCAAGAGGTCTTTTCTTGTTTAAATAGAAAAATCAGTTATAATAATGAAGAAAGAGGAGAGAAGTATTATGACAGGAAAGTTTATTACATTAGAAGGACCAGAAGGTAGTGGAAAAACAACAGTTTCTAAAGAACTTGTAAAAATATTAAATGAATCAGGATATAAAGTCTTACTTACAAGAGAACCAGGTGGGGTTGATATTGCTGAACAAATAAGAAATGTTATTTTAGATAAGAAAAATACAAAAATGGATGCACGTACAGAAGCTTTATTATATGCAGCAGCAAGAAGACAACATCTTGTAGAAAAAGTATTACCAGCTTTAAAAGAAGGGTATATTGTATTATGTGATCGTTTTGTAGATAGTTCACTTGCTTATCAAGGTGTTGCTAGAAATCTAGGAATTGATGAAGTTTATAATATGAATTTATTTGCGATAAACGATGTTATGCCAGATAAAACTTATTTTTTGATATTGATTATAAAAAGGATTAGAAAGAATTAAAGTTAATCAAAGAGAAACAAACCGATTAGATTTAGAAAAAAGTGATTTTCATAAAAATGTTTATGAAGGTTATTTAACAATTTGTAAACAATATAGTGATCGTATTGTAAAAATCAATGCAGATCAAAAGGTTGAAGATGTTGTACAAGATTCCTTAAAGGAAATTAAGAAAATATTATGATCAAAGATTATTTAAAAGAAAATCAACCTTTATTCTATAGAATTATTGAAAATGAATTTAACTTAAAAAAAATACCACATGCATTCTTACTTGTTGGAAATAATACTGATCAACCATTACAGTTTCTAACAATGTCACTTATATGTAATGAAACCTTAGCTTGTGAACAATGTATAGATTGTCAAAAAGTATTAAACCATCAATATGCAGATATTATAGAAATTGATGGAGAAGAGGAAAGTATTAAAAAGAAACACATTGAAAATATACAAGAAGCTTTCAAAAAGTCTTCTCTTGAAGGTAAGGCAAAAGTTTATATTTTAAAGAATGTTGAAAAAACAACCAAAGAAGCTATGAATGCTTTACTTAAAATATTAGAAGAACCAACAGAAGGTATTTATGCAATTTTTACAACTAAAAATATCAATCGTATTTTACCAACGATTATATCTAGATGTCAGGTTATAGAATTAAAACCAGATAATAAAGAAGTACTTAAAGAAAAATTGATTGCTAAAGGATATGAAGAAGAAAAAGCAAGTGTCTTATCTTATATTATTAAAGATGAAGATGATTTAGAAAATTTAAATCAGGATAATTTGATGATATTATGTTACAAGCAATTAATTTTTGTTGAGGATTTATTTTTTATATAGAGAAAAATCTTATCATAAAACACACAAAATTCATATGCTTTAAAAGATCATAAAAGAAAAAAGGGAAAAATATTA
>ENA-OQCS01001703-OQCS01001703.1-human-gut-metagenome-genome-assembly--contig:-NODE-1703-length-10754-cov-4.005552_pt1 | contig 10754 bp, 16 predicted proteins | sample MGYA00242757_ERZ504575 | MGnify/ENA primary metagenome ERZ504575 (study PRJEB26092, sample SAMD00036297) | human gut metagenome | host: Homo sapiens | study: EMG produced TPA metagenomics assembly of... | reverse complement strand
ATTGATAACTTTCCCAATAGATCCTAATTCATCATATAGGGCGAGAGCTCGTTCTTTTTCTTGTTCCGTATATGCCATGTTTTTCTTCTCCTTGTTCCTTTTGGTCCAAGAAATTGTCCGCACCTCCTATTAACAAGTATACTTTGTAATCCCAAAGGAAAACCTATTTGCATTATCTTTTGAATATATTTTGAAAAACAAATATCTTCTTTATAAAAAGAATAACCAATTCCTTTTTACATAAATAAACTAATGCAAAGAGAAAAGAGAATCCTTGGGCTGATACTGTCGCAATGGCTGCTCCTTTAGCTCCCATATGAAAATATCCTACTAAAACAAAATCAACAATAATATTAATGATACACGCAATAAAAACAAACAATAAAGGTGTTTTACTATCCACTAATCTTCTTAAAATACTACTGACAACATTATATCCGACAATAAAGATAATATACTTAATTAGCTTTTCGTTGCTTCAATAGCTTCTTTTGGTGTATTCATTAAAAGTGTAATTTCATTATTAAAATACAACATCACAAAAGTTAAAACTAAAGCAATGATCAAAAATAAAACAATAGCTCCACCAATCATTTTCGATAAATCTCGATAAGATTTACTTCCTAGATATTGTCCTAATAAAACCATAACCCCTATAGTAAGTCCTAAAATAAGATTAGTAATTAAAGCCATCGTTTGACTTCCTATCGAAACTCCTGAGACATCAAAGGTATGTCCAAATTGTCCTACTACAAACATATCTGCTGACCCATATAATACTTGTAATAAGTTTGAAAACATATAAGGTAAAGCAAATATCATTAATGCTTTAAAAGTATTTTCTTTTTAAAAGTCTTTGTTCCATAATTTCCTCCTAAAAAAAACTGGATAAGGTCTAAACCTTATCCAGCATTGTTTTCAATACCCTCCGGTGCTTCTATCTTATCATTTGTATCTTTATTGTCAAGTAATTGAAAAGCTTTTACAACATCTTGATAACGAGAAATAATATAATCATAGTTTTCTTTTTGATGTGGTAAAGTACATCCACTACAATCTTTAATATTTCCTATCATTTTATAATGACCTTTACAATCTTTTAAAATATACAATGGGCAATAACAAAACAAACAATTAATTTCATCTAATTGATGACAAGGATAATACTCACATTGTTTATGACTAAAGAATTTATAATGATCTGACATAGACTTTATACTCTGTATTTTGAATAATAACTTGATCATTTAAATCATAAACAACTTGTGACATCACATATTCACCACCATTAATATAGATTTCAAAAACATGATGATCATAATAAAGTTCAATATCATAATGCCCTTGTAACTTAGGTGAAACAACATCATTACATACCTTATTTTCTTGAATAGAGACTTCTTCTCTATTTAAATGGAGACAATCATCTTGAATATCAATTTTAAAACCACCAAGATTTAAAGAACTATCCTTATTAAGTGTTGTCTTTAATTGGAATGGTTGATCAAATGAAATTTCTTGAACTTCATGATTAAATGAGTTTTTTATTTTAGGATAAAGTTCTTGAATAATCTTACCCTCTTTTTCTTTTAAAACTCTTGGCATAATAAACATCCCAATCCATTCTTCTCCTTGAACGGGTTTTCTCATTCTAAGCCATCCTAGTAATAATCTTTCATTATCTTTAGATAAAAATGTTTGTGGGGCATAGAAATCTAAACCATGATCTAAATAAGGCCAATCACCATGCTCTTTAATAGTAAGTGTATCTTCATCAAAATCAATCGGCATATAACGCGCATTACTATTTGGTTTTGGTGGTTGATCCGTATTTTCTGGTGAGAAAATCATAAAGAATTGATCATTGATTTTAAAGACATCTGGACATTCCCACATATTTCCAATAGTTGGTTCTTGATAGCTGTTTTTATATTCAAAATGAATTCCATCTTCACTTTCATAGAAAAGTGCTTTTCCACAGTAGTCATTTTCATAAGCTACTTTACTCCCAATAACCATGGCATATTTTCCATCTTGTTTTTTCCATACTTTAGGATCTCTGGTATGACGATAATCTCCAATAAATCCTTCTTGAATCATGGGAATGATTTGTTTTTTATTTTTAACATTATCAAAATGAATTCCATCACTACTTACAACGAGTGCTTGTGAGGCTCTTAAATCATCATCACTATATTGATTGTGTACATTACTTGGATTTTCTTTAGCGTATTTAATAGCTGTGTAATAAAGATAAAGTTGACCATCGATTTCAATTGCTGATCCTGAAAAACATCCATTTCTATCAAAATCTTTAGATGGATATAAAGCAATTGGAAGATGTTCAAAATTGACAAAATCTTTTGTAATAGCATGTCCCCAATGCATTGTTCCCCATTTATTATCATATGGGAAATGTTGATAAAAGATATGATAGTTTCCTTTATAATAAATAAGTCCATTTGGATCATTGATCCAATGATAAGGTGCTGTAAAATGTAATTTTGGTTTCATAGTCTTCCTCCTTGTTTTAACGTCTTTATTATACAAAAAACAATGCTTACGCATTGTTTAATAGTTACCTTTTAAGATTTCTTTTATTTTTAAAATAACGCCATCATTTTCATTACTATCAATCACTTGATAAGCAACCTCTTTAACAGGTGGCATGGCATTAGCCATCGCATAACCATATTTTACAGTTTGTAACATTTCGTAATCATTCATTTGATCACCAAAAGCACCTGCTTCTTCATTAGATATTCCTAACAAATCTAGAAGATGTTGTAAGGAAGTTCCTTTATTAATTGTCTTATAAAAAATATCAAACCAAACATTTCCTGTGGTTACAACTTTAAATTTAGGATTTATCCTTTTCTTGATCATTTCAAGTCTATCTTCAATTTTACCATCAAAGTTAGCAACTGAAAATTTTAATATTTCATCATCTATTTCATCAAATGAATCTACAAAAACAATATTTTTAATAAATAATGTAATAAAATCTTTTCTATCTTCAAACTTCTTTAAAATATAAGCATGCTTTACTCCTGATACAACTAACATACATTCTTTATCTTCTTTTAAAATATTTAATGCATGTTGATAATCATCAGTTTCTAAACAATGTTTATAAATAACATCTCCTCGATAGACAATCTTTGTTCCATTTTCACAAAGATAATAAAGATCATCTTTAATATCATCATCAAATTTACAAACTAATGCTTCATATTGATTGCCAGAAGCAATTACAAATTGAATTCCTTGTTTTAACATTTGTTTATATAAATCATCAAATTCTTCACTATAGGATTTATCATCTCTTAGAAATGTTCCATCCATATCTGTTGCTAGTAACTTCATCTTAACCCTCTACTTATGTATTCTAATTGTAATAACATATTCATCTTCTAAATCTTCTGTTTCTTGTTGAAGTGATGTTCCTGTTTTTTCAATCATTCCAATTGCTTGTTGTAATGTATTTAAAGCAATTTTCACATTTCTTGAAATTGTTTTTTTAACATCAGCTGATGCTTTTTTCTTTTTAGGTTTTGGTTCTTTTTTAATAAGTCTTTCTGTATCAGCTACCGTTAGTTTTTTCTTTAAAACTTCTCTTAAGACTTCTTGTTGTTTTTCTTCATTTAATGAAAGCATTGCTCTAGCATGTCTTTCTGTTATTTGTTTTTGATTTAAAGAAAATTTAACATCATCACTTAATTTTAATAATCTTAATTTATTCGCAATCGTTGATTGTTTTTACCAACAATATCTGCAAGCTCTGTTTGACTATAAGCATATTCCTTAATTAAAGCTTGATAAGCTTTTGCTTCTTCTAATGGTGATAAGTCTTCTCTTTGAATATTTTCAATAATAGCAAGTGTTTGTGTTTGTTTATCATCATAATCTTCAATAATACATGGTACTTGTTTCATATTTAAAGAACAACATGCACGATATCTTCTTTCACCTGCAATAATTTGGTAAATTCCATTTACTTTTCTTACAACTATAGGTTGTATTAAACCATTTTCTTTAATAGAAGCAGCTAATTCTTCAATTTTTTCTTCATTAAAAACAGTTCTTGGCTGATTCTCATTTGCTTGTATTTTATTAATATCTATATTTTTTAATTTATTATTAAACATGATACCCTCCTACAATGGACTCTTTTTTATTTTAGAAAACATTCTTGGATACTTCTTTGGTGTTTCTTTTACTTTTTTTAATAATAATATTACTTCTAAAATCATCATGATTTGCAAGTGTAAAATCATGTGTACTTTCTATTTGTCCACCTAATAATTGAATACCTTTTTTAGCTTCTTTTACTTCTTCTGGTGCTTGTCTTCCTTTTAAAGATAAGAAATAACCATTCTTTTTAACAAGTGGTAAACAAAGTTCATCAAGAATATTTAAACGTGCTACCGCTCTTGCCATCACGATATCAACACTTTCACGATGATCTTTAGCGTATTCTTCTGCACGTGCAGCCACTGCTTGACAGTTATCTAATTCCAGTTCTTTAAATAAATGATTTAAGAAAGTAATTCTTTTATTTAAGGAATCAACGATTGTAATCTTTAAATTTGGATAAAGGATTTTTAAAGGAACTGAGGGAAAACCAGCACCAGCTCCTACATCAATCAAGGTTTGATTATTGAAATCAAAATCAAAAGCAATCGTAATTGAATCATAGAAATGTTTTAAATAAACATCTTCTTTATCCGTAATTGCCGTAAGATTCATTTTTTCATTCCATTCAACTAATATTTCATAATATTTTTGGAATTGTTGAAGTTGATGTTCACTTACTTCGATTCCTTTTTCTTTAAGTATATTTTGAAATTCTAATTCATTCATTCTTATTCTCCGTTATATTTTTGTTTTAAATAAATTAATAAAACTGAAATATCTGCAGGATTGATTCCTGATATACGAGAAGCTTGACCAATGGTAAGTGGTCTAATTTCTGATAATTTTTGTTTTGCTTCTAAAGCTAAGTTTTTAACATCTTCATAATCAATATCTTCTGGAATATGTTTTTCTTCCATTTTGATTTGTTTTTGCGCTTGTCTTTTAGCTTTTTCAATATATCCTGCATATTTAATTAAAATAGTAATTCTTCTTCTTTGTTCCTCACTTAATTCAGGTGCATCAATATAAGGTAACATCATATCATAAGTGATTTCAGGTCTTGTAATAAGTTCTTTTGCAGAAACCCCTTCTTTTTAAATGTGAAGAATTGTTTTGTTCCAACATTTCATTGATATCATCTTTTGGGGTAAAACGAATAGTACTTAAACGTTCAATTTCATCATAGATCCCTTTCATTTTAGTTTGATATCTTTGATATTCTTTATCTTTAACAAGTCCAATTTATGACTATAATCATAAAGTCTTTCATCAGCATTATCATGTCTAATTAATAAACGATATTCCGCTCTTGAAGTAAGCATACGATAAGGTTCTTTTGTTCCTTTAGTCACTAAATCATCAATCATGACCCCAATATAAGCTTCATCTCTTTTTAAGACAAGAGGAGCTTCATTTCTTACTTTAAGAGTTGCATTGATACCAGCCATTAATCCTTGTCCAGCAGCTTCTTCATAACCACTTGTTCCATTGATTTGTCCAGCTGTAAATAAGTTTTTAATAACTTTTGTTTCAAGTGATGGCCATAATTGTAATGGATCAATCGCATCATATTCAATCGCATAAGCATATTTTAAGATTGTACAGTTTTCTAATCCTGGTAAGTACGAATCATTTGTTCTTGGATATCATGTGGCATTGATGTTGAAAACCTTGTACATAGATTGAATTCATTTCTTTTGATTCAGGTTCTAAGAAGATTTGATGTTGTGGTTTATCTGAGAATTTAACAACTTTATCTTCAATGGATGGACAATAACGTGGTCCAATTCCTTTAACAAGTCCACTATACATTGCACATTTTTCTAGATTATCATGAATGATTTTATGTGTTGTTTCATTTGTATAAGTTAGATAACATGGTGTTTGTTTTTCAATAGGAACATATTCATCTGTGGTAAAACTAAAGGCTAGTTTTGCATCTGTTCCTGGTTGTAATGATGTTTTTGAATAATCTATACTATTGATTTCAACACGTGGTGGTGTTCCTGTTTTTAATCTTTGAATTCTAAATCCGTAATCTTTTAATTTTCCAGATAAGAATTTTGATTCTTTTTGTTGATCTGGTCCACTAGCATGTTTACTATGTCCAACAAGAATTTCTGCTTTTAAATAAGTACCTGTTGTTAGAATAACAGTTTTCGATAAATAAGTTGTTCCATCATCAAGAATAACTCCTTTAACTGTTTGATCTTCAACAACTAAATCTTCAACCATTCCTTCAATTAAATCGAGGTTTTCTTGTTCCTTAACCACTTTTTGCATATAACGAGGATATACTTTTTTATCAGCTTGTGCTCTTAAAGATTGAACTCCTGGTCCTTTAGCGGTATTTAACATTTTCATTTGTAAGTAAGTCTTATCTGCTGTTTTAGACATTTGTCCACCAAGAGCATCGATTTCTCTTACAATGATTCCTTTAGCAGGTCCACCAATAGAAGTATTACATGGCATTGACCCAATATTATTTATATTTGATGTGACAAGTAATGTTTTTAATCCCATTCTTGAAGGTGCTAAACTAGCTTCAATTCCAGCATGTCCCCCTCCGACAACTATTACGTCATACATATCACTTACACTCCCTTTCAATTCTTTTCCATTGTACACCAACATTGCTTTTTTGACGAGGAAAAAAGATGAGTTTCGTACGTTTTATCACTCTTTTTTTCATAAAAAACAGGATTACCTCCTGTTTAAAATCCATTGTTTTATTCTTTGATCTTTTCCTTGTTCTAAAATATAATCGATCACATTCTTTTTAGATAAAACTTTATTAATGAATGATGAATCGATTTCATTTAAAAACTCAATAATATCTTTTTTACATAATTGATTTAAAGCTTTTATTTTCTTTGTATCTTCTCTTTTTCGCTTAACATCTTTTAAAGGATACCCTATTCCAAAAGGTTCTTCAAATAATTGTTGGAGAGTTGCTTTTAAATTAATTTCACCAGCCCATCCATAGTTAAGACCTAATGGTAAAGAAGCCACATTACCATCATTGATTCTTCCAAATAAATAAGCATCCTGTGGTGTTGGTAAATAGCCACAAATTAAATTTGGTAGACTATTACAAGCAATCATCATTCCTTGTCCTGAAGAACATCCTGTCACTATAAAATCTACCGCTTGGCTTGAAATCAACAAACAAATTTCTAAAGCAATTTCAACATAGGAATAATTTTCTTCATCTTCAAAGCAACCAAAATTAATAACTTCCCCATAATCTTTTGTACATTCATATAAAATAGTATTTTTTTCTATTTGCGACGAAGCTTGAATAACACCTATTTTCATATCATCACCCCACAAAAAAAAAGTATACCTCATTTGAGATATACTTGTTATCTATTTCCAAAAATTCTTGCCACTACCAACAGATACGATTTCAAATTGTGTATTATTTGACGTACCACCTTTAAAGTATTTGCCAGCTTCTGTTCCATTAAAAATATCAATATGATTTTTCTTAATAGCTCCACCTCTATCAACAACAATACCATACGCTGTTGATTCAATACCTAAGTTGTGATTTGTAATCTTAATAATTGTTCCAAAAGGAATAGATGGATCTGCTGCTAAACAATAATAACTTCCACCTTTATAACTTAACTTTGCACTATGACTTCCTTTAACACCAGTTGTTGGTGATAAAGAAATTCCTGATGATGAAGTTCCATTTCCTCCTGCACAATCGCCACCATAAGTTGTCAGTTTTCCAGTAAAATAAGCCCCAGGTTGAATTGTCCCATGTGCAATAATCGTATCTGTTTTTTCAGTTACAACTTCACTTGATAACAATTCTTTTTTGACGATTTTACCATTTTCATAAGTGACCTTCACTTTATTATTAATTTGTCCTCGTTGTCCTTGTTGAACAACTTCTGTTGTAAATAAATGTAAACCTGTTGTTTCAATCGTTTGAGAATCAACATACTGTATTTCTTCTACTTCTTCTTCGCTAATACGATTGACTTGAAGTAGATCTTTACTTTGTACAATATAAGCCATATCTTTATTAACTGTATCTTTAGTTCCTAAGTTTACATCTAATTCTTTTAATACATTTTTAACAGTATCTTGTCTAACTAAATAATCTTTAGCTTCTTGACTACCATCTTGATACTGAATTTCAATAGTTTCTTTATAACCTTTAATTTCTTGAGTTGCGCCTGATGTAACAGTTGTAGCCATAACCATTACATAGACAATCATAATCATTAATACCCCTTTCAGTCGGGGGTCTGCATCTGAAATGATTTGTTTAATTGTTTTCATTAATTTTCCTCCTATTTAATGCCAAATACTTTTTTAGCATTAAACGTTGTCTGACTTGCAACGCTTTCTATCTCCATGTTCTTTAGCTTCGCTATTTCCTGGGCAATATACACAACATTTGCAGGCTCATTTAACTACCACGATAAGGGTGTGGTGTTAAATAAGGACAGTCGGTTTCAATTAATAAATGCTCTAAACCTATTTTTTCTGCCACATCTTTAGGAACTCTGGCATTTTTAAAAGTGACTGGTCCAGCTAAAGAAATATAAAAACCTAAATCAATAAATCTTTTAGCCATTTCCACCGATCCACTATAACAATGCATAATTCCTGGATGTCCATTTCTTTTAAGCACTTCATAAGTATCTTCATAAGCATCTCTGCAATGAATAATAATTGGTTTTTGATGTTTTTTAGCAAGATCAACTTGTAGTTGAAAAATTTCCTTTTGTTTATCGCTAGGAACATCATCCCAATAATAATCCAATCCAATTTCACCAAGTGCTACGACCTTTGGTTCGTTTAAGTACTCATCGATGATTTGTAAATCTTGAGTAGTTGTGTTTAAACAGTCATTAGGTCCAATACCTACAGCAGCATAGATAAAGGAATGCTCTTTAGCAATTTCAACTGCCTTTTTGGAAGACTCAAGATCATACCCTACAACAACCATCATTCTACTTGATTGTCTAAAGCATGTTTAATAAATTCATCTCTATTTTCATATAATTGTTCACTATTTAAATGACAATGTGTATCAAAGTACATAAATCTCACCCCGGTGAATATTAACAAAATATCTTTATTTTGTCAAATTTCTAAAAAAATACTCCTATCCGAAAATATTTTTCCTTCATTTATCAACACTTTTTTGAGCGAATAAATATATCTTGTTAATTTTTAGGATTTAAACAAATATATGCTTATAAATATGGTATTTTATGATATGCTCATTATAATATATGCCCACTTTTTAATTTATGATACAAAAAAAAAGAAATCCCGTAGGATTTCTCATTTCATATTATTCAATACTTATTGTAGAAGTATTTTCAATTTGTTTCATATCAGATTTAGGAACTGATAAACGAAGTACTCCACCTTCATATTTAGCTTTGATATCTTCTTTTGGAATATCTCCTAAATAGAAGCTTCGTGTCATATTTCCAACATATCTTTCTTGTCGGATATAACGTCCATCTTTATCTTTTTCATCTTTATCCAAGCCTTTACTTGTTGATATTGTCAAATATCCATTTTCATAGTTGACATTGATATCTTCTTTCTTGAAGCCTGGTAAGTCAACATCTACTTCATATGTCGTATCTGTTTCTCTGACATCTGTCTTCATCATATTTCTTGCATGTTTTCCATATAATGGATTTTTCTTTCCAAAGAAATCTTCATCGAAATCATTAAAGAAATCATCAAATAAGTTTTCTGTAAATAAGCTAGGCATCATCATAAGTCATTTCCCCTTTCAATATAAATGCTTAGTCATTAGCATCGTTACTTCAAGCGGTGTTAACTCTTGAAACTAGGTTCTTTATTAATACCTTTCCTAATTTCTAAATACATTATAGCTCTTGATTTTAGCACTGTCAAGAGGTGAGTGCTAATATTTTTGTTATTTTTTTGCAAACCCTTTAAAATCAATGGTTTGCAGTATCTTATTTCTTTTGAAATTGTGATTTTTTCTGTTTTGACACCAATTGACACCAATTTTTCTTTTTATGGTGTCAAGCATTTAACATCATACTATCTAGTCTTGCAATCTCATTTTCAATCCTTGTCAGCTCTCCAATATGATTGTACACTTCCATTGTTACATCTATATGAGCGTGTCCCATAATATATTGAAGAACTTTTACGTCCATACGGCACTCTGCCATTCTGGTACAAGCTGTATGACGCATTACATGAGCTGAAAACTTCGGTAACAGCTCTGCTTTCCTATGCTCTTTTTTTGCTCTCTCTACTTCGGTTTTGTTATATGCGTCTACAATGTTATATAAAACACTATTTACGCCATTCGGCATAAGCGGTCTGCCCGATTTCGCTGTAAAGACAAACCCCGAATACCCGTCCACCTCAATGCTCTTATCCTTTGCAAGCATGAAATTGATTTTCCTTTGTTCCTCAAAGCTTTTGCAACTTCTTGTGTCATAGGTATAATACGAATACCCGACTCCGTTTTTGGTGTTGAGATATGGAACTTGCAACCGTCGCCTAAATTCTTATAAATGAGCTGGTGGTCTACATTAACCGTTTTTGCCTTGATGTTTATATCTTTCCATGTAAGACCAATAAGCTCCCCA
>ENA-OQCS01001702-OQCS01001702.1-human-gut-metagenome-genome-assembly--contig:-NODE-1702-length-10755-cov-2.076214_pt1 | contig 10755 bp, 19 predicted proteins | sample MGYA00242757_ERZ504575 | MGnify/ENA primary metagenome ERZ504575 (study PRJEB26092, sample SAMD00036297) | human gut metagenome | host: Homo sapiens | study: EMG produced TPA metagenomics assembly of... | reverse complement strand
GTTTGGTTTACGTGGAGGAACTAGTAATGCTTGTACGTATATTGTTCTTGCTAAAACTTAAGATTAGCATTAGAAATGATCAAAAGAAAAATATGTTTCGAAATTAAGTAAATATTTAATAAAAGAATTACAGACAATTCAGATGTTATTATTAACACTGGAGGTAAAGTGTCAAGTCATATTGTTAATTTTTCATGTATTGGTTATAACCAGAAGTTATTTTGCATGCTTTGGAGGAAAAAGATATTCTTATTTCTACAAGAAGTGCGTGTAGTTCTAAAACAAGTGATGTTTCTAGGGTGATGCAACAATTGCATTTGCCTGATGAAGTTGCAAAAAGTGCTTTGAGAGTAAGTATAAGTAATTTGACAAAAGAAGAAGAAATTGATAAATTTATTTATTGTTTGAAAGAAGTATTAGATTCAATAAAAAAACAGAGGTAAGATATGGAAGCAAATTATATTGTCGTTCGTTTTGGAGAACTTACAACAAAAGGTAAAAATAGAAAATTATTTACACAAAAATTATTAAAAAACACAAAAGAAATTCTTTTTGAATTTCCACAATTACAATATCAATTACAATATGATACGTTTATACATTTATCTAAATGGTGCAAATCATTTGTTAGTCAATGAAAAATTAAAAACAGTTTTTGGTATTCATTCTTTTTCAAATGCCTATAAATTTGAAAAAGATCTAGATGTTGTTAAAGATGCGATTGCTAAAATGATCAACGAAGATTCAAAAACAACATTTAAAATCAACACAAAACGTAGTGATAAAACATTTCCTAAAAAGTCACAAGACATTAATAGAGAAATTGCAGGACATGTTTTTCATCATGTAGATAGACAGTTAAAAGTAGATGTTCATCATCCAGAAATGTTGGTTACAGTTGAGATTAGACATGACGCTATTTACGTTATGACAAATGTTATCAAAGGTGCAGGTGGATATCCTGTTGGTATTGGTGGAAAGGCATTGTTAATGTTATCGGGTGGAATTGATTCTCCTGTAGCAGGATATTTAACTTTAAAACGTGGTGTCGATATTGAATGTGTTCACTTTTGCAGCGCCACCATACACAAATGAATTTGCTAGAGAAAAAGTTTTTGATTTAGTAGATAAATTAAGACATTATACACATGGTCAAATTACAGTTCATGTTGTTAATTTACAAATTCAACTTGCAGTTTATGATCATTGTGATGAAAGTTATGCTATGACAGTTATGCGTAGAATGATGTATCGTATTGGAGAAAAACTTGCTATAAAAAATCATTGTTTAGCACTTGTTAACGGTGAAAGTATTGGACAAGTGGCTTCACAAACATTAGATAGTATGAATGTAATCAATCAAGTTATTTCAATTCCGGTATTAAGACCTGTGTTATGTCTTGATAAATTAGAAATTATTGATATTGCTCAAAAAATAGATACTTATGATATTTCTATTAGACCACATGAGGATTGTTGTACAATTTTCACACCTAAAGCACCTGCTACAAAACCAAAAAGTTATAAGGCTGAAGCTTTTGAAGCAACTTTTGATTATGAAACATATGTTAATGAATGTGTAGAAAATGTTGAAACAATTGTTGTTGATGCAAACTATAAAAATGATGAAGATATTTTTTAAAAAAGGCGTATAGTTTTTATTCCTGATGCAAAATAAAAGTGTCAGGAGGTGACACAACATGGCACAAAGTAATAATAGCAATAGATTAGTTGTACCAGGAGCTCAAAATGCGATCGACCAAATGAAATATGAAATTGCAAATGAATTTGGTGTTAATTTAGGTCCTGATACAACTGCTAGAGCGAATGGCTCTGTTGGTGGAGAAATTACTAAAAGATTAGTTAAAATGGGACAAGAACAAATGTCTCGTTCTTCATATAATAACAAATAGTAATATGAGAATAGTTTTCTTAATAAAAGAGGACTATTCTTTTTTTATAAGTATTGAAAGAGCTTACATTTTTTTGATAATTTCACTTAGAAATATTGTTTTTGTGTACTAAATTATGTACAATATAATTATATTGCTAGGAGGTAAATTATGGTAAAAGTAATGGCGGTAAACGCAGGAAGTTCCTCTTTAAAATTCCAATTGATCAATATGCCAAGTGAAGAAGTTATCACTTCGGGATTAGTTGAAAGAATTGGACAAGAAGTTGGAAATTTTGTAATTAAAGTAAATGGAGAAAAAATACAAACACAAACACCAATTCCTGATCATCAAGTGGCAGTTGACTTATTATTAAATGCTCTTGTTGATCATCATATTGTTGAAAGTTTGGAAGAAATAGATGCAGTAGGACATCGTGTTGTACATGGAGGAGAAGATTTTGATGATTCTGTAGTCGTTGACGAAGAAGCAGTAAAAAGTTGCAGATTTAGCAGAGTTAGCTCCTTTACATAATCCAGCAAATATCATTGGTTATAAAGCATTTAAAGAAGCTTTGCCTGATCATGTAGGACATGTTTTTGTTTTTGATACGGCATTCCATCAAACATTAGATAAAGAAAGATATTTATATCCTTTACCACTTGAATATTATACAGATTTAAAAGTAAGAAAATATGGAGCACATGGGACAAGTCATAAATATGTTTCTCAACAAGCTATTGAAATGTTAGGAAATCCTAAAGAATCAAGAATTATCGTTTGTCATTTAGGAAATGGTGCAAGTGTTTCAGCTGTTCAAGATGGTAAATGTATTGATACATCTATGGGATTTACACCACTTGCAGGTGTAATGATGGGAACACGTTCTGGAGATGTTGATCCTTCAGTTATGCCTTATTTATGTAAAAAATTAAATAAAACAGCAGATGAAGTTTTAGAAATCTATAATAAAAAATCTGGAATGTTAGGAATTTCAGGCATTTCTTCTGATTCTAGAGATATTGAAAATGCCTTATTTAACGAAGGAAATGAACGTGCTTTATTAACTGGTTTATTATATGCACGTATTGTTTCAAAATATATTGGACAATATTACGCTGAATTAGGTGGTTGTGACGCTATTTGCTTTACAGCGGGAGTTGGTGAAAACGCTGCTTATTTAAGACGTTTAATTATTGACAATGTCTCAAGAGCATTTGGTGTTTTCTTAGATGAAGAGCTCAACAGCATTAGAAGTGATGAAAATCGTGTGATTTCACATCAGTATTCTCAAATTAAAGTGATGGTCATTCCAACAAATGAAGAAGTCATGATTGCAAGAGATACAGTTCGTTTGTTAGATTTATAAACCTGTGCAAACAGGTTTTTTCTTTGTCTAAGGTATGTTATTATAAAATAGGGTGAAAATTATGATAGAAAAGATTTTAAATAAAATAGATGAATATGAATGTATTTGTTTATATCGTCATGTTAATCCGGATTATGATGCTTTTGGGAGTCAATTTGGAATGTATGATTTAATTCAAAATACTTTTGAAAATAAAGAAGTCTATTTTGCAGGTGATTTTTCTTCTGATTTAGTGGCTAAATATCAATTTAATGGAGAAATCAATGAACCTAATTTTGAAAAACCAACTTTAGGAATTGTTTTAGATACAGCTAATCAAGAAAGATTGATGGTGATATTAGTTTATGTAAAGAAATTATAAAAATTGATCACCATATTGTTGTTGATTCTTATGGAAATTTAAATTTAGAAGATAGTACAGCTTCTTCATGTAGTCAAATAGTGGCTTTATTTTTAAAAAAATAAACGTGTAAAAACTTCAAGCTTTGGAGCTGCAGCTCTTTATATGGGAATTATAGGGGATACAAATAGATTTATGTATTCAGCTACTGATGAGCGTACTTTTGAAGCGGCAATGTATTTATATAATTATGATTTTGATATGCAAGCACTTTATGAAAGAATGTATATGAAACATGTGAAAGATTTAAAAGTGAATGCTTTTATCCTAAATCATTATATTGAAGATGAGGGTGTTGCTTACTATGTTTTAAAAGATGAAGATTTAAAACATTTAAATATTTCAAGAGAAAGAGGCTCTGATTTTGTTAATTTATTAAGTTCAGTTGATGAATATAAAGTATGGTTAGCTATAACAGAAAATACAAAAGATCATAATTGGCGTGTTTCAATGAGATCGAGACATATTCCTGTTAATGAAATTGCGAATAAATATCGAGGTGGCGGACATGCGTTTGCTTCGGGGGCAACACTTTTATCTTTAGATGAATTACCTTTATTATTAAATGATATCAAGGAGAGAATAAATGAATGATTTTATACAAAGTATCATTGACGAAATAAAAAGACATTTTTCTTCATCTAAAATACAAACAACTAAAAATGGAGCTATTTAATTCCATTGATTGTCGTTTGTCTTTTAGGTATTATAGGAGAGTATGTTTTATTACTACCAATTCATTATCAATCTCAAACATTTATTTTCCATTTGATTTTTTTAATTGTTATCTTTGTTATTTTACATGCGATATTATTAGGTACATTTGATAAAACATCTAAATATTTAATGTTTGTATGTCGTTGCCTTATTTGTTTATATAGGTGTTGGTTCGGTATATAGTTTGCCTATTTTTTCAGCAAAACATATCAAAATCAATTACAATTAAATAAAAAAGCTGATTTTATAAAGATAATGAGACGATTTCTTATCAATCAATTCCTGTTGTAGATCGTGAAGTGCTATTAAACTAGGTGATCGAAAAATGGGACAATGATAGATATGTTTCACAGTTTGAAGTAGATGAATCTTATGAACAAATTAATTATCAAGATACTCCTTATCGAGTTACACCATTAGAATATAGTGATTTAATTAAATGGATAACAAATCGAAAAGAAGGCTTACCAGCTTATGTTAAAGTGAATATGGTAAGTCAAGAGTCTGAAGTTGTTGAATTGAAAGAAGGCATGAAATATTCAAAATCTGAACATTTTGGTAGAAATATTAATCGTCATTTAAGGATGAATTATCCTACAAAAAATGTTTGAAGAATTAGCTTTTGAAATTAACGATGAAGGTATTCCTTATTGGATTGCTCCTGTATTTGAATATAAAATAGGTCCCTTTGGTGGAAAAGATATTGTAGGAGCAGTTTTAGTAAATGCTGTTGATGGTAAGCATAAATATTATGATATTAAAGATGTTCCTAATTGGGTAGATCGTGTTTATCCAGCAGATTTAGTTATTCAACAGTTAGAAAATTATGGAAAATATACACATGGTTATATTAATTCTGTTTTCTCACAAAAAGGTGTGTTACAATCAACAGATGGATATAATTATATTGTTATTGATGATGATGTTTATTTGTACACAGGTCTTACAAGTGTTTCTAAAGATGCAAGTAATGTTGGATTTGCATTAATTAATTTACGTACAAAAGAAGGCAAATATTATCATATTTCTGGAGCAGAAGAATATTCGGCAATGTCTTCGGCAGAAGGGAAGGTACAAAACTTAAAATATAAAGCAACATTTCCAATTTTAGTCAATGCAGGAGGAGAGCCTACTTATTTCCTTTCTTTAAAAGATAGTAGTAATCTTGTTAAGATGTATGCTTTTGTCAGTGTTAAAAATTATCAAATTGTAGCAACAGGAAGTAGTGTATCTGAGGCTGAAAAAGCTTATTATGAGGTTTTATCTCAAAATGGTAAAAGTCATGAAGAATTTGAAGAAAATACTTTAACTGGCAAAATTTCTTCAATTAATAGTGCTGTTAAAGAAGGCAACAGTGTCTATTATTTTAAACTAGAGGGTGATGATCATATTTATATTGCGGATCTGTCCCTTTCTAATTCGTTACCGCTTGTACAAGCTGGCAATGAAGTTGAAATTCAATTTATTTCGAATGAACATCAAAGTGTGGTTATTAGTCAATTTAAAGCTAAATAATTTAAAATAGGAATACGAGTTATTCCTATTTTTTACAATTTTATGAAATAATTATAATAAATAGAAAAAAAAGAGTGTATTTTTTATAAATATTTATTATAATGATAAAGCATTTTAAGATAAGGGAGAGGTTTAAATAATGATTCAATTTTTTCAAAAAAATATCGAATCTAATAAAAACTAAGAACATTTGAAATAATTGTTTTATGTTTACTTGTTTTTACTTCAATTGGTTCAGTTTTTTATGGTTTGATGCAAATTCATAAAGACGTAGGAGATCTGCAATATGTTCAATCTGTCATGATGGATAGAGATAAAGATGAAGAAGATTATGATTCGGATAACAAAGTTTGTGATGTCATTTATCGAAAAGGTGATCAAAAACTTGTGGTATCTTATGATTATGAAGATTATGTTAAATTAAATAAAAATTCAATCAAAGCATATGAATTCAAAACAAAAAATGGACAAAATCTTTATTTTGATCATAAAGATGTAAGTCATCAAGAAGCAAGTCATACTTATAAAGAAATGATGGCAGAAGAAACATTATCTGTTTTCAATTTAGCGAGTGCAACATTTATTTTAATGTTATCTGTTGCGATTATGATGTTATTCTCTAAACAATTTACAACATATGAAAAATCATGGTTTATCTCAATTATGGTGTTAGCTACGATTTTATCTGTGTTATTCCCAGAAGATAGTGCCAATGGTGTAAACGGTATTATCATTATGATTCTTTATTTATTAGATACATTCTTAAATATTTTATGTGAACTACTGATATCTAAACAATCAAGGTATAATTTCTTGGTTTCTGTCTTGGTAGAAATTGTGGAAATTGTTTCTTGTGTTGTTTTAATGTATCGTTTTGCAACAATGGCAACAACTTATTTTTCTGGTTACCTATTGATATTATTAGTTATATTAACTGGTCTAAACATCGCGATGATGAAGAAGATGAACTTACAATGGTAAGAAAATTAAAGGATATCAAGAAGTTTTAGTTATTATTGGTATTATTGTTTGGACAGTTGTTGTAGGTTATTTTATTAGTGGTTTAGATATCGCTACTGATTTTTATAACAATAAAACATTAGAAACAGCTATTATTTATATTGACGCTTGTGCATCAGCAGTTGGAATCGCCAACGGTCTCTTTATTTTCTTTAGATTAAGAGAACAATGGATTGCTTGGTATATATGTGCATTTTTAGAAGCAGTTATTAACATAATGTCAGGACAATATGTTTTACTTCCTTTAAAACTGGGTTATTTTACAAATACAACTTATGGATATATTAAATGGAGTAGATATATCAAAGAACACCAAAATAAAGAAAAAGTATCTTTATTTTAAAAAATAATTTAAAATAAAATATTTTCAAAGCACGAGGAGTTTTTCAGGAGTACTTGAGAATATTGATTGAAACTGTTACAATAGAACGTGTAAAAAAATATTAATAGGAGAGATAGTATATGGCAATTAGTGCAGGAGATTTTAGAACAGGATTAACTTTAATTATTGATGGTGATCCTTGCCAAGTGTTGGATTTCCAACATGTTAAACCTGGTAAAGGAGCAGCTATTTTAAAAACTAAAATGAGAAATTTGAAAACAGGAGCTATTCAAGAAAAGAACTTCAATGCTTCAACTAAATTTGATCAAGCTAATATTTCTAAAAAGCAGCTCAATTTTCTTATGAAGCAGACAATACTTTCTACTTCATGGATATGGAAACATATGATACATATGAATTATCTGAAGAACAAGTAGGTTATAATAAATACTTTATTGTTGAAGGAACTGAAGTTTATTTAGTATTCTTTGAAGGATTATTATTAAACGTTTCTGTTTCTGAAAAAGTAGAATTAACTATTGTAGAAACAGATCCAGCTATCAAAGGGGCACCATCTAACCAAACAAAAGACGCTAAAACTGAAACAGGTTTAACTCTTAGAAGTTCCTCAATTTATTGAACAAGGTGAAAAAATCGTTGTTTTTTCAGCTGATGGAAAATACGCAGGAAGAGCTTAATAAAGCTCTTTTTTATCATGGGTAAAGTTGTATTAATTACAGGTGGGGCCAAAGGTATTGGCAGAGCCATTGCTTAGAGTTAGCGAAGAATCAATATGATATTGTTATTAATTATTTAACGTCAAATCAAGAAGCAGAATGTTTAAAAGGACATATTATTCAACAATATCATGTACGTTGTTTGGCTTTAAAAGCAGATGTTTCTAAAGAAGATCAAGTTGAAAAAATGATTCAAGAAATTGATGAACGATTAGGTGGTGTTGATATTTTAATCAATAATGCAGGAATTGATTTATCTAATTTGTTTCATTTAAAAACGGCGGATGAATTTAGAAAGACTTTAGATGTTAATGTTGTGGGGGCTTATAATTGTAGTAAAAGTGTTTCAGCACATATGCTTAAACAAGACTATGGACGTATTATCAATATTTCCTCGACAAATGGCATGAATACATATTATCCTATGTGTATTGATTATGATGCTTCTAAAGCGGCGCTTATTTCTTTAACACACAATTTGGCGTTTGAGTTTGGACCCTATATTCATGTAAATTGTATTGCTCCAGGATTTATTGGTACAGAAAATGAACTTGATGGCTATGATGAAGAATTTTTAAAAGAAGAACAAGAAAAAATTATGGTTAAACGCTATGGCAAACCTGAAGAAGTGGCTTATTTAGTGAAGTTTTTGATTAGTGATGAAGCTAATTTTATCAATAATTCGATTATTCGATTGATGGTGGACAAATAGGAAGTATGTAAAAAAGACTCAATTGTTGATTCAACAGTTGAGTCTTTTTATTTGTTTTTCATTTGCGTTAAGGCAAGTAAAATAGAAAGCTTACCATATTCGATTGATAAACCACCTTGCATATATAAAGTATAAGGTTCTTTTACAGGGCATCCGCGCTTAATTCAATAGTACTTCCTTGAGTAAAACTTCCACTAGCCATAACTTCATCAAAAGGATACCAGGCATTGGGGCAGGAAGAACACGTACAAAGGAATCAATGGACTTGATGATTGGATTCCTTGAGTGAAATTCACTAATTTTTCCTTACTATGTAAATCTAATGTTTGGATAAGGTCTGTTCTTTTTTCGTTATAACATGGTGATACATGTTCATATCCTAATTTTTCTAACATGTATGAAGTAAAAATAGCTGTTTTTAAAGCATTTTTACAGCATTAGGAGCCATGAACACACCTTTAAAGAAAGCATTGTTAAGATTAAAGTTAGCGCCTAAGTCTTTACCAATACCAGGGGCAGTAAGTCTTTGTGCGACTTCGTAAACTAAATCTTTTTTACCGGCAACATAACCACCTGTTGGAGCAATTCCACCACCTAAGTTTTTCATTAATGATCCTACAACAATGTCAGCGCCAATATCTCCAGGTTCTTTTGTTTCTACAAGTTCACCATAACAGTTATCAACCATAATGATGACTTCTTGATTAACTTCTCTAATTTTATGAATAATTGATTCTATTTTATCGATTGTAAGTGATAAACGTTGGCTATATCCACGAGAACGTTGAATTTCAACAAGTTTTACATTTTTTTGTTGGAGTCTTTCAACAATACTTTCTTCATCAAATTCATTATCAATTAAATCGATTTGTTCGTAATTTACACCATAGGCTTTTAATGATTGATTTGAATCACCACTTATACCAATCATTTCTTGTAAAGAATCATAAGGTTCACCACTTATAGAAATCATGGTATCACCATGTTTTAATAAAGCAGAAAGAGTTAAATATAATGCATTTGTTCCTGACATGATTTGAGGTCTTACTAAAGCATCTTCACATCCTAAAATAGAAGCAAAAATTCTTTCTAGTTTATCTCTTCCTTCATCATAGTTACCATAACCGTTAATATCGGTAAAATCACTATAAGAAACTTGATTTTCTATAAAAGCAGATAAAACTTTATTTGAATTAACAAGGCAAAGTTCATCTACTTGGGCATAAATGTCTTTTAAATCATTATCTGATTGTTTAGCTAAAGCTAATAAATCTTGGTCTATTTTTTCTAATATCATTTTTACATCTCCTTTAATCCTGATATATTATACAATAAATATTTTTTTTGTGTATCTTTATCGACAAACTTCTTAGAAAGTAAATCCTAGTAGATTGTATTATTTTATTGTTTTATGATATAATTTTGAATTGAATTGAGGTGTATAAGATGAAACCAAGGGTTTTAGTTGTTGATGATGAACAAGATATTAGAGAATTGCTTAAATTTTATTTAAATAAAGAAGGCTATGAAGTGATTGAAGCGGCCAATGGTGAAGAAGCATTGACCATTTTTGAAAATGAATATATTGATTTAGGAATTATCGATGTCATGATGCCTAAAATGGATGGCTTTGAACTTGTTGAAAGTATGAAAGAGTTTAAAGATGTTCCTTGTATTATGCTTACTGCCAAGGGGGAAAGCAAGGATAAGTTACGTGGCTTTTCTTCAGGGGTTGATGACTATGTTGTTAAACCTTTTTGATCCTAATGAATTAATGGCTAGAGTTAAAGCAATTATGAAAAGATATGATATTAATACATCGCATATTGTACGTTTAAATGAAGTTGAATTGGATGGGGATAAATATGAAATCAGATATAAAGATGAATGTATTCATTTGCCACTAAAACAATTTGAATTATTATTTGAACTAGCTAAACATCCTAACCAAATTTTTTCAAGGGAACAGTTGATTGAAAAGATTTGGGGTATGGATTACGATGGGTTTGATCGTACAGTAGATGTCCATATTAAAAGAATTAGAGAAATATCGGGCATTTACCAGGTTTTA